>Ga0116230_10003149_pt1 | contig 16029 bp, 20 predicted proteins | sample S1TSphfallax_3_FD_88678 | JGI IMG/M metagenome (GOLD analysis project Ga0116230, IMG submission 88678) | Host-associated microbial communities from peat moss isolated from Minnesota, USA - S1T2_Fd - Sphagnum fallax MG | ecosystem: Host-associated > Plants > Peat moss > Unclassified | place... | reverse complement strand
GCCTCCTAAGGCCCGGGTCATCGGCGAATGGGGCTTTTTGACGCCATCGGGTTGGCTGGTGTTTTCTCTATCCTGATCGCCTATGCCGCAGCGCAACTGCGCAGACTGGACCCGACCGGGGTGACATCGCTCCTGATGAATTTCGGGGGGGCCTGTCTTATCATGGTCTCGCTCAGCCGGGCCTTCAACCTCTCGGCGTTCCTCATGGAGGCCAGCTGGGCCGCCGTGGCGATCTTCGGACTTGCCCGTCGCTTGTGGGAAAGGGCGAGAGCGCGATCACAGGAGAAGCCAAGCGTTCCATGATCCGCGGTCTTGATCACATCAATATCGGCACCGACCGCCTGGCCGCCACGACCGCGTTCTTTCGGGAGGTGCTCGGCCTTACCGAAGGCTGGCGACCCAACTTTCCCTTTGGCGGCGTCTGGCTCTATGCCGGTGAGACGGCGGTGGTGCATCTGGTGGAACTGGAGGCGCCTAGAGGTCCGTCCCGCGCATCTTCCATGGATCACGCCGCATTTCGGATTGATGACTATGACGCCTGCCTGGGGCGACTGGACGCGGCCGGGATTGCCTATCGGACTCTTGATATTCCCGACACGCAGATCCGTCAGATTTTCATCACCGACCTGAACGGTGTCAGCATCGAATTGAACGCCCGCCCCGGCCCCTGATCTTGCACGCTTGTGCCTCAGGCGGCCGCTTCCAGGGCTGGTCCCTTGATCCAGTCGAGACACAACTGGGCCGTCGCCTCCCAGCCGGGTTCGGCGGGGAGCCAGTGGCTCGCGCCTGGGGCGATCAGGACCTGTCCGCCCAGACGCTCCGTAGTCGCCCGCACGGTGGCCGGCGGATGGATGACATCGTTCGCGCCGGCGACGCCCAGAACCGGCGCGCGGACTCTGGCGGCTGACACCAGCGTAGTGGCGAAGGGGTCGAACCACCAGTTCAAGGTCTCGAACAGAGCCCGCCCGCTTTCCGGAACAAGGCGCGCATAGGTCTCGCGAAGCGCCTGTGGGGGGAGGCGATTGAGCAGATAGAGCCGGGCCGCTGCCTTGTCGGGGTCCACAGCCAGGGACCAAAATGGCCCTAGGGCGTACAGACTGAAAGCGGAGAGGGCTTCCTCCGGGCTGGAAAGCGCGACGCCCCAGGGCGCGGAGGGCGCCAGAAGGATCAACCCGGCGATCGGCGCCCTGGCGGCGGCCATTTGCACCACAAGCCCGCCTAATGAGTGTCCGATGAGGAATGGCGGCTGCTTCTGTTCCTGGATCAGGGCGACGATCGGCCGGACATAGTCCGTCATCGAGAGCCCCGCGACACCCCGGCCTTTCTCATGGGCCGCATGGCCGGGCAGGTCTGGGGCGATCACCCGATGTCCCGCGGCCTCAAATGGCGCGCGGAATTGGTCGAAGGCCCAACCGCCGCAGAACGCGCCATGCACCATGATGACAGGGGCCTTCAACGCGGCCCCGGCGTTCCCGACGCCGCCCCCAACACCGCCCATCGTCGGAAACTCCCCTCAAGACGCTGTTGTCGCGCCAAGCCCCCTGATCAGTGGGCCCAGGGTTTCAAGCACCGCGCGGTAGGTGCTGTGCTTGAACGCCACGATATTTCTCAGCGCCTCTTCAGGCGATGCCCATCTCCACTGATCGAACTCCTGGGGCTTGTGCAAGGCGAGATCGAACTCGTCATCGCGCCCATCGAAGCGAAAGAGAAACCAGATCTGCTTTTGGCCGATCCAGCCTTGCGAGTATTTCGCGCGCCGAAATCCCTGCGGAAAGGCATAGGCGATCCAATCCTCCGTGCGTCCCAGGAGCGTGACAGATGTAGCGCCCGTCTCCTCGTGAAGTTCACGCCGCGCGGCCTCAAAGAGGCTCTCGCCCTCGTCTACGCCGCCTTGCGGAAACTGCCAGTTGAGCGGTCCGGGGGCCCCGGCACGCCGACCGAGCCACACCTGGCCATCGGGCCTGGCGAGGATGATGCCCACGTTCGGCCTGTAGAGGTCTAAAGATGGCCCCGGGGAAAGCGTCATCGCGCCGGTCGTGTCAAGAAACGTCAAGCCGCCGTCAGTTCGGCTTCACCGGCGGCGTGGGCGCCGACGCCCCAGGTTTGATTTCCGCACCGTGGGTGGCCCGAAGGATCGCCGCCTGAGCCAGGGTTGCACTCGGTTTCGTCATCTTTGGCGTCGCCTGCACCGAACCATATTTCAACACATCCAATGCCCGCGTGAGCTGGAAGTCCCCCTTCTTGGCGTCAAAGCCGGTTGGCGGTTCTTCCGCCGGTTCATGCGGTGCGATGCGCGACTTTCCTTCATCGGCGCTAAGGGCGTTATTGAAGCTGGCCTCGCTAAACTGGAAAGCTTCATCCGCCACTTCCTGGGCCTGTTCTCGGGTCTCTGCCACTTCGAGATCAGGCACGATGCCGGTCCGTTGGATCGACCGCCCCGAGGGGGTGTAATATCGGGCTGTCGTGAGCTTGACCGCGCCGTCAAGGCCGCCACGGAGGGGGATGACGGTCTGAACCGATCCCTTGCCGAAGCTGGTGAGGCCCACCAGTTGCGCCCGGTGGCGATCCTGTAGGGCCCCCGCCACGATCTCTGCTGCCGAAGCTGTGCCACCGTTGATCAAGATCACCACAGGGAGACCGCCCAGCTTCTCTCCAGGCTTGGCATTATAGCGCTCGATATCCTTGGCGTCCCGCCCGCGTTGAGAGACGACCTCACCGCCATTGAGAAAGAGGTCCGATACGCCAACAGCCTGGTCGAGCAGGCCGCCGGGATTATTGCGCAAATCGAAGACCAAGCCTTTGAGGTGAGGATCCTTGGCCTTGAGGGCGTCGATCGCCGCCTTGGTCTCCTCGGTCGCCTTTTCATTGAAGCTTGAGAGACGCACATAGCCATAGTCGCCCTCCAAATGAGAGGTGACGGACTTGGGTGTAATTTCCTCACGCACCAATTTTATATCGAAGGGGTCGCCCTTTTCGCGCGCGATGGTTAGGGTCACGGCCTCGCCAACCTTGCCGCGCATTTGCTTGACCGCGTCATTGACGCTGAGGCCCAGAATGGTCTTGCCATTCACCGCAGTGATGTAGTCGCCGGGCTTGATCCCCGCACGCGCAGCCGGGGTGCCATCGATGGGTGAGATAACCTTTACCACGCCATCTTCGCTGGTGATCTCGATGCCGAGACCGCCATATTCCCCGCGCGTCTGGTCCTGCATCTCCTGATAGTCGTCAGGCGCCAGATAGTCGGAGTGGGGATCGAGGGACGTCAGCATTCCCTTGAGGGAGGCCTGGATCAGTTTCTTATTGTCGACCGGCGTGACGTATTGGTGATCCACCTCGTCGAGCACGTTCCCGAACAGCTCGAGCATATGATAGGTCTGGGCGTGGGGTTCGGGAGTCGCGACCGCTCTCTGGCTGAAATAGGCCATGGACCCCGCGCCAAGCACGAACGCGGCGCCGGCGATCAGCAGATATTTTCTCATAATCAACGCCATGTCCGATCGCCGCGCCAAAATTGAGGCGGCCCGTCCCCATTTCTTAGGACATTCCTACAGAACGCCCAGCTTGAACAGGGGCCTTCAATCCCGATGATAGGGCGTACCCGCCATGAGCGTGGCGGCGCGATAGACCTGCTCGGCCAACATGGCGCGGACGAGGGCATGGGGCCAGGTCTGAGGGCCGAAGGCGATCTTCCGGTCCGCCCGGGACAGAACCGCCGCATCCAGGCCATCGGCGCCTCCCACCACGAAGACGAGGCGCGCGATTCCATCGTCTTTTAGCCGTGTTAAAAGGTCAGTGAGGCCGCGCGAGGGGAGGCTGGCTGCGTGTTCATCGCACGCGATGATAAAGCCATCTTCCAGCCGAGCGCTCAGGGCCTCGGCCTCGGACGCCTTCCCAGGCTTTCGGCCCTCAACCTCGATGATCTCCACGGGCCCCAAGCCATGGGCGCGCCCGGTGATCGTCGCCCGGGCGGTCCAATCCGCCGCCAGGCGGGACTCGGGGCAGTCCCCCAGCCGCCCGACGCAAAGAAGTAAGATCTTCAGGCTCAGTGGGCGCTGACGCCGCGATGGCCGGAATCCACCGACCAGATCTTCTCGATATTGTAGAACCCGCGCACTTCCGGGCGGAAGAGGTGAACGATCACATCGCCCACATCGATCAACACCCAGTCGCATCCGGGCAAACCTTCGACTCGGGCCCGACCGTAGCCTTGGTCTTTCAAGGTCCGCAAAAGGTGATCGGCCATGGCGCCGACATGCCGTTGAGAGCGGCCCGAAGCGATGATCAAGCCATCGGCCACCGAGCTTTGGCCGGCCAGATCAATGAACACGATGTCCTGGGCTTTTTCGTCGTCGAGACGATCCAGGAGAAGCGTTTCCAGGGGCGTGCGCGGCGCCATGTCGGCGCCACTCGTTATGCTGGGAGCCAGGTTGCCGGGACCCTTGCTGGTATGCGTGGGCGGCGCCAGCGAAGGGGCCTTAGCCGGGACGGGTTTGGCCAAAGAGCCTCTCTCCGAAGTTCGATCAGGGGTCAGGGGGCGCCTCAATAGAAAAATCAGCTCCCTTTATAGCACGAGCGCCGAGGCTTTTCAGGTCTGAATTGCGAAGGGCCGTCGAGGACACGAAACGGAATGGCGCCGGAATATAGATCCAGGCGGGCGCCGGCGACGTCGCGAGGGCCGCCGCGCGCGCCACGGGCAGACGCGCGCCGGCAAATCTCCGGGCCATGGGTGAAAAACGACTTCGCAGGGCCACATGCGGCCGAGAGATCACGGCGATGGGGACCTCCGCCGCCAGGTCCGCCCAACCCTTCCAAAGATGAAAGCTGGCCAAGCTGTCGGCGCCCATGATCCAGACGAATCGCACGGCGGGATAGCGGGCCTTGAACCAGCGGACCGTGTCGACGGTGTAGCGGGAACCGATCCGTGTTTCGATGTCCGATACGCTCCAGGTTGGCCCCCTGATCCCGCGTCGGGCCAGGGCGAGGCGCTCGGCAAGTCGGCTCGCCGGCCGCAGCGTCTTGAGGGGATTGCCAGGGGTCACGAGCCAGATGACGCGATCAAGACCGAGGCGACGGCGCGCCTCCTCGGCGACATGACGATGACCCTCATGGGGCGGATCGAAGGTGCCCCCATAGAGACCTACCTTGAGGCCGCCCGCCAGCCGCAGGCCCGCGCGAAGGGCTGCGGGGCGCCCCGCGCTGGGCGCTCGCCGGGCGTGCGGCGTGCGACCGATCATGCTTCCGGCGGCCGCGCCAGTTGGGAGAGCGCCAGATCATCAGCGTGGATCAAGGGTCCGGCGGCGTAACCCAAGACCTCTGGAATCGACTCTGAGCGCAAGCCGAGGATCCTCGCGGCTTCGGCCGCATCATACCTCGCCAGCCCTCGGGCGACTTCCCGACCGTCGCTGTCACGCACCACCACGGCGTCCCCCTTGCCGAAGCGCCCTTCCACGCCGGTCACCCCCGCGGCCAGGAGACTCTTGCCGGCCTGCAAGGCGCGAAGCGCGCCGGCATCCACGCTCAGGACGCCCAGGGGCGTCAGGGAGCCGGCGATCCACGCCTTATAGGCGGCCGCGGGCGTGGCCTGAGCTTCGAACAAGGTATGGCGGGCGCCTTGCTCAAGATCACCGAGAGGATTGTCCCGACGGCCCAGCGTAATGACCGTACGGCACCCCGCGGCGGCGGCGATCCGCGCCGCGGCGAGCTTGGTGGCCATGCCGCCGGTTCCCATGCCCGCCGCCGCATTGGCCCCGCCGGCCATGGCCTCAATATGGGCGTCCACGCCACCCACCCGCGGAATGTGTAGGGCCGCGGGGTCAACCCTGGGGTCGGCGGAATAGAGCCCATCAACGTCGGAGAGCAGGACCAGCAGGTCAGCGCCGACCATTTGCGCGACCCGAGCGGCGAGACGGTCATTGTCGCCGTAGCGGAGCTCTTCGGTAGCCACTGTGTCGTTCTCGTTGACAATGGCCACGGCGCCGCGATCGATCAGGGTCTTCAAGGTGGCCCGGGCATTCAGAAACCGCCGTCTGTTTTCCGTGTCGTCCGGCGTCAGCAGAACCTGGGCCACGCGCAGGCCGCGTGGTTCCAGCGCCGTCTCCCAGGCCCGCATGAGAATGGATTGACCGGCGGCGGCGGCGGCTTGTTTCTCCGGGAGGGTGAGGGCGCGGCGGCCAAAGCCGAGCCGCTGACGCCCAAGAGCCACGGCGCCGGAGGACACGACGACGAGGGCCTGACCCGCCGCATGCAGTCGCGCCGCGTCGCCCGAGAAGGCCTCAAGCCATGCCACATCGGCCAATCCCGTGGACGTGTCGACCACCAGAGCCGAGCCGACCTTCGCGACAATCAGGCGGGCGCTGGCCAAGGCCGTGAATGGGGCCGTCACCGCCGCCGTCACGGGCGCCAGATCTCAGCGGCCTCGGGCCGCGCGGCCGCCTCCGCCCGCGCCTTGACCTCGGCAAAGGCGGCCCACAGGAGCGGACGGACGCCGTCGCCCGAGACGCCGGATACAAGATGGACAGGGGCGTTGCAGACGCTCTCGAGCTCCGCCTTAACCGCGTCCCTGGCGCCGGGTTCCAGCGCATCAATTTTGTTAAGGGCAATAAGCGTGGGCTTCTCATCCAGCCCCTCGCCATAGGCGGCCAGTTCACCTCGGATAGCGCGCCAAGCCTCCGGCGGATCTTCCCCCGTGGCGTCGATCAGATGGATGAGTACAGCCGTGCGTTCCAGATGACCCAGAAAGCGGACCCCAAGTCCGGCGCCCTCGGAGGCGCCTTCGATCAAGCCTGGTACGTCGGCGATCACGAACCGCTCATTGGTCGAAAGATCCACGACGCCAAGATTGGGCGTTAGGGTGGTAAAGGGATAGTCAGCGATCTTCGGTGTGGCCGCTGACACCGCCGCGAGAAAGGTCGATTTCCCGGCATTGGGCAGGCCTACCAACCCCACGTCCGCGATGAGCTTCAACCTAAGCCAGATTACCGCCTCAACGCCCTCCTGTCCTGGATTGGCCCGGCGCGGGGCCTGGTTGATGGGCCCCTTGAATCGGGTGTTCCCCCAGCCGCCATTGCCGCCCTCCGCGAGCTTCAGCCGCACGCCTGGAGAATCGAGATCAGCGATCAGGGTCTCGCGATCCTCATCCAGCACTTCGGTGCCCACCGGCACCTTCAGCACGACATCCGCGCCGCCGGCCCCATGGCGATTGCGGCCCATGCCATGTCCGCCGGTGCCCGCCTTGAAATGCTGCTGGTAGCGATAGTCGATCAGGGTGTTGAGGCCGTCCACCGCCTCGATCCACACATCGCCTCCACGCCCGCCGTCGCCGCCGTCCGGACCGCCATACTCAATGAACTTCTCGCGCCGGAACGAGACGGCGCCGCCGCCGCCGTTTCCCGAACGGATATAAATCTTGCATTGGTCGAGGAATTTCATGGGGGAGCCGTTCTGGCCCAAATGGGGCGAAAAATCGAGCTTAGCGACCTCGGCGCCTTTTTCAGAGGCGCGCGAACTCCAGGAAGATAGGCCCGCAATCGCCAAGACGTTTTAGTTCGTACCGCGTGGAGATGTGATCGGCCGGGGGGTTTCGCCAGTCATCGGCGCATTGAGCCGTCCAGGTCAGACTGGGGGTGGCCGTGATCACCCTCAGGCACTGATCGGCATAGTCGGCCCAGTCCGTGGCGATCCTCAAAGTCCCGTCGGGGCTGAGGAGGCGCGCGATCTCTTGGACGAAATCGGGTTGAACCAGGCGCCGCTTCTGATGCCGGGTCTTGGGCCAGGGATCTGGAAACAGGATGAAGACTCGAGAGAGACTGGCGTCCGGCAGGGCGGCGATCAGCTCGCGCGCGTCGCCGGCATGCAACCGGACATTGGTGAGGCCGCCCTCCGCGATATGACGCAGAGCGCTGCCGAGGCCATTGACGAAGGGTTCAGCTCCAAGAACGAGCACGTCCGGGTTTCGCGCCGCCTGACCGGCGAGATGTTCTCCCCCGCCAAAACCAATTTCGAGCCAGGTTTCATGGGCCCAGGGCGCCAGGTCGCGCGGGTGCAGAGGCCCCGGTGGGAGCGCCAGGCGGGGGAGCAGGCTCGAGATCAGATCAGCTTGGCGGGGCTTCAGCGCGCGCCCGCGAACGCGCCCGAATGAGCGCAGGGGGCGATGATGCGCAGCCTGATCATCGGGCCCGGTCAGGCGCAGGGCTTTCTCAAGGGAGGCCATTCGCATCCGACGAGGGAAAGGGTCAAGGCCAGAAGGAAGAGACCATCGCCCAGGCGGTCATAAAGGGTCGGTGGCAAAGCGCCCGGCAGGGGGCCGTCGATGACGCCAAAGGCGCCGATGTCCAGACGTTTGCCGGGCACGGCGCGGCCCATGGCGTCGATAATCGCCGAGACCCCCGTGGGCGTGGCGCGCGCCATGGGTACCCCTTCTTCAATAGCTCGGTAACTGGCCATGTTGAAATGCTGAAGCGGCCCGCTTCCCACCCCAAACCAAGCATCGTTGGAGATGTTCACGATCCAGTCTGGCCGAAGCCCGCTAGCCCGCGTTCCGGCCCGGGTGAAGCCAGGATAGAGCGCCTCGTAGCAAATCAGGGGTTGAAATGTCGGTAGTCCGGCGAGGCGCATGGGTCTGGGTTTTGGCCCGGGCGTAAAGCCATCGCCCACATGCACCATCTGCTTGAAGCCGAGGCGCCCCGCCAGGCCGTCCAGGGGCATGTACTCGCCAAACGGAACCAGGCGATATTTGTCATAGACCGCCTCTACAGAGACATCGCCCCCAAGGGCCCGGACGCTAGCCAGGCTGTTGAAGGTTATGTCCTTGCCTTGTGCGTCGCGGCCGAAGCGATAGCCGCCGAGGATGAGCGTCTCGCCGGGGCGGAGAGCCTGGGCAATGGCGTCACGAGTCCAGGTTCCCGGCGCCAGATAGTCCTCAAACGCCGCGGGAATAGCGCCCTCGGGCCAGATGATGACATCGGGCGGGTGGCCAGAGGCGGGCCTGGCGGTGAGCGTGACATAGCGGGTCACAATGTCCGCGAACATGGCGGGATCATACTTGCTTGATTGCTGCACATCCGGTTGCACGATTCGCACAATCGGCGCGCCAAGCCTCGCGTTCGGGCTGTGAGCAAGGCGCTCGGAGCCCAATCCCCAAAGCCCCGCCAGAACCGCCAGGGCGCCAGCCGCCAAGCGCCGCCCCGCCCTTCCCTCCATCACGACCATCAGGGCCGCCGCAACGGCCAGCGTGATCCAGGTCAGGCCGTAGGCGCCGACGAACGCCGCGGTCTGGGAAATCGGTGAGCCCGCGGCCCACGTCTCACCGGGCAAATCCCAGGGAAAACCCGTCAAAATATGGCCACGCAACCACTCGAACCCCGCCAGAGCGCCAGCGAACCCCAGGGCCCGCATGGCCCCGGCCCTCGCCAGGGCGCGGTAAAGGCATGAGGCGGCGCCCCAGAAGAGCGCCATGAACATGGCCACCACGGGAACGGCGAAGGGGCCCATCCATCCCTGATTCTGGGCGTCGACCTTAAAGGGCGCGGAGATCCACCAGACTGAAACCACGAAATAGGCGCAGCCCGTCAGCCAGCCCCTGAAGAACGCCGACCGCAGGCGGGCGGGACCCTGAGCCGCGTCCACCAGGCGGAACATAAGGCCATAACCCAGGAGCCCCGGCAGGAAGCCCCAGGGGGGCTGGGCGAAGGCCGCGGCCAGTCCGGCGATAAGGGCCAGGATAATGGGAATGCGCCCAGCGAACGGCGCAGCCGCCCTTGACCATCCGCGTGATCGTCGCGTTCCCGACCCCGGTTTCACGCCGCGATCCCGCCGTTCCTCGCCCAGGACACTGTTCCGCCTCACGCGGCGGGCTTTGACGCGGGTCGCACCCTGAGGCGCTTGATCCGGCGGGGATCGGCTTCGGTGACTTCGAATTCGAAGCCGGCCGGGTGGGTGATCACCTCGCCGCGCTCGGGAACGCGCCCGACGAGGGCGGTGACCCGGCCCGCGGCCGTCTCGACCGCCTCATCCTCATCAGGCGCCGCCAGGGGTGTCTCCAGAGCCGCCTCCAGGGCTTCCAGAGCCACACGGCCATCGATCTCGAAGACGCCGCCTGCCCGCGCGAGAATTTGGCTTGAGGACGCCTCGTCATGCTCATCATCGATCTCGCCCACCACGGACTCAATCACGTCCTCAAGGGTCACCAGACCGTCGACGCCGCCGAATTCATCGATCACCATGGCCATGTGGATCCGGTTGGCCTGCATCCGCACCAGGAGATCGGCGGCGCGCATGGAGGCCGGGACATAGAGTGTGGGGCGTTTCAGGCGCGCGAGCACTTCCGCCCTTGGGTCCACGGTCTGAGCGGGATCAGCCATGAGGCGAAAGACGTCCCTGAGGTGCGCCACCCCCACCGGATCGTCCAAAGTCTCCCGATAGACGGGAATTCGCGAGTGTTCACTGTCGGCGAAGGCCGCCACAACCTGTGCGAAGGGTGTGGAGAGCTCCACCGCCGTGATGTCGGCGCGCGGTGTCATCACGTCGCCGACCGTGATGGTCTGGAAGGCCTCAGCCTGGTTGCGTAGCGCGGCGCCTGCATCCTCGGCGCCTGCATCCGCACCACTTCCGCCTGGCGTCCGCCCAGCTTTTCCCCAGCCCAGGCGCCGCAGGAATCCCCCAAGCGGCGAGGGTGGGCGCGCCGGGGTGTCGCGGGCGTCAGGGTTCCGCTGAGCGTCGGTCATGGACGGCTTCGCGGTAGGGATCGGGCACGCCCAATCGTCCGAGGATCGAACGCTCTAACGCCTCCATCAGATCACCCTCGGCGTCGTCCTCGTGATCGTAGCCCAAGAGATGCAAGAGGCCATGCACCACGAGGTGCCGCAGGTGATCGGCGAGAGGTTTATCCTGGGCGCGCGCTTCGCCTGCGCAGACGCCGTAGGCCAGGGCCACATCGCCCAAGAGCCCCATGGGGTTGGGGCCGGCGGGGAAGGACAGCACATTGGTGGCGGAATTCTTGCCCCGGAAGCGACCATTGAGCTCGCGGACCTGATCGTCGTCGGTGAGCAGAACGGCCGCTTCACCCTCCGCGTCGATCGCTCCGGCCGCTCCCTGGATCAGGGCCTCCAGTTCGGGAACCGCGTCGCGCCAGGCGAGACAGGTCATCGCCACATCGACCGTGATCATGGCGCCCGCCGCGCGGCGTCGGCGTCATAGGCTTTCACGATCCGGCCCACCAAGGGGTGGCGCACCACATCGGCGGCGGTGAAATGGGTCACGGCGACCCCCTCCACGCCGGTGAGTAGTCCCACCGCGTGGGCCAGTCCGGAATCGGCGGTATTGAGGAGGTCCACTTGGCTTGGGTCACCCGTGACGACCATGCGCGAGCCCTCGCCGATCCGGGTCAGCACCATCTTCATCTGCAGGCGGCTGGTGTTCTGGGCCTCATCCACGATGATAAAGGCATGGCTAAGAGTTCGCCCCCGCATGAAGGCGATGGGGGCGACTTCAATCTCCGCACGCTCGCGCCGGCGGCGTAGGGCGTCCGCGCCCAAGATCGTGGTCAGGGCCTCCCACACAGGGGCCATGTAGGGATCGACCTTTTCGGTGAGGTCGCCGGGCAAGAACCCCAGGCGCTCCCCCGCCTCCACCGCGGGGCGCGTCACCACAAGCCGCTCAACCGCGCCAGACCGCAGAAGGCCGGCGCCGTGGGCCACGGCCAGGAAGGTCTTGCCGGTCCCGGCGGGCCCCAGGCCAAAGACCAGATCGTGATCCGCGAGGGCCTCCAGATAGCGCGCCTGCGAGGCTGTCTTGGCAGCGACAGCCCCGCGCCTTGATACGTGATGCTGAGCCCCGCCAGTCCCCAACCGCGCTTCATCGATGGCGAGGCGCACATCGGATGGGGTGATCTCAAGGTGACCCGCCACGCGCCCCGCCAGGGACTCGATGGCGCGCTTGGCGCCGCGCCGGGCGTCCGCTTCGCCGTTCAGCGAGACCCCGCCGCCCGGGGTCTCCACGAGCACCTTGAACGCGTCCTCGATCAGGGCGACGTGACGTCCGCCGGGCCCAGCCACGGCGCGCACCGCCTCATCGGCCAGGGGGACAAACTCGGAAGGTCCGCGCCTCAAGCCATCTCCAGGATACGGCCCGAAAGGCTGTTATGGCCCGACGCGGTGATCTCCACCGGAATGATCTCGCCGATCTGGCTCAGCGCGGCGTCGCAGTGGACCGATTGGAGGTAGGGGCTGCGCCCGATCACCTGGCCCGGCAGTCTGCCCGGCTTTTCCAGCAGGATCGGACAGGTGCGGCCAACTTGCCTGGCGTTGAACGCGCGCTGCTGGCTCTCCAGCAGCGCCTGAAGTCTGGCCAGGCGTTCGGCCTTGACCGCCTCATTCACCTGACCTGGCAGGGCCGCCGCGGGGGTGCCGGGGCGGCGTGAATATTTGAAAGAGAAGGCGCTGGCGTAGCCGATCTCTCTCACCAGGTTCAGGGTGGCTTCGAAGTCGGCCTCGCTCTCGCCGGGAAAGCCGACAATGAAGTCGCCGGAGATGGCGATGTCTGGTCGGGCGGCCCGGACCTTCTCAATGGTGCGAATATAGCTGTCGGCCGTATGGGCGCGATTCATGGCGCGTAACGTCCGATCAGAGCCGGCCTGAACCGGCAGATGCAGATAGGGCATGAGGGCCGCCACCTCGCCGTGGGCGGCGATCAGGTCGTCATCCATGTCCGCCGGGTGGCTTGTGGCGTAGCGAATGCGGTCGAGGCCCGGGATGGCGGCCAGCTGGCGGATGAGGCCCGCCAGGCCCCGCGCCCCTTCGCCGTTCCAGGCATTGACGTTCTGGCCGAGCAGGGTGATCTCGCGCACGCCCTTGGCGGCGAGGCTTCGCGCCTCGGCGGCAATGGCCTGGGCGGGCCGGGAAACCTCAGCTCCGCGGGTATAGGGCACGACGCAGAAGGTGCAGAACCGGTCGCAGCCCTCCTGCACGGTGAGGAAGGCCGTCACCCCCCGTGCGTTGCGGTCTTTCGGCAGGGCGTCGAACTTCGCTTCGGCCTCGAAATCCGCGGCCAGGCGCTCCCCGCCCGCCCGATGCGTGCGTGCGATCAGCTCCGGCAGACGGTGATAGCTCTGGGGCCCGATGACGAGATCCACCGCGTTCTGGCGGCGCATGATCTCCGCCCCCTCGGCCTGGGCGACGCAGCCGGCCACCGCCACCAGCATCGTCTCGCCAGCCGCGGCGCGCGCGCCCTTGAGGGCCTTGATCCGGCCCAGTTCCGAATAGACCTTCTCGGTGGCCTTCTCCCGGATATGGCAGGTGTTCAGCACCACCAGATCGGCGTCATCGGGGGTTTCGGTGAGGCCGTAGCCGAGCGGCGCCAGGACGTCGGCCATGCGCTCGCTATCGAGCACATTCATCTGGCATCCGTAGGTCTTGATAAAGAGGCGTTTTGGCGCGGGCTTTGGGATGGACTCACTCATCGGCGGGAACGGCATAGAGCTCCAAGCGGTGATCCACCAGCCGGTATCCCAGACGCTTGGCCACCGCCTTCTGCAAGGCCTCGATCTCTTCGTCGATGAATTCCACCACGGCGCCGCTCTTCATATCGATGAGATGGTCGTGATGGGTGTCGCTGACTTCCTCATACCGGGCGCGGCCGTCGCGAAATTCGTGGCGGGTGAGAATGCCGGACTCCTCGAAAAGGCGGACGGTGCGATAGACCGTGGCGATGGAGATATGGGGATCGACCGCGCAGCAGCGGCGGTGCAGCTCTTCCACATCGGGATGATCGACGCAGGTGGAGAGGACCCGCGCGACGACGCGGCGTTGCTCCGTCATGCGCAGCCCCTTGTCGTGGCAGAGCTTTTCCAGCCGTTCCAATCAGGCCCCGTCCTTTCGTGGCGTAGAGATCAGAATAGAGCCTGAGGGCGGCTCTGTTAAGGTCGCCGAGATATCTTAGATCGAGACGTCTCAGATCAGCGATCAAAGATAGCAGGCCAGGACAAGGGCGTCTTCGCCGCCGCCGGGGCTGGCGTAATAGCCGCGCCGTCGACCCACGGTCTCAAAGCCCAGGGCGTCATAGAGGGCGCGGGCGGCCACATTCATCTCGCCCACCTCCAGCAGGAGCCGGCGGACGCCGCGTTTCCGGGCGAAATCGGCCGCGCCGGTCATGAGCGCGCGGGCCAGGCCTCCGCGTCGCGCCCGCGGCAAGGTCGCCAGGGTGAGGATCTCCCCCTCGTCCGCGGCGGTGCGCGCGATGACGAAGGCCAGGGGCGCGCCGTCATTCTCGGCCACCAGGGCAAAGGCGCCGGCGCTGGAGAGCAGCTCATGGATGTTGGGCTCGCTCCAGGCGTGGTCAAAAGCCTGCCCATGGATCGCGGCCAGCACCGGGGCGGCCGAGGGCCCCGCCGCCAGGATGTTCATGGGGCCCCTCGCGCCGCCTTTGGCGTCGCGTCCGGCGCCCGCAGATAGAGGGGTCTGGCGGGAACGTCGGGGGCGGCCGCGGCGAGGCGAATGAGGGCCGCGGTGTCCGGAAACCCGCGGGAAATCAGGCGGGCGGAGGGCCAGGCGTTCGCGAGCAGATCTGCCCCGGGGCCGATCAGGGTGAAGTCCCCCTGCGGGAAGATCTCAATAAGGCGGGCATTGGCGACGTCCAGGTCCATGAGGTCCGGTCCGGTCAAGGAGGCGCCGGATGCGAAGAGTTGGAGAAAGACCCGCCCGCGTCCGGCGTCGATGACGGCGGCGCGGTCGGCCCCATCCTCGTCGCTCGCCGCCAGGGCCTCCAGAGCGCCGATGCCCACGCAGGGGCGCTCAAGCGCCAGGGCCAGACCCTTGGCGAAGGCCAGTCCCACACGCAGGCCCGTGAAGGAGCCTGGCCCCACCGTGACGCCGATGCGGTCCAGATCCGTGAACGCGAGCCCCGCCGTGGCCATGGCCTCGCGGGTCATAAGCGCAAGCCGCTCCTGGTGTCCGCGGGACATGGGCTCGCTGAGACCCGCCAGAACGGTGACGCCCTCGCCAATCGCCGCCTGACAGGCGTTGAGGCAGGTGTCGAGGACCAGAATCCGTGGTGGCGGATGGGTCGTCAGAGAATCTGGCACACGTCGTCAAAATCGTGGCGGGGCAGACGGTCGAACAGGCCCGCAGAATCGCCATAGCCGATGGAGCAAATGAAGTTCGACTTGATGTTGGTTCCGGCGAAGAAGAGCTCATCGACCTTGGCGTTGTCGAACCCCGACATGGGGCCGCAGTCAAAGCCCAGCGCCCGGGCGGCGATCATCAGATAGGCGCCCTGAAGCGAGCCATTGCGGAAGGCCGTCGCCTCCAGCACGCCGGGGGCGGTAAAGTTGTCCTTCATTCCCGGGAAATGGGGAAAGAGTTTCAGCAGAGTCTCTGGGAAATCGAGGTCATAGCCGATGATCGCCGTGGCGGGCGCGGCCTTGATCTTGGCCCCGTTGCTGGACGCGGAGGCGGAGGCGAGCTTTTCCTTGGCCGCGTCGGAGGTCACGAACACAAACCGCGCCGGCGAGGAATTGGCGGCGGTGGGGCCCATCTTGGCGAGGTCGTAGATCGCCTTCAGCGCGCCCTCGGGCAGGGGCTCGGGCTTCCAGGAATTGCGGGTGCGCGCCGTGCGGAAGAGCGTATCCAGGGCGGCGTCATCAAGAGGGGTCGTCAAAGAACCTGCTCCACGGCTGTCACTTCGGGAATGTAGTGGCGCATGAGGTTCTCGACCCCGGCCTTGAGCGTCGCCGCCGATGAGGGGCAGCCGGCGCAGGCGCCGCGCATGTGCAGCCACACCACCCCGGTCTGGGGCTCGAACTTGGAAAACAGGATGTCGCCGCCGTCTTGAGCGACCGCCGGCCGGATGCGCGTATCGAGAAGATCCTTGATCTCCTGGACGATGTCGGCGGCGGCGGCGTCATAGACGTCCTCGTCTTCGGCGGCTGCCTCATCATCCGCCGCGGCCTCGCCGCTCGTGTAATGGTCCATGATCGCCGCCAGGATCGGCGCCTTCAGATAGGCCCAGTCGGCGTCCTCGGCCTTGGACACGGTGAGG
>Ga0116230_10003148_pt1 | contig 16034 bp, 10 predicted proteins | sample S1TSphfallax_3_FD_88678 | JGI IMG/M metagenome (GOLD analysis project Ga0116230, IMG submission 88678) | Host-associated microbial communities from peat moss isolated from Minnesota, USA - S1T2_Fd - Sphagnum fallax MG | ecosystem: Host-associated > Plants > Peat moss > Unclassified | place... | reverse complement strand
CGTGGGTCGTCGAGATCCTTTAGTCCCACGCTCGGCAAATAGAGATTCCGTGGTAACTAGGCTGCATCCCCTTTAGCTCCGTGTTGGCCGGACTCAGCGCATGATGAGTGTGGAGGCGCCGGGCAAATGCTTTTGATTGCGCAAATAACCTGATCCACGGAGATCGCCTCGAGACATACGTTCTTAGAGCAGTCGGCATAGCTCCTACCGTCGTAACAAGGAGAACAAGATATTCGATTTCCCGGATCCAGTGCAATGGTCCGCTGCCTTCCGAATGGGATGCAAGCATTCGCCGGTGTTGGCCCGAAAAGAGCGACGATTCCGGTGCGCGTCAAAGAAGACAAATGCATGATGCCGCTGTCGTTTGTCACCACACCATCCGAAGCGTCCAGGATGGGAATCAATTCCAGCAATGATGTCTTGCCTATGAGATCGATAACGGGCAATCCCGCGAAGGCGGTGCTAACCCAGTTGTCGGATTGCGCACCGACGAGCACTACCGCCCGACCGTCGGCGAGAAGACGCTCGGCGACCTTCAGATAGCGTTCAATCGGCCAGCGGCGAAGCGCATCATCTCGATAGGCGTTCTTTGCGCCGCCGGCGGCGATCGCTACATAATGGGGTGCCAAGTGAAAACTCAACGACGGGGTTGCAATGTTGCGCATGACTGCGCCGAGAGCCTCAGTTGCAGCCGCTACATCGATGGCCTCGGCGTCAGCGTCAGCGAGAAGCCGCCAATATTCGTGCACCCTGTTTCGATGTGCCAGCGGACTCGGCCGGTTGGAATTTCGGTTAAACCGCAACCGAGTACCTGAACGCACTCCGAGGGAAAGCAAACCATACCGGGCATCGGAATAAGCAGTAATGACCCGGTCATACCTTCCTTGAGTCGCCAACTTCAAAATACTCATACCCAATGCCCGTATCCGGCCGATCGCAGACGGCGCGCTCAAGAAACTTTCATTGACCTCAATTAATCGATCCGCGACCCCGAACGCATCGACCAGGGGTTTCACTACACGCCCTACCACCCAGTCGAGTTCCACGCCCGAATTACGCTTTCGATATTCTTTCACGGCTACGCCCGCTTGGACTACGTCCCCGATCGCACCCAGCTTGACGAACAGTATCCTCACTGACTTAATTTCCGGGTGCTGCCGATTAATCCTGAAGAGCCTTGCTGCACGCGATCATTGAACGATCCGGCCTCCGACGAAACTTTATCGCATCGCTCGATGAACGAATTGGCCCATGCCACAATTTTGCGACGCTCGTGCCGACCGGGGTCACCGCCACCTGCATGGCGCATCAATACCCATTCGCAATGGTGGCTCATCGCCCTCAACGCTGCACCGCGCGTCGCTCCATATATTCCGCAACAAGTTCTGCGAAGGACCGTAAAAACCTTTCTTTCGAGAATTTTGCCGCCTGGGTGATCAGCCGTTCAGGCACGAATTGAGTTTCCATTCTCTCGAATGCCCGCAGTCCTTCCTTCAGTCCGGCGACTGTCTGTTCCTCGAAGAGGATGCCGCTCACTCCGGGCACCACCGTCTCCATCGCACCTCCCGCGGCATATGCAATCACTGGGCGTCCGGATGCCATAGCCTCCACAGGAACGATTCCGAAATCCTCGACTCCAGGAAAAACCAGTGCCCGACACCGTGCATAGTGATACCTAATCACCTCGGTCGACTGACGACCCAAGAAGGTTATGTTGGATCGAGCACGTGCCTTCATCGACTTCAACAGAGGACCTTCCCCGATTACTCGCAAGGGAAACCCCAATTCATTGAAACAATCGACCACGAGATCTGGGCGCTTGTAAGGAACCAACTGTCCGACCCACAGGAAGAAGTCTTCTTGAGTTTCACTCTGTGCGAACAGTTGAACGTCAACAGGCGGATATATGACTACTGAATCGCGGCGATAGTATTTTTTGATTCTTGAAGCAACAAACTGGGAATTCGCAATAAAGTGATCAACTCTCTGGGCCGATAACTGGTCCCAGGATCGCATATAGTGCATCGTTGGTCCCATAAGGGCTCGCGTCAGAATCGAGGCTGAGTCCCGATACTCATGATACATATCCCATGCATACCGCATGGGCGAATGACAGTAAGTGATGTTCAGCGCATCAGGACGAGTTATAACCCCCTTTGCGGGACCAGACTCACTGCAAATCACGAGGTCATATTCACGTAGGTCAAGGGCCTCTAAAGCCATTGGCATCAGCGGCAAGTACTTTTGATAGTGTTTCCTCGAAAATGGCAGTTTTCCAATGAATGATGTTCGAACAGCAATCCCTGGCATTTCGCGAGCAACAAGCTCAGCGTCCGCGACGTGCGCGAAAACCTCGATCCCAGGATAGAGTTCCGAGATTGCCTTAACGACCGATTCGCCACCGCGCCAAGTCGTAAACCAATAGTGCACCAGCGCCGCTTTCGCCACGTTTTTCATTATTGTGATTGCATGAATCGGATTTTCATGTTCGGCCGGTTCGTCTCGCTCAATGAGTGTTCATTTGGTCTATTTACTCGCTTACAGCCCGCTGCTCGTCGCAGAAATATCGGCTGGCGTGAGCCCCAAGAATGTGGAAGGACTTGTTGGCCCTATCCCAACGCGTGGATGCGAACGTTTTTCGCGAACGAGCGGACCGTCGATCGAATAAGGAGGCCCAAGAAAGCGGACACGCTTCACCTTATACAACCCGCAATTTTTCGCCGTGAAGACGCAGGTATTTTCCCAACACATCGCAATCACGTTTATTGTGATTGCAATGCCTCGGCAGTAAGCTACGCATTGCTTGTGTACGGTCGGTTTCCTTGAGCGTCTTGGGAGACTAGCGAACTGCCGCTCCTTTGCATAACCAACCCATAACCAATCCCGATCGCCGATACAAGCCAGGGATAGGCAAAATTCAATTGCACTCCAAATAAATGCGCAAAAAGCTGATATGACCCCAGAACACAGACAATAGGCGCTGCATGCGCCTTCCGCAACATTCGAACCGGTGCCCAGAGAACCCAACACAAGAGCAAAAACCCGGGAACCCCGAGTTCTGCGATGTAACTAACCAGCCCGAGTCCCGGCAAGTCCCAACCTTTCGACTCCGGGATCAACCCCTCCAAAAATTCCGGGTTATTCCGCTGCAGTGAATAATTGCCGAATCCTACACCAGTCCATGGATGCGCAGCGGTCATCAATGGCACCAAGATGATTGCCACCGCACGTCCAGTGGTTAGATTTACGTCATCTGGATCATCCGCCAATTTTTGCTCATAGTCTGCGTAAGATACCAAATATCCTTGGAGTCCATTCACCATATCAAAGGCAACCAACGGAGGAATCAATAGAGCCAACACCAAAACTATGTAACGAACCTTTCGCTTGAGAACCGAAAAATAGCCGACAAGAACCAATGAAAGGAGCACTCCAGCTTTCGATGCGGATAACGCAAATGCACACAAAAGAATCATGATGATCGGCCAAAATGCTCTTGAGCGTGAGCGAAGCTCGTACCGATATACGATCAAGATCAGGATAACGCTCACGAGGTAGACACCAAGCGGTCCGCCCTCTACGAATGTGCCTCTGGCCCGAGGAAAATCGACGATATAAGCGCCTCCAATATCAATTCCGCCGAGAATAAGGATCCACGAAATTAGCGCGTATACCGCGCATACAACACCTGCGAGAATGTAATACTGAATCAACGTATGCAGCAGTGCTGGCCATCGAGTTATCGCTCGCACTACAAATAGCACTAAACCGAGTTCAATGAGTAGTTGGATCAGTCTTGCGATAGATGTGAACGGAGCGGTTTTAAGAATATCCGCATCCCGCGGCGGAAACGTCTGCAGTCGATAGTCTACTAGCGAAATTATCGTAACGCCCAGGAAGAAGCCAAAGTACAGCTTCGCTATCGCCCAATTCTCTGCAGTTTCCAGATATCGACCGGAATTTCGAACGAACAGTCCAAACGTTATCAAGAGTATGGACGCCCCAAATATTTCCAGGGGCTGAATGTCACCGATCTTGAAGTTCGTGAGGGGACAGAGGAGACAAACAAAAGCCATGAATTTGGCGTAGGTTATTCTGCTGGCCGGACTGACGGTCGAGCCCGACATGCTTACCTACGCTTCGTGGCAATGGCAATGAACAGCGCGATCGCCCCTCCCAATACCGCCCCCGCGAGCGACCAAACAAGCGGAATTGGAGATACTGGCCGCTCCGGAGGCACTGCTGGATCAATCACGCGAAGAGCATACTCGTCGCTGCCTTGAGCTAGCATCTCCTTACGAATTTCGACCTTTAGCAATGCGTAAATGCCAAGCCTCACCTCGACGGCATTTGTCTTATCCGCTTCCTGATTCAGATAATAGATATTCTTTTCAGCATCCTTGATTTCCCTTGATTTGAGTTCGTCGTTGGCCATCTTGACGTACTCGTTCGCCCAGTTGGCGACCAACACTGGATCGCTCCATTTTAAGCTCAGATAAACCATTCCGGTTTTCTTGTCGTCGGTCACCGAAAGGACGCTCTTACCAAACTTTTTTGTCGCCTTCCACAGCGTTGGCGGACTCTTCGGGTCCTTCCACTGCTTTTTGGCCTGATCCCACTGACTCGAATACAGAATCGGGAGGAGGCCTTCTGCTTCAATAAAACGAGACATCAACAGGTCCGACTGGAGAGTTGCCAGCGCGATAGGTTTTTGCCCTTGACTGCCCTGGACTGAGATGCCCACGAGTGACGCGAGCCCGCTCACATCACCAAGTCCGCCGGAATTCGACCCCGAACCAATTTCATCGGAAAGTGTTGCGAGAACGACTCTGCCCTCATATTTCTTGGGGAAAACAAGCGACAGGGCGTAACCCAGCACGGATCCGATTACGATCAAGCTAAGCAGCAGCATCCATCTTTCGACGACGATGTCCCACAGCGCACCCAGATCCGCCTCGACATCACCCGGCTCGTCTTTGTCGGTCCGTCTAACGTCAGGCATCGCTAAGTCCACCTTGCTCAATCAATCTCGTAGATTTTTTTTTCATTTCATCCTCGAAAGCACATTCATACTCGTCTAGGAATCTGTTCAAACTTAACGTACTTGCGTATACACGAGCGTGCCTTCCCATCTCGTCAATAGTGTCCTTACAACTTAGAACAGACCTGAGCACGGCTTGAAAGTCTTTCTGAGAATCCGGGTCGACGATCCATCCTCGGTCTGGCCTGATGAACTCCGGAATGCCGCCGCGGTTTGCACCGATAACGGGACGTCCTGCCGCGAAGGACTCAAGTAGGACCAGAGGAGCAGTATCGTGCCAAGTCGATGGAACCACCAGAACGTCGACTTTGGTGAGAAAATCCCGGGCATTCACATAACCACACCACACAATAGACGTACTTCCAGCGGACGCAGAGCGTAGCTCCGCTTCGTATCCCTCATCTCCGAGTCCGGCGATCCAAAGCTCTGCCTCGTTCGGACATTCGGCCATGAAAGCGTTTAACAGCGCGTGCACACCTTTGCTGCGTCGAATCTGACCGATGAAACCGAATCGAATCAGCCTATCCGGCCTCTGCGAGCGCGACTCGGGTTCGGGCGGCATCGCAACGGCGTTGCAGATTATCCTTTTGTCGGCATCCTTGAAGTACCCGAAATTGTCATGTCGATCAAGAATGTATTGGCTGACTCCTACCACCGATTTAATCTGCCTTGCGACATGCCGTCTTGGTAACGCATATGCCCGGCATGCAACGCATTGAACTTTGCAATTCTTGTCATCCCGAAACATCATGCTATTTGGACAAAGCAAATATTGGTCATGAAGTGTATGAACATGCGCGATGTCGAGATTTCTCATGACCGGCAGAGTCCCTGCCGAGAGTCCCGCCACATTGTGACTATTTACGACATCGGGCTTCAGATCCAGCAAGAGCTTCCTCACCGCCATCGCCATCAGTAGATTGTAGCTATCTACCGCATGCCAGACGCCTCGGCGCAGAATTCCGGGTCTATTGCCGTCGAACGGTCTGTAGACGTTCCTCACGGGAAGATAATGCACTGCAACTCGATTTAACTCGCTTAGTCGCGCAATACCTTTCGGCTGCGTCGTGATCACGGTGACTCGGTGATCCCGGGCAGCCAATCCCTCCGCGAGCATCTGGGCAACTCGCTCCGCCCCCGACGTCGGGTTCGGCGGATAAGAGGCACTGATTAATACAATCTGCAAGATCTGAAGTCTCCTTTTATTGCCACGACCTCATGCTTCGCCTCCAAGCAGCCACATCGCAAGTTGGGGAGTGACACGTATACACCGACAGGTTATGCCGGCAGAGCCGAGCAACTAATTAGTTACGAAGACGTGAGCGACGTCCCTCTAAACCATAGGTTATTCACGGTAAAAATTTTCGACGGAAAACGAGAGATCCTGGTTTGGCAATCGCAATGTTGCCCTGCAATTAATTACCCCTGCGAGATCACCGTCGCGCACAACTCCGACAACCTGCAACTCCATGCCCGACTGAAAGTCGATCAGCGGCCAACGCAAGATGACTCTCTCCAGAGGGCGTAGGGATTTTCGTCTCGATGAAAGATCGTGCGGTCAATCGACGGGCCCCGGTAGGGCCGATGTCAATGAGCAAGGGTCTATAAAGGCGAAAAAACGAGTCTTCACCAAAGGAGCGTCGAGATCCAGTCGGTGCATCGAAAAAGGTTTGACTGGTATGACTGACGGGAGATGCTGCACGCCCGCACCCGTTGTCACCCCTAATCAGGCGGACCCTGCCGCGGCGGCTGGCCGCTGCAAGACGACTTCGAGCAATAATACGTATCCCCGCTTCGTTTCGATGTAATAGATTGATATAGTATAGCAGTTAGGTAGCTGCGACCCGCAAACGGGGTCGATCCGTTGGTTATCTGTCTCCCATTCGAATGACGTTAAAATGCCGCCCAGCGCATGATTATGGTATGATTCCACGTTGTTCGCGCTAGCGAAAACCTCAAGTTTGCGAGCTTACGGCGGACCTCGTTAATTGAGTCGTACGACTTCGGTCCGTCCTTCATCCTTCGTACCGATGCAGACCAATACGCCGGCGGGAAACAACGAACGGAATTCTCGCGACGCATTTGGCTTGATCGACTTCAGTCGTATTGGCCTCGGTGATTGCGTAACCACGTGGTCGGTTTTACTGTACCTGTGCCAAAACCACCCTTCCGTATTTCGCGACAATTGCGTGCTTCTGGTTCCAGCGGGACTCGTCGACGTTACGCGTTACGTGCTTAATGACACCTGGCTCACGGTTTTAGCAGGGAGTTTGAATTCGGAGTTACCGCTTCCCACAGGAAGAAGATTGGTCCCTCGGGGGCCCCGATCATTCTTTGAATTGGCACGCATGGTCACTCGGCGGGACGTATATTTGAATTGGGCTGACAGCCACACTTTGGCCGTGACCGGTTCGTTCGAGCAGACTAATACCAACACTGTACGCAAGCTGAGACATGTGCTTCTTGAGTTCGCACAATTTAAGACTTACTCCTGGAAGAGCGAATTCCCTCATTTCATAGGTATGCGGCTACTCTTCCCGATGCTTTTCGACACCGGGATTCCGATGACGAAGCATGTCATGTCCATCAAGAAGACGTTTCCTGAGGTGCGTCGGCGAGCCCGGCAATACTGTGACCGACTGAGTCAAAATCAGGCGTCGGAGCCAGGAGCTGTTTCCGGACGTGTCATCGTTTTTCCCGGTGCAGGATCATTCAACGCGATTCCACCACCCGCGTGCGCACAACTGAATGAAGCCCTTGGCGGAACACTTTTGTTTGCTGTCCACGAATCCGATCCATGGATGCCTGGCTACCGAAGCGCTTTACGCAATTTAATTTACCTGAAATCGGTCGATGACACGCTGAAGCTGATTGCAGATAATTTCTCTGTTTGCGTTGACGGATTCACGTCGCATTTGGCCCAGGTTCTGACGGACCGTTGCTTGCTGATCTATACACGAGAGCCACGCGAGCGGCTCGCGCACCTTGGAGCCCGTCCCCGATTCGTCGAGGCTCACCCATCGTGCTCGCCGTGTAGTTATAAGTTGCGCAGTGCTCATTCAACATGTCCAGTAGGCGAGGAATATTGCGTCGCATTCGATCAGTTTCATGGTGAGCTCGTCGCGGAGATCAGGAAACTTGCGAACGAGTAGCACCCGTGAACTCGAGATCGATCAGGCCCCTATTCGCCAATCTAGAACATTGTTGACGGCCGCCACCAAGAACGTGCGGACAGCATGCGTCTGAGGAAAAAGAATCTTTCAGCTTTGTATGTACTGCAATTTGTCAACGCTATTGCACCACTGTTTGTACTTCCCTTCCTCACACGATCACTCGGCACCGCCGAGTACGGGGCATTAGTGTACTTTCAGTCACTCATTGCCTACGGCACGATTTTTTTGGACTATGGTTTCTACATCTCCGCGGTCAGAGACGTCGCTCGGGCGCGCCACACACCGGAAAAGCTCTCGAGAGTCATCAAGGCAATTTTTACAGCCAAGCTGATCGTCCTTACTTTCGTTGCGGCAATGATGGCAGTGGCAGCCATTTTCATCCGTTCGATTCACGATTCAGCATGGCTATTTTTTCTGTGCGGCCTACAACTTATCGGCAATATTGCGTTACCTATGTGGCTGTTTCAGGGTCTTGAATTGTCACATAAAATCCTAATACCACAGATTATTGCGCGAGCGATTACGACAATCCTGATAATCCTCTTGGTGCGTTCGAATGCAGACATTTCCATTGCAGCCCTTTTGGTGTCGTGCTCCGACATGCTGTGCGGCTTGTTACTGTGGCGCGACATCTCCCGTCATATTCAGCCGACCTCCGGATATTCAACACTACGCGACGCCATTGTCATTTTGCGAGACGACACATCCTTCTTCCTCACCAGTCTCGGCTCGAACCTCTGCGTCGCATTCAACCCTCTCCTCCTGGAAATCTTCTACGACCACACACAAGTCGCTTTGTACGCTGCCCCCCTCCGCATCGTCACGATGGCTACAAGGTCGATAACACCTGTTATCTCGTCAGTATCACCGGTGATGGCGCGACTCGTCGTCGAGAACCCGTTGGATGCGCGACGGTTCCTCAAAAAAGTAGCGATGGCCTTATGCGGTGGCGCCATCCTCTTGGGCGTAGCTATCTTTCTGTTCGCGCCTGCGATAATCAAGTTATTCGCCGGAGAAGGTTTCATCGATGCGGCAAGTGTGTTGCGCGTGTTTGCGATTCTGCCTTTACTAGTGGTTTTGAGTTCCCTTATCGGCCAAACATATGCCGTTCATAGAGGCATGGGAACAGCTTTAGCAAAGATCTATTGGATCGCCGGTATATGCAATGTTGCCGTCTTGATACCGCTGATTCGCCTCTATGGCGCTACGGGCGCCGCGGTAACAGTTGTGATTGCGGAGTTGTTCATTGTAGGTTCGATCTTAATTTTGATCACGAGAAGCGAAGGAGCCCGGGGATCAACCGGCTGACCCTCGCAGGGGAAAGCAACGATGCCAACTACTTTTACTCAGCTCCGGTGCGCCTCCCGGTGAGCGATCAACTGAATTTGCGCGACGGCTATACCCGTTGTCTGGTCAATTGGCGCACCGATCATCCTAAATAGCCTTGCAGTCAGCCGACATAGTCGACCGTTCTGATCGGCTCCAAGATTGACCAGTGTCGTGAACACTTTGACGTGTACCCTGTACAAAACCCTGTTCAGAGGCCAGATGCGGCGCATTTTGAGGCGGTAGTCGTAGCCTACGTCCTGTCGCTCGCAATTGATGATTTTCGCTCCGGGCAGGTCCGACACTAACCTTCGGATGTCATAGGAAACAGGAGACCAGCTTCCGCTACCGCCCAGGCGAAATGTTGCCTTGTGATCCCTGTTGAAAAGGCTTGGCCATCCGCCTTGCTCGTAAAGATCCTCGTCAGGAACAACCAAGACCAAATAGCCGCCCTCCCGCACTAATGACCACCATTGAGCGAGCGCATTGGGAACATCGCGCATATGCTCTAGACAGTGTGAACTCGCCACCGTATCGTAAGCCGCAGCGTCGCGAATAGATGCAATGTTTCCTGCGTCGCCATGCTCGAGATCAAACGGCTCGGCATTGGGCACGACCAGGTCCGGCCCGCAGCCGATATCAATGACTCGTCCTTGAAAATACTTCTCGTCAAAGCCGGGGCCACGTAGGGCCCGCGTTTTCCTAGCTTCGTCGGTCATGGCTTTCTTTCGCGATTTTTCTCAGCTGGCATTGGGCGTTCTCATGACTCAGTCATTTATTATAGTGCAGTGGGTTGCAGCCTTAGGAGCAAAGTGGGATTGCTCGGCTCGTAGTATTCGATAGGGGGTATCCGCATCCGCATGTACGGGGGTATGATTCGTGTTTTTTGGCTGCCGTGTAGCAAGTTCGGGGCCGTGACCCCCGCAAAGGTATTTGGTGACTTCGGATAATCTTAAGCATGCGATACACAAGTCACCCAAATTCGACAGGATTCGAGCATGGCTGCAACTCCCTCGGACAGATATCGCGCAATTCTTGAACGCCTACAGTCTGCTTGGCTTACCTCTTTTATACGCCTCGGGATATTTTCTTTCGGTACTCATGCCGACGGGAGCGTACTTTCTTCCTTCTAGAGATTGTCTTCACCTCGTCATCTTACCCAGCATTGCAGCTGTTGCGGTTGGCAGCGCGATCGTCTACGGCGCTGCGTCCATTTCTCGGCGAGTTGGCAGTCCGCGTCTTGTCACTCTCTTCCTGCTGCTTGCATTTTGCGCCCTGGCACTGATCGGGCTCAAGGGATTCCTGTCAGTCATTGGAATCGAATGGCAAAGTCGAACGTTCTTTGGCACCGATTTCGTTGCCGGGCAACGACTTCTCAAGGTGCTCGTCGCCCTTGTTATGTTCGGGCTACTTTGGATCACTCGCACGCGGCTACCGCAGTGGAGTCGTGCCCTCGCAAGTCTTGGATTCGGATTCGCCGTCATCGCTTTCATCCGGTTGCTCGTCTTGTGGCACGCTCCGCAGGAGCCCCCGGTATCCCGAGCAGACGCCGGAATCTCAGGCGAGGCGCTCATGACCTCACCGGCGCTCCCGGTTGGAGGACTGCCAAGGCGCGCAGTATGGATCATTTTCGACGAAACCGATTTCGGTCGTGTATTCGGCGCGGATCGCCCTCCCAGTCTCGCGCTACCAAATCTCGATCAATTAGCTCGCGACTCCGTGTTCGCTACTCGCGCGAACAGTCCCGCTAGCGCAACGCTATTTTCTATTCCGTCCTTGCTGACGGGTATACCTGTCACAGGGGCCGGGATTCGGATCGAGGACGCCGGTACCTTATCCATCGAGCGCCAAGACGGAACGTGGATGCCGTTCAACTCCCAGAACTCGATCTTTGGGAAATTACTCTCGACCGGCCGCGACGCATCGGTGCTTGGATTTTTGCATCCGTACTGTAAGTTGTTTGCTCTACAACAATGCGATTCGTTTGAATGGCCGGAGGTCGGTGGGCTGAGTGCGGCCTTTTGGGCAAATACGCCCGGTGTTATTTCCACTCGACTCGGTCACCCCAACGACTGGGACACACTAACCCCGCGAATGTTACGGCTACTGCCGGAGTACGTAGGACGGGACGATGCGCTTACATTCATCCACCTCAACATCCCGCACCTGCCGGCGATCTTCGCCGACGACGTGCTGCATCTGGCACGTTCGGCGGATCCCTTGACGGAATATTCACACAATCTGTTGCTGATGGATCGCACGCTGGGCGAAATCGTGAGCGGTCTACGGCTAGCGGCAGCGCGCCATGAATTACTGCTGGTCGTCAGCACCGATCATTGGTTGCGCAACTTCTGGTATCGACCGACTGTGCCGGAGACCAGTCGGCCCGTGACTCTCATGATGTGGAGAGTCGGGGATACAAACGGCATCGTTTTATCACAGCCCGTGAGCACAGTGCACACCGGAGCACTGATTTTGAGCTTCCTCAATGGAGAAATTACTACCCAGGATCAAATCGCCAGTTGGTGGTCTAATCGGCAGGTATTCCCTTCGTTCGTTTTGGGCGCAACTGATGCGCAAGGCCGCTCGCCGCTATAAAAAGCGGCGCGCCACCCATTCAATCACTACACGCTTCGAACAGCCAGCAAAGCCACGGCCAAATTGTAGATGATCGTAGTCACAGCCTGCCACACAGGCAACGCATTGATCCGCTCCGTATCGAGCGGAACGACGATCACGTCGCCAGGGCGTATCTCCAAGGATTGAGTTTTGCGAAACCAACCGCTACGGGATCCGGAACGAACGTCACCGTTCGCGCGAACCACATAAATGCGTTTCCGGTCTGCTTTCTGCGTCGTCCCTCCGCTCATCGCGATGTAGTCGTCTCGGGTGAGCCCTGCCTTGTAGACATGCGAAGTAGGACTTTGCACTTCACCCAAAATCGTTATCTCCTGAGTCTGCTTCGGGACGAGAATCTTGTCGCCGTCCCGCAGCAAAACGTCGCCCGGCGCGTTGGGCCGGCGCATGACTTGATTCAAATCGATTACTAGCCGACCGACGGGTTTCGCATCGCGAAGCTGGGAGAGCAACTCTTGGCCAACGACCAATGCCTGACCCGCGCCTGCCGCGCCGCCGGAGTTGGAAGTGACCGCGCTGCTCGCGACGGCTTGCAAAGACAGGGCTGCAAGATCGCTCTGCAATCGGTTACTGAGCGCCTCGAGCTGATCTTTCTCGCGCTTCTTCAGTTCTTCGCGGATAAAAACGGCGCCTTCGGGGAATGCCACATCGGTGAAACCTCCCGCACGCTGCAGGACGGAATACAAGGTTTCGCCCTGATGGATGGGATACTTTCCCGGGAATCGCACTTCGCCGGCAAGTTCGATCGTGCCAGGCTCCTGCCACATCGGGATGGGCTTGATGACCAAAACGTCATAGGGCTTCAGCTCGATATTTGCAGCCGGGTCGCCGCGCCTGATGGCGGCGAGGTCGATTGGAATTAGCTCCGTCTGTCGCGCATTTCCATCGACGATCTGGTACCGGGTCAATTCGGCGCCGCCTCGGAATGCGGCGTCCTCCAAACTGCCACCAGCGCGAATCAAGTCACTGACCCGCATGTTCGGTTCGAGGGGATAGCGGCCGGGCGCTTTCACGCGGCCATCGACGCTGACGATTTGCTCCGGTACATCCGGCGTCGCTTGCAACTCCAATGTTTGTAGCAAGGGATCGATCAAGTGATCGCGATTCGCCGAGAGATCGAATACGACCACTTGGTCTCTGGGATGTAACTCAACGTCCGCAGGCGAGCCAGGCGCCGCGAGCGCACGCTGCAGATCCGCGGAGACCACTTCGACAGTTTCCTGCGGCGGCTTCTCACGACGAATCATGATGTAGTGCAGGTCCGCATTGGGTCGCAATTCGTCGAAACTCGGCAGCACGTCGCTGAGCCGGAGGCCAGGGCGATATTGGAACGATCCGGGCCGAAACACGTAGCCCGACAGCGTGACCGAATTCTCCAAGGTCGGCCGAATGGCCTGCACAGTTAACTTGTCGCCGTTTGCGAGCAAGGCAGAACGACCAGACGGGACCGTGAGGTTGATGTCTTCGGTCTGGCGCAAACGCGAAGGCAATATGCGTTCGAGATGAACCTGCTTTTCGTCGGCGTCGGGCATCAACCCGCCGGCGACGTCGATCGCTTGCCCGACGGTTTTTTCGTCTTTGAGTTCGTAGATCGCAGGTCTTCGCACCGCTCCGTCGACCGATACGGTGTTGCCTATGGGCGGGATGAAGATTACGTCGCCCGGAAGTAGCTGGCGATCGCCGCTGGTATCGCCATGTAACAACAAATCGTAGAGATCGAGAACCGTCACGAGCTTACCGTTGCGCTTCAATTCGATGTTGCGCAGTGACCCGATTTTCTTGACGCCGCCGCTGACGAACAGCGCATTCGTCATCGTCGACAGGCCACTGACGGTGTAGGAACCGGGCTTGTTGGCTTCACCCAGCACGAACACGCGGATCGAACGCAAATCGCCCATCGTGACGCTGACGCGGCTGCCGATCAATTGCTGGGCGACCCGCCCCTGGATGGCTTCCCGGGCCTCGTCGAAGGTCATGCCGCTGACCATGATGGGTCCCAGCTTGGGAAAATTGATGCGCCCGTCGCGCTCGACGGTCAATTGGTAGGTGGCGGGCTCGTTGCCATAGAGTTGGATATCGAGCGTGTCGCCTGGGCCGACGATATAGTCCATCGGCACCTGAATATCGGATACCGGGGCAAAGGTGCTCGGAACACCCTCGAACAGATCATAACCGAACGCCTTCAATGCCTCTTGGCCGGATGGCTGCAGCCGCAGGAGCGTCAGCTTGACTTGGTAGTCGATCAGCTCCGGGTCCGCGGCAAGACGCGCGGTAGCTTCCGGTGCGGTCAGGCCAGCCAGTGGGATCGAGGTCAAGCCGGGCACTTCGAGTACACCAAAGCGGTTCAACTTGTAGGGATTGCTCCTCAAGATCCGCTTTCGAAAACTCTCTTCGTTCTGCTTTTCCTGATCGGTTTTCGGTTTCGCCTGCGCCAGCTGTTCGCACAAGTACTTCGTCGCGCTTGGCGACCTTCCCGAAGAATTGGCGCTATTATTGGCCTGCGATGCGGCACCTAGCGCGACGCCAGCGACGGCGGGATTCGCGCCCGCAGCGCCGCTCAGAGCGGCGAGATTTGCGTTGCTAGGCCCGGAAGCTGTCGACTGGCCGTTGGCTCTACTGGCGTCGCTTCCGTTCAACGCAGCGGTTGAACAATCGAGTTCCTCGATCGGGGTCAGCTCGATGAGCACCGAGTCGTCGGGTCTGAGTTCAGGATCCTCGTTCGGTTGGCGCAACGTGCGCCCATCCACAGTTTTCTCGAGTTGTTCCTTCTGTTTCAAAATGTCGTAGGGCTGCTGCACCGTCTCCGGCATGCTGAGTCGCGGGTCCGTTCTCTTACCCGTTCCGCTGCTGTCTCCTCGCCCCAAGACACCCTGGAGCAACGTGCTCTGTTGATCCTGAGGCAAATTCTTGAGGGCGTCCAACTGGTCCTGGGTGGGCGTTTGCGCGATCGAAGGAAAGCTCAAGACCACCGCAAGCACACAAAACGCAAGAAACTTCATAGAGCGAGTCGGAAAATGCATCATCGCCTTTAACCGAACGCGCCATGTTCGCCCGGCAGTTTGGGATTGCCGTCTCCCTGAACTGGGCGCGGTCTTTGGTTGAATAAAAACAACAGTTTATCAGCCGCGCGTCTTCGCCACGGATCTTGGATTGTAAAGTGGGGATACCGCGAGGGCAACCTCGCGGGAGCCGTCGTTCGACTAGGCTGAAATGTCTTGCGCCATCGCGGGATCGCTGATCGTGTCTTGACCCGTTTCCATACGTCCCGCGAAGCGGCGCGTATAGCCACCGACCGTGGTGGCGCTGAAGTCATACCATCCGCCGGTGGCGCCGAGATTCCAGCTCAGCATGCTCATGCGGATGCGACCGGCGCCAAAATCGAGCTTCCAGGGCCCACCCTGAACGTATGCGTTGGCGCTTACCGTCACCGTGCCCGGCGCGCCGTCGACGTTATGGATTTTGAGGTAAATGAGCTTGTCGCAAGGGCTGTAGCAAACTTGGGCCTCGGGGCGGAACGTTATGCCGCCGACGCTCACGGGCGTCGCATTGCCGGCAAACACGCGGACAAAGCCGTTCGGCCCATAGACCCACAGCTCGTAGTTGCCGGAGTCGTCGCTAATGACGTCCCAGCTGTCGGTAAGCGTCATGCCGGCCTCGACGGTATACCGGCGCGGAATGCGGTCGAGATGCAACTTGTCGTAGACGTGGAACACGGCACCCTGCTCGCCCGAGTTGCTGAACAACAGCATGAACGTGCCATCAATACCGACGCGCGCGCTGGTATGAAGCTCGTAGGGTAAGGCGCGAGAGTACCGAGTTCCGGGCTCCTGCACCAGACTGGCGGGGATCGCGGGAGG
>Ga0116230_10003144_pt1 | contig 16039 bp, 9 predicted proteins | sample S1TSphfallax_3_FD_88678 | JGI IMG/M metagenome (GOLD analysis project Ga0116230, IMG submission 88678) | Host-associated microbial communities from peat moss isolated from Minnesota, USA - S1T2_Fd - Sphagnum fallax MG | ecosystem: Host-associated > Plants > Peat moss > Unclassified | place: USA... | reverse complement strand
TGTGTGCCCTAATACAACAATTATACCATAAATTGTAGATTGAAATATAGTCTAGATCATTACATGTTTAGTTGAATATATAATCTTAGGTATTTGTTGTTGTAACTATTCCTATACTTTTGTGGATAAAAATGTTGTTTGTTCCACTTGTTGGAGGGTGGTTGCATACTACAATGGACCATTATGGAAGTCACAATGACAATTTTTCTTGGATTTGAGAAATGTTCTTGTGCACAATTCTCAATTTATATTGAATATAACAAAAAGGGATTCATTTATGTGAAACCAACACATGAAGTATATAAACATTGAATAAACACATCAAAATAAATGAATGTTCAATTAATAATGGACTTTACAATCTTGGTGAAATAGAGTGTCACACATTATAGAATCTTGGATATGGACTTTTATCTAATAATGTGTTTATGCAATGTATGTGAAACTTTGAAATATAAATTATTTGAGGTTTAGGACATTAAAGGTTCATTTAGTGAATGAAACATTGTCTTAACTTTTGTGTTCCATAACATCAAATATGTAGCCCCTGAAATATTTCGCAAAGTTCATAAAGGCATAAAAAATGTTGATTTTCTTGATTTTCTTTTAAGGAAGACCTTTTAAATGGTTTTTAACATGGTGGCTACAAAAGAAAATTGGAAATTTTTGATTTTTTGGAATGAATGTTACATGTTCAATTTAAAGCCAATTTCAAATACAATAGAAACGGACTTTCAAAAGGGACTTTGATTTGCTAATTTTGGTCCATGTTAATATGTTTTGACCCTGGACTTCTTTTTGTTCAACAAAAAATCCTCTATTTCAGCTCCTCCCTTCATTTCTTTAAGCATTGTTAATTGTACTTCAACCACTTTTCCACTTGTGTAGGCTTGAACTAGTCCACGTCTAATCCCACAAAGCTATCTTTTATAGTTACAGAAGGAGATGTATAAACAAACTCGAGATAGGCTTTTCTATATGCATTGAATTTCCTTGTGTAGCTTACTTCATTTGCTTTTCTTTCATCAAATAACGCCTTTACATCTTTCTACATAATAACATGTATTAGATTCCACCAAACATCAATGTCTAATGCACCCAATTTGATGGACTTATGTTTGGTCTTAAGTCGATGCTTAGAAAAATATGGCTCCATGTTTGTCAATTGATTGACAACTCTTTGTATTTGTTGGGCATCATGCTAAAGTGCCTGTATTGTACAGTTACAAGAAGTATGAGCTTGCTCCTTTGTAAGTGCTACCTCATTCTTTGGATTACAACTTAATTTGAATCTCTTGTTTGAACTTCAGTATTTGTGCATCTTTTTTTTTTATGGTGTGCTCTAGACCAATGATGCTAAGAAGTGAACATGTGAATGTGAGCGTGAGTTTATGAACAGGATCAAATATATTTGGAATATTTTGATGACAAAGACATAATATTCATAAAATATCCTTAAGCCACATAGGAATGACATGGAAAATATTTTTCCATGCATACATGGATGAAAGTCAAAAAATGGATGAAATGTTTGGATGAAAATGTAATATCAATGAACTTTTTGGATGATAATTGCACGTAGATGAATTGTTTGGATGAAAAATTCATCATGTTGAAATGTATGGATGAATTCCCAAACAATTATGCCAAAAGAAAACCACATGTACATGAATGACAATTATAAAAAACATTAAATATTTGGATGAACATGGAGCACAAATGAACTTTTGGATGATAATTGGAAGTAGACAAATTGTTCAGATGAAATTTTTGGTTGGTTGAATGTATGGATGAAAGTAATTCCAAAACAATTATGATGAATGGAAATATTGGACTCATAAAATTTCATGTCCAATTTCATCCAGAAAAAAAATGTTAAAGGTGAAACTTGAAGGAGCTACATTACAATGCAAAAGGGTGAAACAATAACTTGTGTAAGTTAAGTTAAGTCATAAGTGAAGGGTAGGATGTCCACATAATGATGGAATGGGAAAATGCTTGAAAATTTAATGAATAGTGCATTTCACAGATCATGCTGAAGAATATTTTTAATTATACAACAAAATGCATTCCAAAAAAACAAAACCCATAACAGTCCTATTTAAAACCTAAATCTAATGACATTGCAACCTAATTTACATCTAGGACTTTGGCATGACCTAATAATCTATGAACCTCATTCCAACTCTAGGATGGATAGTGGATGAATGATTCTTTGATCCCAGTTTGCATGGCATATTGCAAATGTAATACAAGTGTTTACATGGCACCCACAACCCCCACTTGCCGAGGGACCAAACATTATGGAAAAAAATCCACACAACTGCAAGTCGAGTAATCATTAATCGTTACCTCATGTTGTTTACAGTTGTCTAGTGGTCCTAAAAGGAGGTGGTAAATCCATCCATCCCAAGAGAGGAATGTTTAAAGGAGTTAATAGTGTGGCTTCAAAAGTTCATCCCACCTCCCACTTGTTTTCTTATAGAATGGATAGTTTGAATTTTCTAGGATGAAGAATCTTCTTCCCATTCCTTGTTTTGGGCCAAGCATCTAGATCCAATGGCTTATAGACATGGGTAGAAGGACCATTGCTAAAGAAATTTTGAGGGGCACATGAAAAATGTTGGTTCACATATGTAGAATTGTCATCTCCAACTTGATTAACAAGGGGACATCTTGGCTTCTCTAAGAGCAAGAAACTAACCTCCTCCAATGCCACCACCTTAATTTGATTAAAATTGTACCTGCTTGCACATGCCATAAGGAAGGCAAGACTGGCCTATCGAGTGCATATTTCTTGCTTGTCCTTCCCACACAATGCAAAGGTCATCATGACAAAACCAAAACTTATGTAGTTCAGTTGATACACCATTGGCTATAAATTAGTATCCAACATAACAAGGAGGTAGAATATCACAATATGTTTGTTTTGAAATGATTTTGGTTTTGCAATAATGTTTAGTGTCTTTTTGCAACGTCAAACAATGACTACTTGACTTTGGGGGACAAAGTTCAATTCGCCAAATGTTGTCCCCACATAAGCATTCAAAAACCTTTACGCCATTGTGGGTGATAACAAGATCAAGGCCGATGGTCTCCCCCACATCCACAACTAATGATTAGTTGATTGGAATCGTTGCATTGGCCACTGACGGACAAGAAAAGTTCACTCCATCATGTGGATGTGAATCTACTTCTAACCTAAATGGAAGGTTTGCCTTGCATTTTGTTGATCCAAATATTTCCTCACCTTCCAAGTGCGGTATTATAGCAAAAAGACCAAAGCTTGAAATGTACTTGGCAACCGCAGCAACAATTTGGACTGGGTCCATAGACTGACTAGTCCTTCGTAGGCATAATTCATTTTTGTTTGAATTAGTCCCAATTAAGAAGGCATAATACAATGACGATTGCGTGAATGTTTGCATGTAATTGTCGGGCGTTGCAACAAAAAGGCAAATACCCTTGTTGCCATATTATTGGAGGCAAATGTTATGGATTGTCTCAAATCAGTTATAAGTCAACATATCAACTTCCCTTCCAAAGAGAATTTCTACAAACGAAGGAATGAAGTTAAAATTGAAGAAGCATAGATGGAAAATAAATTTTGAACAGTGAAAGAAAATGAACTAGTTTATCAACTTTATAAGTAAACACTTGAGATGATCCAATCAAGTTTAGATAGTGCATAAGTTATTTCATTTAGGAGATAATAAGCACAAATTGTAGTTTTCCTTACTGGAACTATAGCCAAAGGTGACACTCAAGTGGGGCTTTTATTTTTCTTTGTTGCACTTTGTAGCAAATTAACAAGTTCAAGTTTAACCTTTTTTTAGTTTAATCTTTAGATTTTTTAGGGCAAAAATGTTCTTCATATCGTTTAGTTTGTAAGATCTTTAACTTAACCACATCCTAGTGGTTTAGGTTTTCTGTATGCTCCATAGAAATTAGAGACAAGATCAAACATTTTTTGGAATGACTACACTTGCAAATTGTGCAGGTGTTATGCATATAACCACTAGCATGAAGTGGGCAGTTTATATTTTAAATAGCAGTGTTGCAAAAGGCACTTAAAAGCACTTTGATGTGTCAAATACTTCAATTTGATCCATAGATACATTTGAAATTGCCTCTTATTAACATGTAGTGGTTTATTAGTGACCTTTTTTTGTTTTTGTTTTCAAGTAAGAATGTATGATAGTTGTTATGATTTAATTGTAAATTAAGGTTTATATTTTTCCTTCAATTAAATTTATGTTATAGCCTAGGTCAAGTTTGTATGTCTTGATAAACCTTACATAATGAAAATGTAAAACCAACAACATTGGAACTACATTCTACATAAGAGCTTGCCATCAATTAATTTGCCTCAAATTGAATCTTGAAACATGCACATTTCCAACATAGAAATATGACTGTCATTTCTCATTTCTCATGCATTTTATGAAATATATGACCTTGTACATTCTATGTATATCTACTATATTGTAAATATACAAGTTTGTACTTGAGAGTATAATATGTCATTTCCAACATATTACAACTTTGTGTATTACAAAATATATTGTATGTATTGTTTGCATTGTCTATACTAAATGATTAATGTGTCATCTCCATGATGTAGTTTGTCCATTGGAGGTCCATGATGGTTATGACCCTATACATTGTGTGTACGTGCATCTACTACAAATATACATATATGTAGATGGTTACTTTCATTGCATGTTCTATATGCACTAGAGTCAAAGAGTTCTCAAATCAAACTAAATAAAAAAGCCCAAAATTAGAATTCTAGAAATGGTGATGTTATTTTACAAGAGATTTAGGAGGTGTTAAACATTAATAAAGAATCAACAATATGAGTAACACCAATATCCTTAATAAATATGCAAAGTTGTGATACAATTGGAGAAGGCATTTGAGAATGAGCCAATGTCATTTATGATGAAGCAAAACCTATTGAGAGATATAATCAATATCAACTAACCAATTCCCACTATCATGCTTCAGTTCACTTACTTGAAGGGTCCTACTCCACAAGTTATGGCTTCATCTTTGTTGGATAACACTTTGATAGCAACATATTTCTTCTTGAACAACAACATTCATCTGTACACCATCCAAATCAATTTCCAAAAACAACTTGTATTGACACATATAATAAAACACATTGCTCAAAAGCCATTCACACGACAAGTTGACATGGTAAATCCAATCTTCCAAGACATAATTGAATTATAGTTTTTATGACACAACCTAAGGTCCACATTCATAAACTTGTCACTCAAATGTAATATCATATGTATTATTAATATTTCCTTGTAAATTGTTACAAGAGATTGAGGATGGGGAATTGAGTAGCCTAGATAGTTAGTAATATGAACAACATCCATGCCTTCAATAGGTATACAAAGTCATGATACAACTAGATGTATTTACACAACCATTTCCTTTCATTATTTTATGAGTAAAGTTGTTTTCATGGACTAACATTTAGTTCATAGATCAAAAGATCTAGTTACTTCTATATGTTTATAGGATTCAAAATGACATTTACATAATATCCAAACTATTTTGAAATATTTGTATTAATTTAACAAGACATCATTTTATCTATTGGCATACAACAATCCACTACAACTATAGGGTGGTTCCATACTAAAATGGACCATTATGGAAGTCATAATGGCAATTTTTCTTGGATTTGAAAAATGTTCTTGCATACAATTCTTAATTCTTGTTGAATATAACAAAAAGGGATTCACTTATGTGAAGTTAACATACACTAGTAAAAAATGCCCCCTTTTGCAACTATGGTCTCAACTAGTGTTCAACTACAAACCAAATTGAAAACTACACATGTAGTTGCAACTTGTTTTTTACAATTGGGATTTTTTTTTTTGCAAGTATTAACCAATAATGTCGACAAATACAAGTCGAGAAATAAAATTATAGTCAAAATTGTATGCCACATGTTAACACCATAGCAATAGCCACTACTTGCCAATTTAGTTGAAAACTATTTTACCAATCTAATTGAGGGATATCGACTAGGTTCGACTAGTGGATGAACTTTATTTGCTAACTAGGCATGACATCACGCAAAAATATAATTAGAATTTCAACTAGGTTGCCATGTAAGTTGAACATTTGGCTAGTTGTTTGGTGATAAGTGGCATAGTCACAATGTTGACATGTGGCACATTCACAAAATTTGGGGTCAACAAATAGTTAAATGACATGTGGCACATCCACAACAATAGGTTAGGCCACATGGTGCTTAAACATAGGTTAGGTTTAAACCTAGGCATTTAAGCTAAACATAGACTATTTAACTTCGGCTTAAGTTAGGGCTAGACCTAGGCACCTATGTTAGGCCTAGACCTAGGCCATGTGACAATTAATAAATGAAATCCTATTTCATTTGGTTTAACCTTTAAAGTTGAACCTTTGCAATTGGTTCATCCCAAATGGCTATTACATTTTCAAGTTTATTGTGTTCTCCAACAATCTTAGTGCATTTCATTATATAGTTTAGATTCATGGAATGGAAGCTAAACAATATGAAATAAAAACTTTAGTTGTAAAGTAGTTGTAATCCAATTGCAACCTAATTGCAATTCAAATAATTGTAATCTAATTGTGTAATTAAACAATTAAACATATTATCATCATTTATTAAGCAATATGGTGATTTGTTAGTTTTAAAGAAAATTAGTAATTAAATGTAATTATCTAGTAAATAATTAATTATTACTTCTCAATGAATATTTAATTTTTTTTCAAATCCATTATAAGTTCTTATTAACATTTTGTAAAACAAAAAGTTAACTCAAAAAAAAAAATTCAATGATATTTTAATTACAATAATTATGATAATGGATTGATAATTAATAATTGGCTATAATTACAACAACATTAACAATAATATTGTAGCTAGTAATTAGGTGAGGCTAGTTATTTAACTACTATTATTCATATTTTAATCTAATTTGGTGGAACTACTATGAACTAATATAATAGATATTAAATAAGAAAAATATACAAAAAAATCTCAAAATATAGTAGTTTTAAATAAAAATAATCTCTAAGAATATATAATAATTTATTAAAGATATTTTCTAATTATTCCAATCATTTTCATAACTTAATCATAAATAAATAGTAAAACAATAAAAATAATCAAATGAAAACCTTATTGGAATTAATAGGCAACACTAGAATAATAATTTTTTAATTATGTATCATTACATGATATGTTGTAAATTAAAATTGATTTACATAGAAATAATAAATTACAAATGTGTTGAACATATTTCAAAAAATATTAATTAAGTATAATTACTTGATATGTTGTAAACTAAATTTGACTATACATAGAAATAATAATATTTTCATGTATTGAACATACACATTATTAAATTGACTTATATTTCAAAAAAATTATTTTCAAATTAAAGTGTAATATTTATATGCACAAAAAAAATTCATCATACATAACCAATGAACCATTCATGTATACAAAAAACATTTACATGTACTTTAATAGTTAATGAATTTTTATTGTAATTTTTAAAATATATTAAAATATCATATGTATAAAAATGAATAAAAATTAAATTTCCACAAAATTATTAATTATGTATAATTACTTGATTTGTTGTATACTAACATTTGATTTACAAATAAATAATAAATTACATATATTGAGCATACATTATTACAAATTCATATTTCAATTTTTTCTTAAATTTTATTTTGAAATTAGAATTAAATATTTATATGCACAAAAGTTTTTTGCATCATACATAACCATTCATTTACTCAAATAGAATTTACATGTAGTTTAATGGTTAATGAAGTTTTATTACAATTTAAAGTAAATATTCAAATATCATGTGTGTAAAAATGAATAAACATTAAAGTTCCACATAATTATTAATCATGTATCATTATTTGATATGTTGTAAATTAAAATTCAGTCTACATATAAATAATAATTAGGTGCCATATTTCGGCCTTCATGCGAGTAAGGGCACCTACTTTTCTTATACAATTTTCACGATTGCTCTTAGTTCGATACCAAAGGCTCCTTTTCAAAGGATTTTCCTTCAAGTTGTTTTGAATACAAAAATATCATGTGCAAACATAATATGAATGTCAACCTCAAGTTACTTCATAGACAAGCACAATTCCACAAAACAACTTTTTTTTTTTAACATGTTGGGATGAAGGTTCACATTCACGATGTAGTTACCTACATCACATTATTGTTGTTTGATGATAGCCCCAAAAGGAAAACAAAGAAAAAGACGAACAAAAAAGAACAAAAATTGAAACATTTTAGATCGTACAATTTTTATACAACATGGACTTCAACAAAATTTTGAAAAAAGGAAGCCCTTTTAAAAGAATTACTTGGCCACACACAATGTATTATGTATAGTAAATAATCAATAGGTTGCACACACATTTCATTAGTGACAAAACTAGGGGAAGCTAGAGTTTGACAATACCTCACAACCTCAAGTGTGAGCTATTAGATCAACGTTGTGATTGCCTCTGCATCAAAGTGTTGAGGCAACAAAGACATAGACAACTAGTCTTAGGGAGGGTACATCTGCATAGGAAGATAAATTGTACAAATGCAACATGCTTGATTGTTGTGCAATGAACGATAAGGCATCTAACTAGGCCTTTAACTTGATAAACATGATGGGGTTCTAGTTTATAGAGACATAATCCAACTAAAAAGAGTTTCCAAAAGTTTTACTCATGTTTTCAAAGCAAAGGTATGTTTCCAGCAAGGTTAGTGTACCAGTATGTTTCCAACAAGGTCAATGACATAAGAGATTGGAGGCCATTGTCTTGAAAGTGAAACTTCATTTCATAAACAACATGCACCTTTATTACAACAAACAAATAAGCAACCATGTTGAAAAAAACTCCACTCTTTGTTCAACTACCTTAGCAATGATGAAAATTACAACTCAAGGAAGGTATTAGACTAAATGATTTGTTGATGCAACTCAAAGACCATTATTCCCATTACTTTAAGAAACATATTGGTCATAGAAAATTTTAATACCTCTTCAAACATCCACTCCAACACACCTTGTTGTTGCATAATTTTGATGTACTAGAATGTAAGGCGCATTACTTCCTCCATATGTTCTACATCCCCAATATTTTTCAAGCTTTAACAATTATCATATGGTTTACTGCCAATGCAATCTTGAAAAGACATTTAATGTGTTTTGGAGTTAATGTTTTGGACATATTGGAATGTATTTCATACCTTGTCCAATGTCAGTGAAAATAATTTCCCCATGGCAGCTATCATAACACTAAGAGGATGAATGACATCAAGAGCCTTGTGACATGAAAACAAGATACCCTTCACATGTCTATAGGAAGAGAAACCACAACCATTTGCAGAACATTCTCCTAAAATCTTTTAATTCAAACATTTCTCTTTCACATAAGAATGGTTGGACTAGAGTAGACAAAAAATAATTAAGATAATTATAAACAAATGTACATTAGTAAGAAACATACAAACATGTATAAGCCCACATAATGTACATATGACAAGAAAGGTTCCATAGATTTCAAAGCTAACATATAGTCTAACCTTTAATACTTTATGAGTACCTTCCCAAAGCTCCTAGAGGTGTCTATGTTGATTTGTTGACTTCAAATTTTTGTCCCGATTTATCAAAGGCTCCTCACTACATCCACTAAATGCACAACCCACAAGCAATATTCTCATCTTTAGATTCCAATAAATGAACAAACATATATACAACATATGTGTATTCCCAGAGATTCTTTAAAAAGGAGATTAATATTTGATAATTAGTCAAATGAGTCATCTAGTCAAATTGAACTAAAAAATGCCACCTAGTCAAATTGGTTAATGGCCTAGTCAATAAAACCAATCTCATGAAATTAGCAAGTGCCTTAGTCAATAAGGACACATATTATATTCAATCAATAGGGCTAACTAAGTAGACCTAGTCAAAGTGGTCAATGGCCTAGTCTAAAGGGCCAATTACAAATTCTAATACTAGTTGGGTATCTTGGGACTACATTTAACATTTTGACTATGTTTGACCAATTCGAAAAAAGTTGAAAGAATGTAAAAGTTAGCTAATCATAAATAAATGAATCATGACCAAATTAATTATGATTAACTATGGTTGGTTTGCCATAATTATTTCATTCATGTTTATTTTTGCCATAATTAATTTTTGCATAATTGGTTTTGTCATAAAAAATTGATTCATTAGTTAATTTAACCATATTAACTTTATTAATGTTTAGTTTAACCATTTCTAATTTCGCCATGGTTAATTTTGTCATAATTATTCTAACCATTTGATTTTAGCCATAATTACTTCATTCATGTTTATTTTAACCATTTTGATTTTAGCCATAATCACTTCATTCGTATTTATTTTAGCCAAAATAAATTTATGCATACTTTATTCATGGTTAGTTTGGTAATTTATAGTTTAGCCACAATTGGTTTAACCATAAATTATTTATTCTTTAGTTAGTTTGACAATATTTATTTTACTCATGGGTAGTTCAACCATTCGTAGTTTAGTTATAAAATATTTATTCATTAATTAATTTAACTATTTTAAATTTAGCCATAAAATATTTATTCATTGGTTAGCTTGACCTTATTTATTTTATTCATGGTTAGTTTCACCATATTTATTTAGATATGGTTTATTGAACCATAGTTAATTTAGCCATGGTTATTTTTCCATAATTGTTTGAAATTTTTGGTTGGTTTAGCCATTATTAGTTTAATAATAATTAATTTCTCCTAGGTTAAATAATTAGCCACCTATTTAATTTATGTAATGTAAGTATGTGGTTAAATAACTTACTTACAATGAACTTATATGTAGGTGTATATTTATACATACCCTACCTATACTCCACCTATTTACCTATATTTTAGCCTATTAGGTAACCTAGTTATATAGGTTAGGGTAGGCCATTTATATACCTATGATAAATTACTAGTTGGTTAACTAGTTATTTACTTAAAATACACAAATGAATGAGTAATTAAATAGTTAAATATTAATTATTACAAATATATTGTTGATAATATATGATGAATTAGGTCAAATTTGTAAGGATTAATTATAATTTGGTTGTAATTATCAATCAACAATATAGTACATTATAACTATCTTGATATTTTATATAATTCAAGGATTTATAATATGGTTGTAATTATTAATTATAACTAAATAACTAGATATTAATTATTACTAGTTTTTATTTTATTTTAATTAACATACATATTTACCTACCTATTTATTTATTTATTTACTTAATTTATGTATCTTACATTGTTATTTAGGAATAATGTTGTGTGAACTAAAAGGTTCTAGTGTTGTGTGGACATGAAAATGTTTCTCCCTCCCAAAAGTTTGTCCCATATTATTTGTCATGATTTCCAAATGACAAGCAATGTAAATAGATGCACCATAAGCATCCAAAACATAAGAAATATTTTAAAAAGGAAGGCCACTTGGGATGAGCTAATTGAAAAGGCTCAACCTTAAAGGCCAAATTCAAAAATGAAATAGGATTTTCTTACCTAGGTCATCTAGGTGTAGGCTTAATCTAAGTGGTGTACATTTAAGCCTAGTAAAAGTCATAGCTTAGGTTGCCCTAACCTACTTTAGGCTTTATACCTAGTTGCTAGTTATAAGATCCTAGACCTAGGACTAGTAATTTAGGTTATAAGTTCCTAAACATAAAGATCTTAGGAATAGGTATCTAATTTTAGGTCTAACCTTGGTTGTTGAGGTTCTATCCACATGGCATGTCCTAGTGGCCAATGTTTAAATGCCACATGGCATGACCTAGATGGCCAATGTTTAAATGCCATGTGGCATAAACTAAATGGCCAATGTTTAAATGCCATGTGGTTTAACTTGGGTGGCTACTGACTAAATGCCACATGGCATTTGCCTAATCAAAATGGTATTTGACCAGTCAAAAAATTATCTGATTATTATATTGATTAGTCAAAAGTACTAGTCGAAAATGCCAACTTAGGTTTGGTCAGAAAGTACATGGCCCAGTCACAATGGACATGTTCAAAACGACTTGTCCAAAATGGGTATTTTTTGACCAAAACTTCTAGCAAAGAAAAAAGGAATTCTAGTAGTGTAAACACATAAAGAATATCAATTTTCAAAATTGCCTATCAAATCCACACAACCAATCCCATTATAAACAATCTCTATGAACATATATAGATGGCTAGCTAAGGATATAAAATGTGGATTGTAAAATCTACATTTGCAACCAACATTCCTAGGAAAAAATGGGTCTAAGCTCAAAATTTAAAAAACATTGCATTTGAAAAATTATGGTTAGAAGTTCTTCAATATGAAGAAACCTATTTATAAATCAAAAACTAACTATACATGCCAAGAAACAAAAACATCAAGAAAAAATTTGAGTTCAAATTTTTTTTTGTTAATAAATGCCATTCTCTCATCACATACTTCATTAATTTTTTGTTTGTTTCCAATATTGAAGTTTATAATGAACAACATTTTAGTATTAGTTTTTCTAGATGTTTTAGTTATTGAACAATTTTTTTGAACAATGTGTCACTAAAGGTACTATGCAAGGAAAACCCTCCTTTCTGGGATCCAGAAAAATTGGAATTCAAAAGAATCCATTCAAAAGATTAATAAGTGGAATAACTTGTAGATCTTTTAAAAACTTGGATAGATTAATACCTTGTGGCAGTCTTTGTTACAAACCATAATTAAATGGAAAGTGCTTTATATGGCATTGGAAAGCAATGAATGCCAAAAGGATGTGGAATGGGGAACTCAAGAAATGTTTGTGAAGGTGTACACCAGCAATCTAAAGTTTCTATTGTGGAACATCTCAGATGAAGCATACCAAACATGTTGAGGCATTGGATTAGAATATGTTGCCTTTTCTTGACGTACAAAACTTTTTGGACAGTTGAAAATCAATCTCTAAAGTTAAAGGAACAAACAAGCTAAATAAAAACTTTGAAATGTAGCATTCACTTGTTTATGATCAAGCTTAGCTTACATTCAAACTTTTAGGTTACAAAACATGTTCAATCCTTCATTAAAAGAGGTTTGATCTTTCTTTTGAAATTCAAGGTTTCTCTACAATGTTTGAAATTTTGTTAGCCTACAAACAAGAGGTTTTGGTCCTATGTATGTTGGAATACCCTATTTGGAAAGTATAATTCATAATTGATTCATTTTTTGTAAGTAGTTGTTTAGACATGGCATTCAACATTCATATAGATACTTAATTATGAGTGTATACACACTTGCAATTGTATGGGACAAAGATTTTATTGGTGGTGGCATATACTGCAAATCATTCTTTAATCTTAACCATATTTTTAATGGTTTTTCTTGCAATTTTTGGATTTTACATCATCTAAGAATGCAAAGGGCTTAAAAATTGGCAAATTTAACATTATTAGCCAAAATATGCAAATATGAACTTGACTTGTATTCATCTCCTGGATTCTAGTTAATCAAGTTGTTCCAAATTTGGAGCAGGCAATGATCATCTTTTGGGTTTTCTTTGTAGTTAAATGAATTCTATATCTCAAATGTAGAGCTAAATTAGTCTTCTAGGTGTGGTTTGAACAAATTAAAGTTTTGCTTACCAAAACAAGATTTGTGTTTAGTGTTTTTACCTTGGAATCTCTAAATAAATGATATCAATTGGTATCTATAGTAGGTTGCTAAATGGATGTAAAGGTGAACATGTGACAATACACTCAACAAACATGATAAGAATTTTCCTAAATCTATTGAACAACATTGGACATTGCCCAACATGACTTCATGAAGGAAATACATAAGGCTCACCACTAGCTACACAAATATTGAAGTCTTTGACTTGTGGCAAAGACTTTGAAGGGGCATCCATCCATGTGTGCAAATTAATTGTCATTGTTGGCAACAACTCCTCCTCTATAGGACCCCATATCTCCTCCAATGTTGTCGCTTGCACCCAAGAAGGAGCACATTGTTTCCAATGGTTACTTGCTTATCAATCTACCATGAAGTGTTCAATGGATGGAATTGCATTGAAACAAACAAATCCATTATGCTATCAACATGAAATTAGTAAATGTTTCTCTAGCAAACAATAACACATAATAAGCAAAAAGAATAGATAATTTCCAAACTCAAGAGGGTGAAAGCACATGAAGCCCCCCCAAAATTGTAGTCACAAGTATAATTTTTTTGGTAAGGTATGGACATCACATCTTGGATTATTTTTATTTGTTTTAAGTATATTTGATTAGCTTTAGACTTAATCTAATCCATTATTTTTAAAATTCCAACAAACATTGAAAAATTTGAATGTATGGAGTATATTTGTGACCAAATAATACCCATCACAAAGTTTTAAAATTTGAATATTTACTTTAAAAGTAGGGTTGTTGATGGAATTTTTGGGTGAATGTTTTTTAATGATTAATGATATTGATATACATCAATTAAATCTTAAACAATTTACAAATTAATTTTTTTTGGATGAAATTCCATCCAAAAAAAAAGTTTTTTTGCATTTTTTTGATAATGAATGCATATTAATATTATTTGTTTAGGAAAAACTAGTACCATATCAAAAAAAATGAGATTTTATAAATGGGCATTGCATTATTTTTTCAATTTCCTTTTGTTTGGTAATGTTTCATGAATGACAAACATGAAGCCTTATGGCCATTGAAAAATTGTAAGTTATATATTGTGTGTACATTGATTTTATTCAATCCTCCTCATCTAAATGTTGGATCAAAATTAATTTTGATTCAAAGTGAGATTTGAGTTCCAAAATGTTGTTGTGCAAATTCTAAAGTTTTTTGCTTGTGTTTAGGTTAGCCAAAGGATGCCATGAAAATTTTAGCTTACTATGTACTATAATACTTGTTATACATCACCTTTATTGAACAAAATTGGCTCACCCTTAGTGTGCTTTCATCCAAGAGTCCTAGGTAGAAATGTGTACAACGTACAATGAGTGGAAAGCCAAAAGTGCCATATAAACCAAACAATTAAACACATTTTTTGCAACATGAACTATTTGCACACAAATTGAAGAGGAGAATCTAGGGTGGCACTCACCATAGTAGGAAGATGCATACGTTTAGTGGTCTTCATAGTGCACACACACATTTTCCAATTTGATAGCTAGCAAATCCAGCTACAGAAGTTCATCCTTTCCTATCGCGTTCTATAACTAGCCACAACTACCCTTTGCATTCAGCACTGCAACTAAAAGTTATACATACATTCCATTGTGGGATCCAAATGTTCAAAACAATATGGGATTGTGCACATTTGAATACTTCTAGATACACTAAGGGGATTAGCCAAATATCAACTCTACAATGCCCTTGGTGGCTTGACTTTGTTTAAGATAAGAACACTAGAATTTACTTGGACATCATACAAAAATTCCCTCAAGAAATTTAATTGATTTGTTGGTGATTGATAATTGTAGGAGATCAATTTCATGAAATGAAGAATAACGAGATCAAAGCTTCATAGAAAATGGGAGAGCTTGCATCAAGTACAATAGGTGTTAGGTTCTGCAGTTTCACCTATTGTGTTTCAAGCTTCCAAATAGTAAAAAACATAGGTTTGAGCGGGGAATTAGATTGAGGGACACCAAATGCACAATTGTTAGTACACTACTTTGGAATACAGAAGGAACCCAAATAGATAGGTACTTGCAAAAGATGAATAAGAAAAGGAACCAAATACTTACTAGAGATTGAATAAATAGTTGCAAGGAGTTTGGTACCCTCCACTGATCATTGCATGAAAACTAGAAGGAAGATGATACAAGCTTGCTAGTCCAATGAACAATGGGTCATTACCAACTTTCTAGCAATATTCTATCAATGTGATCATACCCACAAAAAGATTAAATCAAGATGGATTTCTAACTCTCTACCATTCTGATCCCACTAGCC
>Ga0116230_10003143_pt1 | contig 16041 bp, 6 predicted proteins | sample S1TSphfallax_3_FD_88678 | JGI IMG/M metagenome (GOLD analysis project Ga0116230, IMG submission 88678) | Host-associated microbial communities from peat moss isolated from Minnesota, USA - S1T2_Fd - Sphagnum fallax MG | ecosystem: Host-associated > Plants > Peat moss > Unclassified | place: USA... | reverse complement strand
TGGGTGTGTCTTGTCAATTCTAATAACCATGTGAATTTTCTTTTAGTTTTGAGTTTTTGGCCACACATCTACATCCAAAGGTCGATTGACAAGAGCAAATGCATCATCATGAAAAAAAATTAAAGGGACACTTCAACTTTTTGGAAAGGACGGAGGAAATCGATTTTTTTCAATGTCATCACTTCATCTTGAATGAGATTTATCGCTTTTTGCACAACCCATATTGTAGGCACAACTAACATGCTAATTGCATACTTCCTTTAAGTGCCTTTGACATAACAATTTTGATTGTCATGACGAAACAACAATTTGTGCAATTCAATTGTTGCACATTTAACAGCACTCAAATTGCCAACATAACAAGGATGAATGCCAAAATTATTTATTTTGAAATAATTTTGGCCTTTGCAATAGTGGTTGGTGTGCTTTTGTAAAGTTGAACATTTAACATTTAACCTGGGGGGCTTTGCTATTGGGAAGCCTTCTTGTGAATTACTCCACAAGCCCATAATGTAAATGCAAATTATGATAGCTCACTTTTGTGACCAAACGATGTTTTTTCCCTGGGTACCTTTTATTCAAATGCATATGGTGATTGGTATATCCTTAAGTATATTAATTGGCACTTAGGTCTAGACTAACAATTTCATTATGAAGAGAATTGTGTGGTTACTTATCAAAAGTAATAATGGACTTTTGAAGTTCAAAAATATGGATTGGTCATGTAACTCAAACATCACAAAATGGAAAATATATATATTGATTCACATTCCAAATTTGTTATTGGGACTTAATACATAATGTAATAGAAGATGATAAACTCATATGAGGAATCTTTTTTTAAAAAACCCTAATCATTCAATAGTTAGGGACTTTTGAATGGTTAAAATTTGACCATATTTTCATAAGTCCATATGAGTTGCAATTTTTGTTTGTTTTTTAATTTCTTTGTCCCAAAAGCATATTTTTGAAAGTTTTAAATGGGGCATTATTCCTTTGGACTTTGTGAATTTTCCTTTTAGGACTTCCAAATTTAAAAATGACATCAATTACATTAAATAAAAGTTTTCACATAGATTTGGGATGGTTTGTAGGTGATTGGACATGTATTATTCAAAGATTAGAATAATAATATTTTTTAAAATAATAAGCATGTCCATTTGAATCATCATAAATAATCTTATATGAACTTGTAGGGAATGTAATGTTTACCATTATTGAGCCGTTATATTATGCATTCACCCCACATCTAAATTGGGTGCAAAGTTGCATGAACCCATCTCCACTCATGGATGAAAAAAGTTTACACTATTGTGCCTATGCAAATCCCCTTATGATCCTAGGGGCAAAGCTTGCCCTTGTTTAATCAATCCAAACCTTCCAAATGGGGTATCTTCAATGTATAGGACAAACTTGGATCAAATCTTGCAAATACATCAACTGTCTATTAAGGATCATCAAAATGATTTGATGTATGAAAACAAAATTCATCCTTGTGTAAATTAGTCTTGAAATGACCTTAATGCAAAAAAACATAATACATTTTAGATTGTTTGAAAGTTTGCACATAATCATCTAAGGTGGTAATATATAAATAAGCACCCCTTTTCACAAATTGCTAGAACTAAATGTTGTGGATCAACTTTGATAAATTACAAGTTGGCATGTTTGCTTCCCCATCCAACAAAAAAATTTACATTAAATTTGACAAAATGGAATACGAACACAACATAGTAAGGATTTATATCAATTGAAAAAGTGGTGCAAAGAAATTTGACATCTTGCATGAATCCTCTCCATTGCTTCACACATAAATGCCAAAAGTTTAATCAATTGATGAACTCATGAATTGCACCTTCACCAACAATGTCTCCAAAGGAATACCACCAAGACTAGGTTGTAGCATATTGAAGGTCAACTTTTTCTAAGGATCTTGCATTCTTATGTTTATAACAAAAAACTTTGTTATAATCTTCGAACTTGGGAGCAATGAGTTAATGTGCTCATTTAGTTATTGATTCCAATGAAAAAGACAAATTCACTCGTCAATTATATTCACAATAGGATTTCCAATCCCATAAATGATATAGACAAGATTCTAATTTGCTTGGGCATTGTCTGCCATGAACCCTTTGAAATTGGGATTTGTTACACCTTTTTTCAAAACAATTGTGTTCAACTTGGATTCCACAGTATACATTGGACTTCTATAACTTTTGACTACATGTCAAAGATAACAATGGACATTACTTTACAATAGACTAAGTCATAGACAAGTGGCAAGCCATAGTCGTCCAGCCTTGAACATGTTTGACATGATCAAACATCATCTAAGAATTTTCCAAATCACCCCAAAGTTGTATTCACTTGACTAAATTGATTCCACATCCATCTCCCTTCACCTATATCTTGAAAAGATAAACCTTTTATGCAAATTATTGCCTAGGAAAATAATTGTTTTGAATGTAGTCATAAGGATTAAAAGCTTTCAACGTGATGATGTAATCAATAGAGCTCATGTTCTCAAGGCGATGCTTGAAAGATGTAATCAAGTTGTGAATGTTAAGGGAACACAAGGGCAAAATTTTTGACATGGTTTGATTGAATTTTTCACCCTTTAAAAGGTCGATAAAACCTTCCCCATTCTCATTGAAAAGGTGATGATATAGAAATAAATGTCTTATTCACAACTAGTATTGCAAAGGATGTAGAATTGGACATGCGAAAAACCTTTTCTACAACCACATGCTCTTCACACTAAAAAAAACCTCGGTTTTTGCAACCAATCAATTTGCAACTACTTGTGACTATTTGTCACTTGCAACTAATGTTGATTATTTCTACAACCATTTTTTGGATTTGGTCATGTTGGCAACTATGTTCAAACTAACATGTGATTAATGTTTTTTTTCATCCTTTCATTTGGACTATTTTAACATTTTTTCATCTAACAAGACCCATTTATGTACAATTAGTTGGAAATGTGTCCAAATGTGTTGCAACCCTCTTAGTATTCAATGTGTATTATGTGTATCCTAAGATGTATGGGTTTATAATGGTGTATTAAATGTATCCTACCCATAAACATATGAGAATATATAAGGATGTACATGTGTATATTTTGGGTTAAATGTATTGATTATATTCAAGATATATGTAGGTTATATTTTGTACACACATTATATTGTTAATTTTTCAATCATAAAAAACTCCAACAATCCCAAAAAATGTATCGTAAATATTGTACAATTATTACAAAATCATTATGATTACACTAATTATACATTAATTTCAATAATTATTTGATTTATGAATGAACTTAACAATCATAACTTTTAATTTGTATCTCAAATTAGTGTTCAAAATATTCATAATAATTTTATTCAAATTAAAGTCATTGATATTATTATTGTACTTGTATTAATTCCATTACATTAAGTTACTCATAATTTCACATAAATCAAATATATTCCAACATATTCTATTACACTAATTATTTATTTGAATAACAATAACACTAATGTAACTAAGTATAAATATTAATATTTTACTTATACATTAATAATAAGAGACATGTGATTTATAATTCAGCTTGATTATTATAATTTTTAATTTTATAATATTTTTTAAATGAAAATATTTCCACTATAATTAAATGCTTATATTATAATTCTATAATCATAAAAATATATTATAGTATAGTAGAAATTTTAATTATATATTTTTAATTTTTAATTTTCTTTATCATTAAAATTTAGAAAAAAATTAATGTAATTTAAAATTGTGATATTATTATGAACTTACTTAGTTTACTTTAAATAAATAAATTTTATTATAACATCATTTTTCACATTAATTAAAATGATATTTCCCAATCATAAAAACTAACTATTACATTTAAAATATTTATGTTTTAATAACAGTAATTAAATTCTATATCCATAATTCAGAAATTATGTCCTATAATTAAAATTCATATTTCACAATTTTATAGTAATCTTAAAATAAAGAACAAAGTTTATGTAATTACTGTATTTAATAAAAATTGACAAACACTATATAATTGTATGTATTACTCATTATTGGCTTATTTGCAATAAATTGTTAATATGAAAACATAAAATTATTTAAAAGTCATTGTAATTAATTTATTTATTTGTAAGTTTAAATTGCAATACTTGCATAATTAATATATAATTTAATTTGATTATTCATAAACTGTAATTTATAATCTATAATTTAGTTCTTATTAAGTTTCATGAATAATCATAATTTAATTAAAATAATTAATGTAATGAGCATAACCACACAGATTGTACTAGAGTAATTAAAATATTTATTTCTTTTAAATAATTTTCCATAAGAAATACATTTTACAAATAATTATAAATAATTATATTTATTAGTAGTTATTATAAATAATTATTGTTACAACATAGAATTTTATATGATATAATTTATATTCTCACAATAAAATAAATAAATTCTTGTTATTACTTTAAAATCACTATAATTGTTTCAAATAAAAATTAATAATAGCATATGCACTATCATTTTCAAATTAAACACAATCTAGAAATTATAATTTTAAATCTGAATTAAAATTTGGAAACTTTGTAATGTAGTTATAATAATATTGTAATGATTGTAATTGTAGGAATTATTATATAGTAATTTAATTATTTTAAATTAAATATACCATTTATAATCTGACCAAATCTTTAGAAGTAAGAACATATATTTAGAAATTTTTTGGCTATTTAAATAATTGATAGTGAATATTTATTAATTTTAGTGTATAGTTTATATTTTAAATTTAATTATTATTAATTAAATATTATCTAATTATCTAATAAACCATGTACTAATTATTTGTATTATATAGAAATCCAAAAATTAAAAACAAAAGGCATTAAAAAAGTTTTGAAGTTGCAATTTAATTTGTGAATAAGTTGTAACTTCAAAATTTATCCTATATTGTTTGTTCTCTAATCCTATTTTGAATATTATATAAACAAGGGGTGTACATGGTCATTCAATTTCATATTAAGAAATTTGTGCACATGGGATGAGCTAATCAAAAGGCTTAACCCAAAATACAAATAAAAATTATACACAATTCTAAATTACCTACCTTCTCAACCTACTTATTTACCTAGTTAGGTAGGTACTTAGTTTGACCTACCTATTTAAGTCGACTTATGTACCTACCCACTTAAGTGCATACCTATTTGAGTAGGTATTTAACTTAAGAAATTAGTAAGCTCCTACTTACCTTTTACCTAAGTAGGTAGGTAGGCAAGCAACCTAGGTTTGTGAGCAACTATTTATGTACCTTCCTAGGTACCTACCAACCTAATTTTAATGTTTTGTATCAAATTCATTTTAAGGTGCCACGTAACATATTTACATTTGGCCATGTGTCATAATATAAAATCATTCAAGCATTTGAATTGAGCATCCCAAATTATTTCAAAATAATAATTATTATTATATTTTTTTAAATATAAATAATCAGGACATGTGGCAACATAATTGCCTTCAACTATGACAAATAGTCACATCTTAATCACATGTGACAATATTTATACTTTGGAGTTGAAAGATGAACTTGTACTTGCTAATTTGTTTTTCATCCAATACCCCTTGTCATTTGCAATTAATATCACATGTGACTTGTCCAAGGTGATTAAGGGAATTTTAGTTGCAAATGTTACTTATAACTAAAATGTAGTCACAAAAACCAATTAAAAAAATGTGTTTTTCTCCTAGTGATCATTTCATCAATAAATTCTTTGCAATGTTCTACCACAAGATGTGCATGGTGCCAAAGTGGATGGCTACTTTTGAAAAATTGTCCAATGAATGAAACCATATAATATATATGACACATGCACATTTATACATAGACAAGGTAAAAACCACAAACCTTACGGTAATGGTGTAGACAAAAGGATTTGAATGAATTTGGCCAACAACAAGAACTTGAAACAAGACAATGCTCCAATCAACTTCATTGCAAGCACCCAATCAAAGAAACATATAACAATAATCATTTTGACAATGAAAATGGGCCAAGCATTTAATGCTTTTAAAACCAAACCACAAGGGTTTTTATGTTGGTCATCTTTACTTTGCACCAAACATGACCATTGTACCTGTTGTCTGTACCTTACATTTGTTTCCAAATTCCCATTGGCTTGCAAATGAAAGGATGTTGGAATAGAAAATCACAATTGAACATGGTCAAAAGAAAGTGCACATCTTCAATTCTCATCATGACATAGTCCAAAGACCTTAATTTGTTTCAAGCATGTCGAGTTTGAAACATTGCCTTTAGCAAGTTGAGAATGCTTCATATGACAATTGTTTGCAATGTCAAAATTTCAACAAGGGTTTGAGGTCCACCTTTTGATGAGAGAACTAAAGGCACAAAGGCTCCATATGCAAAACTCTTAAGGAGTTTGATGAATCCCTTAGGTCAATGAATGTTGATTTCAACAATGGGTTTGATGATTCACAATGCACATGTTGATTGTCATGTTCACATTTCATTTTGACAATTGGTGGGACGTCACTAGCCATAGACACAATTGTGCCTAGTTTACTATATCTTGATAATTCATTGCCAACTATCAATACTTGTCAATGCTAACCATCCAATGCAATCTTTGAAGACTAGAGGATGCAACTTGGTGGATGGAATTGATGACAACATTATTTTCTATGTAGGCAAAATGTTTTAATATGTGAATTGAACTCAATTGAAAGTCAAACATTGTACAATGGCATTATTTTGTTACTTGAACAAAACTAAAATCAATCACTAGTGGGTGAAAGCATGGTAAAGTGTACAACTAAAAGTACTTACCAATCTACTTGTCAAGTGAACAAAAAGTAGGACCAAAACACATTATAAAATTGTTATACATTCAATCTTTTTAGTTGAATGATAAATAACAAGATACTTCTTCATTATTATGCATTAATTTTTTAATTTTGCATTGTAAAATTATGTTTCAAGTAGATTTTTCTAAATGCAAGTAGTTTTTTAAACCTACTTTTTAAAGTGTAACATTTGATTTAAGTATGTTTCAAGTATATTCTAGCAAAGAGAAAGTAGATTTATTTTTTGGTGAGGCCCTTGAATATACAATGATCTTTATGCTATGACTTCATGCATGTATATTTCATAATTTTCAAATGCAAAAGTAGGTTTGAACACCATATTGACTAATCAATTTCAAACCTACTTATTCCTTACTTTTATTATTCCAATTTTTTTAATAAATTTATTTGATTTACAATAAACCCAATTGAGGGCTCAATAGTTTCAAAATGAAATTTAAGTAAATTTTGAATCTACTTTCTTGTTTTTTCATGAAAAACTTATTTTTAAACTTGATAATTTTTCAGCAGCTTTTTTTGTATATATTACCATGCTTTCACCCTAGTATAATAAGATCAAACTTTCCTTCAACATGAAGAATTGCCATCAATAGAAAATTACAAAATGAAATAAATGATCAAGGAAGGGAAATGGTACAACATTATTCTATTGGCATGCATTGATATAATAGACTTGAAGAAGACTAAAAGACGATATGGAAAATAAAAATATCAGTAAGGTGTTTTCTTTAATGGAAAAAAAATTAAAATAAATGTGTTCAATACTATCATGAAAATTGTAGCATACACAAAATCCAATAAGCACAATATACAATAACTATCAATTAACATAATGAGTTGTTGGGTTGAAGCACTAATATATTAGACCTTAACTTTCAACAATGGAAAACATGTAGCCATGACATAGATGTAACAAATCAACAAAGACTTTTTAAATCTTTAAAGTAAAAAATAGGAAAAAAGTGAAGAAAAGAAAAATTATTAGGAAATGTTAGTAGGATATTGGAAAATCCCAAATTCCTTTTATGAAGGCTACAATTGTCAAGGTATATTTTTTAAATTGGGAATAAAAATGGTATTTGGAACAAAAAAAAAAGGGAATTAAAGTTTCAAAATTTGCAAGGATTTAGAGGACATTATGTTGAATTTGGAAAAGAAAAATTGTACATAATAAATTTATTTAGGAGACAATTGATGCCAATAAAATGAAAATGTGGAATATTAGGTTAAGGTGGTAATTTAGAAATCTCTTTTAACAATCAAGAATAACAATACATATGCATTCCCTTCAACTTACACTATGGACATTAAATAAATTGAATGAAGATGTAAAAACCAAAGAAATTATAGACATGTCTATGTGATTTTAATGTGTGATTTCAAGGAATAAATAACTAAAGGCTAGAAAGGAACCTGGAATGACATATCAAAACACATGTGTATTTTAAATTATTCATTGTGAACTTTAAAACATTACATTGAAGAAAAGATAAAATAATGGGTTTTTTTTTTACAATGTACAAGGTGTATTTGTGTCATTAGGCAATTAATGTGTGACCTTTTAGATACACCTCACATAGTAATTGTTTGACAACACATAATTTAATAGTAATTGCCTAATTACACAAACACATTTTATATAATATATTATTTAACATGGGACCCTAAAGATAACATCCTCCAAATTTTTGTTCACATTATAAATTAGGAAACAACTAATGTATGAATGAACACTAATACAAAAGTGGGGTGTAGTTCACTAACCGAAATCAGTATGGGACTTTAAAAGTGAAATAAGTTCATTGTATTTTATTGATTTCACCATGTTAAAATTATTTCACTATAATATTAATATGGAAACATTGTGTTCACTACTAATTGACATAATTCACTATTATAATTTACTATGAAAAATAGGTTTATTTTTATGTTATTTTTTTATTTTAAGTTATTTTAAATTAAATTATTCAATTAATTTTAGGCTATACCTTAGGTTATTTTATGTTAAGTTATTATATGTTATTTCAAGTTATACTCTAGGTTATTCAAGGTCATTTTACTTTACGTTATTATAAGTTATTTTATCCTAAGCATAACAACTTAAAATAATTTAAAATATAATATAATGACCCAAGGTAAAATAAATTAAAATAACCTATAATAAAATAATTGCCAATAGCCTATGATAATGTAATTTAAAATATCCAACAATAGCTTATAATAAAATAGTCACCAATAATCATAATATAACCAAAAGTAACCAAAAATAGTCACCAATATAATAACTACCAATAACCATTAATAGCCACCAATATCCACCAATAGATTATCTAATCACCAATATCCACCAATAGATTATATAGCCACCAATATCCACCAATAAAATATATAGCCACCAATAGCCACTAATAGAATAACTAACAATAGCCACAAATAGCCAATAAATGTGATGGCTTGATGGTAGGGGTGTTTGCTTGCATCTTAAAGGTCAACGGATCAAACCTTATAAATGGTGTGTTTGAAATCAACAATGGTAAATTGATCAAATATTCTCTTATGTAGTTCCCTAAAGTAGGTGCCTATTGAGGTTAATTACATGGCCTATGTATTTAACTAAGTTTTTAACCTAGCACAAGTAGTGACACATGTCAATAATTCATAGGTTGAAATCATGAAATTATCAATAATATTAAATATTACATTAAATATTTATTAATTTAAATTTAAGTGATTTCCATGCTACCTAATTAATTAACTAACAAGTGAAATGGCTTGGTAAATTTATATTTCACTTGAAAATAACCTTGTTCCACTAAGCACTAATGGACCAATTCATTGTCTGTAACAACTAGTCTTTATTCATTGGGAGGTTGACCAATTTCACCATAATAAAAATGTCCAAATTCACTCAAAATCTAGTGAAACCCATAGTGAACTAAGATGCATTTTGGTGTAATGGAATAATTATTGTTTTACCCAATTTAATATTTAAATGAAAAAAATTAGGTGTGTATAATAATCCATTTTTTATATTGACACTAGCACAAATAGTCGTTCTCAATATCATAAATGAGGTGAAATATTTTTCCATAAAATAAAAAATAGGACTAATAAAAGTGAAACCTATAAGGGGAATGAATCGGTTTGGATCCAAAAATAAGGTATTGTAAATGAAGACATTGTGAAAATTGTGTGTGCATGATTTTTCATAGGAATTTAACACAAGATTCGTAAATAGATTTTGTGGTTGTTCAAACATATGTAGTTGTTTTCACCATTGGAGTTGTTTTTCCATTTGTGAACATTTTAAGTTCATTGTTCCAATGTAAGCAATCTAATACACATCCAACAACTTTCATGATAACAATAAATGCACAAATTGATTAAACACCTACAAATATGTCACTAGACGAAAATGTTTGTAACCATGGATTATTTTGGGCATCTAGTTTAGTTTTTACTATGAGCTTGAAGTAACCAATCAAAAGATGTTGGGAAGACAAACAATAATACATTCTAAAATGTTGGAAACAATTTGCAACAAACCATCAACCCATCCATACAAATGCATGAGGACAATAGCAATTCACCTTAAAGTTCACACTAGAAAGAAATGGAAAAAAAACCTATGAATATAAAGCTTCAACATCTAGGTACGGCTTTATTTTGCCAAATTTCAATGCTAAGTTCTAGTAAGTAGCCAAGGATGTAAAATGATGTTTATTTTACCATTCATATGTGGTATGTAACCAACTCTAATTAAATCAACATATGCATGATCACCATTTCAACTACAATTCAAAATGGAAAAAAACCCAAGTATCTTATGTTTTATTTTAATAATTAAATTTATTAGAAATAGATATTACCATTCAAATCTTATATTTCTATAATTATTGTATGGATTGTAGTTATAAAGAATTGAAAATCTACAATTGAAAATTTGATTTTTACAATTGGATAATTTATCATTAAATCTTATATTTGGTAATATAAATAGGTAAATTTGTATGAAAAATATTTTTTTACAAAACAATTTTATTCATAAAAGACATATAGAAATGTAGTTATTTTAAGGTACTTAAAGTTTTGTGCCTTTGAGGATTGTACAAGAGGTATTTGGAATAATAAAAAAATTGTCATACTTTTGTATGTAAAATTTTTACTAGCTATTTTCTCTTCATATGCTACAAGTAATTATGATGTGTAAGGTTTGTTTTACTTATATTTGTTTTAGACTTGTTTCCATAGAAAGTTTATGAGTTTGTCTTATTAATTTGGACAATCAATTTTTGTTTTGGCTTTTTGCTTATCCAAGGAGAAGAAGATTCTTTTTCTACTCCCCATTTTATTATTTTCAAAACCTAACAGTTCATTGGGTGGCCTTAACACTTTGTTTCTCTTCATGACAGTTTAAGCATCTATACATTTTTGACACTCCAATGTAAACATGTACAATGTTGTATATTTCACTTGAGGTTGTCATTATTTAGGTTGCCCAAATTGTAAGCATAATTGGAAGGATATGTTGAATAGGATTTGTTCTAGTGTATCCCATCCTTGTCAAAACAGTTACCAATTACATTCAGTTAGCAACAAAGTATGGAGGAGGTGATGGTCAAGGAATTTAAACAACAGTTTATGTTCTTCCCAATTCCCCACCATTTTTTATGTATTCAATAGTTCGAGTTTAGATTATCCATGGTACCACCCAAGTTTCTTTGCACAACTTCCCAATGTTGTGGTTTTTCCATGTTTAATTTGTTTAGAACAAATGTTTGTAACATTATTTGGAAAGCTTTGTTGTGTCCCTCCTATTGACAATAATTTCATGTGTTGGGCATAGGTCTCAATACATGAACCACACAATGAAGCCTTATGTTCTAGCCATTTTCTATACTAAACCATTATTTATTGACCATGCCTCATCATTAATTCCTTAATTTGTAATCTATATCTAGTTGTTTCTACAATTGCTCATGATTTATAGATAAATACAAATGGAGTATCATGTTCCAATTGAAGTTTTGGTCTCTAATGTTGATATACTACTTTAGTCACATATGATTACTCATCCAAGTATCCATCATGTGGTTGAAACTCTAGAATCAATGGCATTACTTGTCCAAATATTCTTCCCACTTTTTTAACGGTTATTAATATGAAGGTGAAATGATTACCTAGTCATAAAAAAAGGTGACCACCTAGTAATAACCAAGATCTTGATGTTGTTTTTGCTCCTCTTTAAAATTGTGTTGAACATATTATTAATTATGCGTATCCTATGTGCTACAAATTTTTTTCTAATATTCTTTGCACCCATTGTTTTAAACTTATAGGTTTTATCCTAATTGCATTTTTTTCCCAAACACTTAGATTGATTACTAGTTGTGTTTCCCTCAAGATTAATGATCTTGGTTTTTGGGTCACCTATGTGCTCTCCAAGTTAATGTTTCTTGTGGTCCCCAATGTTTTGTTGAAGGTGTTTTATACCCTATAGGTTAGTTTTTTATTAAATTGGTAGATGTTGTATTATATGTTGCACCCATACTATTGTGAAAATTTCATTGTTTCCTAATGCATATGTTATTCATCATCTTTTAATTTGTTGCTTGATACATTTACCTCTGCAAACTTTGGGTCACCATTCAAGACATGTTTTTCTACATTCATTGTTTTTTTTAATAATTGTTTTTTTCAAACTCAAACCTTTACGATAACTACCATGCTCAACTTTTTGTATTAAAAGAAACTAATCAATAAATAACTGTGAAAATAAACAAACTTCCTCTCACATTGCCCTATCTAATTTTTAAAATAACAAAATCAATAGTAAGTCATTGAAATCTTGATTTTTCTTTTTTAATTCATCTTGGGGATGGCCATTAAATGGTGAGTATTAATAATTTATCATTTAATTTATAATAATTCAAACAAAAAATCAAAATGTATTTTTAACAAAATAATATGCAAAACTTACATAATGTACACAATTCAAAATTAATTTTCTATTTTTTGTACCTATTTGTTGTATTTGTATTTTTTAAAATTTTATACAAAAACAATCAATATGTGACTTTTTTTTTCATTTATAATTCCAATGTGTGCAACATGTCAAAAAAATAATGACCAAAAACTCTACATAATGTGGTAATGTCTAAAATTTAAATGTGAAAGGAAATATATCCAAGTCTTCCCTTTAAAATTTGAATTCAAAATATATTTATTATTTATGTTCCTCAACTAATCACTTTTCTCCTTGTTACTACCTTAGTTATCTCTTCAACAATATCTTTGACATTTGTTTGGTATTGTTTGAAAATCAAAAGTTTTATATTAACTAGTTTTTTTGTCAATTCAATTGTGCTAGCAATTTGTAAAAAAATTCAAATTATAATCCTTAGTATTTTTTTGAGCTACAAATCATTTAAAATTTCTACTAATGGATGTAAATGATAATGACATTTCAAAAGCATAAGATACAACAACTTCCTATCATAATTTTCAACAATAACCCCATTTGCTCATGACAAATAATAGAGGATACTAGATGAAAACTTTTAAATGTAAGGTCTAACATCAAGGATATTATATTATGTGTTTTTGTTTCTTCATACCTCCTTGAGAATGAAAGGAATGAATCCAAAACACTATAAAATTCCCATTTTATGTTAAAAGTATGTAAGGTCAAGTCAAAAGCAATTCCAACATCATCATTCATCATATTGTCCAAGGCTAGTGGGATTTCAAGTTTTTTTAATATTAAGTTCATTACTATGGCATATTGCAATACATCATTAAGCAATCAATGACCATGAGGTTGGTTCAAAAACACAAGCAATAATAGGCAAAATATAATTAACAATTATTTGAGAAATGTGTCATGTAAGAAGAGGTGGCACTTTAGGGGTCATTTTCATAGTAATATGTTTATTATAACAAAGGACAATGTCCTTTCAAATTTGCAATTTTTTTAGAAATATAATTATTTTGTTAGCAAACTTTCATAGAAAGTCTAACATTCAACAGCATTATTCAAAATCACATGTCTAAAAATAATTTCTTCAAGTTTTAAAGGTATTTACAAGTTTTGGACTAAAATATACCTTGTTTTAATTGGAATGTTCAATTTTCTTGGACAACAACTCAAATCAATGCAAGTCGTGTTTGTATCCTATTTTTTTTTGGCCAAATTGTGCATTTCTGTAAATCAAACTATGCCATTTTAACAAACTTGAGATTTCTACAAAAAAATTCATATGTTGTAGCACATTGTCATGCTTCAAACAAAACATGGCCAAAACAAATTTTTTGGACACCTTCCTCCAAACTCATATGTTTTTCCTTAATCCATATTGATCTAAATTTTGATTTAAATTCCTTTCCAAAGTTTTAATTGTTATTTATGTTGCTTCAAATAAATTGATGGTGATGTGCTTTGGCTACTAGTTGTTAGCTCCCAAAAAGTCAACGACAAAATCAAACAAATCATGTGTTTGCTTATACATCCATAAATTAAACTTTATTGTTATAAAATTACATTTTACTAAGGTTAATAAGACATATAATTATTTGCATATTTTCATCAATTCAAATAACATTTGTGAAAACAACTTTTTGGAAGGGAACACCATTTAAGCACATAATTGGATGCCAAGAATCTTCAACCATACACCTTTTACAAGCTATAGAAGAAAATGAATTTTCATAATCAACAAGCCAAGATTTTCCAAACACATATTTAATTAATTTAGGACTTTACCCAACCCGATGGATGGTATGAACTCTACATGGTGGCCACCAAATTTAAGAAATGTAACCTTACATTCAAGTAAAAACAACAATCTTGCATCCATGTATACATCGAGTTACAAAAAAACTCATACCAATTTTTTTCTACAACATTTTCAATTATTGTTTTTAATACATTAAGGTACACAAAGTGAATAACAAATATAATATGTTAGTTTCAATATGAATATATTCATATGATGAAAATAGTATTTTGTTTGGTGCCCACCAAGTGAAAATTATAGGCTATTCATTATCAAGGTTGGAGGTCAAATTGTATTCCTATTCATAAGAAACAAATTTAATTCTATTTACTAAATTAAAAAACTAGGCACAACATATGCCAATTCATCACTTGCAATAATGTCTATGGATCCAAAGTTGTTACTCATACCATGAAAGAGAAAAGTAGACACTTGGTGGCCACCAAGGATTAGGGTTAAGGTCCCAAAAAAAATTTGATAACTAGTATCTAAAAATATACACACACAAATTTTTGTAATAAAAAAATTCTATAATACCACGTTAATGCCACACATTATTTTTTATGATCAAAACATTACTTAAAAATATGCCACATCCAACACAAAAGAACCCAAAATTTTAAAAACCCATAATAAGTTTGGAATCAATGTCATGAAACAAAAAATAGATGCCTAATGGCCACTAGGGATTAAGGTTCAGATGCAACAACAAAGATCACCGATCATGACTATGAAGAACATTGTACACAAAATTATTTATAATGAACAAAATTACACCTCATAAAACACAAACACACAACAATATATTATTCCATTGCTAGATGATACATCAAATAAAAATAATAAAAATTTATTGATAATATAGCTAATAATCACAAGAAAAAACTCAATCCACTAAGTTTCAGAGAAAGGCAACTATGGCCATCCATGAATCCATGCCTATCTACCACACTTGTTTACCATACCTATCTATAAATCCAAAAATGGTGCTCATAATGAAACCTTTTTTAGTAGATTAAAAAATTATGTACCATTTGTCCTTATGGCCACCAATTGCAACAAAGTAGAAAATTTGGTTTGAAAAACAAATAATTAGAGGTCTAATTTTTACCTCACCTAAAAACACAATTATCAAAAATTTCACACATTAAAAGACACCAATGCTAGCAATGAATTATAATCAATAGATTGTTACTAATTATGGATACTCAAAAAAACTATGAATAATTTGATATATTATAACTAAATTCATTAAATAACACAAACATATTTTACAAATTATTGTATGCATTAACACTACAAGGAGATGTGGCCGAAGTTCACTAGGCATTTCACTAGGATTTTGAGTGAACTAGGA
>Ga0116230_10003142_pt1 | contig 16046 bp, 12 predicted proteins | sample S1TSphfallax_3_FD_88678 | JGI IMG/M metagenome (GOLD analysis project Ga0116230, IMG submission 88678) | Host-associated microbial communities from peat moss isolated from Minnesota, USA - S1T2_Fd - Sphagnum fallax MG | ecosystem: Host-associated > Plants > Peat moss > Unclassified | place... | reverse complement strand
GTGCTGCAGCAGGCCGGGGGCGCCGGGGAAGTGGCCGTCGGGGGTGTTGTGGATCTCCTCTACGTGGAAGTACTGGCCGGCGCGTTCGGCGAACAGGCGGCCGTCGAAGCCGGCCAGCGCATAGGCGACGCGGTGGGTGGGCAGGATGGTGATGCCGGGCGTATCCATGTTGACGAAGGTCATCATCATGGCCTGTTCTGGAAACGCCGGCTGCGGCAGGCCTTCGCCGGATGGGATGGGCGCAGCCTTGGGGTCGAGCCCGAGCTCGGCGGCGCGCTCGAACATGTATGCGGTGGAGGTCTCGTAGCGGTGGTGGCCGTCGGCGATGATCAGCTTCTTGTCCGCCATGCTCGCCAGCACCTGCTGGATGACGGCCGGCTCGACGACCTTCCACAGACGATGGACGACGCCGTACTCGTCGGTGATTTCGACTTCGGGCGCGCCGGCGCGGTCGAAGAGCAGGCGCTCGGCGGTGAAGGCCGGGTCCGAGTAGAGCATGTAGATCTGTTCGCAGTAGGTGCGGGTGGCCTTGAAGAGCGCCAGGCGGTCGCTCTTGTGCTTGGGGAAGGTCTGCTCATGGCGGTAGACGACGTGGTCGGCGTAGTCGGAGAGCTGGGCGAGGGCGATAAAGCCGCGGCGTTCGCGGACCTCTTCGCTACCGGGCACGGTATAGACCTGCGCATAGGCGTAGAGGGCGGGCTCGGGCTCCTCGCGCAGAATGCCCTCGGCGCGCCATGCCTTCAGGGTCGCGGCGGCGCGGGTATAGACGTTGTCGGCGTCGGTGTCGCGGGGATTGCTCTTGCCCAGGATGACCCGGATGAGGTTGTAGGGGTTGGCCGCATAGTAGTGCTCCTGCATGGCGGAGGAGATCTTGTCGTAGGGCTGGGTGACGACATCGGCGAGCGGAACGCGGGCTGGGTCGAAGCGGAGAGCGCGAAACGGAAAGAGGCGGGCCATAATGGAATTGTAGCGATGTCGGCAGTGTGCGGGCGCGTGCAGGTCTCCCCGATCCGGGGCGGACGCATCACAAGGGTAGAGCTGGTCTTACGATGTGGCGGCAAAGCTCGTCCGCAGGTGGCGGGCGCAGGTGCAGGAAACCGCTGGGTGCGGTAGTGTAAGTCGCAAGAGCTCGACCCCCGGAACGGGGAGAACTCCCGGTCGCGAATCGAGGTGACCCATGCGGCGAACAGGTCTGGTACACGTTTGCGCGGGGCAAAGCCCGCGGAACCCTTGCTTGCGCATCCTGCGCGGTGGATGGCAGGCCCTGCTGCCAGTGGCGCTGTTGGCGTTGCCTGGCTGGACCGTGTGCCGGGCACAGGACAGTCCGCTCAATAACGTGCATACCGTAGCGCCGGCGCCGGCGGCACCCAAAGACGCGCGGCCGGTGGTGGCGGACGGCGCCGTCGCGGGCAGCGCAGCCGGTTCGCCTGGCTCCGCGATCCATGTAAACGTCGACCTGGTGCTGGTCCCGGTGACGGTGACCGACCCGCAGGACCGCCTGGTGACCGGCCTGGAGAAGGAGAACTTCCAGCTCTTCGACAACAACACCGGGCAGACCATCAAGAGCTTCGCCACCGAAGACGCGCCGATCTCGATCGGCATTGTCTTCGACCTGAGCGGCAGCATGCAGTCGAAGTTCGTCCGCGCGCGCAAGGCGCTGACGGCCTTTTTGAGCACGTGCAACCCGCAGGACGAGTTCTTCGTGGTCGGCTTCAACGACCGGCCGGCGATCGTGGTCGACTACACCTCGGACGTGGAGGACGTGGAGGCGCGCATGGTGATGCTGCGGCCGCAGAACCGGACCGCGCTGATCGATGCCATGTACCTGGGCGTGAACAAGCTCAAGCAGGCCAAGTACGACCGCAAGGCGCTGCTCGTGATCTCCGACGGGGGCGACAACCGCAGCCGCTATACCGAGGGCGAGCTGACGCGGCTGGTGCGTGAAACCCAGGTGCAGATCTTTTCCATCGGCATCTTCGACCAGTACGCCCCGACCGAGGAGGAGCAGAACGGCCCGCTGCTGCTGAACGGGCTCTCCCAGGTCACCGGCGGGCGCATGTTCCGCGTCTTCGACCTGCAGGACCTCAGCGACATCGCGGAGCGGATCTCCGAGGAACTGCGCGACGAGTACGTGCTCGGATATACTCCGACAGACCGAAGACGCGACGGATCGTGGCGTAAATTGAAGGTGCGACTGTCTCCGCCGGCCGGGCTGCCCGAGCTGACGGCCCACAGTCGCGAGGGGTACTATGCGCCGTCGCAGTAACGTTTTCAGGGGGGCCGCGGCCGCGGGGCTGCTGGGGCTGCTCTGGCTGCTGCCCGGGCGATTCTGGGCCCAAACCCCGGCCCAGACCCCGCCGGTGCAGATGCCGGCCACCCCGCCTGCTGCTTCTGCTCCGCAGGCCACACCGGCTCCCCAGGCCGCCCCAACTCCCCAATCCACACCTGCGCAGGCCCCGGCGCTGAGCCGGGACACCGACCCGGTGGCTTCGCCCGATCCGGTAGCTGCCCCGACGGTGGGGCAGACGCCCGCAGCCACGCCGGCCGCAGCACAGGGTGTCACCAAGGAGGACGGCCGCTACACGCTGCGCGCCGATGCCTACCTGGTGCGCCTGAACGCCTCCGTGCTCGACAGCTCCGGGCGCGTGGTGGACTCCCTGCCGGAGTCCGCGTTCACTGTGTTTGAGGACGGCGTGCGCCAGACCATCTCCGGCTTCCGGCATGAAGATGTGCCGGTGTCGATCGGCATTCTGATCGACAGCTCCGGCTCGATGTACGACAAACGCGCGGCGGTGGATGCGGCCAGCCTGAACCTGGTGAAGCTCTCCAATCCGCAGGATGAGGCCTTTCTGGTGGACTTCAGTTCGGAGGCTTACATCGACCAGGACTTCACCAACAGCATCGCCAAGCTGCAGCAGGGGCTGAGCTACATCAAGTCCAGCGGCGGCACGGCGCTGTACGACGCGGTGATCGCCTCGGCCGACTACCTGGCCAAGAACGGCAGGCGGCCAAAACAAGTGCTGCTGATCGTGACCGACGGCGACGACAACGCCTCGAGCGCCTCGCTGGAGTCGACCATCCGGCGGGTGCAGGACCTGGACGGCCCGCAGATCTACTGCATCGGTCTGCTGTTCGGCGACGACACCAGCCGCAGCGAGGCCCGGCACTCGCGCGAGGTGCTCACCGAGCTGGCGGCGCAGACCGGCGGCATGGCGTACTTTCCCAAGGCGCTCAAGGACGTGAACGAGATCGCCCAGGAGGTCGCGCAGGACATCCGCACGCAGTACACCATCGAGTACCGCTCCACCAAGCCGCCCTCGCTGGGCGGCTACCGCGAGGTGCACGTGGAGGCCAAGGAGAAGGGCTACCGCGGCCTGCAGGTGCGCACGCGCACCGGCTACTTCCCGCGCACGGCGGCCTCCACCGGTCCGGGGCCGGATGGGCCGGACGCCGGCTCGAGCGCGCCGCAGGGGCGATGAGCGGCTCACGCGCAAACAACTCCCGACTGCTGCGGCTTCGCATCCAATCCTTCCAGGTTCCCAGCCTAAGGTTCCTGCCCGGCGGGTTAGGATGGATGGGTTTGTCCGCACGGACGCCGAGCGCTCGCGGTGAGCGGGGGCCGGGAGCCAGGGAGATGCAGGATGCTGAACTTCGCAACGATCAATGAACTGTTTGAGCGCATGAGCCATCGCGGCGAAACGACGGTGGCCAAGTGGCTGGACGCGGGCCAGTGGCATGACATTCAGTCGCAGCAGATGTATGGCCGGGTGCGTGCGACCGTCGAGCTGCTGTGGCGCTGGGGCATCCGCCGCGGCGACCGGGTGGCGCTGATCAGTGAAAACCGCTGGGAGTGGCCGGTAGTGGACTTCGCGGTGCTGGCCCTGGGTGCGGTGGACGTGCCCATGTACCAGACGCTCACGCCGGAGCAGATGGGCTACATTCTGCGCGACGCCGGCGTGAAGGCGGTGCTGCTCTCCACGCGGCAGCAGTACGCCAAACTGCTGAAGGCGGGCGAGCTGCCGGGCGTGGAGCATGTGGCGATCTTCGACAGCGTCGAGGGCGGGCTGGAGGCGGGCAGCTTCGGCGCACCGGAGAGCTTCGTCGAGGCGTTGCGCCTCGCCCCGACGCTTGAGGCCCCCGACGCCGGCTTCGATGCGCTGCTGCGCGAGACCCGGCCCGAGCACCTGGCGACGCTGGTCTACACCTCCGGCACCACCGGCGACCCCAAGGGCGTGATGCTGACCCACCGCAACCTGGCCGACAACCTGCGCCACTCCACCGACGCCCTGCACATCGGCGAGGGCGACATCTCCATCTCCTTCCTGCCGCTGAGCCATGCACTGGCGCGGCACCTGGACTACGCCATGTACGGCAACGACGCGATGATCGCCTACCTGCCGCGCTTCGACGACCTGGTGGGGGCGATGAAGGCGGTGCAGCCGACGATCTTTCTGGCCGTGCCGCGGGTGTATGAGAAGGTGCGCCAGTCCATCGAGCACCGCGCGACCGGGATGCGCAAACGCATCCTGAACTGGGCGGTCGGGGTGGGCAAGGGGCACCGCGCCGAGCTGATGGCGGGCAGGCAGCCGGGCTCGCCGCTGTGGCGGCTGGCCAACAAGCTGGTGTACAGCAAGCTGCGCCAGGCCTTCGGCGGCCGTACCAAGCTGTTCGTCTCCGGCGGCGCGCCGCTGGGGATGGACTCGGCGGAGTGGTTTCTGGATGTCGGCATCCGCATCTTTGAGGGCTACGGGATGACGGAGACCTCGCCGGTGATCTCGCGCAACACCTTTGACAGCTATAAGATCGGGACAGTAGGTGAAGTGGTGCCGAACCTGGAGGTGCGGGTCGCCCAGGACGGCGAGATCGAGGTGCGCGGTAGCTCGATCTTCGCCGGCTATTGGGGCAAGGAGGAGGCCACGCGCAAGGAGTTTACTGAGGACGGCTGGTTCCTTACCGGCGATATCGGCAAGCTGGAAGACGGCTTCCTCTCCATCACCGACCGCAAGAAGGAGCTGATCAAGACCAGCGGCGGCAAGTACATTGCGCCGCAGCCGATCGAAGGCCGGCTGAAGGTGGACGCGCTGGTGAGCAACGCGGCGCTGATCGGCGACACGCGCAAGTTCGCCAGCGTGCTGATCTCCCCGGACTTCACCGCGCTGGAGCGCTGGGCCAAGGAGAACGGCGTGAGCGCCGCCGACCACGCCGCGCTGGTGCGGGACCCCAAGGTGCAGAAGCAGTATGAGGCGATCGTGAAGAAGGTGAACGTGGGGCTGGAGCACCATGAGGCCCTCCGCAAGGTATCCGTGGTGCCCGAAGAGTGGAACGTGGACTCCGGCGAGCTGACGCCCAGCCTGAAGCTGAAGCGGCGCGTGATCCTGGAGAAGTACAAGAGCCAGATCGAGGCGATGTACGGGGAGTAAGGCAGATACCGGCTAAAGCATTCATAAAAAACATGTTACTGAGTTGCTGCTCAAGTGTCCTTCGCTAAGGGCACGGCTTCAGCCGTGCCGGAAAGAGCCGTGAATCAATCCGGCTTTAGTCGCTGAGGGAATCCTGGGCCCATTGACGGGATGAAGTCCGCGGGGTGAAAAATGCCTTGTGTGCCTGTGGAAAATCGGGTACAAACGGTCTATTGCCAAAGCCGACCGGCGATTTCGGCGTAACTGGAGACGAGCATGACCGCAGGAACCAACGAACTGGCAGCCGTACGCGAGGTGATGGACATTCGCCAGGCGGCGGAGTATCTGGGCATCAGTGGGGACACGCTGTATCGGTACGCGAGCGAGGGGTTTGTGCCGGCGTTCAAGCTGGGCAACCGCTGGCGGTTCCGCAAGGCGCTGCTGGACGGCTGGATGGACGAGAAGAGCGGGGTCGGTGGGCCGGTGGCGGTGGACCCGGCGAAGAAGAAGCCGGTGGCGCGGGCGCGGTAACGGCGCACTTACGAGAAGCCGACTTCACGATATCAATGCATGTTTTAGATTACTGGGTTCTTCGCTCGGCAACAACTACGCTCAACGTTGGATGATCATTGAGGAATTGGTTTTACAGTCACATGTCCCGCACGAGCCATCTCACGAATTGACACTGATCTAGGAGCTTGGTTCTCCATCGCGACATCATCAATCGATAAATCTAAAAGGCCGTCGAGACTCGATATATATGAATCCTCGGTTCCGTCAAAACCCGTGCTGTTTAGCGCAAATGCCATCCCGTCCCGCGAGAATACCGGACCCCCACTTGCCCCATGATGAATTTTCATATTTGTGCGATAGCAGGGCCCAGGTAGCATGACTCGGTCTCGCCCTGCGGGAAGATACTCGATAATTTTTCCGTCGTAGAAATCTGGCATCACATTGAAAATTTGACCGTCTTGCGTGCTTCGACTTTCGCAGCGCGGATACGCAAAAGTCACAATGTTTGAATCACAGTCAACGGGATTTGTATTGAGTGCGATCGATTTATTCGACAAGAAGGCACCATCGGAAGTGCGTTTCATAGGCGCAACAGCACCCGCCGCAATGTCTGCGGAAGGATGGCGTGCGTACCGCAAGATAGGACGAATGAAATAGCTATTTCCTTCGTAAAGATGGATCATCGCAACAGGGAAAGACTGCTTGCCGGATGCATGGTCGAATGCAGCATCGAGAACATGACGTGCCGAAGCAAAAATTCCATTTTGCGAGATGAAAAATCCAGTGCCAAGCAAGTCAATTGTTCCGTCAGAACATTGACGTATTATCGGGAAAATTGCCCGTGCACCCTCGCCAATGCTGCCGTCTCCTCCCTTAAATCCGAATTGATTTGGTGCCGCTTCGCCACCAAGCGCAGATGTTCCGAACAGACTGACGTCACCGTTTTCCATCAGATTATCCTAATGCTTTTGGAAATCAGATTGGTGTTAGAGGTAGAAGCCCCAAATCTCGCTTAGGTCCCGAGAAACGCCGTTCCGTCCTCTTGGAAGGCTTCATCACGCACGCGTGAGCGTGATCTCGGTGATCTCTGCCGGGCAGTTGAGGCGGAGGGGAAGGCCGACGGTGCCGAGGCCGCGGTTGACGTAGAGCTGCAGGTGGCCGAGGTGGAAGAGGCCTTCGACGTACTTTTTGCCCATGGGTGGGAGGATGAGCGGGCCCAGCAGGGGCAGGCGCAGCTGGCCGCCGTGGCTGTGGCCGGAGAGCATGAGGTCGATGAGCGGGAAGCGCGGGTGGTGGACGACGGTGTCGGCGAAGTCGGGCTCATGGCAGAGCAGCAGCACGGGTGCGCCGGGGATGGGTGGGACGGTGAGCGAGAGGTCCGGGTCGCGCAGGCCGGCGTCGTCGGTGCCGCAGAGCCAGAGGCGGTCGAAGCCGCGCTCGATGGCGATGTAGCTGTCGATGAGCACGGGGGTGCCGTGGGCTTCGAGCGGAGCGATGACGTGCTCGGCGCCGACGGCGACGTCGTGGTTGCCGAGGATGGCGAAGCGCTGCGGGGCGCGCAGGGTGGAGAGGATCTCGGCGGCGACGCCGGCGGCGCGCCAGGCGGTGGGCAGCGACAGGGGCGCGCGGCTGACCAGGTCGCCGGTGAAGAGGACGAGGTCGGGGCGGAGGTCGTTGACGCGGCGGACGGCCTCTTCGAGGAACCAGGGCTCGGTGTACTCGACCAGGTGGATGTCGGAGATCTGGACGATGCGGAAGTTGAGGAAGGCGTCGGGCAGGTTGCGGATGGGGAAGCTGCGGTGGGTGATCTGGAGCTCATGCCGGGCGTGGGTGGTGGCGTAGGCGACGAGCCCCAGCCCAGCGGCGGTGGCCCCGGCGAGGAAGCGGCGGCGGGTGATGGGGCTGATGTGGGAATCGCCGGGATGTCGCTGGGGCATAAGCGGATGATAGCCGGGTGAGCCGGCTGGGTAGCCGGTAGGCCCGGTAGAATGTTGAGATGCAGGCAGCACTGAGACGGAAGCGGGCGATGGCGGCGGCGCGGGCGGCGGGTGTGGATGCGTTGCTGGTGACGTTTGCGCCGGATGTGCGCTATCTGACTGGCTTCACGGGCTCGAGCGGGGCAGTGGCGCTGGCCGGCGGCAAGGCAGTCCTGTTTACGGACGGGCGGTATACGGCGCAGGCGAAGGCCGAGGCTACCGGGATGCGCGTGGTGGTGGGGCAGGGTTCGGCGGCGGTGCAGGCGGTGGGGTGGCTGGCGAAGGCCGGCGTGGTGCGCTGCGGGTTCGATGCGGCGCAGACGACGGTGACGGCGCTGGAGGCGATGAAGAAGGCGGTGCCGGCCAAGCAGCGGCGGGGGTTCCTGGCGCCGCTGGAGGGGCCGGTGGCGAAGCTGCGCGAGGTGAAGGACGCCGACGAGATCGCGCAGATGCGGCGCGCGGCGGCGCTGGGCTGCCGGCTGTTCGGCGAGCTGCTGGAGTATCTGGAGCCGGGCGCGGTGGAGGCGGAGGTGGCGCTGGCGTTGGAGGTGAAGGCGCGGCTCGCTGGAGCGGAGGGGATGAGCTTCGAGACGATCGTCGCGTCGGGGGCGCGGTCGTCGCTGCCGCATGGGCGGGCGAGCGCGGCGAAGCTGCCGCGGCGCGGGTTCGTGGTGCTGGACTTCGGTGTAGTGCTGGGCGGCTACTGCTCGGACATGACGCGGACGGTGCACCTGGGCCGGGCCGGGCGGCGGGAGCGGGCCGTGTATGATTCGGTGCTGGAAGCGCAGGCGGCGGCGCTGGCCGCGGTGCGGCCAGGCACAGCCTGCGGCGACGTGGACGAGGCCGCCCGCGCGGTGCTGCGCCGGGCCGGTCTGGACAAGGCCTTCTCGCACTCCACCGGCCACGGCGTGGGGCTGGAGATCCATGAAGGACCGAGGATCGCCGCCAAGCAGACCCAGCCGCTGCAGCCGGGAATGGTGATTACGATAGAGCCGGGAGTGTACCTCGAGGGCGAGTTTGGGATACGGATTGAGGACACAGCGGTGGTGACCGAGACCGGCTGCGAGGTGTTGACCCGGGCCAGCAGGAAGCAGTGGATGGAGTTATAAGGAAACTTGGATGAGGAGCAGGGATGGACGAGAAGGCATTGCAGGAGTTGCGCGAGCTGGTGGAGTTTCTGAAGGCCAACGGCATCGCGGAGTTTGAGATGGAGCGGGGGGAGCTGAAGCTGGGGCTGAAGTTTGCCGGCGCTCCGGCTGCGGCGGGGCTGGATGCGGCAACTCTGGCGGCGCTGCTGGGCGCGCGCGGCGGCGGCCCAGCGAGTGCACCGCCGAGTGCGCCGAAGCCGGTCAGTCTGGATGCCTCGGCCGCGGCGGCGGACCCGCACGAGGGGCTGCACATTGTGAAGTCGCCCATCGTAGGCACGTTCTACGACGCGCCCAGCCCGGACGCCGAGCCATTCGTGCAGGTAGGCCAGCAGGTGAAGAGCGGACAGGTGCTGTGCATCGTGGAGGCCATGAAGCTGATGAACGAGATTGAGAGCGACATGGCCGGCGAGATCGTGAAGGTATTGGTGAAGACCGGGCAGCCGGTGGAGTATGGCCAGCCGCTGTTCGCGGTGAAGTAAGGCAAAAGCAACGGCAAACGCAAAGCTCGCAGAGGACGCCAAGGTACGCGAAGGCATACCGCGGCGATGGCAAAGGCCAGGGAGTGGGATGTTTCGTAAAGTATTGATTGCGAACCGTGGAGAGATTGCACTGCGGGTGATCAGCGCGTGCCAGGAGATGGGCATCCGCACCGTTGCGGTGTATTCGGAGGCGGACCGGAACTCGCTGCATGTGAAGTTTGCCGATGAGGCGATCTGCATTGGGCCGCCGCCGTCGAAGGACAGCTATCTGAATGTGCCGGCGGTGATCTCGGCGGCGGAGATCGCGGGCGCGGACGCGGTGCATCCCGGCTATGGGCTGCTGAGCGAGAACGCGAACTTCGCCGAGGTGTGCCGCGCGAGCAACCTGAAGTTCATCGGGCCGCCGCCGGAGGTGACGCGGATGATGGGCGAGAAGTCCACCGCGCGGCAGACGATGAAGAAGGCGAAGGTGCCGATCCTGCCGGGGTCCGACGGCGTGGTGGCCAGCGAGGGCGCGGCGCTGGAGTGGGCGCAGACGGTGAAGTATCCCGTGATCCTGAAGGCGGTGGCCGGCGGCGGCGGCCGCGGCATGCGCATCGTGCGCTCGAAGGAGGAGCTGCCGGCGCTGTATCAATCGGCCTCGCAGGAGGCGCTGAACGCGTTCGGCAACGGCGACCTGTACATGGAGAAGTTCATCGAGCGGCCGCGGCACATCGAGTTCCAGGTGCTGGCCGACGAGCATGGCAACGTGATGTCGCTCGGCGAGCGGGAGTGCTCCATCCAGCGACGCCACCAGAAGCTGATCGAAGAGGCGCCGAGCCTGCAGATTACGCCCAAGCAGCGCGAGGAGATGGGCAAGGTCATCAAGCGCAGCCTCAAGGAGATCGGCTACTGGAACGCGGGGACCATCGAGTTTTTGATGGACGAGGACGGGTCGATTTATTTCATCGAGATGAACACCCGGATTCAAGTCGAACACTGCGTGACCGAGATGGTGACTGGCGTGGACCTGGTGAAGGCGCAGCTACGGATCGCGGCCGGCGAGAAGCTGGACGACATCGTGCCGGAGGTGCCGAAGATCAATGGCCATGCCATCGAGTGCCGCATCAACGCGGAGCATCCGGAGAAGTTCACGCCGAGCCCGGGCAAGATCACGGTCTACAACCTGCCCGGCGGCAACGGCGTGCGCGTGGACACGGCGCAGTACGCCGAGGGCGTGGTGCCGCAGTTCTACGACTCGCTGATCGCCAAGCTGATCTGCCACGGCAAGGACCGCGAAGAGGCGATGGACAAGATGCAGCGCGCGCTGAGCCAGTTCGTGGTGCAGGGCATCCATACGTCGATTCCGCTGCATCAGCGGATCTTTGCGGATGCGGAGTTCCGCTCGGGCGCGTTCGATACGAAGTTTATGGAGCGGTTTTTGGAGCGGGAGAAGCAAGCCTGATCTGCCGGTCGCAAGGAATCGGGGAGCCGTAGAAGTCCAGGGGCCCCTCCCCCCTCCTTTTTTTGCTGAGATATTTAGAATCAGCGATTTAGAGGTGTGCTGATGCTTCAAACTAACTCGATTTCAGAGAAATTTTAACGAACCGGCCAGCGTTAAAAGCCACTTTGGAATGTCTTTTATTGCTTTGATTCTAAAACGCTTATTCCGAGTCTTTGGGTCTTGGAGGGCTTGACAGGATTTGGGGGAGCCTTGTTTCGACTGCCGAAGCTGTATCCGATCATCGACAGGGCGACGCTGGATGCCCGGCATGTGGGGGAAGGGGAGTTTGCGGCGGAGCTGGCGGCGGCGGGCGTGACGCTGGTGCAGTATCGCGACAAGGTGCATGGGCCGCGGGAGGTGCTGCGGGCGGCCGCGGAGATTGCCGAGGCGTTTGCCGGGGTGGAGGCGACGCTGGTGATGAACGACCGCGCGGACCTGGCGGCGCTGCTGGGGTGGGGCGTGCATGTGGGGCAGGAGGATTTGGCGTTGGAGGATGTAAGGCGGGTGTTGGGTGACGGTGCGTTGATTGGGCTGTCTACGCACAACGAAAAGCAGGTCCTTCGCTACGCTCAGGATGACAATGTCGATAGAGTGAAGAATGTTGATGGGCCTGATTACATCGCGATTGGGCCGGTGTTTCGGACGTCGACCAAGGCGGATGCGGAGCCGGTGGTGGGGTTGGAGGGGGTGCGGCGGGCGCGGGCGCTGACCCGCAGGCCGCTGGTGGCGATCGGCGGGATTACGCGGGAGAACTGCCGCAGCGCGATCGAGGCCGGGGCGGATTCCGTGGCGGTGATTGGTGGGTTGTTTGTGGAGGGGATGAGCGTGGAGGCGGTGGCGCGGGACTTTCTGCGAGTTTTGGGGTAGGTTGGGGGAACGTGAATCCTGACACAAAAACAGATGCAGGTCTCTCCGCTGCGGCGGCAAAGAGCGCCGCCTTCGGTCGAGATGAAAATTCCGTGGGGGAGGTGAAACAGCCGCACTTTGTGCGGGGGATGGGGCTGTTTTCGGCGACCGCGATTGTGATGGGCTCGATGATCGGGTCGGGCATCTTTATCGTGCCGGCCGAGATGGGCCGGGTGCTGGGTTCGCCGGCGCTGCTGATCGCGGCGTGGCTGGTGACGGCGGCGATGACGGCGATCGGCGCGCTGAGCTACGGCGAGCTGGCGGCGATGATGCCGAAGGCCGGCGGGCAGTATGTGTATCTGCGCGAGGGCCTGGGGCCGTTGTGGGGGTTCCTCTACGGGTGGACGCTGTTCCTGGTGATCCAGACGGGGACGATCGCCGCGGTGGGCGTGGCGTTCGGCAAGTTTCTCGGGGTGTTCTTTCCGAGCGTGAGCCAGACGCACTGGCTATGGCATGTGGGCGGCAACGTGGGGCTGAGCACGGTGGGGCTGGCGGCAATTGCGGTGATTACGCTGCTGACCTTTACCAACACGCGCGGCGTGCGCCTGGGCGCGGCGGTGCAGAACGTGTTTACCAGCGCGAAGGTGCTGGCGCTGCTGGGGATCATCGCGGTGGGGTTTGTGGCGAAGAATGCTGTGGCGATTGCGGCGAACTTTGGAGTGGGTTGGCACAACTTCTTCGCCGGCGCGGGGCTGCATACGCTGCATCCGGTGGAGATTGGGTCGTTCCTGGGGTTCGGCGGCGGCTCGGCGGTGGTGGGCATCTTCACGCTGATTGCCGTGGTGCAGGTGGGCAGCTTGTTCAGCAGCGATGCATGGAACAACGTGACGTTTACGGCGGGGGAGATCAAGAATCCGAAGCGCAACCTGCCGCTGAGCCTGGCGCTGGGCACGGGCGCGGTGCTGCTGCTGTATATCGCCTGCAACTTTGTGTACCTGAGCGTGCTGCCGATGGCGGCGATCCAGAACGCGCCGCAGGACCGCGTGGCGACGGCGGTGATGGAGCAGGCGTTTGGGAGTTTTGGTGCGAAGCCGATGGCGGTGGCGATCCTGGTGAGCACCTTCGGCTGCGTGAACGGGATGCTGCTGGCGGGCGCGCGGGTGTACTACGCGATGAGCCGCGACGGGCTGTTCTTCAAGGCGGCGGGCGAGCTGAATGCGAGGTCGGGCGTGCCGGTGAAGTCGCTTTGGATGCAGTGGGCGTGGACGTGCCTGCTGTGCCTTTCGGGGAGCTATGGCCAGCTGCTGGACTACGTGATCTTCGCGGTGCTGGTGTTCTATGTGCTGACGATTGCGGCGTTGTTTGTACTGCGCCGGACGCAGCCGCGTACGCCGCGGCCGTACAAGGCGTTCGGGTATCCGGTGCTGCCGGCGCTCTATATCGTGATGGCGACGTGGATTTGTGTTGTACTGTTGCGATACAAGCCACAGTACACATGGCCCGGACTGTTGCTGGTCCTGCTGGGGGTTCCGGTGTATGCCATCTGGCGCAGGAAGACAGTAGAGAGTAGAGAGTAGAGGGAGAAGCGAAACAGATGGCGAATCTTTTTGCGAAGAAGTCCATGGCAGTGCTGATGCAGGAGGCCTCTGCGACCGGTGCGGGTACGCTGAAACGCACGCTGGGGCCGTTTCAACTGACGGCGCTGGGCGTGGGCGCGGTGATCGGCGCGGGCATCTTCGTGCTGGCGGGGCTGGGGGCGCACTACGCCGGGCCGGGGCTGATGCTGTCGTTTGTGCTGAGCGGGCTGGGCTGTGCGTTCGCCGGGCTCTGCTATGCCGAGTTCGCGGCGATGATTCCGCTGGCGGGCTCGGCCTACACCTATGCGTATGCCACTCTGGGGGAGCTGGTGGCGTGGATCATCGGGTGGGACCTGACGCTGGAGTACGCGATGGGCGCCAGCACGGTCAGCTCAGGCTGGTCGAACCACTTCATCGAGATGCTGCAGATCTTCCATATCAAGTTCCCGCTGTGGCTGGCGTACGACCACTGGACCGCGGTGCGCGTGGCGGTGGACAACGTCTGCCGGCAGGTGATGGCGTCGAACTACAGTTCGCTGGCGCCGGGGAGCCAGGAGTACATCCAGCAACTGGGCGTGTTGAAGGACGCGCCTACAGCGGACATTGTGGCGAGGGCCCATGTGCTGCTGGGCGCGCCGCAGATCTTTGGGCATGAGATCGGCCTGAACCTGCCGGCGTTCATGATTGCGATGCTGATGACATGGGTGCTGGCCATCGGCATCTCGGAGTCGGCGAAGTTCAATTCGGCGATCGTGGTGGTCAAGGTGGCGGTGGTGCTGTTTGTGCTGGGGCTGGGTTCGCACTATGTGCACCCGGCGAACTGGGGTTCGAACTGGCACCAGTTTGCGCCGTTCGGCATCGGCGGCATCTGGCAGGGAGCGGCGTATATTTTCTTTGCGTATATCGGCTTCGATGCGGTCTCGACGACCGCGCAGGAGGCCAAGAACCCGAAGCGCGATCTGCCGATCGGCCTGCTGGTCTCGCTGGTGCTGTGCACGCTGTTGTACATCGGCGTGGCGGCGGTGCTGACGGGCATGGTGCCGTGGCAGCAGGTGTCGATCGAGGCGCCGATCGCGCAGGTCTTCCTGGACCGCGGCCTGCCGTGGGCCAGCAACATCATCACCTTCGGTGCGCTGGCCGGACTGACCAGCGTGATGCTGGTGATGCTGCTGGGACAGACGCGCGTGCTCTATGCGATGGCGAACGATGGGCTGCTGCCGAAGAAGTTTTTCGCGGAGGTGCACCCGAAGTACCGCACGCCGTTCCGGAACACGTTCCTGGTGGGGTTCATCGCCGCGGTGGTCGGCGCGCTGACGCCGATCGACGATATCGGCAAGATGGTGAACATCGGGACGCTGCTGGCGTTTGTGATCGTATGCATCTCGATCGTCGTGCTGCGCAAGCGCGACCCGGGCAAGGCGCGCCCGTTCCGCACGCCGTGGGTGCCGTTCGTGCCGGTCATGGGTGTGCTGTTCAACGGCTACATGATGATCAAGCTGGGTTGGATCAACTGGGCGCGGCTGATTATCTGGCTGGTGATCGGTCTGTTCGTCTACTTCCTGTACGGGCAGAAGCACAGCCGGGTGCAGCTGCGCGAGCTGCCGGGCGAGCTCGACAAAGAGGGCGACGCGCCTATTGCGGAGTAACGGGAGGCGTTGAAGCAGCGGTCGCGGGCGGGCCCGGCGGAGACGCCGGGCCCGGCTGCGTTGCGGGGCTTGTGGGCTCGGCGGTGGGGGGCTGCTTGGCGCTGTGCGGGTGGGGCCTGGCCGGCGCGGGGGTGGGTGGTGTAACAAGCTGTGCGGAGTCGACGCTGCTGGGGTCGTCGCGGAGCTTGAGGAAGAGCGTGTCGGCGGCGGGGTGGGGCACGCTGAGGGTGTCGCTGGTGTAGCCGTCGGGGACGTCGACGGGGTTGGCGAAGGCGGGGTCGGTGGAGACTGCCTGGAGCAGGAAGAGGTTGGAGCCGGTGAGGGTGCAGGGCTGGGTGGGGTCGGCGGGGCACTGCAGCTGGGGCGAGAGCGTGGGCAGGCGGACGAGGGTGGCGAGCGGCACCCAGTCGGAGCTGGGTGTGGGGGCGGGAACAGTGCTGGTCCCGGGAGATACAGGTCTCTGCACCCCATCGAGCAAAGAACGCTCGCCGGGGACCCCGCTCTCCACTCCGTCTCCGCTGCGCTGCGCCTCCGGTCGAGATGAAAAATCTTTGGATGGATTGGGTGGAGCGGCGGGGAAGACGGCGCGCAGGTGCAGTGCGCCGAAGGCGCTGGGGCCGAAGGAGCGCAGGGGGTCGAGCGTGGCGACCAGGGTGTGGGGGTCCTGCAGCAGCAAGCCGCCGGAGGGCGCCAGCGTGAGCACCGCGCGCAGGGTGCCGTCGAGCGTCTCGATTTCCACCTGACCGTTGCGAGGGAAGGGCGAGGCGCTCTTGAGGGTGAAGGTGAGCTGGGAGGAGAGTGGGAGATCGTCCGGGTTGGCGAGGGTGATGGGCGCGGGCGGCGTGGGCGCAGCCTGGCCTGGGGCGATAGGCGGGGTATTGCTGAGCGCGATGGATTTGCGCAGCAGGGTGACGACAGGGCGCGGAGCCGAGACAGTGACCGGAACATTGAGGGTGCGGCCATCGTGCAGGGTGAGGGT
>Ga0116230_10003141_pt1 | contig 16047 bp, 10 predicted proteins | sample S1TSphfallax_3_FD_88678 | JGI IMG/M metagenome (GOLD analysis project Ga0116230, IMG submission 88678) | Host-associated microbial communities from peat moss isolated from Minnesota, USA - S1T2_Fd - Sphagnum fallax MG | ecosystem: Host-associated > Plants > Peat moss > Unclassified | place... | reverse complement strand
GTATCCGAACCGCTGGCAAAGTAGCTCGATTTTCATCGTGCATAATCAAGGTACGATGGCACTTTTATGGAATCCGGAGAGCTGGCCGCAGCGGCTGGCTGAGTTGCAGGCGGAGACGGGCGAACTGAAAGAAGCGCCGCTGCGCCGCGATGTGCGTTCGCTGGGGATGTTGCTCGGCGAGGTGTTGCGCGAGCAGGCCGGCGACGAGCTGTTTGCGCAGGTCGAAGAACTGCGCCAGGGGACGATCCGCCGCCGCGAGGCCGAGGAATCGCGTCCTGCCCAGGGCGCGACCGCCGCGGCATCGGAACACGCCGCGCACGCCATGGCGCTGGTGCATAAGCTGCCCGCCGATCGCGCCTGGCTGCTCACCCGCGCCTTCGGCTTCTACTTTGAACTCATCAATCTCGCCGAGACCAACCACCGCAAGCGCCGCCGTCTGGCGTTGCAGTTGACGGGAGCGGCCGGGAGGCAGCGCGGCTCGCTCACCGGCACGCTCAGCGCCATGCAGCGCGTCGGCATCTCGGCTGAAGAGGCGCTCGACTGGCTGCGCAAGGTGCTGGTGGTGCCGGTCTTCACCGCGCATCCGACGGAGATTGCGCGCCGATCCGTCATGTTCAAGCGCCGCCGCATCGGCGAGCTGCTCGAAGAGCTGGACCGCATTCCGGTGCGCCCGGAGGACCTGGCGCGGCTCGAAGAAGAGGTGTTGGCCGAGATTACCTCGCTGTGGCAGACGGACGAGGTCCGCAGCCGCCGGCCGACCGTCTACGACGAGATCAAGATGGGCCTCGACTACTACGATGTGTCCATCTTCGCCACGTTGCCCAGCCTGTATCGCGAGATCGCCGAGGCGCTGGGCGCGGCGTACGGGCTTACGCTCGAAGTGCATGAACTGCCCAAGGTGCTCTCCTTTGGCTCTTGGATCGGCGGCGACCGCGACGGCAATCCGTTTGTGACGCCGGAGGTGACGCGCAACGCCATCCAGCTCGCGCGCGAGCACCTGCTCGGCTTCTACGACGAGCAGTTGCAGACGGTCATCGACCTGCTCAGCACCTCGGCGCAGCAGATGCCGGTCACAGAGGCGGTCCGTGCGCGCCTCGAAGAGTACGAATCGCGCATACGCCTCGCGGGATCGCAGACGACGGGGCAGAATTTCGAGTTCGAGCTCTACCGGCGGCTTTTGATCTGCGTGCGTGTGCGGATGCGGCGCAGCCTGCAACCCGCCGCCGCGGCGGTGCAACTTCCGCGGACCGCGACACTGGTCGAGAGTCAAGAAGCGCTGGCGCAGGTGTTGCCCGGCTATACGTCGGCGGAGGAATTCCTCGGCGATCTGAGCATCCTGCGCGACTCGCTGGCGGCCAACCGTGGCCTGCGCATCGCCCGCAACCTCATCGATCCGCTGCTCCTGCTGGTACGCACCTTCGGCCTGCATCTGCATACGTTGGACATTCGCCAGCATGCGCGCCTGCACGCCGCGGCGCTCAAGGAGGCGATTGCCGACACCATGGGCAACGAGCTTCCCGGCGCGCTTTCGCCTGAGACAGCCAACATTCTCGATACCTTCCGGGTGATCGCCGAGGTGAAAGCCGGCCGCACGCCGGAGGTGATCCGCCACTACGTCATCAGCGGCGCAGCGAGCGTGGAAGATGTGCTGGCCGTGGTGCGGCTGGGCCGACTGGCGGGGGTTAAGCTCGAGGCCGAGGGACGCGATCCCGGTGTCATGCCCGTGCCGCTCTTCGAATCGATTCAGGACTTGCAGAACGCGCCGGAGATCTGCCGTGAGCTGTGGGCGCGCCCCGACTATCGCGCGCTGCTGGCCACCTGGGGCAATACCCAGGAGATCATGCTCGGCTACTCGGACTCGAACAAAGACGGCGGAATGCTCACCAGCACCTGGCAGATCTTCCGCGCCCATCGCGCGCTGCATGTGGTGGCGCGCGAGGCTGGCGTCAACCTGCGGCTCTTCCACGGCCGCGGCGGCACGGTCGGCCGCGGCGGCGGACCCACGCACCGCGCCATCTTCGCTCAGCCATTGGACAGCTTCAACGGCCAGTTTCGCATCACCGAGCAGGGCGAAGTGCTCAACTTTAAGTACGCGGACGTGGTGCTGGCGGAGCGCAATCTGGAACTGATGGTTGCCGCCTCGCTCGACGCTTTGGCGCGGCCCAACGCGCGCGATCCGGAGGGCCACTTCACCGGCGTGCTCAAGCCCGAGTGGGAGGCGGCGCTCGACCGGCTTTCGCAACTGGCTTACGAGTACTACAAGGAGCATATTCTCGACGACCCGGAGCTGCTCGACTACTTCGAGCAATCGACGCCGATGGGCGAGCTGGAGCACGCCAAGATCGGCTCGCGCCCCTCGAAGCGAAAAGGGTCGCTGAGCCTCGAAACGCTGCGCGCCATTCCGTGGGTCTTCGGCTGGACGCAATCGCGGCTGCTCATCCCAGCCTGGTTCGGTGTGGGTACGGCGGTCGAAAAATTCCTCGCCGAGGGCGGCTCACTGGCAGTCTTGACGACCATGGCGAAAGAGTTTCCGCTCTTTATCGACCTGGTGCGCAACGTGGAGATGGCGCTCGGCAAAGCCGATCTCGGCACGGCGCGGCTCTACTCCACGCTGGTCAAGAGCGACGAGTTGCGCAACCGCATTTATCCGCGCTTTGAGGCCGAGTATCAGCGGACGGTCGACGCGGTGCTGAAGATTACGCGGCAGACGGAGCTGCTCCAAAACAATCCGGTGCTGGCGCGCTCGATCAAGCTGCGCAACCCGTATGTGGACCCGATGCACCTGATCCAGGTGGACCTGCTGCGCCGCAAGCGGGCCGGCGAAGACACGCCGGAGGTGAATCGCGCGATTTCGGCGACCATCAGCGGCATCTCCGCCGGATTGCGCAATACGGGCTGATTTCGGACGGGAGCAGGAACAGAAAAGAGGCCATTCCGGACGGGAATGGCCTCTTTTCTCTGTTGGTTTGCAGCTTGGGTCAGAACGGATTCAGCTTGGCTAAGCCCTTCTTTTTCTTCTTTTTGCTGGAAGCCTCGTCGCTTTCGTCCAGCTTCGGCTTTTTCTTGGTGGGCTTGGCGTTCGGGTCTGCCGGGGCTTCGGGATTCGCGCCGGGCTTGATGTCGTTGGTCTGCACCGGAGCCGGTGCCGGAGCTTCGGCGGCCGGCAAAACGGTGGTGGTAGGGGCAATGGCTTTAACCGGCGCGTTGGGGTCTTCCGCAGGCGGCGGAGCTGGGGTTCCAGTTCCGACGATGCTGGCGCCTACGGTGTGGCCGCCGCCGGTTCCGGGAACCGGCTCAAACTGCAGCGGCGCCTGGGGCTGATCCGAGCGCGGAGGCTCGTTGGGGCCGGTCGGCCGCGGCGTTGCGGCAGGGGTCGCCGCATCCGCCGCCGTGCCGGGCTGGATGGCCTTTACCGCCGCGGCAAAGAGCAACTGATTGTCTTTGCTTACTTCCGGAGCCGTGGTGCGCGCCGGAGAAACCATCGTCGGCTCGCCGACTCGGGCCGCTTCGACCACCATCGGACCGTGCTTGATCATGTCGAAGGTTCTGTCGGTGAAGCGGATCGGCTGACGGCTGTTTTCGATGGCGGCATCCTCCGCCACGGCGGCTTCGGTCGGCTCCGGCACTGGCCGGTTCATGGCCACCAGCCGGTCGCGCGCGTCTTCGACGCGCGGCGCCATCGGGTAGTGCGTAATCACCCTGGCGTACGCCGCGGCCGCCTTGTCCTGGAATATCTGGACCATCCGCTCGCGAACCGCGCCAGGCAACTGTTTCACCGCCTGAATCGTCCGCGCCTGGCCGGCGTAGTCGTCGCCGATCTGAATCCAAAGCTCGTCGCTTTTGCTGTAGAGGGGGTAGGAATCGGCCACCGTCTGCAGGCGGGCGATCGACGCGGGCCAGTTGCCCTTGGAGCCGTAGTACTGGCCGATCAGGAACTCGCGCTCCGCCAGCACTTCCTGCACTTCGCGCAGCTTCTGCTTGGCCTTCGGCACCAGCGTCGAGTCGGGGTACTGCTGGATCATCTCGCGATATTTTTGCTCAGCTTTCTGTGCGTTCTCGAAGTCCCGATCCGGCTTTTCCATCTGCATGTAGAAGATGTCGCCGACCTTCATCTTGGCCTCGGCCGCTTCCGGCGCGTTGGGGAAAAAGGTGATGAAATCCTCGTACTCGCTCTCGGCCTGGGCCAGCGCCGCCGTTCCGCCCTCCTTGTACCACGAGTCGGCCACCGACAGCTTGGCGCGCATCATGTATTCGGAGTTGGGGTAAGTATTCAGCATGGTTTGCAGATCGAGCCGGGCCACGTCGAAACGGCCCTTCTTGAGGGCGGCCATCGCCTTATCGTAGAGCTCTTTGTCGGGCTGGCGGCTGGCCACGTTGGCCAGCGGATTGGCGCTCAGATCGGCGTTTTTCTTCTTCTTGGGCGGCTTGGTTGCGGCGCCTGCGGGAAGCATCGCCAGCGAAAGCGCGAAAACGCTTGCCAAGGCCGTCGCACGCCGGCCGGAAACGCCGCGCATGCCGCGGAAGGATTTGGTCTCAGTCAACAATGGCATACCACCTCAATTTCGTCGCGCGCGGCCGGGGAAGCTGCGGTTGCGATTCCAGATTCCCTTGAAACTTGCCCGTCTTGCGCCTGCGCTTGCTCAGGATGCCGATTCGCCGGCCGCCAATCGCGCCGCCGCCAGCAACTCGCGGGCGTTTTGCTCGGGGCTGCCGAATCCGAACACGGCGCTGCCGGCGACGAGCAATTCCGCTCCTGCTTGGACGACCTGAGCCACGGTATCGTGAGCCACGCCGCCGTCTACCTCAATTCTAAACTGCAAGCCCATCGCTTGGCGTAGCTCCGCAAGGCGGCGAATCTTGCCGAGCGCGAAAGGAATGAATTTCTGCCCGCCAAAGCCTGGATTCACGCTCATCACCAGCACATGGTGCAGCATGGGCAGAATGTCCAACAGCACATCCACGCGCGTTGCCGGGTTGAGGACCACCCCCGCGTTCATACCGTGGTTGTGGATCAGCTCAAGGGTGCGGTGCAAATGCGGACAGGCCTCGTAATGGACGCTGATCCAGTTCGCCCCGGCATCGGCAAAGGCCGGAATGTAGTCGTTCGCGTTCGAAATCATCAGGTGGCAGTCGAGCGGCAGGCTGGTTGACTTGCGCAAGCTCTTGACCACCGGCGGCCCCAGGGTGATATTGGGCACGAAATGGCCGTCCATCACATCCACATGGATGACCGTGCCGCCGCCGCGCTCGGCCGCCGCCACGTCGTCGGCCAGATGCGCGAAGTCGGAAGAGAGAATCGATGGAAGCAGTTCAACCATAAGCGCCGCTCCGGCTCGTCGCCGGATTCCTTGCCAGCCTCTCAAGTGTACCAGCCGCGCCGTATCGCCGGCCCGGCCGAATAGACGACACGGAACGATGCCCTTTCGTTTGTGCCAGATACAGGAATTGAGAACAATTGAGACTTTTTGAGAAATGCATTGAGGACTTTCCCGGCCATTTTTGCGACAGTTGCGTTGGCTCCCAGCGGCATCCCGCCGCTCTCGCTCGCGAGAGTGGAGCAACCCGTGGACCGGCAGCGCTGCTTCCAGCTTGCTTGTCCCCAAAAGAGGTTCGTATGCTCCGTCTCAAGTCCTCTCTCCCTGCCAAGACAGAAGCGATTCTGTTCCTTGTGCTTGCCGTCACCGCTCTTCTGACCAGCCCGGCGAAAAGCCGAGCGGCTGGCCCAACTCCGGCAGCCGGTCAGACTTCGGCGGCCGCTCCGGCCGAGCCGTCGGTGCGGCTCACCGGCCACACCGTTCCTCAGGTTCTGGACGGCAGAGCCATGCGTGTCAGCCATTACGATCCGGAACAGAAGCTGCGCCTGGTCTTGGCCGTGCAGCCGCCCCACATGGCCGAAGAAGAGCAGTTTTTGGCTGAGCTGCAGGATCCGAACTCACCCAACTTCCATCATTATTTGTCCTCGGAAGAGTGGGACGCCCGGTTTGCGCCCTCGGTCGAAGACGAACAGAAAGTGGTCGACTGGGCAGAGAGCCAGGGCCTGACCGTGACCCACCGTTTCGAAAACCGGCTGCTGGTCGATCTCGAAGCGCCCGTGAGCCTGATCGAGAAGGTCTTCGGCGTTTCGATCGACAATTACCAGTTCGGCAACGAGGTCGATTTCGCCAACGACCGCGACCCTCTGCTGCCCGCCAGCCTCTCCGGCATCGTCTACTCCGTGCAGGGCCTCAGCAACATCCAGAGAATGCATGGCTCGTTGCCGGAGAGCGACCTGGTCAAAGGCTCGGACTACGCGCCGGGGCCGGTCTACCAAGAGGCCGGCTCGGGCAGGGGCGACGGCGACCCGGTCAAGTTTGCCGCCCTCGCCGCCCACCCTGCCCGGACCAACGGGCTGACGCCGGAGCTCTCCAACGATAAACTCGACCCGTCGGACATTTATAGCTCGCAAGTCTACAACTACGGCGCGCTTCAAGCGCTTGGCCACTGCTGCAACCCGCACAACGACTCGGGCGGTTCGCCGCCGGATTCCTCGATCGCCATCGCCGGCTTTGGCACTTTCCTGGGCAGCGACCTCGCGGGGTTCGCCTCTGCCTACGGCTTATCGTATTACTGGAATGCCCTCGACATCGACGGGACCTTCACCTGCCCCAGCGGCAAAACAACTTGCCCCAGCGGCGAAACAACGCAGGATGTGGAGTGGAGCACGGCGACGGCCAACAATCCCTCTTCCTCGAAGCTGACGGCGCATGTGTGGTCCTACCAGGGTGCCAACGAAAATTGGTCCACTTATACGGACATGTACAACTTTATGCTGACCGACGGCTATGCCCGAGTCTTCAGCACCAGTTGGAGCTGCACGGAAAATTACGGCTGCCCGTACAACGTGATCGTGAGCCAGCACAACATCTTCAACAAGATGGTGGGCGTGGGCTGGACGCTGATTGCCGCCTCCGGCGATCGCGGCGCGGCGGACGACTGCTCCGCGAATCTGCCTCCGAAGGGACAGCCGCAACTCAATCCGGACGCGCACACCTCGGTCGCCTATCCGGCTTCGGACTTCGATTTCGTGGCGGCCGGAGGTACCCAATACGACCTCTATACGAACGGCGACTACTGGTACGAGGTGGGTTGGCAGGGTGGAACCAGCATCGGCTCCTGCGCCAGCAACGGCGGTGGCAGCGGCGGCGGGGTGAGCGTGTATTTCGGCCAGCCATATTGGCAGTCTTCGCTCAGCGGCCTGGGAAAGATGCGGCTCAGCCCGGACATTTCGCTCAACGCTCTGGGGATCGGCCAAAACGAGTTCATTAACGGTTCCATGAGCGGCAACGCCAACGGCACCAGCGTTTCCGCGCCCGAATGGGCTGGTTTCTTTGCCCAGGAAAACGCGTATCTGGCGGCCATCGGCAGCATCTGCGGTTCCAACGGCACGACCGCCTGCGAGCCGATCGGCAACCCGGCCCCGTACCTCTATTACGAAGGGGAGCATAAGAACGCGCAGCACGATCCCTTCTACGACATGATCTCGGGCTGCAACTCCAACGACGCCACGCAGCAGGACAAACTCAAGTATTTTTGCACCGCTCCGGGCTACGACATGGTCACCGGATGGGGCTCGGCCAACATGCTGCAGTTGGCCTGGGCGCTGAACTGGGAGATTATCCCGGCTCGGGGCGAGCCGTATATCACCTGGTCCGGCCCGGCGACCAACAAGTGGTACAACACCAATCAGACGGTCAGTTGGACGATCCACGACTACGAGCCCTCCGGCAGCACGCCGGGCAGCGGCATCGCCGGCGAAACACAGGGCTGGGATGGAATTCCCGCCGACCCTTCGAGCGAGCCGCACGGCGGCGGCGGCAACTCCTTCTACAGCGGCCCGCAATTTCCGAACGGTTCCCAGGGCTGCCTGGCCTTTGAACCCAACGGCTGCTCCGGCGGCGTGAGCCAGGGCTGCCACACGGCCTGGGCGCGCGGCTGGAACAACCAGGGCTGGAGCACCGCAGGCTCCGTCGCCTCGGGATACCCGGAAAGCTACGGCCCGCTCTGCTACGACACCGTTGCGCCGAACTTCAGCGTGACGCTCAGCCCCGCCGCGCCCAACGCGGCCGGCTGGTACACCGGCCCGGTCAGCGTTACGATGTCTGCGAACGACCCTGGCGGCAGCGGCGCCTCCGGCGTAGCCAACATCTATTACGGCGTCGGCACCAATGCCTGCCAGACCTACAATACGGGCGGCTGCGTGAACGCGCCTACCAGCTTTTCCGTGAGCAACCAGGCAATCACCGGTCTGGTCGCCTTCGCCAAAGACAACGCAGGCAACTTCAGCAGCGTTTACACCACGACTTTGTCCATCGACTACACGGCTCCGGCAACCACCGCTGGCTTGTCCGGCGCGCTGAACGGCGGGGTCTGGGACAACGCAATCACCATCGCGCTCAAAGCCACGGACAATGTAAGCGGTGTGCAGGCGACCTATTACACCCTCGACGGCGGCGCGAAGACGGTCTATACCGCGCCTTTCCAGGTCGCGACGATCGGCACTCACACCCTGGACTTCTGGAGCGTGGACTACGCCGGCAACGTGGAAAAGACCAACGTGGACACCTTCCAGGTGGTTTCGAGCACCGCCACGGCCCTTGCCGCATCTCCTAGCCCGTCCGTCAACGGCCAGACGGTGAACTTGAAAGCCACCGTAAGCGCAACCCTCAGCGGTACGCCTTCCGGCAGCGTCACCTTCATCGGCGGCGGCAAGACGCTGGGAACGGTGGCGCTCTCAAACGGCGCGGCCACGCTGAGTACCCCGGCCCTGCCCGTCGGCAGCGATAGTCTGGCGGCCGTCTACAGCGGCGCAACCGGCTATCTGGCCAGCACCTCCGCAACCGTAACGCAGATCGTGCATGAGACCACGACGACCGCGCTCGCCTCCAGCAAAGCGAGCTCAACTTACGGCAGTCCCATCACGCTGACGGCGACGGTCAAACCGTCCATTTCCGGCACGCCGACCGGTTCCGTTACGTTTTATGCCGGCGCGGCGCCGCTGGCCACCGAAACGCTGAACAGCGCCGGCGTGGCGTCTCTCAAAATCGCCAACCTGGGCGCCGGCAACGACTCGCTTTCCGCTCGCTACGGCGGAGACCCGACCTACAACGGCAGCGTTTCACCATTCTTGATCGAGACCGTCGCCAAAGCCGCCTCAACCACCGCGCTTACCTCATCCGTCAGTCCATCCTCGTACGGCGCACCGGTGATTCTGACGGTGACCGTAACCTCATCCGCGGGAACGCCGGCCGGAACCGTAACCTTCCTGAACAACGGCAGCCCCGTCGGGCAGGCGGCGCTCTCCGGCGGCAAGGTAAGCCTGACCACCACCCAATTTCCCGCTGGATCCACAACCATCACGGCAAGTTACGGCGGATCGGCGGACTTCAGCGCCAGTACCTCCACCACCCTCACACAAGTTGTCGATGCGGCCTCCAGCACAACGATCATGACCTCGTCCGCAAATCCCGCAACCTACGGCAAGCCGGTGACCCTGACGGCGAAAGTGGCTCCCGGAACCTCCGGAATTCCGACCGGAACGGTAACCTTTCTCGTGAATTCGGCCAGCATCGGGTCCGGAACGCTTGCTGGCGGCTATGCGACGTTGACGACAAGCGCCCTCAGCGCCGGGACGCAATCCATTACGGCCAGCTACGGCGGTTCCACGGATTACCTATCCAGCGCCTCGTCGCCTTACTCGCTAACGGTGAACCCGGCCGCAACCACCATCACGCTCGCTTCCTCCGCCAACCCATCCACCGCCGGCAGCGCGGTCACCTTCACCGCAACCGTCGCCTCCAGCGCGGGAACGCCCACCGGCACGGTCATCTTCTTGTCGAACGGAACCAGCCTCGGAACCGGAACGCTCTCGGGCGGCGTGGCTACGTTGACGACCTCCGCGCTGGGGACGGGAACCCATTCGATCACGGCAGCTTATGGCACGACCGGGGATTTCAAAGGTAGCACCTCGGCGGCGCTTTCCCAGATGGTGAACGCGGCGGCGGCGAAACCCAAGAAGGACGAGAAGTAGCATAAGCGGCGCCAGTCTCCCGCGGCAAAAAGGATGCATCCTCCTTGCCGCGGGGCTTATTGCGAGCTTCGGACATCAGGCGCCAACGGCGTCCGCAACGAAACGAACCGTTGCGCTTGCAAATGCAGCACGATTGCAGTAGAAATGCAGTAGAGGTGCGTATGGCTCGCTTCACAGTCGATACCGACCAGCAGTTCGATCGTAACTTGGAAGATCTCGTTACCCTGACCGGCGGCACGAAGGCCGATGTCATCCGTAGAGCGCTCGCGACCTACAAGTATTTGAAAACGGAAGACCAGAATCCCCAATACAAAGTTTCCATTACCAACTCTGAAAACCAAGTTGTGAAAGACGTGATTCTTCCTTAGTACATCTGGAGGTCGTCGATGGCTGCGGCAGCGTCGGATCCATCCAGTCCGCCTCAGGAAACCATCCCTGTCAGCGGGGCCACAGGCATTGGCCAATACACGATCGCTCCTCCAACTTTTCTGGAAAAGTGGGGCGTGGTTTTCGTCTCAGTAGGCGGCCTTTGGATGCTCGGCGTATGCGTCGCCTTGATGTGGTTCTACGTTGCGCACCTCCCCTCGCCACCGGCTCAGGCGCTCAACGCGAAGATCGAGGATTACAAAGCCATTTTGGAAGCTCACAAAACGGCCACAGACCAGTTTCGCGATTCTCTGAGCTTCGTCTTCGATCTCATGGTCACCAAGACAGTCCTGCCCTTGCTGACGTTACTCCTGGGCTACCTCTTTGGTTCGAAGAAAACTTGAACGACAGGGCTCGCGATTTTCACATAAACGGATCCCGAATCGCGCGGGAAGGCCGCACTATCGATTCGCCGACGCAGCCAGTTTCGCCGCGACGACGCGACCCACCCCACGCAGCATGGCCTTGACCGGCCAGTCGCCCGCCGATCTAGCCTCCGGACCGGGAAAGAACACCTCGCCAGCCCGCTTTTCCTTCGGCCGATAGTACCAGCGCGTTAGCAGCGCGAGACTGCCCTGCCGGAGCGTCGCATTGGGCGGGGTCACATCCGAAGAAAGCTCGGCCAGCGCCGCCTCCATGCGCGCTTCCAGCACATCCCTGGCCGCGAAAGCCGCGCCGCCGCCCTCCGGAACGGGTTGGATCGCCAGGGGCTGCGCAAACAGCGAGCTCGACCCCGACTGCTCGTTCTGAATGCGCATCCCGAGCGTGGAAAACGCCGCCGGGCCGCGCCAGACGCCATCCTGGAACAGAAAGACCGAAACTTCATCAGGATTGGCCGCGGTCTGCACCAGAACGGCGCGCAATTCACTCAAAGGACGGACAATCTCCGCCGCCAGAGCTCGAACCGCTTCGATTTTTTCGAGTTGCGCGTGGAGCTTTGCCGCCGATTCGAACTCCAGCTCCTCCGATGCCCGGTCGCGCTCCGTGCGGATCTGCACCAGCTTGCTCTCGCCGCGCGTGGCCAGGAATCCGCGCACCGCTTCGGCTTCCTCGGCGTAGCGCTCGTCCGAGCAGCCTTGATAGCAGGGCGCCAGGCACATCTTCATCTCCGAATATACGCAGCCGGGATGGCTGGGATGGGGCGCGAGATTCTCCTCGCAGCGGCGCAGCAGGAACAGCTTCAGCAGCTCTTCGGCGTAGCGGTCGGCGGCCACGCGCGAGGGGAACGGCCCAAAGGCCCACGCGGCTTCCTTCGGGCTGGGGCGGTTGGTCACCGTGAGGCGCGGATACGGATTGCCGCCGTGAAACCGCACAAACGCCGGAGCGCGCAGCTTCATCCGCTCGAGCGCCTTCGGCCCGTAGACCTGCTCCAGCAGCCGGAACTGGACCAGCAGCGACTCGAATTCGGAACCCGTCCCCTGCCAGGCGATCCGCCGCACCCGGGAAACAAGTTGCAGCCGCTTGGTCTGCCCCTTGGCCGGCTTGAGCAGTCGCTCCAAACGGCGGCGCAGATCGGGCGTTACGCCGATATACGGCTCAGCCCCCTCGTCCGCGCCATAGAGCGCAAAGACCGCCTTGCGCGAAGGCAAATCGCGCAGCGCAAGCTCCGGCTGGGCGGAATCGAAGGGCAGGGAATCGTTCAGCATGGGAGCAATCCTACGCGCCGGCGACGGTCATGCCGTCCACCCGCAGCGTGGGCGAGGTGACGGAGCCGCGAAAGATCAGGTCGTTGCCGACCGCCGTGATGTTCCGGAGCATCTCGCGCAGGTTGCCGCTCACGGTCACTTCCTCAACCGCGTAGGTCAGCTCGCCGTTTTGGATCCACAGCCCGGAGGCGCCGCGCGAGTAGTCTCCGGTGACCAGATTGGTGCCGAAACCCATCAGGCTGAGCACATAAAAACCGTTGGGAATGGCGGCGAGGATGGCTTCCGGCGATTCCGTCCCCGGCTTCAAATACAGATTTCCCGCGCCGATGCCGCCGCGGCTGGCGTTACCGGTCGAGCGCATCCTGAGCTTGCGCGCCGTGTAGGTGTTCAGCAGGTAGGTCTGCAACACGCCGTCCTGAACCACCACGGTGCGCCGCGCAGGCAGCCCTTCGCCGTCGAAGGGCGAGGTGCCGAAGCCGCCCACGCCGCTGGGCAGGATCATGGTGTGGTCGTCAATGAGCGTGATCCCCGGCGCGGCCACCGTTTCGCCCAACTGCCCGCAGAGGAAGGACGCCGAGCGCCAGATCGAGTCTCCGGAAGCCGCCTCGAAGAGATGCCCGAGCAGCGACCGCGCCACCTCCGGCGCGAAGACGATGGGCACCTGCTGCGTGGGTACGCGCCGCGCGCCCAGCCGTCGCAAAGCCCGCCGCGCCGCTTCCTGGCCGATCGACTCGGGCGATTCGAGGTCCGCAATGCGCCGCGCGCTCGACGACCAGAAATCCCGCTGCATCGCGCCCGTCGCGTCCGTCGCCAGCGGAGCAGCCGACAGCCCGCAGTAGCTGGTCCGGTAGTCGCCCAGAAAGCCCCGCGAGTTGGCCAGCACCCGGCGCCCGGTCGCCGCGTCGAAGCTGCCGCCCTGCGAATTCGTGATCCTCGGGTCGTAAGCCAAAGCCGCCGCCTCGGCCCGTCGCGCGCGGTCAATCCGCTCGGCGGCGGGGAGCGAGTAGACATCCTCGAAGTAAAGATGCAGATCGTCCGCAAGCTGGCCGAAATCCGCCGCGTCCGCGAGGCCCGCGAATGGGTCTTCCTCGGTCACCTTCGCCAGTGCCATCGCGCCCGAAACAAGCTGCGCGATGCCATCGGGAGTCAGATCGCTGGTCGAGGCCGAGGCCGATCGCTGGCCGACGTAGACCTTCAGCCCAAGGCCGCGCGAGCCGGATTCCTGAAGCGTCTCCACCTCGCCCATGCGCACCGTCACGCTGAATTCGTCGCCCTCGCTCACCCCAGCTTCGGCGTCGCTCGCCCCGGCATCGAGCGCGCGGGAGACAACTTCGGCGGCGAGAGACTTCAAATCCAGTTCGGTCTGCGGGAATGCTGCGGCTTCTGGCATAGCTTCAAGGTATCAAAACCGGAGCCAGCCTGCCGGACTGGGCCGCGCTACGAGCAGCCATGCCCCGAAATGGTCTTGACGACCGCGTCGATCCCTTTGTACTCGGTCGCGAAGACGCTCTCATCCAACTGCGGCGAAGGGACCGAGTCGAACTTGACGACGACCACGTCCGCCACCGGATCGACCACCAGCAACTGCCCTCCCAGCCCCACCGCCGTAAACCGCCCGCAGGAATGCTCCGTATTCCACCAAAAGCTGCGGTACGTTCCGTGCGCGTGACCCGGCCACGGCGCGGGAGCGGCCAGCCCCGCATCGCCTTTCACTCCGTTCGAGCGAATTTCCTTCACAAAAGCTTCGGGAACGATCTGGTGGCCGTTGTAGACGCCGTTTTCCGCCATCATCGCGCCAAACCGCCCCAGATCGCGCAGCGTGGCGTTAAATCCCGCTGAAGAATACGACTGCTGGTAGTGGTCGAGCAGCATATAAGCGTCCTGCTCCGCGCCCAGTTTGGACCAGATGCGCTCGGTCAAGAGCGCGGCAAGCTCTTCTCCGGTCGCCCGCTCCATCACCCAGCCGATCAGAATCGCCGACTCGTCCAGATACTGGAACTGCTTGCCATCCGGCCCGTGCGGCCGCTTCAGCCCGGTCAGATACGCGCGCAGACCCGGCGCGGAGTTGAGCGTCTGCGGCAACCATCCGCCGGCCTCGTCCACCGCCTGATATTCGGCGGCGGTCCCGGCGGCTGTCTTCATCAACTCGCGCGCCGTCGGGTCGTCCACGGTCATGTCCAGCAGATTGCGCACCGTCGCGCCGTCGTAGAGCGTGTCCTTCATCTCGGGAATGTAATCGGTAACCAGCTTCGCGGGATCGAGCTTCCCCTCGCCGATGAGTATGCCCGCGAGCGTCCCCATCACCGACTTGGACATGGACATCAACAGGTGCGGCTGATCGGGCGTAAGCCCGTTGCGATAGCTTTCCGCCATGATCTTGCCGTGGAAGAGCACCAAAAAGCCGTCGGTGTACGTCGCGTCCAGCATCTGCGCCACGGTCATCTTTTTCTGCGTTATCGGATCGGTAAACGCGACGCCGCTCAAGTCGCGCTCCTCGCGCGCGAGCGGTGCCACCGGCCCATCCCCGCGCCCCACGCGGTCGGTGGGGAAGATGCGCCGCGTGTTGCGCCACGACCAGCGATTGGCCGGGCCCCAATACCAGTTCGCGGCGGTGATATTCGATGGATCAACCTCGGCAGGCTGCGCCACCGGATTGGAGGTCTGCGCACTTGCCCGACCGCCCCACCCAATCCCCCACCCCAAAAGGCCCAGCAGCGCCACTCGCGTGTAGACGATCCATATATTCCTTCGCAAAAACGCTACCCCCACTTTCTCAGGAACTTTACCAATTGCGGCGAGCTGGCATTTAGCGCAGCGCGACTGCGGGTGGTGCGTGAGGCATCGAAAGGCTGCGCTCTTCGGGCGCCGCCTTTCGCCAAAAGTCAATCATACTGAATCGGATATAATTCCGGCATGAAGTCCGTAAAATTTCTCGGCGACTCGCTGAAGGTGATCGGGCAATTTTCGGAGTATGCTCGTCGAGAATCCGGCTATCAACTGAGACGGCTTCAGGAGGGGAAGGCACCCGAAGATTTCAAGCCCATCCCTGAGATCGGCACGGGCGTGGAAGAAATTCGAATCTGGGACGGCACCGGCACCTACAGGGTCGTTTATACCGCGCGATTCGAGGAAGCAGTCTACGTCTTGCATGCCTTCCAGAAAAAGACGCAGCAAACTTCAAAGCGCGATATTGAAAAAGCCAGAAGACGACTCAACGAATTGAAGCGAGGACCGGTATGAAAGACGAAGAAATTCAAACCTTCGAGAACGTATGGGATGCAATCGCCGATACACCCGAAGAAGCGGCTAATCTCAGCCTGCGTTACGACCTGATGGAGTCGATTGGCGAAATCGTCAAGCAAAACGGCTGGACCCAGGCCGAAGCCGCCCGCCGCTGCGGCGTCACCCAGCCGCGCATCAACGACCTGCTCCGCGGCCGCATCTCCCGCTTTTCCGTCGATGCGCTGGTCAATATCGCCGCATCGCTGGGCCGGCGCGTCACGGTCAGCCTCGACGCAGCCTGATCTCCGCATGAGCCAATCGGTCCCAGCGCACGAAATTCGCACGGCGCGGCTCATCCTCCGCTGCAAGCGGCCCTCGGACGCGCCCCTGCTAAAGCACGCCGTCGACTCCAGCCTCGACCACCTGCGCCAGTGGATGCCCTGGGCCATGCACGAACCCTCTGAACTGCGGGTGATCGAAGAGCGGATTGCCCGATTCCAGAGAGACTTTCTAAGCGGCGAAGACCGTACCTACGGCATCTTCAACCTCGCTCAAACCGAGATTCTTGGCGGCATCGGCCTGCACCCGACCGACCATGTAGAGACCCTGGAACTCGGCTACTGGCTGCGCGCCGACTCGACCGGCCAAGGCCTGGCCACCGAAGCGGCAGCAGCGCTGACCCAAGCG
>Ga0116230_10003140_pt1 | contig 16049 bp, 16 predicted proteins | sample S1TSphfallax_3_FD_88678 | JGI IMG/M metagenome (GOLD analysis project Ga0116230, IMG submission 88678) | Host-associated microbial communities from peat moss isolated from Minnesota, USA - S1T2_Fd - Sphagnum fallax MG | ecosystem: Host-associated > Plants > Peat moss > Unclassified | place... | reverse complement strand
TCCTTGGCCACGAGGCCGCCTAGGCGCACGCCGGCGTCATAGCGCTCCGCCACGATATCGGTCAGGCCATAGTCGGTGACGATCTCGACGGCGATCTCGGGATAGCGCGGCAAGAGCTGGCGTAGCGCCGGCCAGAGCACGGCGCGGGCGGAATACTCATCCGCCGTGATGCGCACATCGCCCGCCGGCCGCTCCCGCAGGCGGCCCAGGTCGGCGAGTTCGGCGTCGATCGCCTCCAGCCGCGGTCCCCAGGTGGCCAGCAGCCGCTCCCCTGCGTCAGTCGGCGTGACGCTGCGGGTGGTGCGGGTCAGGAGGCGCAGACCCAGCCGCTCCTCCAAGCCGCGCATCGTATGGCTCAAGGCCGACTGCGACACGCCGAGCTGGGCGGCGGCGCGGGTGAAGCTCCGCTCCCGCGCGACCACCACGAAGGCGGCCAGATCGTTCAGGTTGGGCCGGGACACTCATGAATCCTTTTCATGACCACATGCTATTTATAGCCGATAATCCAGGAAGACGAACCGCCTTAGATATCCTGGCGAACGGGCGGCGCACTTGGACGCCGTTATCGGACAGGAGAGGCGCCATGATGCTGAAACGGGCTGGGTCCCAACCCTCGGAAGTCGGGCCGGCCGCGTATTTCACCGGGACCGTCCGCATCGATCCCCTGAATTCACCGCCGGCGCCGGCGCGGGCGGTGAGCGCCTATGTCACCTTCGAGCCCGGCGCGCGATCGGCCTGGCACACCCACCCCTTAGGCCAGACCCTGATCGTCACCGCCGGCTGCGGCTGGACCCAGTGCGAAGGCGAGCCCATCGTCGAGATCCGGGCCGGCGACGTGATCTGGTGCCCGCCCGGTCACAAGCACTGGCACGGCGCCACCGCCACCACCGCGATGACCCATTTGGCGATCACCGAAGCGCTCGATGGCAAGGCCGTGGAGTGGCTGGAGAAGGTGACGGACGAACAGTACCTGGCGATGAGCGCGCAAGCCCGTTTGCCCAGCTGAGGCGCCGTGCGTGCTTCGAGACGCCCCTATCGGGGCTCCTCAGCATGACGAATATATTTGAATTACAATAACTTTCGTCATGCTGAGGAGCGAGCTCGCTCGCGTCTCGAAGCACGCGGGGCCGGTCAGCGCTACCCCACAAAACCTAGGACTAACACCCATGAATCCCAGCTACGATTTCCAGGGCCAGGTCGCCCTTATCACCGGCGCAGCATCCGGCATGGGCTTGGCGACCGCCAAAGCGTTTGCGCAGAGCGGCGCCGCCGTCGTTCTGGCCGATCGCGATGAGGCGGCGCTGGCCGCCGCGGCCGAATCGCTGATCTCCGCCGGTCACACGGCCATAAACGTCGTGTGCGACGTCCAAGACGAAGCCCAGGCGGCCGCCATGGTCGCCCGCACGGTCTCGGAATTCGGCCGGCTCGACATGGCGTACAACAACGCCGGCATCCTCGGCCCCATGTGCGACATGACTGAGGAGACAGCGCCTGGATTCGACGAGGTGATGGCGGTCAATCTTCGCGGCGTGTGGACCTGTATGAAGCACGAGCTGCTGGCGATGCGCCAACAAGGCGCCGGCGCCATCGTAAATTGCTCATCCCTCGGCGGTCTCGTCGGCCTGCCGGGCCGCGCCGCCTACCACGCCAGCAAACACGGCGTGATTGGGCTCACCAAAAGCGCCGCGCTCGACAACGCCGCCCTGGGTATCCGGGTGAACGCCATCTGTCCCGGCTGCATCGACACCCCGATGGGCGAGGGCATCGATCCCGCCGCGATGAAGGAGTTTCTGCGCGACCAACCCATCGGGCGGATGGGGCGGCCAGAGGAAGTGGCCGCCGCGGTGCTCTGGCTCTGCAGCCCGGCCGCCAGCTTCATCCTGGGCGTCGCCCTGCCCGTCGACGGCGGCTTCGTCGCGCACTGAGGGGTATCGCCATGAGCCAAGAGCCTACAAACGCTCGCAGAGCCTTCGGCGATATCGCGCCGCACCTGGCGGAGATCACCGACAAGGTGCTGTTCGGCGACGTCTGGGAAAACACCAGCCTTTCGCCACGGGACCGAAGCCTGGTGACCATCACCAGCCTGATCTCGCTCTACCGGGTCAACGAGCTGCCGTTTCATCTCAAGAAGGCGCTCGAAAACGGCGTCACCCGAGACGAGATCATCGCCGCCATTACCCAGCTGGCCTTTTACGCCGGCTGGCCGCCGGCCATGACGGCGCTCGGGATCGCGCGGACGGTGTTCGAGGAGGTTGGCGCATAATGGTGCTAAAGCAGGCCGGTCGATCTGCAGCGTTTTCAGCGCTCTCGCGCGGCCGTAAGGCCGGGCGGAACAGCAGCGAACTCTGAGACTTAGCCCTCAATGCAGCTTCAACCGTCCCGACACCCGCTGTTGCAGCAGCCGTGCGATCGCCAGGAGCGCGGTGCGGGTTGTGCCCAGGATGGCGCGGTGATGGTTGAGGTGGAGGGACATGTACATCCACTTGGCGACCAGCCCCTCGACCAGGAAGTTGGGGCCGCCGAGCCCGCCCATCAGCGCGCCGACGCCCTTGCCTTCGCCAAGCGACACCAGGGAGCCGAAATCCTTGTAGACGAACGGCTCGTCGATCCGGCGTTGGCGTAGGCGCGCCAGCAAGACCTTGGCCAGATAGCTCGCCTGCTGGTGAGCGGCTTGGGCGCGGGCGGGAACCAGACGGCCGTCCTTCCAGGGACAGGCGGCGCAGTCGCCCAGCGCATAGATGTCCGGCGCCGAGGTCTTGAGCTGGGCGTCGACGACGAACTGGCAGCTTTTTGTGGTTTCAAGGCCAAGCCCCGCATTGGAGGCCGCCGCCTTCACCCCCGCCGCCCAGACCACGAGATCCGCCTTGACCTCGCCGAGTGTCGTCTCCAGCCCGCTGTCATGAACACGCAAAACCTTGGCGTCGGTCAGTATACGCACCCCCTTGCGGTCAAGCGCCACCCGCGCCTGATCGGCGATGCGGTCGGGTAGCCCGCCCAGGATACGCGGGGCCGCCTCCACGATCGTCACATCCAGCCGGAATCGCTCGTTGGCGGCGAAACCGGTCTGGAACTCCGCATGGGCTTCCAACAGCTCCGCCGACAGTTCGACCCCGGTGGCGCCCGCGCCGACGATGGCGATGCTGAGCGCCCGGGCGGCGGAAAACGAGGCGCGGGTGAAGGCGGCGAGCAGAACTTGATGGAACCGTTCGGCGTCTTCGGTGCGCTCCAGCACATGGGCCTTTTCCGCCCCCGGCGTGGAGAACAGGTTGGAGCCGGAGCCGATCGCCAGGACCAGCGAGCCGAAGCTCAAATGCCGCTCCGGCGCGATCTCCCGGCCGGCCGGGTCGCGGATCTCGGCCAAGGTCAAGGTCTTGGCGGCGGGGTCGAGCGCCGCCATCTCGCCCAGAACGAAGCTGAAATGGTTGCGCCGCGACAACACCGGGTAAGACAGCCCTTCCTGGTGGACGTCCAGGGTTCCGGCAGCGATCTCGTGCAGGGTCGGCTTCCAGATGTGGAACACTGAGCGATCGATCAGCACCACCTTTTCGCGCCCCCGCCGCGGCCCAAGCGCGCGCCCAAGCCGGGCCGCCACTTCCAAGCCGCCGGCGCCCCCGCCGACCACCGCGATATCGTAATGCATGCGCTAGCCCCTTTTTTAGATTCGGCCCCTGCGTACAGCAGGCCCGAACGGCCCCGAGCGACTGTCGCCTCCAATGCGCATTAAATCTATGCCTATTAAATCGCGAGGTGTTCGATCCAACGCTTTGCGCCCAGACCGGAAGACCGCCATAAGTCGGTCATGACCCTTGCGCCGCCTCACTGGTCTGACACGGCCCACCCTGAATTGGAGCCGGCTGAATTGGAGCCGCCGCAAGCGGTGGGCATCGACGCTCCGGTGTCGCGTCGCGCGCCGGCGCCGCTGGCCCCCGGTCTGTATATCGTGGCGACCCCGATCGGCAATCTGCGCGACCTGACCTTTCGGGCGCTGGATGTGTTGCGCGACGCCGATCTAGTGCTGGCCGAAGATACGCGCGTTACGGCCAAACTCCTGTCTGCTTATGGCCTCTCCAAGCGGGTCGAACGCTATGACGACCATGCCGACGATCGACAGCGCGACAAGGTCTTAAGCCGGTTGGCTGAGGGCCAGCGCATCGCCTTGGTGTCCGACGCCGGCACGCCGCTGGTCTCCGATCCCGGCTACAGGCTGGTGGAGGCGGCGTTGGCGCAAGGGGCGACCGTGACGCCCCTCCCCGGCCCCTCGGCGGCCCTGGCGGCCCTGGCCGGCGCCGGCCTGCCGACCGACCGGTTCTTATTTATGGGCTTTCCACCGCCCAAGTCCGGCGCCCGGCGAACGGTGTTCGAGGAGGTCGCGGGCGTGCGCGCCACCTTGATCTTCTACGAAACCGGTCCGCGCCTGGCCGACAGCCTGGCCGATATGCTGAGCGTGTTCGGCCCGCGCCCGGCGGCGGTCTGCCGGGAGCTGACCAAGCTCTACGAGACCTTTGTGCGGGGGACGCTGGACGTCCTGGCCGCAGACCCCGCCCTGGCCTCGCCCCGCGGCGAGATCGTGGTGCTGGTCGCGCCGGGTCGCGACGCCGCCGCGAGCGCTGATGAGACCGACCGGGCGCTCCTGGATGCGCTCGCGCGCCTCTCCCCCGCCGACGCGGCGCGCGAAGTGGCCAAGGCGCTAGGGCTGCCCCGCCGGACGCTTTATCAGCGCGCGCTGGCTCTGCGGAGTGGAGCCTTGGAGGCCGAGGCATGAGCCGCGCCACTCGCAGATCGACGAGCCTGCGCCCGATCCGGCCGGCGCCCGCGCCCGTCCGCCCAACGCCCAGCGCCGTCAAGCGCCGACGCGGCGCGCAGGCGCGGCGGTCGGGCCGCGCCGCCGAGGTGGTCGCCGCCCTGTGGCTGATGGCGACGGGTTGGCGAATCGTCGGCATGCGATTGAAGGCGCATGGGGTCGAGATCGATATCCTGGCCCGACGGGGCGCGGTGCTGGCGGTGGTCGAGGTGAAGGCGCGCGCGACCCTGGCGCAGGCGCTGGAGGCGGTGGGCTGGACCCAGCGGCGGCGATTGCGCCGCGCGGCCGAGGCGATGGCGCAGCGCCCCGGTCTGAACGGGCTCGCGATTCGGCTGGACCTGATCGCCATGGCGCCGCGGCGCCTGCCACGCCATATCGCTGACGCATGGCCGCAAGACGGCTCAGACTCGGTCTCAGGCGCATCATGACTCGCGAGGAAGTGGAGCGGGGTTTGGCGGCGGCCGGGGCGGCGCCGGATGCGCGGTTTCCGCTGTTCGAGGCGGCCTTGAGCTGCGCCCTGCATGAAGACGGCGGTCGCGAGCCCGGACCCGCCCGCGCGCTGGCCCAAGAGGCGCAAAGCCATCTGCAACGGCGGCTGCGCACCGAACGGCCCGAAGATGCACTGTGCGAAGCGCTGGGGGGCGATCTCAGCCTTCGCGGCGACCTTTTGACCCCCGACGACTACGCCAATTGCGACCTGATCGCGGTCTGCCGGCGCCGGCTGGGCCTGTCGATCACTCTAGGCCTCCTCTATCTGGAAGCCGGGCGGCGATGCGGTTTGAAGGTCGCGGGCGTCGACTTCCCAGGCCACTTCCTGCTCAGGATCGAGACCGACGAGGGACCTATGGCGCTTGATCCGTTCGAGGGCGGCCGGGTGGTGCTGCCCTCGGAATTGACGCAGCGGGCCCTGAACACGGGCCTGACGCCCAGCGTCGCCGATCAGCTCAACCTGTTGATGGCCCCTGTCAGCGACCGTCAGGTGCTGACGCGGTTGCAGAACCAGATCTTCGCCCGCGCCATGCGCGCCGGCGCCTATGAACGCGCCGAACGCTCGGCGCTCCGCCGCGGTCTCTTGGACCCCAAGGACCACCGCCCATGGCTGGACGTCGCCGCCGCACGGGAGAGCCAGGGACGACTGTCGGGGGCGCTGGAGGCGCTGGCTCGAGCCCAGGCGCTCGGCGGCGTCGGCGCGGGCGCGATCAGCGGCGAGCGTCTGCGCCGGCGCCTGAATTAGAGCATCGTGCGAAAAAGTGGGAACCGGTTTTTCGCAAAAACGATGCGATAACAAAAATTTAGAGCATCGCGTCCCTACATTCCCCAATCGTAATAGGAGACTTTTCGCATGGCCCTTCGGGTTGCGATCCAGATGGACCCGATGGAACGGGCCAACAGCGAGACCGACACCACCTTTCTCATGGCGCTGAACGCCCAGGCGCGCGGGCATGCGCTGTGGGTCTACCAGCCCGAGCAGTTGGCGCTGGAGGACGGTCGCCTGACCGCTCGTGCGCGGTCGCTGGAAGTGCGGGAAAAGGTCGGCGATCACGCCACGCTCGGGCCGACGGAGGTCCTGGATCTCAGCGAGGTCGATGTGGTGCTGATGCGCCAAGACCCGCCGTTCGACCTGGCCTATATCACCGCCACCCACCTGTTGGAGCACGTCCACCCCAAGACGCTGGTGGTGAACGACCCGGCGGAGGTCCGTAACGCGCCGGAAAAGCTGTTCGTCACTCATTTCGAAGGGCTTCAGCCCCCGACCCTGATCAGCCGGGACCTCGACGCCATCGCCGACTTCCGCAGCCGTTATCCCGATATGATCCTAAAGCCCCTGTACGGCGGCGGCGGGTCGGGCGTGGCGCGGCTGAAGCCCGACGATTCTAATCTGGAGGCGATGCTCGAGCTGCACTTCGAACTGAACCGCGAGCCGGTGATCTGCCAGGCCTTCCTGCCCGCCGTGTCCAAGGGCGACAAGCGCGTGCTGCTGGTGGACGGTGAGCCGGTCGGCGCCATCAACCGGGTGCCGGGCGAGGGCCAAACGCGCTCGAACCTGCGGGTCGGCGGCCGGGCCGAGGCGGTGGAGCTGACCCCACGCGACCGCGACATCTGCGCCCGGATCGGGCCGGAGCTGCGCCGTAGGGGGCTAACCTTCGTCGGCATCGACGTGATCGGCGACTATCTGACCGAGATCAACGTCACCTCCCCCACCGGCGCCCAACAGCTGAAACGCTTCACCGGGATCGACGCCACGGCGCTGATGTGGGACTGCATCGAGCGGCGGATCGCGGCCGGCAGTTAATGGTTTGTTCCAAAATTAACCATTCGTTTAGAAATGCGTGTTGGCGGGACGTTCGTAGAACATCGTTGAGGTATTTGGGCACACTGTCGTGCCTTTTTGCGCTACATACCGTTTCTGTCTGAACCTGAGGATCCCAGTGCCTACGCCATCCACCCACGCCGATGAAGCTACAGAATGGGCAGCCGGCAGGGCGCTGCTCAAGAAAAACTTTGAAGCTGTTCTAGACCGGGGCCTTAGGAACTACTCGCCGACGCTCCCGGATGACGCGCCTGAAGACGCGATATTGGGTGAAGCCGTCCAGATCACGCGCCGTCGCTGACAGGCTATCGCGGCGCCAAGGATTTGTCTCGACGACAACACATGGCCCGGCCCCTTACCTCGCCCCAACCCGCGCCAGAACCTTGGGCGGGATGGCGTAGTGGGCGATGGGGAGGTCGTGATCGTGGAGTCCGCAAGCCTCGCGCTGAACGAAGAAGGCCCAGGCGGCGTCCGCCGCCGACCTGATCAGCGCGTCATCGTCGGATGTCCCACCGCCAGCCGCCCCAAAGGCCGCGAGCGCCGTCTCAAGGTCTCGGCCCAATCGTCCGAGCGCCGCCGCCTGCTCCGCCAGCAACTCCGCTTGCAAGACACTGAAACCCGTTTCACCGCGAAGCGAGGTCGATAGGTTTTGCGGCATCCGGAGCGACATTGGCCAATACTATCACAAGGCCTTCACACCAACGATATCGGCGCGAAGCGTTCGCGGCCCTTAATCATTGGCATACCTTCTCGACCTTAAGCTTACGTTCACCGTTGAATCGGGGAGTCGGACAGGCCTGATGGGCGAGTTGAACCAAGCCCGGCTGCTCGCGGTCCGCGCCCTTTTGCAACGGGCGCCGGATTTCGCTGTGCAAAGCCTGTCGAACCTTTTGGCGAGCGACCAATCTAATGATCGCAGCCTCCACCTCGTGCGACAGCTTGTGAACGCAGAAGCCAAGGATCGGCGCTTGCGGACCTTGGCGTTCGAACCTCTGACGGTGTTGTGCAAGCCGCCGACGACCATTCCGCGTCTCAGTTTTCCGCCCACGACGCCAACCCTGCTCTGGCAGGCGGTCAAGGCCTACCGGCCGAGCTTCGTCACAAGGTTGGAGGCGGAGCCGAAGGGCGATCGGCGCGAAACCTTAGCGCTGATGGACGAGATTTGCGCGGCCGCGGCGGAGGGGTTGGAGACCCGCGCGACGCCGGAGTTTGCGGCGCTGGCCGACCGGCTTGACGCCAGTCCTAAAGGCTGCGCCCAGGTCGTCGCCCTTCTCGCCATAACGCCGGACCTGCGCGAGGCCTTGAGCAAGGCGCCCACCTGGTTGGGAAGCTCCGGCCCCGCCCATAACGCCGCGGTCCGCATCGCCTTCAGGACGGTGTCGGAGAAAAACCCGGACGCCGGCGTCTTGTACATGGAGGTTTTGTTCGCCGCGATCGAAGAGCCGGCCTTTATCCTGAAGCTGGTGTCGATGATCATGGATAAGCCGAGCGACCGCTTCCTGGCCGCCTCGGAACTTGGCAGTCTCGGCGAGCGGCTGCTCGACGCCATCGACCGCCATATCGCGGCGATCCAGGACTTCGATCCGCGGCGAGGCCTGGAAGGCGGCGTGGCGGCGGCGGCGGCGGCGGACGCCGCAACCCTGATCATCTGCGAACTCGAAGCGAATGTGACGATGCCGCGGGAAGGCGTCTGGGGCTCCCGGATCGTGCGCCAGCGGCGCGCCCTGGCGCTGGCCATGGAAACCCGACTGCAGCAGATCGACGCGGCGATGGCGGCCGCCCTGCCGGTGAAGACGTTGCGGGTGCACGGCAAAAAACTGCGCGGGCCGCCGGACCTGACGAAGCTCCCCGACCCCCTGGCGACCGATAAGCTCCTGGCGCTGGCGGCGCTTTTAAGCGGGTGCAGACCCGCGGCCCAGGTTAACGGCTTCGGCGCGCTCCGCGCCAAGCTGATCGAGACCCAGGATCAGACTTTGGAGGCCTATGTCCAAGATGTGTTGGACCTGTTGCATAGCGGCCAAGCCCCCGTCGAGATCGCCCGCGCCTATCTAGACGTCGCCGCCGAGGCGTTCGCCCTGATCCGCGACCCAAAGGCCGCCGACCTTGTGCGCCGCCGGGCGGTCGCGGCGACCTCGGGCGCCCAGGTATCGGGCGCGGCATGATCGATCTTCAAAAGCTTGGAGCGCGTTTGACGCGAAAACCGGTTCCCACTTTTCGGAACGCGCTCTAACTAGCCTCCCATGTGGATGTTCTGGATTGTAGCGGGGGGCCTGGCGGCGGCGGCGGCGGCGCTGATCCTCGCCCGGTCGGCGGCGGCGGCGCGGACGGCGGCGGCGCCGGCCGAGGACCCCGCTCTAGCCATCTATCGCCGTCAGCTTGGCGAGCTCGACGCCCTGGCAGGACGCGGCGTCATGGGACCTGAAGAGCTTCAGGCCGCAAAGGCGGAGGCCGCCCGAAGACTTCTATCGGCGGCCGAGGTGCGGCGTCGACCGGAGCGGCCGGGCGGTCGCCGGGCGCGCACCGCCGTCCTAGGCGCCGCGATGATCGCCGCGGCGGCGGCGTTGGTCCTCTATCTCAAGCTCGGCTCGCCGGGGTTGAAGGACGAACCGTATCAGGCCCGTCTGGCCGCCTGGCGCAGCGCTGATCCCTCGACGCTCGGGGCGCCGCAAATGGCGGCCCTGTTGCGCTCGATCGCCCAGCAAAAACCCCACGACGCCAAGGTCTACGACTATCTGGGGCGGGCGGAGCTGGCGGCCGGCGACGACGTCGCGGCGGCCCAAGCCTTTCGCAAGGCGATACGGTTGGCGCCGCCGCGGGCCGATCTCTTGGCCATGTTGGGCCAAGCCTTGTCCGCGGACGCGGGCGGCGTCCCGCCGCCGGAGGCGCGGCGCGCCTTTCAGCAGGCGCTCGCGCTCGACCCGACCAACGCCGCGGCGCGCTACTATCTGGGCCGCGCCGATATCGCCGCCGGCGATGTGCAGCAGGGCCTGGCGATCTGGCGCCGCCTCGCCGCCGACCTTCCCACGGGCGACGATCACCGCGCCGCGCTGCTGGCCGAGATCGACGCCGTAACCCGCCACGCCAGCGATGCGCCGCCGCCGACGGCCTCGCAAACACAAGGCGCGCCCGCGGCCCAGATTCCACCGGCGCAGCTCGGCTTCATCCGGGCCATGGTGACTAAACAGGCGGCCGATCTGGACGCCCATCCCAACGACCCTGAGGGCTGGGCGCGATTGGTTCGATCCTACGGCGTACTGGGAGATCGGGCCGCCCAGGCTCAGGCGCTCGCGAAGGCGCAAAAGGTCTTCGCCGGCCGCCCCGACGCCCTCGCCACGATCCAGTCGGCTGCGCCCGAGGCGAAACGATAAAGGACGGCCGACGTCAAGCGCCGCGCGTCCTCTCATTAACCGGACGCCCTCAGTAACCCGTGCGCTCCATCCAATGGACGCTGGCGCCCAGATGGTCGAGCTCAGCCTGCACATAGGCCCGATCGTCGGGCGTCAGGCCATGGTCGCGATAGGCGAGACTGCGGATCGAATCGCGGATGCGGTGCAGTTCGTCGAAGGCGCGCTGAGCCTGGGGCGGCGCGAGGCGGCCGGTGCGAGCGGCGTCTTGCAGGCGGGCCTGCATAAACTCGATCCGCTCATGAATGTCGCTCGGCGCGCCGTTCCAGAACGCCGGCGGCGGCGGGCCGTAGCCATAGGCGGGCGGCGGCGGCGGCGCGGACCGGTAGTAGCCAGGAGGACAGGGTTGGTTGTTCGCCCCGGCGATGGCGTTGCCCGCGACCGCGCCGCCAACGACGCCGACCGCTGCGCCCGCGCCGTGGCCTACGGCGCCGCCGATGAGGCCGCCGGCGACAGCGCCCAGCACCGTGCCTTCGACGCGGTTATCGTGGTTTGAGCGGACACAGCTGGGATCCGCCGGCTGGGCCATGGCGACGGCCGGTAGAACCGCCGCGACCAGACCCGCAATCATCAGTTTCTGAAACATGTTTATCCTTCGGCCCAAAGGGGCGCTTTATCTGTTAAAACGCGGTCTCGCGTTTACAGGTTAAAGAACTACCGTTTCGATCCTGAACCGAAGCTGAAAATGTTTCTTTACAGAAATGTAAGTTTGGGGGCGCGGCATGGGCGGCCGTTAAGCGCCCTCGTGGACGTCGTGACGCGCCACGGCGGCGAGTTCGATCATCTTTTGGCGCAAGTCGCGGGGCGCGACGGCGACGCCCTTGTCGGCCAGGTCGGTGAGCACCTTGGTATAGACGTCCTCAGGTCCGGTATGACGCAAATCGGCGCGCACGACGCTTAGCACATAGGCTTCCAAAGCCTCGCCGGTCAGGTTCATCTTTGCACCGGCCCAAAGCGCCAAAAGTCGGTTACGTCGCTGCTGCGCCTTGAAATCCAACTCCTGCTCAAACGCAAAGTGCGCCTCAAACGCATGTTCCCGATCTTCGAACGTCATCGCCAGCCTATCCTCTAACTGTATGGACCGCTGCTGAACGCGCAGGGCGCGGCAGAGATCAACCTTGATATGGTAGTCAGCTTAAAATGGCGGAAGCAGGCCCGGTTAATGAAATACTGCGTCACATCCCTCGGCTCTAGGGCCGCCGTCTCCGGCTCTAGTCGTGCAAATCGTGGAAGCGGCCGTATTCGACCACCGCCCGCCCGTCGTCCCCTATCGTGATGATATCGGCGAGACGCCGATCCCAGACGATCTCATGCGGCAGGTAAGAGTGCCTGGCGTGGATGCGCTGGGCCAGCGTTTCGTCGATGCCGGCTAAAACGACGACGATCTCCGCCTTGTCGGCGATCAGAGTCTCGAGCGTTTGACCGAAAAGCGGGCTGGTTTCATCGACCATATGCATGACCGACCAGCTCAACGCGAAGAAGGGCGATCGAGAACGCGCCAAAGTCAGGCTCTGGAACGCCTTATAGGTCACGCCCTCAAGGGTCGTCATATTCCGGGCGAGCGTAACCGTCACCTCCGCCTCCAGAACCTGGTTCCGCCGTTCGTTGGCGGCCCGAAACATTAGCGTTGGGATGCCGTTAACCGACGTGACGACCGCATGGCGACTGAACATCACCCGCGCCGTCGGCCGAGACACGCGCGCGAAGATCATACCGGTGGATAGGGCGCTGATCCCAAAGCTGAAGAAGGACTCGACCCCCACCAGAGCGTTGGCGAAACGGCTCTTCGGCGCGATGACGCCATAGCCGATCGTGCCGAGCGTTTGCACACTGAAGAAGAAAGCGTCCTCGAACGAACCGGGGCGCGCGCCGCTGAGGCCCCCGCGATCCAGCCAGAACAGGGTGGCGAACACGAGGTTGGCCGCCAGATAGACGACGATCCAAACCAGCAGGAAGCCGCCCCAGCTGAGCGTCAGGAGCTGATGATAGAGGTCCGTCCATCGGCGAGGATGAAGACCCCGGATGGTGACGTCCAGCTTGCCCTTATTCCTGACGATGCGCGGATAATTGGCCGTCAAGGGCGCGGACGGGGCGACGGTCTCCAGGGTCGGCTGCGTCATGTCGCCTCTCTCTTATGGCGCCTCGAAAGACGTCGCCGCCAAACGCGGCGCTGGCCTCTCAAGCTGCGCCTTTCTATATCAAGAATTCAATTTCCGGTGGGCGAAGACTCTGTCTCCGCCGCAAGCCCCCCACGCCGAGCCAAACATGCCCAGCTTGAACGATATCCGTAGCGCCTTCCTGAACGGCTTCGCCGCCGAGGGGCATGAGATCGTCCCCTCCGCGCCGCTGATCCCTCAAAACGACCCCACCCTGCTGTTCGTCAACGCCGGCATGGTGCCGTTCAAGAACGTGTTCACCGGCGCCGAAACCCGGCCCTACAAGCGCGCGACCTCGTCCCAGAAATCCGTGCGGGCCGGGGGCAAGCACAACGACCTGGATAATGTCGGCTATACGGCGCGTCACCACACCTTCTTCGAGATGCTCGGCAACTTTTCGTTCGGCGACTATTTCAAGCCGGAGGCTATCGAGTTCGCCTGGCGCATGATCACCCAGGAGTTCGGCCTTCCGAAGGACAAGCTGCTGGTCACCGTCTACGCCGAGGACGACGAAGCCCACGGGCTCTGGAAAAAGATCGCCGGCCTGAGCGACGACCGCATCATCCGCATCGCAACGTCTGACAACTTCTGGTCCATGGGCGATACGGGTCCCTGCGGCCCCTGCTCGGAAATCTTCTACGACCACGGCGAGGCCATCCCCGGCGGCCCGCCCGGCTCGCCGGACGAGGATGGGGACCGGTTCATCGAGATCTGGAACCTGGTCTTCATGCAGTACGAGCAGTTCGCCGATCGCTCGCGCGCAGACCTGCCCAAGCCCAGTATCGACACGGGCATGGGGCTGGAGCGGATCGCCGCCGTGCTCCAGGGCGTACACGACAACTACGATATCGACCTGTTCAAGACGCTGATCGCGGCGTCCGTCGAGCTGACCGGCGTTGCGGCGGAAGGGGCGGCGACGCCCTCGCACCGGGTGATCGCCGATCACCTGCGCTCCTCCGCCTTCCTGGTCGCCGACGGCGTCTCGCCCTCTAACGAAGGCCGGGGCTATGTGCTGCGCCGGATCATGCGCCGGGCTATGCGCCACGCCCACATCCTCGGCGCCGCCGATCCCTTGCTGCACCGGCTGGTTCCCGTCCTGGTGGCCGAGATGGGCGGCGCGTACCCTGAGCTCGGCCGCGCCGAGGCCCTGATCACCGAAACGCTGCGCCAGGAGGAGGTGCGGTTCCGCACCACGCTCGGTCGCGGCATGGGTCTCTTGGAAGAGGCCGCGGCGCTCGTACCTCCCGGCGGGGTCCTCTCCGGCGAGACCGCGTTCAAGCTCTACGACACCTACGGCTTCCCGCTCGATCTGACCCAGGATGCGGTGCGCGCCAAGGGCCTGACAGTGGACCTCGAGGGCTTCGACGCGGCCATGGAACGCCAGCGGGCGATGGCGCGCGAGACCTCAAACTTCTCTGGCGACCGCGCCCAGACGGCGGAGTGGTTCAAGCTTCGCGACCGGCTGGGACCCACCGACTTCGTCGGCTACGAGCAGTCCGAAGTCATCGGCGAGGTCATCGGCCTGGTCCGCGACGCCGCCGAGATCGATACCGCGGTCGCAGACGGTCCGGACGGGCTCACGGTCGAGGTGCTGTTCGACCGCACCCCCTTCTACGCCGAAAGCGGCGGCCAGGCGTCCGACGCCGGCGAGGTCGAATGGCCGGGCGGCAGGGGTCAGGTGGTCGCGCTGCATAAGCAGGCCGGCGACCTGTTCGTCCATACCCTGCACATCGCCACGGGCGCGCTTTCGATCGGCGACCGGGTGCGGCTCGCGATCGATACCGACGCCCGCACCCGCACCCGCGCCAACCACTCCGCCGCCCATCTGGTGCATGCGGCGCTGAAGAATGTGCTGGGCGGCCACGTGGCGCAGAAGGGCCAGATGGTTGATTCTGAGCGGATGCGCTTCGACTTCAGCCATGGCCAAGCGCTCACGGCGGACGAGCTGGAGCGGGTCGAGGCCGAGGTCAACGCCGTGATCCGCCAGAACCTGCCCTCGCGGACAGAGTCCATGACGCCCCAGGCGGCGATCGACGCGGGCGCGGTCGCCCTGTTTGGCGAAAAGTATGGCGACGAGGTGCGGGTGTTGACGCTGGGCCGCGCGCTGGTCGGCGACGGCGCCTATTCGGTGGAGCTGTGCGGGGGCACGCACGTGGCGCGTACGGGCGATATAGCCCTGTTCAAGATCATCGCCGAGACCGGCATCGCGGCCGGCGTGCGCCGGGTCGAGGCGCTCACCGGCGAAGCCGCCCGCCGCTTCCTGCTGGACCGCGCCGGTGTGGCGGAAGACTTGGCCTTCCAGTTCAAGGTTCCCCCGGCCGAGGTGCCTAGCCGCGTTCAGGCCCTGATCGCCGAACGCAAGGCGCTGGAAAAAGCGCTGGCCGACGCCAAGCGCAAGCTGGCGCTCGGCGGCGGGAGCGGCGGCGGCGCATCGGCGGAGGAGGAGATCAACGGCGTCAAGTTCATTGGCCGCGTGCTCGACGGTGTGGACGGCAAGGGCCTGCGCCCGGTGATCGAGGATTTCCGCAAGCAGATCGGTTCGGGCGTCGTGGCCGTCATCGGCGTCACAGAGGGCCGGTGCGCTGTAGCCATCGCCGTCACCCCCGACCTCAATCCCCGCTTCAGCGCAGCCGACCTGATCAAGCTCGCCGTCCCCGCCATGGGCGGCCAAGGCGGCGGCGGCAAACCCGACTTCGCCCAAGGCGGCGCGCCCGATGGCTCGCTGGCCGAGGCGGGGTTGGATGCGGTACGGGCGGCGCTGGCTTAAGGGGGAAGCGATGACGCAAACGGCGACGGGCAGATTCGATATCGATACCAAACCGGAAGCGTCGTTCGGCGACGGGATCGGCCGGTTTTCGCTCACGAAGCAGTTTCACGGCGATCTCGAAGGGACCAGCATCGGCGAAATGCTGGCGGTGCGCACCCACGCGCCGGGGTCTGCCGGCTACGTTCTGATCGAACAGGTCAGAGGAACGCTCAAAGGGCGATCGGGCGCCTTCATCCTCCAGCACTACGGCCTCATGGACCGCAGCAAGCCCGAACTGAGCGTCCGGGTCGTGCCCGATTCGGGTACCGGCGAGCTGGAGGGGATTACGGGCGAGATGACCATCGACGCCGCCAACGGCCACGCCTACGTGTTCAGTTACAGCCTGCCGGGGGCGCTGTAAGAGCGCCGATATCACCGGAGTGCGTCCTTCGAGACGCTCCTTTCAGGGGCTCCTCAGGATGACGAATGTAGTGGAGATACAATAACTTTCGTCATGCTGAGGAGCGGCGCGAAGCGACGCGTCTCGAAGCACGCACAACGCCTAAGAGGGCGCCTAAACCCCCATCGCCTTGTCCAGGTTCGCCGCCACCTTATCAAGGAAGCCCTCGGT
>Ga0116230_10003139_pt1 | contig 16050 bp, 9 predicted proteins | sample S1TSphfallax_3_FD_88678 | JGI IMG/M metagenome (GOLD analysis project Ga0116230, IMG submission 88678) | Host-associated microbial communities from peat moss isolated from Minnesota, USA - S1T2_Fd - Sphagnum fallax MG | ecosystem: Host-associated > Plants > Peat moss > Unclassified | place: USA... | reverse complement strand
CACCGAGGCGATGCCGGCCCCGGTGCTTCTGGTCGCGGACAGCTCCGATTCACAAAATCGCAAGAATGCCGAGCGCGCGCGCGCGTTGCTCGCGGCCTATGGCAGCGGCATCGCGCAACAGCGACTGCAGATTCGGGGCTTGAGCCCCTTGATCGCGATGCCGGTGGCGGTCAACGACATCGATTTGGCAACGCCCACCGGGCGTGCTGCATCGATTCTGGGGTTCATGACCTATTTCGTGTTGTTCGCCGTGTTGATGGGCGGCTTGTATCTCGCGATCGATGCGACGGCCGGCGAACGCGAGCGCGGTTCGCTCGAAGCGCTCTTGAGCTTGCCCGTGCCGCGCGCCGTCTTGGTGGGCGGCAAGATTCTGGCGACCTGCGCGTTCATGTGTCTGTCGCTTGCGATCAGCCTGACGGCCTTCGTACTGGTGTTCCGGCTGGTGCCGCTCGAGCGCATCGGCATGAGCGCGAACCTCGGCCCAGGCACGGCGCTTGCCTTGTTCGTGATCTGTCTGCCGTTCGTGCCGCTGGGCGCCGCGCTCATGACCTTCGTGGCCTCGTTCACCCGCAGCTACCGCGAGGCGCAGACCTATCTGACGGCGGTCTTGCTGGTGCCGACCTTGCCGATCGCGTTCGCGAGTATCTATTCCTTGAAAACGAAGTCATCGCTGATGTTCATCCCGTCCTTGAGCCAACACCTGCTGATGACCAGCGTGCTCAAGGCGGAGCCGCTCGCGGGACGCGATCTGCTCGTATCGGCGCTTGCGTCCCTGTTGCTCGCAGCGCTGTTTGCGGCGTTGACGGCGAGGCATTGGCGGCGCGAGACCCTGTTGGGTTAGCCCGGGGGAACGGCGCGCGCTAGGTTTGGCCGGGCACGACCACGGGGCGTGGCGCGTGCGGCCTTGCGATGGCGTACATCTCCCAGGCAATCTTTTTGAGAAGGCCGCGCCGATCGTCACCGATCACATAGACATCCATGTGGGTGCGATCCGTCAGAAACGTGAACTGGCTTTTCGCGCCTAAGCCGTCAAGCACGGCTTGCAGTCGGTGGGCCGCCCCATCCAAATAGAACGTGTCGGCCGTGCCGACGATCACGTGGATTTTGCCGTCCAAATTCGGCTTCAAGCTTGGCCAGTCGCGCTTTATCCGATAGGCGATGTCGTAATGATCGCGCCAATAGGCGACTACCTCGGGGTCCACGGCGCCCGTGGCGCGGCTGAACATCGGCTCGGGCCGTCCGTCCGCGCCGCGCGGCGAAAACACCCAGTCGAAGGAACTCATTTGACCGCCATAGTCTCCAAGCACCGCTTCCAGCTGCGCGAAATCCTGCAAATTGGCCAGGACCTTGCCGTGGTCGCGCATGATCGGATAGAGCGATCCGTCCGCGCGTCGATAAACATTGGCGTCGGGCGCATAGAGATCCACGCCCGTAAAGTCGTGGAAGTCGCTGGGGTCGGGCGAGGTCGACCAGGTTCCTCCAAAGAACGCCGGATAGCGGGTCTGCAGCCACAGCGTCGCCCAGCCGCCCGACGAATGGCCATTGAGAAAGCGACCGCTGGGCCGCGCGTCCATGCGATAGGTCTTCTCGAGCGCCGGGATCAGTTCGGTGGTCAGCGCCTGACCCCAGGGGCCGTTATTGACGCTGTCGGCGAATTCATGCGTCCCGGTCGGGCTGGATTCATCGAGAAACACCCAGATCATCGGCGGCGCTTCGCCACTGGCCATCGCTTGGTCGACGTAAGCGACGATATAGGTGAGCTTCTCGAGGTTTCCGCCAAACCCGTGGGTGTAGAAGACCGTGGGATAGTGAGCCTCTGGGTGACTGGCATAGCCGGGCGGGGTCAGGACCCAGGCGCGCATCGCGATGGGTCGGCCCCAGAACTTGCTGAGCGCCGGGCTTACGAAATCGATGCGCCGCGCATCGTCCTTGGCCTGGGCGAGCTGCGCCTTGAACGCCGGCGACGCCGCATCAGACGCGGTCCATGCGTCCTCCCCGGTCAGCGCCGTGGTCAAGGTCAGCGATCCGCCGGCCGAAAGCCGTAGCTCCGTGACGGGGCTGACCAGATCGCCCGCGCCACGGCCCAGATAGTTATAGCTGTGGTTCTGGTCGAGTACGGCCTGAACCGCGTAGACCCCGTCCGGCAGGCTTGAAAAGGCCTGGGGGAAGGCGTTGAGGTCGGCATCGATGGCGACGCTCTTCCCCGGAGCCAGGTCACGCACCTCGAGGGCCGCGATCGCCGTTTCACGGGGATTGAATTCGCCGGCATCGATGGCCGTGATCGGCTGGCCCTTGGCCTCGGCTTTGGCCACCGCGAGTGGCTTGGCGAAGATCAAAAGCCGCCCCGAGACGGGTTTAGAAGCAGCGCTCCCCAGGGTCACATGAAACACCACGGGAGCGGCCGCTTGGGCTCCGATCGCGAGGGAAAGGCTCAGGCTGGCGAGCAGGGCGCGCAGGATTTGCATGATGGCACTCTAGTGGAGCGACCAGGTGGGCGCCACAGGCGCAGTCCTCGTCCCCGGGGCGCGACGTAACATATTGCTTTTGAAAGGTTTCTGTATGCCCTTGGCGACATCTTGCCGGCCAGGACCGGAGCTGTGAACCTACTCGCAATCCTGGCCGCCGTCCGTGGGGCAAACGCTGATGCCGGTTTAGTGTTTAACATATGGAAAAGCGGCGCGGTTTGGCGTAGCATCGCTACTGGATAAAAAGTGTGTCGTATTGCTCAGTTTGGGGAAGTTGGCATGAAAAAGTCGTCACGCCTAGGCGTCAATATTGCGGTTCTCTGGACCGTGCTCCTGACATCATCATTGACCATGGTCGTTCTGCTGTGGCGCTTCCCGATAGCGACCGCGATTACGGCGGCGGCCTTGCTGACGGCTCTGTGGATTAGCGCGAGACTGGCAACCTCGATCGATGGTGAGGTGCTCGAACAGCACGGTCACGGTGTGCAGTCGAACTAGCCAGACCGCTACTTGCCGATACAGAAGCTGCGGAAAATCTGACCCAGCAAATCGTCACTGGTGAACTCACCGGTGATCTCGCCGAGAGCCTGCTGCGCAAGACGCAGTTCCTCGGCAAACAATTCCATCGCTTTGGTAGTTCGCAGCGCGTCGGTCGCAGCCTGAGCATGCGCACGCGCGCGCTGCAGGGCATCGCGATGGCGGCCGCGTGCAGCCAAGGCGCTCGCCCCATCCTCGAGCAAGCCGGCACTGGATCGCAGGTGCTCGCGCAAGAGCTCGATCCCGGCCCCGGTACGCGCGCTCACGAAGATCTGCACGGGGCCCTCGCCGGTCTCGGCGGAGGCAGTCCCGAGGTGCGCTGCGGTACCGACGAGATCGATTTTATTGTAGACCACCGTTACCGGCACATCCCCTGGCAGCTGCGCCAGTTGCGCAGCGAGATCGGCGGGCGGCACGCCGTCGCTGGCATCGACGACGTACAAGACCCGGTCCGCGCGCAGCATTTCTTTCTGAGCACGGCGGATACCCTCGGCTTCGACGGTGTCGAGCGCGGTGCGCAGACCGGCGGTATCGATCAGATGCAAGGGCATACCGCCGATCTGTACCCCCTGCCGCAGCACGTCGCGCGTCGTGCCCGGAGTTTCACTCACGATGGCAATCTCATCGCCCGCCAATGCGTTCATCAAACTGGACTTCCCCGCATTCGGTTTACCGGCCAGCACGACGGTCAGGCCATCGCGCAGCAGCGCGCCTTGCTTGGCAGCCGATCCCAGGGCATCGAAGCTCGCAAACAGCCCCTGCAGACGTTGGCGAAGCGCGGCGTCCGCGAGCGGATCGAGGTCCTCATCGGGGAAATCGATCGAGGCTTCGACGTAGATGCGTAGTTCGGTCAGCTGCGAGAGCAGCTCTTGCACGCGCGCGGAGAATTCGCCCTGCAGCGAGCGGACGGCGGCGCGTGCCGCGGCCGTCGTACCGGCATCGATCAGGTCGGCGACGGCTTCGGCTTGCGCGAGGTCGAGCTTGCCGTTGCAGAACGCGCGTTCGCTGAACTCCCCGGGCTTGGCGGCGCGGCAGCCGAGCTCGAGCAGTCGGTCGACGACGGCCGCTTGCACGACGGCACCGCCATGACCCTGGAGTTCGAGCACGTGTTCACCGGTGAAGGACGCGGGCGCCGCGAAATAGAGCGCGAGTCCTTGATCGACACTCGCGCCATCGGCGGCTAGAAAGCGCGCGAGCGTCGCGGTGCGCACGGGCGGCAGCCTCCCTAAGAGCTGGGCCGCGATCTCGGGCACGGCGGGTCCTGAGACCCGCACGATACCAACGGCGCCGCGACCCACGGGACTCGCGATGGCGACGATGGTATCGGCCGGGCTCATTGCCGCTTTTTGTTAGCCTCGAGTTGGACGACTTGGTTGACGCGCCATTGCTGCGCGATCGAGAGCACCGTATTCGTCAACCAGTAGAGCACGAGTCCGGACGGAAACCAGGCCATCATCGCAGTCATGACCAGGGGCATGAATTGCATGATCTTGGCCTGCATCGGATCCGGCGGCGGCGGATTGGTCTTGAATTGCGCGAACATCGCACCGCCCATCAACAGGGGCAGTACGAAAAAGGGGTCGCGCGCCGAGAGGTCGTTGATCCACAGCATGAAGGGCGCCTGGCGCATTTCGACGCTCTCGAGCAAGACCCAATAGAACGAGATGAAGAACGGAATTTGCACGACCATCGGCAGACAGCCGGCGAGCGGATTGATCTTCTCTTTCTTGTAGAGCTCCATCATCGCGCGGCCGAGCTTTTCCCGGTCGTCCTTGAAGGTCTCTTGAATCTGTTTCATGCGCGGTCCGACGGCGCGCATCTTCGCCATCGAGCGGCCGCTCGCCTGACTCAAGGGATAGAACAGGAGTTTGATCAGGGCCGTGACGATGATGATCGACCAACCCCAATTGCCGACGATGCCATGGACCCACTTGAGGGTCGCGAACAGCGGCTGCGAGAGCACGGTCAGGCGCCCGTAGTCGACCGTGCGCTGCAGTTCGGGACCGGTCACCGCCAGTTGCGACTGCAACTTCGGTCCGACGAACAGCTTCTCGTCGATGTGCACATCGGCACCCGGTAAGACGCTGACCACAGGCCCCGTGGCGCTCAACAAATAGTCCTTGTCCTTGACCTGCAACTGGATGTGAAACGGCTGGTCGGGCGTCGGCACGACGGCGGCAACAAAATGATGCTGCAAGGAGGCGATCCAGCCGTTCGTGACCGATTCGGAGTACTTGCTGTCCTCGGCGTTGTCGACCTTGAGGTCGATGGCCTTCTTGCCGTTGTAGACCGCGGGACCTTTGAATGAATAGGTCTCCACGTCGAAGTAGGAACGCTTGGCGGGCTCCCAATGGCGCAGGATTTGCGAGTAGGCCGCGAAGTTGCGCGGCGTCGCGCCTTCGTTGTGCACATCAAAGTCGAGATCGATCGCATACCAGCCCGGCTTGAACACGAAGGTCTTGGTGACGGTCAGACCATGGCCGTCGGACCAGGTCAGGGGTACGCGTAGTTCAGTTTGTCCGGGCTGCAGCACATAGGAATCGGCCGCGGCGGTCCAAGTCGCGAGGTGAGTCGGCGCCGCTTCACCCGCATCACCGGTCAAGCCGGTTTGCAGCACGTACAGAGACGCATCGTTGCCGTCACTGAACAGTCGCACCGGCACGTTCGGGTCATCTTTATGCAACGGGTACTTGAGCAGATCGGCCTGGTCCAACTCACCGCCCTTCAAGTTGATCTTGAGGTCGAGCACGTCGGTCTTGACCGTGATGTTGCTCGCGGCACCGGCCTCGTTGGCGGCGCTACCCGCGGCGGCCAGGGTCGTGGGCACGGCGGGCGTGGCAGCGACAGGTGTCGACGCGCCAAGCGGCGCGCCGGCCGCTGCGCTGGCTGCGGACGGCACCGTGTCGGCAAGCGAGGATCCGGATTTGGGGGCGGTGCTACCGGCCGCGGGCGCGGTGGCGCTTTCGGCGGTCGCGGCGACGTCAGCGGGCGCGTAGTCGTGCTGCCAAGCTTCGTAATTGAGGAACAGGATTGCGCCAAGCGCAACCCACAGAAAGGTACGAATATTAGGCATTGATCTGTCTCTTGGCCGGCACGGGATCGTAGCCGCCTGGTGTGAAAGGATGACAGCGCAGAATTCGGCGCACACTCAACCAGCTGCCGCGCAAAACGCCATGCTGGTCGATCGCCGTGTGGGCGTAGCAGGAACAGCTGGGATAATAACGGCAGCTGTCCCTGAGCATCGGGCTCAGGCAGAGCTGGTAGACGCGAATGAGCGCCATCAAGATTTTACGCATGCGCGGACCACCGCTTCGCAATGGATTGCCAATGACGCGCAAGGCTCGCACGCAGTTCGGCGGGCGTCGCTTTGCGTGCAGCGTCGCGCGCCGCCACCGTGATGTCGACTGATGGAAGCGTTGCTTGGTTCAAGCGGAACGACTCGCGCGTGATGCGCTTGATGCGGTTGCGCGCAACGGCGGTACCGAAAGTGCGGGTGGCAATGGCTAGCCCTAAGCGCGGGTGAGTTTCATGGTTGGCCAGCACAGATAAGCTGAATAAATCGTCGCTCACGCGTCGGCCACGGGTGCGGACCTCGCGAAACTCAGCCGGTTGGTGTAAACGCCTGCTCGGCTCGAACCTCAGTTTACGGATCGCCCGAGAGTCCTGAGGAGTCGCGTTACGGACAGAGGCGCTTGCGGCCTTTTGCACGACGCCGGGATAGCAAACGACGACCGGCTTTGGTGGCCATACGGGCGCGGAAACCATGGGTACGCGCGCGGTGCAAATTGCTCGGATTAAATGTACGTTTCATAGCGAAAAAGCCGGAAAATACCTGTAGGGCCCGCGAATTGAAGCGGGACGTTCGCGAAAGGCGGCAAGGGTACTTAGCGGTCTCGCATGTGTCAATAGACGCTTCCCCGAGTTGCGGCTAGACTCGCTGCCCTTTCGTGGATTTGCCCCAGGTCTTTACGCATCGGTTTAGGGAGAAGCGCTCTTGTCAGAGACGCTATGGAATCGCTGTCTGCGCGTTCTCGAGAGCGAACTCCCAGAGCAGCACTTCAATACTTGGGTACGACCGCTGCAGTCAGTCGAGCGGGACGGCGAGCTACGCCTCCTGGCGCCCAATCGCTATGTCATTGATTGGCTTGATCAAAACTCCCTGCCTCGCATCAAGGAGTTGGTGCGCGCCTTTGCCGAGGGCAACGTACCTGAGATCGTGCTAGACGTCGGCACACGCGCCGGCGTTCCGGCGCCGGTCGTCACGGCGAGTGTCGAGGTCAACGGCCGTTCGTCGCGGCCCATGCGCCCGGCGCCTTCCGTGCTCGGCAGCCGGATTAACGCGGAATTCACATTCGATAGCTTCGTCGAGGGCAAAAGCAACCAGCTCGCCAAAGCCGCTGCGATCCAGGTCGCCGGCAATCCCGGCAAGGCCTATAACCCCTTGTTCATTTACGGCGGCGTCGGGCTCGGTAAGACGCACTTGATGCATGCGGTCGCCAACAAGATCAAGGAGCGCAATTCCGAGGCGCGGCTCGCGTACGTGCATAGCGAGCGCTTCGTCGGGGACATGGTCAAAGCGCTGCAGCACAACACCATGAACGAGTTCAAGACGGCGTATCGTTCGCTCGATGCGCTGATGATCGACGACATTCAGTTTTTTGCGGGCAAGGAGCGTTCCCAAGAGGAGTTCTTCCACACCTTCAACGCGCTCTTGGAAAGTCAGCAACAAGTCATTTTGACCTGCGATCGCTATCCGAAAGAGGTCGATGGTCTCGAGGAGCGGCTCAAGTCGCGCTTCGGCTGGGGCCTCACGGTTGCGATCGAGCCGCCCGAGCTCGAGACCTGTGTGGCGATCCTTATGAGCAAGGCCGCGTTATCGCAGGTCGACTTGCCGGAAGAAGTCGCGTTCTTCATCGCGAAGCGCATCCGCTCGAACGTGCGCGAATTGGAAGGCGCTCTGCGCCGCGTGGTTGCGACCTCGAATTTCACGGGCCGGCCGATCACGCTGGAATTCGCGAAGGATGCGCTGCGCGATTTGCTGGCTTTGCAAGAAAAACTCGTGACCGTTGAAAATATCCAAAAGACGGTCGCTGAATACTACAAAATCCGCATTGCGGATTTGCTCTCGAAGCGGCGCAGCCGCTCGATCGCGCGTCCGCGGCAAGTCGCGATGGCCTTGGCGAAGGAATTGACGAACCACAGTTTGCCGGAGATCGGTGATGCGTTTGGCGGCCGGGATCATACGACCGTGATGCACGCTTGCCGGCGGATCAAGGAGCTGCGCGAGTCGGAACGGCGCATCGGTGAGGACTATATGAACCTGTTGAGAACCCTGGCGGGATAAGGCGGAAGAAGCTGTGGATTGTTTTGGAGCCTAAAGTTATGCACATGTCGCGGGCGGTTTGCGCACAAGCCCCCGACAAGCGCCGAGCCTGGTTACTGCTGGCCTAAGGCGATGATCGAGGAAGGAAATTTTGGCTTAACCACAGAAAAACTGGCCTTCAGTAATAATCATAATCATCTATCTTTAAGAATATGCATTTAAGAAGGGACGGACGGACCAAGCCATGAAATTGACCGCGGATCGGGAAAAACTATTAGCGCCTTTGCAAGCGGTTATCGGTGTTGTGGAACGCAGGCAGACCATGCCGGTACTGGCCAATGTCTTGCTCGCTGCGCGCGACGGTCGGGTGTCGATTACGGCTACCGATCTGGAAGTGGAACTGCTGGCCTCGACCACCGAGGTCACCGTGCAGCAACCGGGCGACATCACGGTACCAGGACGCAAATTGCTGGATATCCTGCGATCCTTGCCGGAAAAACTTCCTGTGTCTTTGGTGGTCGAGGCCGAGAAGGTCGTCGTCAAGGCGGGGCGCAGTCGGTTTAGTTTGTCGACTCTGCCGGCCGCGGAATTTCCCATTGTCGATAACATCAATGCCCAGCAATCGGTGCAGATCGCGCGCAAGGATCTGCTGCGACTGCTGGAGAAGACCCATTTTTCCATGGCGCAACAGGACGTCCGGTATTACCTCAATGGCATGTTGCTCGAGATCGACGCTCAGGTGCTGCGCGCGGTGGCGACGGATGGACATCGCCTCGCGCTTTGTGAGGCGGCTTTGGCGGTCAAGGCCAAGACTTCCCAACAAGTCATCGTGCCGCGCAAGGGCGTTCTGGAATTGCAGCGGATCCTGACGGCCGAGGGCGAAGCCGAAATCGCAATAGGCACGAATCATGTTCGTGCGCAAATTGGCGATGTTCGGTTCACTTCCAAGCTAATTGACGGTAGATTCCCGGAATATTCGCGTGTGATACCAGCCGCGCCGGCAGCCGCGATCAAGGCCGATCGCGATGGCTTTCGCCAGGCGCTGCATCGCACCTCGATTTTGTCGAACGAGAAATACCGCGGCATTCGCATCACCGTCAAAAAGAACGTCTTGACGGTCCAGGCCCATAATCCGGAGCAGGAAGAGGCCGAGGAGGAAATCGAGGTCGGCTACGACGGTCAGGACCTCGAGGTTGGGTTCAACGTGAATTACTTGCTGGATGCCCTGGCTGCGATCGATGGCGTGGACGTGGAGCTTGGGCTCACCGACAGCAATAGCAGCTGCTTGATTCGCTCACCCGGTAATGCCTCCGCGCGTTATGTCGTCATGCCCATGCGGCTTTAGGCCTCGATGGCGCTTCGCCGGCTGCAGGTATCGGATCTCCGCTGCTTGCAGACGGCGGATGTCGAGATCGACCCCCGCTTTACGCTGATCAGCGGTGCCAACGCCTCCGGAAAGACCAGTCTTCTCGAGGCCATCTATGTCCTAGGGCGCGGACGTTCCTTTCGGACTCGACACTTGGACCAACTCATCCGGCGCGGCTCCAGCCGGTTCGTCGTGTTCGGAGAGGTGCAGACCGCGGAGCGTGTCGTGCCCATCGGTGTCGAGGCGTCCGCCGAGGGCGTGGGCGCGAGGATCAGCGGTTCCTGGGCAGGCTCCCTCGCAGAATTGGCGTTAATCCTTCCTGTCCAGATCATCGACCCGGAGGTGCACAAGTTGATCGAGGAAGGACCTAGCCGGCGTAGGCGTTATCTGGACTGGGGCGTGTTCCACGTGGAACCTGGCTTCATTCCGAGTTGGCAGCGCTACCAGCAAGTTCTAAAGCAGCGTAACGCTGCGCTCAAGGCCAAGCAGCCACGGGCCATGGTGACTGCCTGGGACAAGGATCTCCTGCGCTACGGTTTGGAGATTACCGCGGCACGTGCCCGATATGTCGACGTGCTCAAGGCGTACGCACAAGCCCTCACGCAGTCCTTGCTCGGCTGCGCGCTCGCCATGGAGTACCGCCCGGGCTGGGGGCGCCAGGTGAGTTTCGAAGAGGCTCTGGCCCTGAGCGCGAGGCTGGAGCAAGAAAGGGGAGTCACCCAAGTCGGCCCCCAACGCGCCGAACTCTCGATCCAATTGGATGGCCTCGCCGCGAAGGATCGCGTTTCTCGCGGCCAACAGAAGCTTTTGGCCTCGGCTCTCTTGATTGCTCAGATCAAGCTGTTCCCGGAGGCGGCGCCCGTAAGACCCGTGCTTCTGCTCGATGATCCGGCGGCCGAACTGGACGATCAGCGCTTGGCGCAATTGATCGGCGAGGTCGCGGGACGGGCGAATCAGCTAATCGTGACGACCTTGCAGAAGGATTTCACGGCCTTTGGCAGCCCCGGCCGGCATTACCAAATCGCTCATGGCGCTTTGACGCCCATCTAATTCGTTCCACGTGGAACACGCCCCCCGGAGGCCAGGCCGGAAATCGACCGAGCGCGGATGCGCAAGATCCTGATTCATAAGGCTTTTTCGACGCCTCTAGATTCGTCTTTAGCGCTGATTCCTGTTAGAATGCCGTGCTTGGCAACAGGACTTCTTAATGTCGGATAAAGACGTATACGATTCCAGTAAAATCAAGGTCTTAAAGGGTCTAGACGCCGTCCGTAAGCGACCCGGCATGTACATCGGTGACACCGATGACGGCAGCGGCCTTCACCACATGGTCTTCGAAGCCGTCGATAACGCCATCGACGAGGCACTAGCGGGTCATTGCGACCGGGTCGTCGTGACCATCCACGCGGACGAGTCCGTGACGGTTTCCGACAACGGCCGGGGCATCCCGGTCGATATTCACGCCGAAGAAGGCGTCTCTGCGGCCGAAGTCATCATGACCGTGCTGCATTCCGGCGGAAAATTCGATGACAGCTCCTATAAGGTTTCCGGCGGTCTGCACGGCGTTGGCGTCTCCGTGGTCAATGCGCTCTCGGATTTCCTCGAACTCAATATCCGCCGCGACGGCAAACTGCATCGCCAGGAGTACCGCCTCGGCGTACCCGTGGCGCCGCTCGCCGCGATTGCCGCGACGACCGAACGCGGCACGACGCTGCGCTTCAAGCCCAGCGCGCAGATCTTCACGAACATCTCATTCAACTACGAGACGCTCGCGAAGCGTCTGCGCGAGTTGTCGTTCCTAAACTCCGGCGTGCGCATCGAACTCGTCGATGAGCGCGACGAGAAGTCCGAAGTGTTCCAATTCGAAGGCGGACTCAAAGCCTTCGTACAGCACCTGAATCGCAGCAAGACGCCGGTCCATGAGACGGTGCTCTGGTTCACGGCGCGCGACGGCAACACGCAAGTCGAAGTCGCCATGCAATGGAATGACTCGTACCAAGAGAGCATGTTTTGCTACACGAACAATATTCCGCAAAAGGACGGCGGCACGCATCTCGCCGGCTACCGCGCCGCCCTGACCCGCACACTCAATAACTACATCGAGAAAGAGCTCGCGGCCAAGAAGGAAAAGATCGCGACGACCGGCGATGATTGCCGCGAAGGCTTGACCGCGATCCTGTCGGTCAAACTACCCGATCCGAAATTTTCCTCGCAGACCAAGGACAAGCTGGTCTCCTCCGAGGTCAAGGCCGTGGTCGAATCCACGGTCGCGCAGCGCCTCGAAGAATTCCTGCTGGAACATCCGCTCGAAGCCCGCGCGATCGTCAACAAGACGCTCGAAGCCGCGCATGCGCGCGAGGCTGCGCGCAAGGCGCGTGAAATGACGCGCCGTAAAGGCGCGCTCGACATCGCGGGTCTGCCCGGCAAGCTCGCCGATTGCCAAGAGAAAGACCCCGCGCTCTCAGAAATGTTTTTGGTCGAGGGCGACTCGGCCGGTGGCTCCGCGAAGCAAGGCCGCGATCGCCGCACGCAGGCTATCCTGCCGCTCAAGGGCAAGATCCTCAACGTCGAGAAAGCGCGCTTCGACAAGATGCTCGCCTCCGCCGAAGTCGGCACGCTGATCACGGCCTTGGGTTGCGGCATCGGGCGCGACGACTTCGATGTGGAGAAGTTGCGCTATCACCGCATCATCATCATGAGCGTGGACGGCGACGATCATGTGTTCGTGCGCGATGACAAGCGGGGCACCCGCATGGTGCGCATCGGCCAATTCATCGACGCCGCGCTCGCCGCACATTCACCCAGCCAAGTGGTCGATAAATTAACGAGCGATACGCTCGGCGAGGTGCTCTGTTTTGGGCTCGAGGATCACGAGGTTCGATTCCGTCGCATCAAGAGCGTGATTCGCCACCCCTTGGAAGAGAAGCTATTTCAAGTGCGCACGGCCTATGGGCGACGCGTGCGCGTCACATCGAGCCACAGCGTTTTCGTCCACGACGAGGGTGCGGTCAAGCTGAAGCGTGGTGACGAGCTGCGCGTCGACGATCGCGTCGTTGCGCCACGTCGTGTGCGGTTCCCGGCTACCGCGCCGGCGCGCCTCGATTTGCTGTGCGAGTTGCACGCCGTGCCGCAGGCGGCCGAGCAAATCTGGGTTCGTGGACCCGCTGTCGAAGAATGGTTCAAGACGCGCGTTCGCTACAAACCCGCAGAACATGCGGGTCTCATCGATCCACGCGTAGAGATTCCCGCGGAGGCCTATTCACGCGCGATCGGCGCGAACTCGGCAGAGGTGATGAACCCGGCGTCGGTCGGCCCGAGCCGCCTCGAGCGCATTTGGGCAGATCAATACACGGGTTCCGGACGCAACGCCGTGCGCGATTACGTGCGGCTCTCGGATCTCGATCGCGAAGATCTGGAATGGTTTGGTACCCGAGAGGAACTGCTTCTGACGCCTGAACATTACGCGCGGAACGGGATTCGACGCTTCGTCACCGTCGATCGGGATCTCATGGGCTTGCTAGGCTTTTATCTGGCCGAGGGCTCCTGTTCGGATCGCAACGGGATTCGGCTCACGATCGGCAACGGTAATCAGCGCTTTGCCCAAGAGATGGCCCAGAAGTTCACGAGCGTGTTCGGACTGCCCGCCATGACCTACTCGTCGTCGGGCCGCTGTGCGGAACTGAAACTCGTCAACCGTGTCGCCGCACTCGCCTGGCAGCATGTGTTCGGCTTTGCGAACCAAGACTCGACGACCAAGAAGATTCCGGACTTGGTGTTCAACGTGTCCGAAGAGCTTCGCGTCACCTTCCTGCGCGGCTATCTCCTCGGTGATGGGACCGCGTGTCAGAATCGCATTGCCTTCGCGACTTCTTCTTACGATATCGCGAGCGGGATTGTTTACTGTCTGAGTTCCCTCGGCGTCGTCCCGTCGATGTCGGAGCGTGAGCCCGATGGTGTGGTCCGTGAGGTCAATGGCCAGCCTTGCGAGACCAAACACAGGCACTGGATCATCAGCGTGACCGCAAAAGAGGACCTGCGAATCCTTCAGCCCGTGTGGCAAGACCATGCCGGCGCGGCTGCCTTGATCGAGCTTTTGTCGTCGACTTGCACGAGCGGCAAGCGCGACTTTGAAATGATTGCTGGCGATTTGATGGCGCTCCCAATTCTCAGCATTGAAGAGGTGCCCGCGAGTGACGGCAATGTCTACGATTTCTCCGTCGAAGGCGATGAAAACTTCATTGCCGGCATGGGCGGCCTTTGCTGCCACAACACAGACGCCGATGTCGACGGCTCGCACATCCGCACGCTGCTGCTCACATTCTTTTATCGGCAAATGCCGATTCTGATCGAGCGCGGGCACATCTATATCGCGCAGCCGCCCTTGTACAAAGTCAAGAAGGGTAAGCAGGAGACCTACGTCAAGGACGATCTGGAATTGAACGCGCTGCTACTGAGTACCGCGATCGACGGTGCGGCCTTGCATGTCAACGCGGATGCCCCGCCGCTCTCGGGCTTAGGGTTAGAGACCCTGGCGCGCAAATACGTCGAAGTGCAGGCCATCGTGCACCGCTGGGCGCGTCGTTACGACGAGCGCTTCCTCGAGCAATTGCTCTACGTACCGACACTGACCACCGAAGGCTTCGATCGCATCGACGGCCTGCGCGATTGGTGCCGACATTTGGAGCAACGCCTGAATGGGCTGGATGATGTCTCGCGTCGCTATCGCGTGGTGGTCGAGCCGATCGCTGCCGGCGGCCAACGCATCGCGCTACAACGCATCGAGCACGGCTTGACCTCCGAGAAACACATTCCGCGCGAGTTCTTCGATTCCGCGGAATATCGCCGCATCGCCGAACTTGGACAGACTCTTGGCGACCTCATGGGCCCAGGGGCCTACATTGTTCGCGGTGACGACCGCCAAGAGATCGCGAGCTTCAAGGTCGCCATGGGCTGGCTGTTCGAGCAGGCCAAGAAGGGACAGAGCATCCAACGCTATAAGGGACTCGGCGAGATGAATGCGAGCCAGCTCTGGGATACGACCATCAACCCGGAGACCCGGCGTCTGATGCAAGTGCGCATCGAAGACGCGGTGGCGGCCGATGAGATCTTCACGACCCTCATGGGCGATGCGGTCGAACCGCGACGCGAGTTCATCGAGAAGAATGCGCTGCAGGTGTCGAATTTGGACGTGTGAGGTTTGTTGTAGTGTAGGTTCTCAATTAAGTTGGCACCAGTCTCACTACTTGGCACTGGGATTTGCCGAGATTAGCTTGTAAATACAATTATTTAGCGAATTAGTAAGTTGAATTCACAGTGTCTCCGGCGGCGCTCGTATGAGAAAGGCTGCCGTCTGGCCTTTCTGCTCACAGTTCGGCCGACGTTTTGCCAACTATGTGAGGCTTTCGGACCAGCATCCCCTCGTTAGCTCCACAGCTTGATGCCGACCTAGGGTCGTCCTCTCGGCGCAACCTTCCGTCCGTCAAACAAGAGGCGCTGTTGGCTATCCCCGCAACGACTACTGGCTTCGCGACAGACCGGTCGCGCCGCGCCGCTCACGGCCATTTCCAGTCATTCCACCACCCAAAATCAATGTCCGTAAGCCGTCATACACGGCGCGCGGTAAACTCAATGGAGGCAAATTCACGGCAAGCGCCGGAAGTTTCGCAAGATTGTACGGAGGCCGAACCCCGAACCAATGCGTATCAGTCCCCACCTGTGCTTTGACGGTCAGTGCGAAGAAGCTTTCGGGCATTACCACAATGTTCTGGGAGGCACGATTGTCACGATGCTCACGTATGGGGCATCGCCCCTGGCTTCCCAGACACCGCCTGAGTTACACGCGAGAATTTTGCACGCGACTCTTGATCTCGATGGGATCGAGTTGACAGGCGTGGACGTACCTCCCGGTGAGTATTATCGGCCGCAAGGTTTCTTCGTCACGCTCACGATATCGGAACCCGTTGATGCAAGGCGGATCTTCCAGTCCCTATCCGTCGGTGGGACAATCCTGATGCAGTATCAGCAGACATTCTGGTCCGCTGGATTCGCCGTAGTCGTTGACCGGTTCAGCGTGCCCTGGGAGATTAACTGCGCTCGACTCTCGGACGCAGCGCCCCATTCCGTTGCTCGGAAGCCGCCCATCCCTTCAGGTAGCTCGGGGTCAGGACACGTCCGCCGTTGATGATGGAGAGACTTCTCGCACTATGCGTTTGGCATTGCTAATTTCCGCGATGCGTAAATCATAAGCCGTCTGCAAATTTAGCCACGAACGCGCATCGCCCCCGAAATAGCGCGCCAGGCGCATGGCGGTGTCCGCACTCACGCCTCGCCGCTTACGCACGACATCATTGATACGAGGT
>Ga0116230_10003138_pt1 | contig 16051 bp, 15 predicted proteins | sample S1TSphfallax_3_FD_88678 | JGI IMG/M metagenome (GOLD analysis project Ga0116230, IMG submission 88678) | Host-associated microbial communities from peat moss isolated from Minnesota, USA - S1T2_Fd - Sphagnum fallax MG | ecosystem: Host-associated > Plants > Peat moss > Unclassified | place... | reverse complement strand
AGCTCGCGCAGGCGGTTGAGGTTGAGGTCCAGCAGAGTAACGCGCGCGCCCATGCCCAGCGCGACCTTGGCGGCGTTGGTGCCGACGATGCCGCCGCCGAGGATGCAGACGCTGCCTGGCGGTACGCCGGGGACGCCGCCCAGCAGCACGCCGCGGCCGCCGCGCTCCTTCTCCAGCGAGCTGGCGCCCACCTGCACGCTGAGCCGGCCGGCGACCTCCGACATGGGCATCAGCAGGGGCAGGCCGCCGGTCTTGTCGCGGACGGTCTCATAGGCGATGCCGGTGACCTTGGCCTCGAGCAGGGCGTCGGTGAGCTCGCGGAAGGGCGCGAGGTGCAGGTAGGTGAAGAGCACGAGGTTGGGGCGGAAGTGGTAGAACTCCTCCCGGACGGGCTCCTTGACCTTGACGATCATCTCGGCGGCGGCCCAGAGGTGGTGGGCGTCGCCGACGATCTCGGCGCCGACGGCCTGGTAGTCCTCGTCGGGGAAGCCGGAGAGCAGGCCGGCGTCGTGCTCCACCAGCACCTTGTGGCCGGCCTCGGTGAGCGCGTGCACGCCGGCGGGGATGAGGCCAATGCGGCTTTCGTGGTCTTTGAGCTCTTTGGGAACGCCGATGATCATAGGACTACTCCGTTGGGACGCGATTGTGCCAGAAAGATTCTCGCCGCTTGGCATGGGCTACCGCAACAATGATGATGGAACTTAACCGCACCTGAAATACAAGGGAGATAGGGTACCGTTTGATCGTGGCCTTTCTGCACCCGAGGCTGGCAGAAGGAAAGATGTTGGGCGATGCGAGAATCTGCCCGGCAGTCTCTTCGGTGCGGACAAGAAAGTTTGACGCAGCTTGCGGACTCTTCTTCAAATACCAGTCGAATGCGCGCACAAAGTCTTGCCGAGCCTGAGGATGGTACTCAAGAATCATCCTTTTTGGAGCAGCTCGCGCAGCTCTTGCATAACGGTTCCGAAGGGGACCATGACCGCAGTGCCGTTTTCAATCTCCTCGCAGCGCAGCGCAATCTCCGCTTCCAGCTGGGGTGAGTCTTCTTTCAAAAGACCGTCTGGCGCGGGGAGGCTGTCGAGAAGGGACATAGCCAAACGGTCACGGCTGCTTTCGGGCAGGGACAAGAGCTTTTCTTCCAGCTGATCGAGAGTTAGCTGGTCACCAGTCAGGGGCATGGGGAAACCTCCGTGCCAACAGTGTAAACGCAGGGGGTTACGGGAAGGACGTACAATTGACCTTGCGACCTGCCGCCGGACGATCCGGAAAAGCCTGCGCCATCAACACTTAGGATTGAACTGCCCTCATGTCTTCCAAAAACTTTCAGATGCGGACCTCGCGTGTGAGCAACATGCGGTCCATCTTCTCGCTGTTCTCGAGCGACCTCGCGATCGACCTCGGTACGGCGAACACACTGGTGTATGCGCACGGCAAAGGCATCATCGTGAATGAGCCTTCGATCATCGCGGTGAACCGCGTGACCGGCGAGGTGGAGGCCGTGGGCAAGGAGGCCAAGGAGATGCTCGGGCGTACGCCGGGCAACATCATCGCCATCAAGCCGATGAAGGACGGCGTGATCGCCGACTTCAAGCAGACGGAAAAGATGTTGAACTACTTCATCCAGAAGGCGCACAACCGCAAGATGATGGTGCACCCGCGGATCGTGATCGGCGTGCCCAGCGAGATTACGCAGGTGGAAAAGCGCGCGGTCATGGACTCGGCCTACCGGGCTAAAGCGAGTGAAGTTCACCTGGTGGAACAAGCGATGGTGGCGGCGATCGGCGCGGGGCTGCCGATCACGGAGCCGGGCGGCAACATGGTCGTCGACATCGGTGGCGGAACGACGGACATTGCCGTTATTTCGCTGGCGGGGATTGTGTACTCGCGCTCGGTGCGCATGGCCGGCAACCAGATGGACGAGGCCGTGGCGACCTATCTAAAGCGCAAGTACAACCTGCTGGTGGGCGAGCGCACCGCCGAGCAGATCAAGATTGAGATCGGCTCGGCGTTCCCGCTGGACAAGCCGCTGCTGATGGAGATCAAGGGCCGCAACCTGATTGAGGGCGTGCCCAAGACGATCACCGTGGAGGACTCGGAGATACGCGAGGCGCTGGGTGAGTGCATCGCGACGATCATGAACGCGATCCGCGTGGCGCTGGAGCGGACGCCGCCGGAGCTCTCGGCCGACATCTCCGACCGCGGCATCGTGCTGACCGGCGGCGGCGCGCTGATCAAGAATCTGGACAAACGTATCCGCGAAGAGACCGGGCTGCCGGTCTCCATCGCCGACGACCCCCTGGCCAGCGTGGTGCTGGGCACCGGCAAGATGCTGTCGGACTTCCGTCTGCTGCGGAAGATTTCTATTGATTAACGGAAGACAGTAGAGAAGAGACAATAGCAAAGGCCGCCCCGCTGGCGGCCTTTTGCTTTGGGTGATGCGAAGTTGCTAGACGAACATCGCGTGTTCTTTGTGCAGCGCATTGGCCAGCGCATCGGTGTCCGCGGTGGTGGTGTAGAGCCCTGGAGTGACGCGGATGACCGGGCCCTTCGCGACGCCTTTGCGCCAGATGGTGTGCACGCGGTACTTCTCGAAGAGGACGTGCTGCAGCTGCTGGGCCTGCCGGTCGGTGGTCATGCCCTTGAGGCGGAAGCTGGTGATGGCGCAGGAGCGGGCGGGTTCGTCGGGCACGCAGATCTCGACGTTGGGCAGCGCGCGGACCTTGTCCACCCAGGCGTTGCGCAGGGCGCGCAGGTGCTTCTCCTTGGCTGCGCCGCCGACGGCGAAGTGGAAGTCCACTGCGGTGGGGACGGTGAGCACGGCGGCGAAGTCGACGGTGCCGGCGGGCACGCGCGCGGTGATCTCGTGCGGCGGAATCTCGTGGTTGTCGTAGGCGATGTCGATGTCGTCGATGCGGCGCTTGCGGATGTACATGGCGCCGATGCCGAGCGGCGCGGCGGTCCATTTGTGCACGGACCAGCCGGCGAAGTCGCAGCCGAGGTCGGCGATCTGGAAGTCGAGGCAGGCGACGCCGTGCGCGATGTCGACGATGGTGTCCACGCCCTTGGCGCGGGCCATGGCGACGATCTCCTTCACCGGCGTGACGAGGCCGGTGCGGTTGGAGACCAGGGTGAGCAGCAGCAGCTTGGCGTTGGGTGTGCGCTGCAGCACGTCCGCATACGCGGCGAGGATGTTGGCGGTGGTGGCTGGCTCGGGCATGTCGAACGTCACCACCTGCGCGCCGCGGTGGTCGCCGAGCCAGTCCATGGAGGCGATCATGGCGTCGTAGTCGAGGTCGCAGTAGATGACGGCGTCGCCGGGGCGGATGTTCTTGTAGTTGACGATGAGGCTCTGCAGCGCCTCGGAGCCGCTGCGGGTGAGGGCGACCTCCTCCGGCAGCGCGCCGACGGTGCGGGCGACGGCCTCGCGGGCCTCGCGCCCGCCGGCGGCCAGGCAGGCGCCACCGGGCAGAGCGTTGCGCGCCCAGATGGAGTTCATACGGTTCACATAGTGCATCTGCTCGGCGTAGACCTGCGCGACCGGCCGCGGCATCACGCCCCAGTAACCGTTCTCCAGGTTGTGCACGCTGGTGTCGACGTCGAAGTAGGTCGGCAGGGAACTGACGGGGATGGAGTTTGGCCGCAGCTTCACGCTGACGGGCGCCTGCGCCCGCGCGGCCTCGCGGCCCAGCATCACCGCCGGCGCAGAGGCGGCAGCGGACTTCAGGAAGGTGCGGCGGTTGAGCATGGCGTGCCTTTCGGAGAGGGTAGCGCGAGTGTAGCGCAGCGGTCATCTTTCAGCAGGCGACCACTTCCATGTAGGAAGGGTGGCGACGAGCAAAGTCCAGTATGTGTCGATCACGGGTGACGAGTGTGAGTTGAAGCATCCGTGCGGTTGCCATGATGAGGCAATCGCCGGGATCGGCGTATTCATAGAGGTTAAGAAGCGCGGAGGATTCCAATCCAATCTCTGCGGAGATCGGAACTGCCTGGACGTTGAGGATTCTGGTTATCTTCGTGAAGTAATCTTCGGGAGTGAGCCCTAATAACTCTGGGCGGCGGGCGGGATTTTTCTTGCGCGAGGCAGCTCCCAGTTCCCAAGCGGAGATGGGCGAGATGAAGAGCGAGTTCGCTTGGGAGGCACGATCTACAGAGCGAATTGACTCCACGGACATGGGTGCCGGCGCGCGAAGCCAAAGTAGTGCATGCGTGTCGAGCAGGACTCCGGGCACTGGAAGAACCTATGCCTCGTTTTCGGACGCGGCGTCTTGCTCGCGGAGCTTCTGCACCTGCTCCCAGATGGGTGCCGTGAGGTCGATGCGGGGGTCAAGATCAAGCTCCAGCTTTCCTCGACCGGTGCCATAGCCTTTGATGAAATGCGTCTGTCCGTCGGTATCGGTAAAGACACCGCCGCCTTCAACGAGGGTCACTTCAGCCATTTTGGGGTTGCTCATAATGTGCTCCTGCTGGATAAAGTGTACTTCAGAGGTGGTTGGTTTGCTGTAGATGGTTACCCAAGATTGCTACACTGGACGCGAAGACCTAGCCAAAGCTCTCTGTGTCGATGACCGTGCCGTAGGTGGGGCCGAGTTGATATCCCGATAGGGCTTCCAGCAGGCCGGGATTGATGCTCATGGAGTGATAGAGGCCCTTCTTGGTCCAAGAATCGCTGGTCAACCACGTGGTCTTGTTGCCTACGAGGTCGATCAGCAGGTCATGCTGGATCACATACCACTGATGGTCGAACGGAAAGGCAATCCAGAGTTTCTTGTTCTGATACTTCTTGCTGATGGTCAAGCGCGACTTGAGCTGTACCCGCAAGGTGTTGTCACCGTCGAGGTGATAGGCGAGGAAGTCGGCACCCTGCCAGTCGTCGGCAAGTTTGATGCAGTTGAAGCCGTAGTCGGCAAAGGTAGCGGCGATCTTCTGGAAGTTGAAGATCTCTTTTTGCTTTCCGTTGAGTTGATCGTAGGGGATTTTCTTGAAGTGGCTCTCGATATTTGCCATGGAGGACTCCTCGTTGGTCAGAATTTTAGATCGGGCCTTCAGCCCTTGAACCTGTCTCCTATGGCACCTTAACCCAGGGCGTTGCCCTGGGCTGGGATGTGGCCGCGCCGTTGGCGCTGTAAGGCAAGGGCAAGAGCAACAACAAGGTCAACGCAGATTCCCTTCGGGAATGACAAGCAGATGCGGGAATGACAAGCAATGAGAGGCAATGGCAAAGGCAAACGCAGATTCCCTAACGAATGACAAAAGGAGTAGGGAGCTAGCGTCCCATCCAGCCACCGTCTACGGTGAGGACGGTGCCGGTGACGTAGTCGCTGGCGGGGGAGCTTAGGTAGAGGGCGGCGCCGGCGAGGTCCTGGGGTTGGCCCCAGCGGCCGGCGGGGATGCGTTCGAGGATCTGGCGGTTGCGGGTCTCGTCGGCCTGCAGGGCTTCGGTGTTGGTGGTGGCGAAGTAGCCGGGGGCGATGGCGTTGACCTGGATGTTGTGCGGCGCCCACTCGTTGGCGAGCGCCTTGGTGAGCTGGGCGACGCCGCCTTTGCTCGCCGCGTAGGCGGGCACGCGGATGCCGCCCTGGAAGCTGAGCAGGCTGGCGATGTTGACGATCTTGCCGCCTAGCGGCCGGCCCTCGGAGTCGGTCTGGTTGCGTGCGAGCATGCTGCGGGCGGCGAGCTGCGAGAGCTGGAAGACGCTGGTGAGGTTGACCTGGAGGACCTGCTGCCAGTCTTCGAGCGAGGTCTCGACGGCGGCGGCGCGGGTGATGGTGCCGGCGTTGTTGACGAGGATGTCGACGCGGCCGAAGCGGCGCAGGACCTGCTCGAAGAGCTGCTCGGGGCCGTGGGTCGAGCTGAGGTCGGCCTGGAAGGCGGCGGCGTGGACGCCGAACGCATCGATGGCCGCGGCGGTCTCGGTGGCGGGGCGGCGGTTGCCGTGGACGGCGAGCTGCGCGCCGGCCTCGGCGAGCGCGAGCGCGATGGCCGCGCCCAGGCCGCTGGCCGCGCCGGTGACCAGCGCAACCTTGTCGTCGAGGCGGAAGAGGTCCAATATTCCTGAAGCCGGAGGGATGCTTTGGTTGGGCATGGGTATCAGTTTATGGGATGGCGTGTCGGGAGGGTGCAGTGAATGTCCGGCTGAAGCCCGGACCTATCTCAGAGGCAACGGCGAAAGGCAACGGCAACGGCAAACGCAGATTCCCTACGGGAATGACAAGCAAGAAAGGCAACGGCAAATGCGGGGGTCCCTCGGCTTCGCTCAGGGCAGGCTCTTCGCGCTGCCCACCCCAGCGAGCCAAGAACGCTCGCCGGGGACCCCGGTTCGCGCTCAGGATGACGGCGAAAGGCGAGACTACTTGCCGGTGGTGGAGATGAGGTAGAAGGTGACACTGGCGGCGGTGCTGCGTTTGTGCGGCGTGCCGCGGGGGATCACGAGCACATCGCCTTTGCCGAGCGCGAGCCGTGTGGCGCCGGCCGCGGCGGGGGCGAGCCACTCCGCGGTGCGGACGTTGCGCGGCTGCTGCGGCGTGCCGCCGACCTCATAGACGGTCTCTCCCTCGAGCACCTGGACGATGTGGTCGCGGCCCTCGTGCCACTCGAACTCGGGGGCGGCATGGTTCGCCTCGGTGGTGAGCACGAGCGTGAAGGGCAGCGTGGGGTTGGCGAAGAGGTTGTTGTTGCCGGGCGCGGCCTGCAGCTTGTGCCGGTCCTCGGTGAGCTGTGCGGCGGAGAAGAGCTGGAAGGGCACGGCAGCGGGTGCGGTCTGGGCCAGCAGTGCGTCCGGCAGGGTGAGCGCTGCAGCGGTGACGAACGGGGTGGCGGCGGCGAGCGGGGCGGAGCGCAGAAACGAGCGGCGAGACGGGTTCGAGGTCATGGGGGGAAGTGAAGCATATCCGGGCGATTTTTCCAAGGATTCCCGTGGTGGCCGGCGGACTGCGGCCGATCGGCGGTAGCTATACTGAGGAGCGCGGGAATGGGAGCAGGCATGCGATTGGTGCAGATGGCGGATGCGCAGCGGTATCCGCGGATGACGACGGCGGAGCTGCGGGAGACGTTTCTGCTGGAGGGGCTGTTTCAGCCGGGCGCGCTGCTGTTGGCGTATGTGGACCTGGACCGCGCGGTGATCGGCGGCGTGGTGCCGACCAGCGCGCCGTTGACACTGGAGACGCAGCCGGAGCTGCGCGCGGAGTTCTTCTGTGAGCGCCGTGAGCTGGGCGTGCTGAACGTTGGCGGCGCGGGCACGGTGACGGTGGACGGCAGGGCGTTCCCGCTGGACAAGCTGGATGTTCTGTACGTGGGCCGCGGCAGCAAGGCGGTGAGCTTTGCCAGTGCGAGCGCGGCCTCGCCGGCGGCGTTCTACCTGCTCAGCTATCCGGCGCATGCGGAGTATCCGACAAAGAGCGTGACCTTTGCCGAGCTCGAGGCCGGCGCGGTGCACCTGGGCAGCGAAGAGACCTGCAACAAGCGCTCGATCTATAAAGCGATTTTTCTGGACGGCATCCGCAGCTGCCAGCTGGTGATGGGCTTCACGCTGCTGGCGCCGGGCTCCAACTGGAACACGATGCCGCCGCACACGCACATGCGGCGCAGCGAAGTGTACTTCTACTTCGATGTGGACGCGGCGCAGCGCGTGCTGCACCTGATGGGGCCGGCGGCGGAGACGCGCCACCTGCTGATGGCCGACAAGGACGTGGTGGTGAGCCCGGGCTGGAGCATCCATGCCGGCGTGGGCACCAACAGCTACGGCTTCTGCTGGGGCATGGGCGGCGAGAACCAGAGGTACGACGACATGGACCCGGTGGCGATCGCGGAGCTGCAGTAAGGATGAGCAAATCAGCGAGTCAGCAAGGCAGCGGGCCAGCAAGGCAGCGGGCCAGCAAGTGAGCAGGTGAGCGGGAGAGCCATGGCAGGGTTGGAGATTCGTAGTGCTGGACAGTGCCGGTGGGACCTGCTGGCGCTGGGCGAGGTGATGCTGCGCTTCGATCCCGGCGAGCGGCGCATCGTGGGCGCGCGCAGCTTCGATGTGTGGGAGGGCGGCGGCGAGTACAACGTCGCGCGCGGGCTTCGGCGGTGTTTCGGGCTGCGCACGGCAATTGCGACTGCGCTGGTAGACAATCCGGTGGGCCGGCTGGTCGAGGACCTCATGCTGCAGGGCGGCGTCGGGCTGGATCATCTGTTGTGGCGGCCGTTCGATGGCGTGGGCCGCGACGCGCGCAACGGCGTGTACTTTCTGGAGCGCGGCCTCGGCGTGCGCGGCGGCCTGGGCATGATGGACCGCGGGCATACGGCGATCGCGCAGGTGCGGCCGGGGGAGTTCGACTGGGACGCCATCTTCGCTGAGGGTGTGCGCTGGTTCCACACCGGCGGCGTGATGGCGGCGCTGAGCGAGAGCGCGACCGAGGTGGTGCGCGAGGCGATGGCTTCGGCGAAGCGGTATGGCGTGGTCGTCAGCTTCGATTGCAACTATCGGCCGTCGCTATGGAAGACGCGCGGCGGCCGCGCGGGCGCGGTGCAGGTGAACCGCGCGCTGCTGCCGATGGTGGATGTGCTGTTCGGGCATGAGGGCGATGTGGCCGAGGCGCTGGGCGAGCCTGCGCAGGGGCCGGTGTGGCATACGCTGGAGAGCTTCCGGCCAATGGCGGCGCGGGTGGTCGCGGAGTTCCCGAGCCTGAAGGCGATCGCCAGCACGGTGCGCCGGCCGCTGACGGCGAGCCGCAACGGCTGGAGCGGCTTCGCGTGGCTGGACGGCGCGGCGGCGCAGGGGCTGGAGTTCGCTGAGCTTGAGATACTGGACCGCGTGGGCGGTGGGGATTCGTTCGCCGCAGGGATGATCTACGGCCTGCTGCAGGGCCGTGGCCTGCAGTGGTCGGTGGACTGCGGCGTGGCGCACGGCGCGCTGGCGATGACGACGGCGGGAGATTCCTCGCAGGCGACGCTGGCCGAGGTGGAGCGGCTGATGGCCGGCGGCGGCGCGGGGACGGTACGGTGAGGCAGTGAAGAGTGAGTAGTGAAGAGTGAGTAGTGAATAGTGAATAGTGAATAAAGCAAGGGCAAGGGCAAGGCGCGATGAAGAAGCAGGACGTGTTGGCGGAGATCAGGCGGATAGGGTTGGTGCCGGTGCTGCGCGCGGAGAGCGAGGCGCAGGCGCTGGCGCTGGCCGGGGCCATCGCCGACGGCGGCGTGACTGTGATGGAGGTGACGATGACCGTGCCTGGGGCGGTGCGGGTGATCGCACGGCTGAAGCGGGAGCGGCCGGAGATCCTGCTGGGCGCGGGCACGGTGCTGGATGCGGAGACCGCGCGGGCGTGCGTGGATGCGGGCGCGATGTTCGTGGTGAGCCCGGCGTTCGACGAGGCGACGGTGGCGTGGTGCCGCAAGGCGGAGATCGCGGTGCTGCCCGGTGCGCTGACGCCGACCGAGGTGCTGCGCGCGTGGAACGCCGGCGCCGACGTGGTGAAGATCTTTCCGGCGAGCGCGATGGGCGGGGCGAAGTATCTGAAGTCGTTGAAGGCGCCGCTGCCGCAGGTGGAGATGATCCCGACCGGCGGCGTCTCGCTGGCGACGGCGCGGGAGTTTCTGGAGGCGGGCGCGGTGGCGCTGGGCGTGGGCGCAGAGCTGGTCGATCCGCGGGCGATCGTCGAAGGGCGGCCGGAGTCGGTGACGGCGCATGCGCGGAAGTATCTGGAGATCGTGCGGGCGTTTCAGGCGGGCCACGTAAGGGGGTAGCAGAGGCAGAAAGGTGTGGGATGCCGACGGTGATTCCATCAGCGTCGGGGTCCTTCGGCTTCGTATCACGATGAGGCTGTGATGCTCCGCTCAGGATGACAGCACTGGTGGGTATGCGGGACTGGGTATGCGGCTTAAAGGCCGTGCGCGGCGCGTGATGTCCAGAGCAGCGGCTGGCGGATGGGGAAGGTCGCGGCGAGCGCCGGGGGCAGCGCGCTGGGGCCGTAGGGTACGGTGGGCAGCGAGGTGAAGAGCTCGACGTACTCGGGGCGGCTGTAGGCGCGGCCGGCGAAGAGCAGCGCGGGGCGGCGCAGGGGGACGTCGCGGAAGTGTTCGGGGTCGGCGACGCCCGGCCAGGTGCGTGGGTCTTTGAGGACGGGGTAGAGCCACGCGGCGACGGCGCGCGGGCCGGGGCCGTCGGGCAGTTCGTAGTCCCACAGCGGGTCGAAGGGGCTGTCGAGCAGCTGGCAGGCGCCGAAGAGCAGGTCGAAGTTGAAGAGGGTGTTGCGAAAGGGTGTGGGCGTGGCCATCTCCTGGGGGAAGTGGCCGAGCTCGTCGATCTGGTTGCGCAGGGTGGGCTTGCGGAAGCGGGCGCGGCACTGGTCGAGCAGAACCTCATTGCGCTGGGAGCGGGAGAGCGCGGCGGCGAGCAGCAGCCAGGCGGAGGCGCGGTGGTCTTTGGTGTCGCGCGCGATGACGGGCTCATGCGCTGTGGTGAGCCAGGTAGAGAGGCCGGCGAACCAGACGTTGGCTGCGGTGAGGTCGAGGGCGTCGACGAGGAAGCTGGAGGCGCGGGCGAGCTCGGCGGCGGGGAGCAGCTCGAGGACGGTGGGCGGCTGCGCAAGACTGGCGATGGGTGGGCCGAGGGCGGCGAGGTGGGGCTGGGCGGCGCGGGCGTACATTTCATCCTTGGTGAGGACGAAGGCAGCGGCGAGCGCGGCGACGGCGGGGGAGATCGCGGCGAGATCCTGCGTTGGTTTCGCGGCGAGCGCCAGCGTCGCGGCGGCGAGGATGGCGTCGCGTTCCATGGCGGCGACGCTGGTGCGGGCGGGCTGCTGCGCCGGCAGGCGCGTGGCGGCCAGCGCCGCGGCAGCGGTGAGCGTGAAGCGGCGGCGGGTGAGGGTCGAGGGTTGGGCCGGCATGGGGAGACGCAGATTCCCTCCGGGAATGACAAACAAAAAGCAACGACAACGACAACGGCAACGGCAAACGCGAAGGACGCAACGGACGCAAAGGAAAGGCACAAGCGGGAACGCAAAGGGCGCAGCGTTTTGTTGCTCTCGGGGATGGACGCGGTTATGGGGTGGGGAGTTGGGTGCGGTCCCAGCCGCCGCCGAGGGTTTGGATGAGCAGGACGGTGGCGTCCATGCGGCGGCGCAGGATATCGATCTCGTTCACCTCGTTGTTCAGCGCGGTGGTCTGCGGTGATGACCTGGAGGTAGTTGTCGACGCCGCCGACGTAGCGATTGTTGAAGATGCGTTCGGATTCGAGCGCGGCGGCGGTGGCGCGGTGTTGCTCGGCGGCCTCGTCGGCGAGCACATGCAGCGTGACGAGGCTGTCCTCGACCTGCTCGAAGGCGGTGAGCACGCTCTGCTTGTAGGCCGCGGCGTTGCGGTCGAAGAGCGCGAGCGCCTCGTTTCTGATGCCCTTGCGGCGGCCGCCGTCGAAGAAGGTGTAGGCCAGCCCCGGGCCGAGGGAGTAGACGGCGCTGGAGGGCGCGAGCACCGAGGAGACCGCGGCCGTGCTCTGGAAGCCGAGCGCGCCGGAGAGCAGGACGGAGGGGTAGAAGGTGGCCTGGGCGATGCCGATGGCCTCATTGCCCTCATTGGCGCGGCGTTCGGCGGCGGCGATGTCGGGGCGGCGCTCGAGCAGCTCGGAGGGAAGGCCGGCGGGGACGGCGGGCGGGCGGGTGTCGCCGGGCAGCGGCGAGACCGGGATGGAGAGCCCGGCCGGGGGCTTGCCGATGAGCACGGCGATGGCATGCTCGTACTGCGCGCGCTGCACAGCGACATCGGTGGCGAGCACCTGCGCGGCCTCCAGCTGGGTCTGCGCCTGGGTGACGTCGGACTTGGGCGCGATGCCGCCGTTGTAGCGGTTGGTGGTGATGCGCACGGCCTCCCGGTACTGCTTCACGGTGTCGTTGAGCAGACGCTGCAGGTTGTCGGCGGTGCGCAGCTCGAAGTAGTCGGTGGCGAGCGTGGCCTGGAGCGAGAGCAGGACGTTCTGGCGGTCGGCCGCGGTGGCCTGCACCTCCTCCTTGCCGGCGTCGATGTTGCGGCGCACCTGGCCCCAGAGGTCGATCTCATAGTTGATCTCGACCGGGTACTGGGTGGTGCTGCCGGTGGCGCCGAAGCCGGCGGCGGGGTTGAAGTAGGGCTGGTTGCTGTAGCGGCCGGCGCCGAAGGAGGGGTCGATGCCGAAGGTAGGGAAGCGGTCGGCCTTGCGCACCTGCACTTCGGCGAGCGCGGCGCGGAGGTTGGCGTCGGCCTGGCGGAGTGTCTGGTTGGCGGCTTCGACCTGCGGCTCGAGCGCGTTGAGCTGGGCGTCGTTGAAGAGCGTCCACCAGGCGCCGCGGGGGATGGCGTCGGCGGGCCGGCTGGGCTTCCACTCGCCGGAGATGTCGGCGGAGCTTGCCGGTGCCTCCTTATAGGCCGGCGGCGCGGGCGTGGCGGGGACGACGTATTTGGGGCCGACCCGGCAGCCGCTGAGGAGCAGGAGAAGCAAAGGCAAGGGCAAAGGCAAACGCGAAGGACGCAAAGCACGCGAAGGTTCGCGAAGGATATGGGCCGAGAGCGGCGGTGGGGTGGGGCGTTGGCTCATTGGCCCCCCACGGGATGGTTGTTGATCTCGACGGCCTGGCCTTCGGCGATGGAGTCGGAGGGGTCGAGGATGATCTGGTCGCCGGGGCTGAGGCCGGTGGAGACCTCGACGAAGCTGCCGTCGTCCTTGCCGATGACGATGTGCTGCAGGTGGACGTGGCCGTTTTTGACCAGCGCGACCTGCGTGCCCTGGGCGCGGAAGATGAGGGTGTTGGAGGGCACCGAGAGCGCACGCTCCTGGAGGGGAATTTTGAAGTGGACGAAGATGTACGCGCCGGGCAGCAGCTTGGCGTCGCGGTTGTCCACGTCGACCTCGACGTTCAGCGTGCGCGAGCCGGGGTCGATGGCGTTGGAGTTGCGCGTGACGATGCCGGTGAAGACCTGGCCGGGGTACTCGTCGAGCGTGAGCTTGGCGACGTCGCCGTTGTGGATGTCGGGGGCGTAGACCTCGGGGACGGCGACGAAGACGCGCAGCTGCTGCACGCTGGCGATGCGGTAGAGCTCCTTGGCGGTGTTGCTGGTGGAAGAGGAGCCGGAGTTGATGAGGTCGCCGATGTCCGTGTTGCGCTGGGTGACGATGCCGGTGTAGGGCGCGTAGATCTTCTCGAAGGACTGGAGCTGTTCGAGGCGGCGGACGGTGGCCTCGGCGGCCTCGACGGCGGCGCGCTTGGCGGCGGCGCCGGAGACGGCGACATCGGTCTCCTGGCGGGAGACGGAGTCCTGCTTGAGCAGGTTCTGGTAGCGCTCGCTGGTGGTGTTGGCGAGCGCGAGATCGGCCTGGGCGGACTTGAGGTCGGCGCGGGCGACCATGAGCTGCTCGTCCAGCTCGGGGGTCTCGATGGTGGCCATGAGCTGGCCCTTCACGACGTGGGCGCCGATGTCCACGTACCACTTCTGCAGGTAGCCGCTGGTGCGGGCGTAGATGGGTGTGTCGTCGAAGGCCTGGGTGTTGCCGGGCAGGGCGATCTCGTCGGCGACGCCGGAGACGGTGGGGTGGATGACGCTGACGGTGGGGGTGGCGTCGGCGCGGGTGGCGCGCTCCAGCTTGGCCTGGTCGGCGGTACGGCCGAGCAGGCGGAAGGCGACGCCGGCGAGCACCAGCACCAGCACGACCAGCGCGGCGATCCAGAGCGAGGTGGGCACGCGCGGGGGCGCGGCCAGCGCGTGGGCGGGGTCGGGGTGCGGGGCCAGGGGAGGGATGGAGCGGCGGTCGTCGCCGAGTGTGGTGTCGTGGGTGTCGTAGCCGGGTTGGGTATCGAGCGACATGAGGGGGAAGGTCTCCGAAGGGCTAGCTGTGAGCGTGGGCGGCGGGGTTCTCCAGCGCGGCCGCGCGGGCGGCGGCGCGGCCGTGCAGCAGGGCGAAGACCGCGGGGACGAAGATAAGCGTGGCCACGGTGGCGAAGCTGAGGCCACCGATGACGGCGCGGCCCAGCGGGGCGTTCTGCTGGCCGCCCTCGCCGGCGCCAAGCGCCATGGGCACCATGCCGATGATCATGGCCAGTGCGGTCATGCAGACGGGGCGAAAGCGGGCGGCGCCGGCCTCGACCGCGGCGATGACGGCATCGCCGACGATGGCGAACCGCTCCTTGGCGAAGGAGACCACCAGGATGGAGTTGGCCGTGGCCACGCCCATGCACATGATGGAGCCCATCAGCGCCGGCACCGAAAGCGTGGTGTGGGTGAGGAAGAGGAACAGCACGATGCCGGAGATGGCCGCGGGCAGCGCGGTGATGATGATGAAGGGGTCCAGCCAGGACTGGAAGTTGACCACGATCAGCAGGTACACCAGCAGGATGGAGAAGAAGAGGCCGAAGATGAGGCCGGTGTAGGAACTCTGCATGGTATCGACCTGGCCGCGGATGGTGACGAAGTTGCCTTGCGCCAGCGAGCCGCGATGGGCGTCGACGATGCGCTGCACCTCGCGGGCGACCGAGCCGAGGTCGCGGTCCTGCACGTTGGCGTAGATGTCGAGGGTACGTCGGACGTTGTAGTGGGTGATGATGGGGGGCTCGGTGCCGCGGGAGATGGAGGCGACGTCGGCGAGGATCTCCGGAGTGTGCGCGGTGGGTGTGTTGATGGGGATGTTTTCGAGGTCCTGCAGCGACTCGATCTGGTACTGCGGGGTCTGGGCGACGATGTTGTAGGCGTTGCCGTTGCCGGGGTTGAGGAAGAACTGCGGCGAGGTCTGGCTGGAGCCGGAGAGGATGTTGAGGGCGGAGCTGCCTACGTCGCGCTGGGTATAGCCGCCCTGCAAGGCCTTGGTGCGGTCGACGGCGACGTTGAGCACGGGGTAGTCGTCGGGCTGCTGCAGGCGCAGGTCCACCAGTCCGGGGACCCGGCGGAGCTGGCCGAGCATGGTGTCGGCGACGCGGCGGTTGCCGGCTTTGTCGGTGCCGTCGATCTGGATGTCGATGGGGGCGGGCAGGCCGAAGTTCAGGATCTGGGTGACGATGTCGGAGGGCAGGAAGTAGAAGACGACGCCGGGGAACTCGCGGGGCAGGCGCTCGCGCAGGGTGCGGATGAAGTCCGCGGTGGGGGTGTGGTCTTCCTTGAGCGAGACCAGGATGTCGGCGTCGCCGGCGCCGAACAGGCCGCTGGTGGCGTGCTGGGTGTTGAGCGTGGAGTACGGCAGGCCGATGTTGTCGAGGATGTTGTCCATCTGCCGCGTGGGTACGGTGTCGCGGATGGAGCGCTCGACCAGGTCGCAGAGCCGCGCTGTCTCCTCGATGCGGGTGCCGGTCTTGGCGCGGAGGTGGAGGATGAAGCTGCCGTTGTCCGTGGCGGGGAAGAAGTTCTGGCCGAGCACGGGGATGAGCAGAAGGACGACGACGCAGGCCAGCAGCCAGACCGGGATGAACCAGGCGCGAATGGCGACCAGGTATTCCAGCAGCGCGCCGTAGGCGGAGCGCACGCGCTCAAAGCCGCGCTCGAAGCCGCGCTGGAAGCGGGCGAACGGGTTGGCCGAGGGCACGGCGTGGTGGTCATGCGCCTTGAGCAGATACATGGCCAGGGTGGGTACCAGGGTGCGGGAGAGCAGGTAGGACGCCAGCATGGCGAAGACGACGGCCTCGGCCAGAGGCACGAAGAGGTAGCGCGCGACGCCGGTGAGGAAGAACATCGGCAGAAAGACGATGCAGATGGAGAGCGTGGAGACCAGAGCGGGGACCGAGATCTGCGCGGCACCCTCGAGGATGGCCTCATGCAGCGGGTTGCCCTCTTCCAGGTAGCGCTCGATGTTCTCGATGGTGACGGTGGCGTCGTCCACCAGGATGCCGACGGCGAGCGCGAGGCCGCCGAGCGTCATGATGTTGATGGTCTGGCCCAGCAGCGAGAGCACGATGATGGAGGTAAGGATGGAGAGCGGGATGGAGACCGCGATGATGAGGGTGGAGCGCCAGGAGCCGAGGAAGAGCAGGATCATGAGGCCGGTGAGCGCGGCGGCGATGACGGCCTCGCGGATGACGCCATCGACCGAGGCGCGCACGAAGATGGCCTGGTTGCCGATGGGCGT
>Ga0116230_10003135_pt1 | contig 16060 bp, 17 predicted proteins | sample S1TSphfallax_3_FD_88678 | JGI IMG/M metagenome (GOLD analysis project Ga0116230, IMG submission 88678) | Host-associated microbial communities from peat moss isolated from Minnesota, USA - S1T2_Fd - Sphagnum fallax MG | ecosystem: Host-associated > Plants > Peat moss > Unclassified | place... | reverse complement strand
TTTGAAGGTATGGAAGAACGTCTTCGTGCACAGCATAATAGTAATACAAATAAAAAAATAAAAAATCGTGTAGGGGGAGGAGCTGGGAATTTACTCAAGAACACATACAAGGGGGATCTCATAAATTGTTTCCGACTTGAAGTGTGACTAGACTAACATCTATGAAGGTTGGATTTGCATTGGAATTACTCACAAATTAGGAGAGTTGGCAACACACACACACACACACACACACACACATCACAAAACTTAAATTCACACACATACACACATGGATTACAAAGCTTAAATTGAAGTGCTAGAAAAGTTCATACTTTAGGTTCTAATTACCTTGTCTTTTTTTCCACTTGAGACCAAAGCTTCAACTTATAATATTTGCCTAGATTTTACACAAAAGTGTAAGAAGGAAGCTTGATGTTACTATCCCCAAGATGCTAAATAACCCCCATCGAGCTTTGTCTAACAAATGTTTTGGGTCACGATGCCCCACCACCATGCCTTCCATGTCACACATGCAGGCCCCTTTCATCGTTGTCCGTAGAATATTTCAATCATCATTGGTGTTCTGTCATTGACTAAGATTTTATGTGTTATGTCGTTGACAAAAAGTTTCCTTGTTCTATCATCAACAAAGACCTTTCATGTTTTGTTATAATGAATAATTACTTGTTCTGTTGTGAACACAAACGGTATGTTTGCAAACAAGGAGGGAAATGCAAAGAAATGCCTTTCAAATATTTTCCAAAAATAGGCGGATGGGAATTTTGAAAACATTGTTGGTTTTTGTAGGCACTGCATTACAAAGGAAATAGGTTTAGGGTTTGAGGATTGCAATTTTCATGTTCTTCTGTACTATCATTGATTGTTTTCAACAATAATTGTTTGAGTACATAGGTAAGTTGAGGTTTTGTTCACAAGGAAGTTGTGTTGCATTAAATGGTGAAATGACTTTCTTTAGTTTTATTTGCATTATTGAGGTTTGTGATTAAGGTTCTTCTACAATAATGGATCCGACACGTGCAAGAAAACACAACAAGGATGTCTTCAACTCCAACTGAACAAATGAGCCCAACACTCAATGCCATTATGAAAGATTTGGCAAAGGCACAACCTACCAACACTTTTGTTGCGAACATCTTTAAGTCCGACATAAGAGAATGAGAGTGTTCAGCAATGCAAACCAATGCCACGATAAATGTAGAAGAAAAAGGGAGTGAAGACATTTATTACAATAAGTGTTGCCCATAATTGCACAAGAAAACCCATACATGATTCAATTGTTTGGTCGACAAAAATACATCAAAATTGTTAAAACAACATCAACAAATGGGTAGAAGGGGTAAAAGTTTTCCTTTTTTTTGTTGTCCATGATTATGTTGGTAAGCATGGTGAGCAAAGAAACAACTATCTAAGGTTTAAAATTGCTTTGGTTGATTTTCATGCTTATTGTTATTGTCTTTGTGTAATGTTAATTTTTTTGGGGCTTAGGTTAAAAGAATTATAAAGTAGAAGGAGAATGAAAAAATAAAAAATACACGAAACAATTAATGTAATAGGAGGTTTGGAAAATGTAATGGTGTTTGGTTTTTGTGATTTTGTGATGCAAAACTCTAACTTGAATAATGTCTAAAATTATTCCAATAGTTGCATCCATTTATTGTTGTAGTTTCACAACAATTGTAGATATGGTTGTTTCAATTAAAGGTTTGGGCATCAACTTATTTGTTATTTGCATTACAAAAATACATTATTTTACCACATGATGATGAACTTGTGCCCTAAATACATCGGGAAAGAATTGTTGAAAATGTACCCCACCATCATCTAAAGCTAAAAAGCTTACTAGGTTAGGATAGAAACGTGGCAAACTCTACCAAGCTACCTGAAACATCCAAATGACGATGTGGCAAAACATTCCCCCAAAAGGACAACACCACCAAAAAACCAAAAACAACCCATGGGGATGCCCTTATAAGGCTTGTACTTCTTAAGGAGAAAGAAATTTATGAATTGAGCAGCAATGAATTTTTTTCATTTATTAGAATTGCAAAAACATGTAAGCTAGCCGTGCATTTTCAATATTTTATTTTGGTAATGTAATGTGGGAGGTCACATTTAAAAGTTTGTTATCAATTTTATGATTTGCAGGTTTGGCCGCAAACCTTGTGGTTTTCAAGAAGCCACCTCTACAAAAGGGTACATTGGATAATGGAAAAGGCCCCAACATGAAAAACAAATTAGATGCAATTTTGTCTTTGTTTTTTATTCTAACTTTAGTACAAAAAGGTCTACAACCTCTCAATAGATCACAAATTGAAGCAAAGGCAAGGTCAATTGCTAAAACTTTCATTGTGGAAAATACTTGTGAGCTACCTCCTCCTCTAGAAGTCAAGATCACTAGGCTTTACATTATGTTGTTAGAGACATATATTGTCATGGACAAGAAAATATTGAAAAAACCAAAAAACATTATGGCATTTTTAATGAAACTAGAAACAAATGGCACTTTAGGCAACTTGCTTATTTTAGCATTTGGTCAGTGATATTTTTATCCACTAGTGAGTACTCTACAACTTTTGTACCTTTTATGGTTTATCATTTATTTTAGTTTTGTTTATTTCTTATTTGTTGTTACCCATCCCACAAGTTGGTGGAGGGATTAAAAGGACAACCCTAATTTGAGATGTTATTAAATGGTCCCAAAATGCATGGACATCTGGAAGGGGCGTAAAAAACACCATGCACAGGTTCATTGAAATGAAATGCCTTTGGGAGTACCTACAATATTTGTAATAAAAAAAGGAATATTATGCAAATAAGGTGAATGATGTAGAATCTTTGAAGAAAAAAAAAACAAATTATGTTTCATAGGAATTGAAAAAAATTGACCAACAGTTGAAAATTAATGAAGAAAAGTCAAAATGGGGCCGGTCACCATTGTACCACCTATTGAAATAATATCCTTTGGACTCTGGTCTTCAATGCCCATGGGAGCACACAAAAGCAAAACTAGAGAACATCATCATTAAAGTGGAAAAGGAATCACAACAGTTAACATTGGATACAAAGTGCCCACACATAATTTGAGCATTCAAATTGTGTTACATATCTACATTTGGGAGATTACATCCACTTGCTCATGCAAACAAGGGATTAATTCTATGCAACATCCTACATTATTGTCGTGAACAAAGACATTCTGTTAGACTAACCATTGCAGTTCAAGATATTCTTGACTTTGGTTTCCTATGGTTTCCCAAACTACGTTAGTGTCATGAAAATATTACTCAATGTTGGTAAGATTTATTGGGGCTACTTGGATTTGATCTACAACTGTAGAATCCAATTGTTGAGAAGATCCAACAATTCATGTCTAAGATTATTCATAAAACAATTTTAGACTTATTCTGTCTTGGAATGGCAAAGGAGTTAGAAGACATGTGGTGCAACACTGATGTTGGGTGTGATTATAGGCCAATCCTGGACCAAGTATTTGCTTCACTACCTTTCCATTTGTTGTTTTTCTTGTAGACAATTGTTTTAATAGAAATTTCACATAGAACATTGCTTCCAATATAATTATCAAATCTATCTTTGATATGTTGAATCCAACAATGTTTGTCATAATGTGGAAATGTTCCACCTTGAACTAATGTTTTGCCTAGATTGTAAATGCTCCACCTTTGAACTAAACTTTTACGAACAAGTGGTCAATGAAGTTTTGCTTGTGAAGGAGGACATTGATGTTGGTTGTATTTTTCCAAGAATTCCAAACCTTCAAGATGATAATGCCTTGTCTAATAGGTAGAACAAATGGAAAATTGTCTTAATAGATGTTATGGATTGTCAAGTTCAAACATTTATGTGAAGCTTGGCTGAGTAAAAGAAAACCCTTGATCCAACTCCAGAGGTCCCCATTGCAAGTGTTTTAATTGATAATGACACAATTATAGGTGCATCAAAATTCCTTACATTTCTTTTAATGTTTTGAGATGCCAAAACATTATGTACTTAGAGTTTGGATTTAAGCATGTAGGTTCCTTAATTTTCACAATTTCGTCTTTAACCCTTCATACTTGCTCCATCTTATATAGATGGTATCAAAACATCAACAAAATTTTAGAATGTAGATGCAGCAACCCATTTGCTTTGACTAGTCCTCCCATGGCCAACCCACTTGTAAGAACGAAATTGCACCAACTGATGGGTTGGATTTATTTGTCAGAACAAACTTTGGTGATAACCCTAATCAGGACCGTAGACTTAATGATCATGTTGACTTACAGTCATATGTCAATAATCTAAATCTTGTAACACCCATCCTATCAAGTTCCATATCAATAGCCCATGCTAGTTTTAGGAGGACACCATTCCTATCTCTTAGGTTGCAGCCTCCAAAGGTAGTCTTCACACAACCTTGTCAAACCAATCCCAAATTTGAATGACATATATTCCCAAGATAGGCACTTATTTGAGCCGACCAGTTCCTATCATGCTTCAGCTCATGATAATAATCCCAGTGCGGTTGCGTCAACTCTCACCACTATGGCAAATTATGGGAAATAGTAGGTAGATGATGGGTTTCAAATGAAAGATTTATCAAGTCTTGGAAAACAAATTTAAGTACTATCACAACTTCAAACAATAGTACTTCAAGCTTATAGATTTGGTTGTCACTAGTTATAAACCTATTACAGAAGACATGTTCAGTTCAAATCAACATCTACTAATTCAATTGTGTCAAGACAACAAATTGTCGAAGTTTATGATTCAAATACAATTCCATTTGAGTTTCATATTCCAAATGTGAAGTATTTGTGTTGTTTTTTTTCATTATTGCAAACATTTTACATGGGCAGAACATGTTAAAGGTTATACATCTAAAAATAATAATTCCCAAAGGTAGATGTTATATTCAATAGTAATCATTGTTATTGCAAGTTAGCAATAGTAATGGTAGATTTCATTACCAATAGAGGTGGGACCAACAAATTTGTAGTGGAATTTGTCATATTAGGTGATTATTTGAAACTAAGAATTGATGTTGATATCTCCTTGTTGGACAACACTGTCGGGTACTTGTCTACATATGCATTAGATTTAAACTATGGTATACACAACCATATGTCATAGATGGACTCATATATCACCCATCTTCATACATGGGATATGGTGAAAAATAGGGCAAAAACAAAAGGGAGTTAGAGGATAGTGTGTTGAATTTTGTGAAGAAGAAGTTAAAAGTGCCTTCCAACGTCCAAAAGGTCTTAGTCCCTTTTCAATATACTAACCATTGGAGTGTAATTGTAATAAATGTTTCCCATTTTATGCACTACAACCCTTTTAAAATTGCCAACATTTTCCAATTTGCAAGTGTGCACCTTTTTTTGCAAAAATGTGGGCTATTACACAAGGTAAATTGTCAGGGACACTTGGATGGAAGCGAACATTATCAAAGAATAGTTGGGTGTGGCTTGATGGACCACAACAACTATTTGATTGGGAGTGTGGGTTTTATGTCATGAAATTCATGACCAAATATGTCAACCACATGTATTAAAATAATGCACTTGACATTAAGGTGCAGTTACCTTACCCAACCCACATAAGTTTTTGTTGTAATTGAGTGCAAGATTATTTACATCCTGAATCTTGTAATTGTTTATTGGTTGCAGGTGACAACAACTTGGTTTTCAAAAGATGATGTGATTGCAATGCGTTCAATTCTAGTGAATGCAATATTACAAACGTTGTGCATGTCAAATTTTACAAACATAGGTTGGGTTGTTGATTTGGGAGATGTAACTAATGGTGGGGGATCAACATCAACACAATCTATTAGTGTATCAGCATTTCGTAGAAGCGATAGAACTAGGAAGTTGGTGTCTTATGCCAACTAATGTTCAACAAAAATATTAAGTCTAAGATGAGTTTGTAGCAACAACAACATAATCTAACCAAGTAGATTGTAATGGGATAATGTTTTTTGTGGTAGTGGTATAGTGTGTTCTATATGTTTGGAAAAAACTTCCAATAGCTAAATGTGTTTTAGGTTTGGTGCTAAAAATTATGAAAGTTGATGGGTTTGGAAAGGTTTAACACATGTTAATAGATATTGAATCCATGCATTCTTGTAGGTGGACAAAATGTAGTTTGTATTATGCTACAATTTAACACCTTTTTATATTTTTACATGTGCAAAATATTGTGTGATAAAAATGTGGTTATAGTTTAAGGGAAATTGGGATTCTAAGGGGTGCATCCCATCTTGGTAATTTGGGTTGAATTGGAAATGCCAGTAGGTGTTTAAGTGCTAGTTTGTTTTGGCATTGTTGCTCATACATCTTATAATGAATTTGTTCTTCATGCAATTCCACTTATTGCCATAAGTTGTGTTGTAGCAATATGCATAATGTCACTTGATCATTTACTTGTCATGAATACAAGGGTTCATAGACTAGCATGTTTGCAACAATGTTTTGGAGCAATCATTACAAGTTGTAAATATAATTGTCATAAAACAATGTTTTGTAACATGCATATCATTAAAAGACCCATGAAATGTTATGGACTACCACAAAATAATACATAAACAATAATAGAAAATATGACCTAAATGAAAATTGTAGTTTAGGTACACAAAGTATTAGTAACCTATCCATACCCACATTTGGTATCTTGGATTCCTTTGGCATCTAAATGCACATGTGCCTAATTACTTTGCCCTTTAGGTGATTCTGTTTTTGAACATGGGGTTCTAGGATTCTTTTATGTCATCTAAGTGTGTTATCACCAAGAGCATATGGAAACAAAGGGTCTAAGTCTAGGTGTTTAAAACCAATAATCCCTTTAACTATCATGTCTTGTTGTTTGGCCCTCAACACCTTTAATCCTGAAAGTAAATGTGGTTGTAGTGCTAGAATTTCAATGGTAGTTTTTATTATGTAATAAAATACTTGTTCAATGAGTTCCCCTAAGTCAACATATTTGACCTAAGCAATAGTGGTTATCATCTCCAATATACTAATGTCTTCATTTTTTGGGTTAATGTCAAGTTGTTGATTAGGTAGGTCATCACAAACCACGTGTCTAATTATGAGAGGACACTTGTTTACTCCATGGAATGTGCCCATATCCCTAACAATGGCACCATCATGAATGTTAAGATATAACATTTTGAATACCTTCATGACATGTTTGCATGCAATCCCCCGTTTTGTAAGTGGGCAATCGCATTGTGACCATTCAAATGACAAAGCATGAATGGTCCATACTTTGGGTGTGTGGTTGATGGATGCAACATATGCAATGTCCTCCCCATCAAGACCTAACAAAACACTGGAATCTGGAATATTTCGCACCTTTAGCATTGCTAAGGCAACAATGCCTTCTTGTTTTTTTTTCTTCACATACCTAAAAAGCTTGCACTACACTTCGTACCAGTAATGAGTAAAAACATTTCCAACAAGATGAAAAATCAGCCAATCCAATCTACATCTGGTAAACCATTTCTCTAAACGACATGAAGATTTGTTTCATGTTGTTATGGAATGATTCCATAGTCGCATTGGTGTCGTGCCTTGCATGTGGAATGTTACAATTGCCAACACACCACATTGCTGCCTTATGCATCCAATGGTTCAAAAAATATTCAATGAATCGAAATGCATTGGGGAGTTCAATTGCCATGATGTCTATTTGTAGTTGCACCCACAAAACAAGATCATGTCCAATGGATGAACTCTTGAATACATTATTTGGCCCAAAGCAAATAATATTTTTGTTTGGTCTTCTGCTATTGGAATTTGTTTTACAACATTTTTTGCCCATGTTTTATGCACATGCCACAAACATAAAAAAACTTTGGCCCTTGTTTTTTTGATGCTTCGCCTAGGCCCTTGCGGGCTTGCTGGGCTTGCCACCTAGCCGTTGAGGGGAGGCGTGTGGGCTACGGATCCGACCATCACAACCATGCATGTGTGTCGATCTGCTGTTGCTGTGGAGATTGTTAAACGTCGGGTCAGAATCGGGACATACAACCTGCGGAGTTGTGCGGAGGGCGAGGAGGGACGGTTGCAGCTGAGCATGCTAGCAGGCGAACTACAAAGCGTGGGCATTGGGCTGTGTGGATTGCAGGAGCTGCGATGGAAACATACCGAGGAGTGCGACATCGTACCCTCTAACGTGCCAAGGACTAAGGGGGAAGGAGCTTGGAAGCTTGTCTGGTCAGGAGCTGATCAGCGCCGTGAGCAGGGCGTGGGCTTGTTGATGGCCCCTGCTTGGAGGGATGCCTTCCTGTCTTTTAGCCAACTGGGACCCAGGCTGTTGTCTGCTCGTTTCCAAGCCAAGGCAGGGCAGCACCTGACTGTGGTGATGGCATATGCACCTACGGACGCTGGGGAGGATGCTGTCAAGGATGCCTTTTATCTCATGCTTTTTGCTTGTTTGAAAGAAGCTCCTGCTAGCGACAAGCTGATTGTCCTGGGGGACTTCAATGCGGAGCTGGGCAGCGCTTAGCAAGAGCAGGGTGGCGTCACTGGCAAATTCCATCTGCATCGGGGTGCGATCGAGCCATCGGACAATGGTGCATGCTTACTTGATTTGGCAACATCCTTCCACCTCCGGGCCGCCAACACCTTCTTCAAGCACCACCGTGCGCATCTGGCAACGTGGCAGCATGTCGCTTCCAAACGCTGGTACGTCAAGGACTATATTTTGGTCTCTAGCAACGTCATGCGGGGGGTGAGCGACTGCCGCGTTTTTCGCAGTGTGCACCATGGGCCCAGCGACCATTGCCTGCTGGGTGTGTCGCTACAACTGCACCTCAGGGCGCTCAAACGCGACGCCCCAACTTGCCGGGGTTTGTGGGAGGGGGGGGCTTTGCGGGATTTGGGCCACTGTGCTGCTTTTGGGCAGGTCCTAGGCAACCGGTTTGTTGTACTTTCTCCTCAGGTGTCAGAGCCTGAGGAGGAGTGGTAGCGTTTTGAGGAGGGGGTGTCCCTGGCTGCTGCCAAAACGGTTGGGGTGCAGGGCCCGGCGTGGCGGAATAGGCTCGGGTTGTCATCGGACACACTCGCACTTGTAGCGACCAAGCATGCAGTTCACTTGGCTCGGCTTTCTTGCGCAACCCTCGCTGTGCGGGTAGCTTTCCGGCAGGCAAATCGGGTGGTCAAGGCCGTAGTATCCCGCGACGCTTAGACCTATGTGAGGCAGCAGGCTGAAATGGCTGAGTGGTTGCAGCAGGCGGGTTGCAGCCGTGATTGGGCGCAGCAGGTGAAGCACATGGCGGCGGGCGGCACCAATAGGGCTAGGGGACCCCCCAAGGTTTTGCAGGACCGCAAGGGCAAGCACGTCTACAGCCCTGAAGCGGTTTTGGCTCGCTTTTCTAAGCACTTTGTAAGGGTTTTGGGGGGTGGGAGGGACCTCACCGACAAGGTGTGGGAGCAGCTGGATGCTACCGTGCGGGAGGTTGAGGGAGTGCTGGTGGCAAAAGCAGGGGGCACTGGGGCTGGGGAAGAGCCATTGCTTGTAGAAGTGCAAGCTTGTGTGCTTAGTCTTCGTGATGCCGTTGCACCTGGTGAGGACGGCATTACTACCCCCTTGCTCAAGGCTTGCCCTGAGGGGATTGCGTGGCTACACCGGGTTATCCTGGCGGTGTGGAAAGCGGGGCGAGCGCTGGTGGCTTGGAAACGAGCCTTGGTGGTATCGTTGTACAAGGGGAAGGGTTCCCAGCAGGCCACTGATAACTACAGGGGGATCAGTCTCCTCAGTATCCCTGGCAAGGTGTATGCCATGTTGTTCATGCACAGGACGAACCAGGTAGTGGGGGCCAACTTGCACGAGGCGCAATGTGGGTTTCGCTCTGGCCGGGGCACCGTTGATGCCATGTTTGTGTTGCGCCAGTTGTTTAACGCGGTGTAGCGCAGCAAGGGTACCCAGCTGCACCTTGCCTTCATTGACTTAACCAAGGCCTACGACTGGTTGAATCAGGATGCGTTGTGGCGCATTTTGCGCGTGTATCGGGTACCCTCCAAAATTGTTGAGCTTCTGGAAGATTTGCACACCAGGACGCTAGCTGCGGTTAGGTTGGGGGGGGACCTAGGACAGGAGTTCTCGGTGGGCAACGGGGTGCGCCAGGGTTGCATTGTGGCGGCCCTGCTATTCAACATATTCCTGGACTTTGTAGTGAAGCAGGCCTTGGCAAGCATGCCACCCGATTCTGGGGTGTCGGTGCAATTCCGGGCCAACGGCGACCTGCTTTTCTCTGCATCCCCGGAAACAAGCCTTACGCTGGCGCAAATTGCACTGTTGCTATATGCAAACGACATGGTGTTTTTTTCTGCTGACCCCGGCAACTTGGTACTGATGCTGCAGTGCATGGATGTCACTGCAGAGCAGTTTGCCTTGAGGGTTAACGCTGTGAAGACCAAGGTGATGTCGGTAGGCAAGGGCGAGTCGCGGCTACCGGTCGTTGTCGCCATTAGCGGGGGGCTAGTAGAGAAGGTTGATAGCTTCAAGTACTTGGGGGGGATTTTGACCTCGAACGACAGCTTAACAGCCGAAGTGAATGCCCGCAGGGGCCGGGGACTAGGTGCCTTTGCCCAGCTCTCGGTTATGTGGCGGAACAAACATTTGGGGCTGGGGGCCAAAGTGCAGGTGTTCAACACCTTTGTGGTGCCGCACTTTGTGTATGGTGCTGAGACCTGGAACATGACGCAATCTCAGCAACAATGGTTGGAATCGGCATACAACAACTGCTAGAGGGGGATCATGGGTGTGCGGGTTTCCGACCGACACAGTAGTTTGCAGCACATTTGGAAAACTTGCCAGGTCAAGCCATTGGCCTCCTTGCTTGCACAGCGACGGTTGCGTTGGCTGGGGCATGTGGCTCGAATGCCAGAAGCTAGGTATCCCCACATTATGCTCACTGCGCAGCTGACGGGCACTACTTCTGGCCGCGGCAAGCCGCCACAGTCTTTCAGGTCAACTGTCTGTAAAGACCTCAAGGCAGCTGGCATACCACACCAGGGTGGGGAGTGGTATGTGCAGGCGAGGGACAAATCACTTTGGCGCTAGTTGGTGCAGGGCATATCGTCTACACTTGCGACCCCCGCACCGACACGCATACAGCCGACCTGAGCATGCAAACGCTAAGGGGGGCTGCTATATGTGGTTTGGTTCGAGTGTTTGGTTGGCACCATCTAGTTTTGCCTGGAGCCATTCGACCCACGAACAGAACCGGTGAAGAGCTATTGCTACTGCTACTACTTGGCCAAACATTGTTGCATGGGAAAACATCATATACAGAATTAGTTATTACAGTAGTTTAATAACGTGTCTGTGGATGTCAAGCAAGCATGAAATAGAACATGTTTTGATGAAAATTACTGCTCTATAAAACAACCATAATTTGTGCCAAAATACGATGTGCAACAAATAATGATTTGCCCAACTATTTGGCTTTGCAACAAAGTATGCATTATAATACACAAGTAATAAACATGGAATTATATGTAAATTTAGGGAAATCAAACCTCAACAAATTGATTTCAACTTTATCATTGTCAATAATGATAACATTAGGCATCCGATTGCTTGGCATACGTTTTGATAGTGTTCGAAAAATTGGGTCAAGGTCACTTTCTTGACTTTTGCCAATGACAATGAATGCAACTAGTATCCCATTTTGCCATTGATCAAACACCATTAGGGTGTACAAAGGGTGCTGCAAATAACATAACACCAACATTAATGACAATGTTGTGGAACATATTAATTATGTGGCATTTCATACAATAGCAAAAAGGGTGTACCTTGCTTTGATTAGTGCCAAATGTTGCATCAAAAAATATTGCATTGTTATGCCCAAATTTTTGCATAATTTCCAATTGCGATGGTGTTTGGATTCACAATGTGAATGGAATGTCATCCTAGGTTTGTGAATTGAAGTCCATAAAGACATGTTGAACATAAAAGAAAACCAAATTTGGATTTTCTAGAACGCACATTCTAACATTGATGGGGTCCTTGTGGTGTTTTTGCCAAGTTTCTCACATTACATGAGGAAACAAAGGTGTTTCGGATCACATGTTCATTTTTCAATGCCATCTTTTTAACATGTGTTTTTTGATGAGTCACTACTTAAGTCGGGGATAGGCCTTGTGTTAGCAGCCCCACTAGGTGAGCTTTCATACCATTTGACAATTGGGAACTTAGAGCATGCCAGTATCCAACATCTTTCCCATGGCATACTTTACCCTCCTTGTTTTTATATTATGCACTCAAGTATATCAATTGGCAAAGGCTTTGGTCCCAATATGGTTGCTTTGCAATGAAAGTTCTTTAACAATCACGTTTATGGACATACCGGACATTGTCTTTGAAATATGAATCTTATGTTGTGTTTGATGGCTAGATTCCGGGAACTCCAACATAGCCTTTCCCCCCTTCTTTTTATTGGTTGTTCCATTGATTTGGTGATGCTTTCATTTTTGTTGTGTAGACAATAATAGCTTTTGCATGTCCGTCAAGAGTACATTGGTGTAGTCTTTGGGTCCAAAGTTACAAGAGAACCTGTAGCACAATGACACAAACAATGAGCTCCAAATTCACAACAAGCATTGAACAACAAAATCATCCACATAATATTTAATTATTTGTTAAATTGAAATGTGAATGGTCATGTTATAGTGGGACAATTAATATTTCATTTAAATTAGATATCATGAAAGGTTGCTTAGCAGTAAACTTTCACAAGATCTTAAAAGTCATCATATACTTAAAAAAGAAAAGGGAGATTGGAAGGAGTATAGTATAATGTAACAACCAACATTGCCAAAATTGTAATATGGTTAACTATGCCAAAAATGAAAAACCAAAACAATATTCATCAAAAATTTAAGCCAAAACAAAAGTGCAAAACAAATATTAGCATAAATCAAATGTTCTGCTTTTCTTCATCACCTAATAGCAAGCAACACAAAGTTGGCTCTTGGGCGTGTTAATGTGTTTGGGGGATTACAATGTTTGTGTTCTTTTGTCCTTGTAAATTTGCAATGGAATTTTGTTCCCCTTGCACAAAATCTTGAAATTGATCCCATGGGGTGCCCATAATTTCAGTCTACTTATAAAGACCGTGCCCAAATGTAACATGATGCAACCATGTGATATGATCCTTCTAGAATGGTCCGAGAGGAGCATATTGCACAGTCTCTTTCAAAGCTTCAATTAAATCCCTTTCTTTTAAAGCAACAAAAGGTTCATCTTGCAAGATCTCTAGGATTCCTACATCATCCACAACCACCTTGGAATAATCTTGGTTTGACATTACATAAAAGAAATTGTATACCTTATAATGAAAATTTGTTAGAAGATAGACATTTGGAAGCTTTATCGAAGAAGATTAAACAAAATTAACATTCTAGTGCAGAAGACACTAAATTCCATATCTAAGGCATCTTGTTGCATTTTCAACAAGAAAGTAAGGTTAGTAAACCCTAAGTCCCTTAGATTCCCAAACATAGTGGAATTCGAGCAATAATAAGTTCTACTGCAATTTCTTCCTCCCTTAGAACAAGGTTAAAAAGTTGAACCTTAAAATGCGGGTTGTTATAATATGGCAAAAATGAAAACACAAATGTATGCAATTTTTATAAAATAGAAATAAGTAGATTTGAAATCTTAGGTTGAAAACTTGAATGGAATCTACAAGCAAGGATACTGGATAGAACATTGAGGAAACATTCGACCTTGATGAGCAAAGCAAGGTCAACAAACCCTAAACATAGGAAACAGAATGTTGGGGACCAGAAACAAGTTTTGCATATGGGTTTTCAAGCAAAACATGAATCTTGATTAGAAAATATGAGGTTCAGTTTCAGGGTGCCTGCTAGGTTTACTCCGCTTTCGAATGCTTAGTTGTGGGTGTTTCAAAAACCTTATCCCAAATCTACTAATGTTAGATAGATTTCAAATTTGATCTCCAAAAAACCCATTTTTTACACATTATTCAAATTCCCTAATTGTTTGAAGATTTATTGTTCAAGTAGGTAGCAAAATAATCCAAACTTGTAATCAATGGGGAAAAAATCTTCATTGATTCAACTTATTGATAAAACATGAAAACTTTCCATCAATGGCAATAACGTTTGACAATGGACAATGATTAAGATATTCTACGAATGGCAATGAAAAGGGCCCACATGTGTGACATGGAAGGCCCGGTGGTGGGGCATTGCGACTTGAAACACATGTCAAATAGAGCTCAATGGGGGGTATTTAGCATCTTGCCTACTATCTAGTCTTTACTTAATTGGCAAATTAATTGAAAATTAAAAATTGCATTGTTTTTGGGGGTTTCAATTGCTCGAAAAGAAAGGAATGATTGATGACAAATGGTTATATTTAGTTCCAATAAATAGTTGGCCATACATAAGGATGATTAAAATTTTGTGATTAACATATGTTTTAGAATCAAATTTGACAAAATTTTCCTAGAGGCGATTTCCACTTTTTCTACATTTCCCTATGGATGATCACCACTTAGGTGACATAAAAAAATTCTTTCAAAAATTATTGCTACTGTCAAGTCCCAAGTTTTTGTTCTAATTGGTTTTCAAAATATTGATTTAAGAGTTGGGGGCAAGGGCAAGAGTTGTGCATGTAAATAGTTGTTTTACATGTTTTTTAAAAACAATGTCATGTGCATTTACATGCAATTTTTTTTACACTTTCAAAACATTGTGTCAAATAAAAATGACATGTGAGTGTAAATCATGGTGTAATACTTCATGAATATATTACATTATTTAATATTGTCCTTGAAGATTATCGTTTATAGAAAATCGAGGATATTACATTTTATATTTTTCATTGGTAGCTAAGGTTTTTCAAACCAACAAGGTGACACCACAACAAAAGCAAGATGAGAAAGGGGAACTCACCTAAAACAAGTCATTAATGAAGTTCCTAACAATGCTAGGAATGACAAGATAACTATAACACAATCACTAAAACCTATAAAAATTGTAAATGAAGAGAATAACACAAGAAAATTCATCTAAACCTTGTTTTGTGAGATCAAAATGAAAGAAGTTTCAAAAGATTGACAAAAAAAAGGAGTGCAACATGACTAAGAGGGTAAAAAATGAAGAGCAAGAAAATCATTTCAATCAAGTTGTTGTTGAACAAGACAAAAAATTGTAAGATGACAATCATATCACTAGTTACACTTACAAACATGGGAACAACATGGGGCAACTCACAAGACCACAATGAAAGAACTTTTGCAACATATCATTTTTTCATGCTTAACCTTCTCGTCTTTCCTACCTAACCCCCTTTTCTTTCCTCATGCTTACCATTTGCCCCATTTCTCGTTCCCCTTTTTTCCTCCTTGCTTTGTTAAACTAATTCCACTTCTATAACTATCGACTCAAATCTTGGATAAAAAGAAGGAATAATAATAATAATGAATGTTATTGTGTTGTATTCATTTATTTGGTGACATTACTTTATACAATTTTACACAATGTGTAAAACCATATAAATGCATTTTTCTTTTTTGTGATTAACACTTACACTTTAAAAAAATATATACATGATGAAATAACCTCACACAATTGTACACGTACATTTACCCCATGTGCATATCAAAAACCATATAACACACAAACCACTAATTTCATGTGAACCAAAAAAGCTCCAACAACAGTATATATAAATTTTCTTACACAGTTGCAAATTAATGGGGAGACTATTGGGGGATGTAGACCAAGATAAGAATCTTGCTTCTAACTAAGATCAGTTCTTGGGAACAAACCCAAGTGCATGGATTTATTATTGTTGCAACAATTTTGGCCATGTTGCACCCTAGAAATGGGTAGGCATTGCACAACACCACCCAACATAGGTACTCCAAAATTCTTCAACAAAAAATTTCAAATGCATGGAAACAAAGTAATCAATCTCATCCACCATCTTCTATACAAGAGGTTGTCATTTCACCCTGGCCAACATAGGCATTGCAAAATTCTTCACCAAAAAAATTCAAAGGCATGGA
>Ga0116230_10003132_pt1 | contig 16069 bp, 11 predicted proteins | sample S1TSphfallax_3_FD_88678 | JGI IMG/M metagenome (GOLD analysis project Ga0116230, IMG submission 88678) | Host-associated microbial communities from peat moss isolated from Minnesota, USA - S1T2_Fd - Sphagnum fallax MG | ecosystem: Host-associated > Plants > Peat moss > Unclassified | place... | reverse complement strand
GGGTGATTAGGTAGGTAGAAAGTCAAGCATTCGAGCTTGGGCTTGCATAAAATTTCAATTGAATGTGATGACAATCTAAAAACAACTTTGAGATGATGCTTGAAAATGAGTGCTTGTACATACTTTTTGAGATGCTTTCTTGAAGAAAATCCATTCCAGATTTTCAAATGGTGGGATGGAAGTTTGAATAGTTAGAGGTAAAAAGGTCACAAACCCATTGACTGTGAGTTTGGAATGGAAGTGGATTGTTGGTCCCTATAACCCCAATAAAAATGGGCAGTCCTCCTACAAAAATGTGGATGGATGATTGGAGTAACAAGCCTTTAATTCCCCAAGTACGTTGTTAGGGCAATACCTTTTGTAAAGATAAGACCTATCCCATTTTTGGAGATGAGAAAAAAAACTTGTTGACTAATTAGGGGAGCTTTCGAACATTCCAAAAAACTTGGCTTTAAAAGTCTCCTAAATATGCGAATGAGGGTTGAATCAAAGGATACTAATTGGCATTGAAAATTCGGGAATGGGGGGGGAGGAATGAAAAAGGTAATAAGGCCTTTGCACGAAAATGAGAATCCCAAATGCCACATGCACATCCCCCAACCTATGAAGGGCATCTATGTGTTGAAAATCATCATTTATAACATCTTGGACAAAAGAAAAAGTGAAGGAAAAGGACCCCAAATGAACACCCAAAACCTTAATGCCCTTAGTAAGGGTTCAAAAACTTGATGGAAGCGAGCACCTTGAACTAGTAAGCTTAAAGGAGACCAAACAAGCATGTAAGGTTGAATCACTAGGTCTACTAAATCCAACTTGAAGAAAAATGATGAAAAACTTGAAAGACAACTAAAGCATGCCTAATGATGTGGGTGTCATCTACGATAAAAGGAAACAAAAAAGATGGGAAAAAGGTAGTTGAATTATGAAGTGCATGAAAATGAGCTAAGGTAAAAAAAAACCATTCGAAAGATCCCCTTAACAAATATTTATGGAGGATTGAATAATAGAGAGATCGCCTTGAAGGGAATGGTGACTAAAGAAAAGAGGGAATTGGGAAGCATTAAAAGAATGGATGAATGGTATAAGCTAAAATAATTGCCCACCTACAACACATAACTCATGGAATCTAACCTTAAGGGAAACAATGTTGAAAACATTTGCAATGTCTATCTACAACACCACCCAATCAAGGTGAACATTTAAAGTTGGTTTAATACTTTGCACCATTGCTTCACAACCCATGTGGCTATAACCCTAAATTGGTGGGGGGAGAATTGAGTGGTAAATGCAAAATTCAAAGCAAAATGTCCTATTGACCAATTAATAAAAAACCTTGCCTATTGTTATTAACCGAATGCCACCAAAAGGTTTGGCCAAAGCTAACAACATGGTAGCACCAAGGGCCTTAACTATACTCCCAAGGATACACCTTGTAACAACATAAAAACACATTAAGAATAATTGGGAAAAGTTGCTAGCTTAATCCTCTAAATCAAATAAATTTCAAAGGTGCTCGAATACCATGCTTGAAGGCCTTGTAGTTGAAAGGTGAGCTAAATGGATGAATGTTGACCTGAACATGTCTAGAGAAAATCCAAGTTTGCTTTTAGTTAAAATTTCATCAAAAAATCTAAACATGACAAGGATGAATCCAAAGAATGAAAAGCTTGTAGAACAATAATGGTTTTTGAAGAGGTTTAAGTTAGCGCCAAGGGGGCAAAGGCCCTTGCACTATGAACATATTCCTTTGCTTGCCCTTTGGTTAAACTTCAACGAAGATGATGGGGCCCCCGAGTGGGAAGAAAAGGATGAAGGCTCTAGGGGAAAGGTGCCATTTGAATAGGGGGGGGGGGACCAAAGGTAAAGTAATTATTAAAGCCTATGCATACAACAAATGTTCCACTTAAAGTTCCTCCTAGTTAGTAACAAGGTACCTCTGTAACTAAATCTTAGTCTCCTTATGCCCAACCTTCCCCCTTGAGTAAACAAAAGAAAACACCATTGGGGGCAAAAGTAGAAAAAGATGCCAAATAACAACATCATTCAAGTTTCACATTATGTGGTCCAAAGGAGATCTAAATGTTAGTTGAACCTCTTGCATCAAAACAATTGGGATGCAAAAATATAATCGAAGTTTGGGTTTCCCAAACAAAAAAACTTCAAGGGGATCTAGATTTGATATCCATGCCCAAGCTATTGGAGGGGGACATGGGGCCTAGAGGGATGAGGTACCATTGTTGCCCCCAAGGAGTTAGCTTGAAAATGCTAACACCACCTTTGATGGTGTGCCAAATCAAGGCGTGTAAATAAGGGCCCACAACTAGAACACGAAGTATCAGGTTAAAGGGGGGGGGTTAAACTCATACTTTTCACATGCACACACAAGGGCCGACTAATTGAAGGGAGATTGAAACTGAACCCCTTGTCTCACAATCTTGAACAACCTCCAAAATGCAAGTATCCAACACCACTAAAATCTATGAATGATCAAAGGACGATGTTCTATGATGTATGCCAACACTCCTAAAAGGAGCACTAATGCGCTCCTAAATGCTCCATCAACACTACTAACTGCCCTATTGACATTCCTCCATGCTTCATCGATACTCAAAATTTCACAAACATCTGACAACGCTCCATTCCCTAGCAAGGCTTCAAAGGTTACTTTAAAGAGGTAAATCTTCTCAAAACCACATCAAATGTACCTACCTATCTACCTGTAGAGACGTTAGAAACCTAAACCCTGCCCTGAATCCAAACCCCTGCCCTAAACCCATCCTTTCTCCAATGTAGTTGTGGCCAGGCGGTGTGGATCCGCTGATGAGGCAATGGCACTGGCCACTGGTCCTATTGGTTTCTGGTTTACTATTTGCACTCCTGTTCGGCTTAATTTTTCGAATTTGTAAGAACGGCTTGACGTCCTCCTCGAATTCTTACCTTCCTCTTGTATTTTGCGTCCTGTTGCACCGTAACACTCTTCCCGACAATCCATTTCCCAGGTATTTCTGAGGCCCGGCTAAGAGCTCCCGGTTGAAGGATTCTCTCCCCCAAGTCTCAGTGTAGGCGACCAGACGACGTTATGATGGCAGATATAGCAAAGACAAAGACCGTCACAGAAGTTGTCGTTGCGGATTTTGCCATACCTGACAATACTACAAGTCTTCGGAGCTCTAATACCTGTCGGTAAGTGCACCTGTGATCATCGCAGCCAAAGACCTTGCTGAACTACCAAACCGCACGTCGATTCTACGCTTTCAAGATCTCACGAGCTTGAGAGCCGGACACAGAACCAAGTAAAGCTCTAGCACTTCTTCTGTAGAAAAAACCTTTCCTTCACGGCAATCCTACTGGTTTTGTTAGCTCTCCTCGCAGCCCACGAAGCCGCATGTCAGGATCGTTTCTCAGACCTTCTCAGGCCCATTGATTGGACTTCCTGTTGCTTGCTCTCCGCTACAGATCCGTGACTTGAACTTCGAGTTGCTTGCTCCGCTGCAGATCGGTGACTCCATCGCTCATGCTCCATCCGCATTATGTGGGTATGGGCGACCTCCCAGAGTTAGTCGTGAGCTTGACATAAAAGCAAGGTGACATCCAGAACATTGGTACAATCAATTGTGTATACAAATACATCTCAGAATTGTATCAAGGAGCAAAATGTAATAATCTACTAGTATATACCTTACACTAGTACTTACATGTGTGGTGTACGGAGATCAAAGTTTCTTTGTGCTCAAAAGTGTCCACCTCTCTCATCTATGAACTTCTCTCTACAATCTGGTCCTTTAATAGGAGATGCCTAGAGCCATTTCTCTTGTTCAGCAACATATGAACTTGAGGACCTCTCGATTCATGATGTGGTCCCTCACAAAATGATGTTGGATGCCAATGTGCTTTTTCATTCTAGATTGGTGCATTAGATTCTTGAAAAAGAAGATTCCAGGCTGATTGGTATATTGTTATAAATTGTAGTTGGTAGTTTTTACTTGTAGCCAACTTCCTCCAAGAACCTTGGCAAAAATAATGCTTCCTTGACACCTTGAGTACAAGCTATGATGTAGGTATTCAGCTTCACTAGAGGTGTAAAGACTTGACACAACGCTCACTAAAGTAGTTGTGTCAAGTCTTTACACCTATCATGCAAATAAGTACATAAATAAGACCACATATTAGCTCTTTGCGTGCTGCATTCATTGTCTCAAGTTGTTCTTCCTCTCTTTGTGGTTGCTACATCTTTGGCAACTTCACTTGCAACCTCTTGAGTTGTAGAAACGGGATTCCAAAGACTCCTGTTAAAACCTAAATCAAGGGATTTGCAACATTAATCAGTTGCCCTAGCATGAGGCTCCATATCTTCACTGGGTAAACTATGACATAGGTCTACTTCTCCCAAATCTATTGTCTAAAATTATGAGTCGAAAAAATCACAGCATCCAGTAGCAACTACCTACACAAAGCCTTTTTTTTTCCCATGTTAGGGGTCAAAGAACACAATAGGCACCAAGTAGAAGAATCCCTGCTTGTTTCCATGCAGGTCAGCAAAATCATGACTGCAACGTGTCACAATATACATATGAATTTAAAGTTGCATACATCACCAGTCCTGCTGACAAAAAATAGATACAGAGTTTGTCATAAGAGGTGACTGGGGCCATTTGATATTTTCTCAAGGTGATTTTAGTGTGCAACTGACAAACATAAAGCTGAGAAGCATATCTTGATAAGCCAAATAATGAGGCACAACAGAACACCTGTCAGTGTAGAACACCCTTGTTTCTATCTTAAAAGATTCTTATGATCTGCTCCCCTCAGAAGACTATTTGGGTTCACTAGATTTTACGACTACCACCAGCTTCATTTTGAAAAATTTTGGCTTCTTCAAGTCTATGGTATGATCTGGGAAATATTGATACATGGAACATATATGGGACAGGAGTGGGTTGAAAAGCTCTTTCTCTTCTCAAGCTGTGTGGAAGGCTCAAGTCTTGATGTATTCACTCATCAGCTTCTCACATGACACAACTCATACTCCTGTGTGGCAAATAGATGCGGTTACAGGTGTTCTCTTATGTTTGTGTGTTGGGATGGTTATGTAGCCACTTCTGAAGCTAGTCAAATGGTCCCTGTCCATGCCCATTTTTTCCCACTGCACAAGCTGATGTAGAAACTGTTTCACCTGGCAGCACATACAGGAAAAAAAAACAAATTAAAAAGTGAGAGAGTGACAAGATGGAGAAACTTTTAAAAGACTTGGTGGGTGAATCTACTAAGTTACAACCTCTAAATAATCATCACAAAGGTATCCATGAGAAAAAGAAACTACAGAAGTGAAAAGACAGAAATGGTTCTCTATCCTGATTGCTGGTGGGATGGAAAAGAGCAAGCTTTTGCAAGATCTTTACCTCAGAAGGATCACGGATAGAATAAGCCACATTTGTGGTTTTGGGTGCAGTTGAGACCAGAATGCTACACCCATGTTTCATGCCATTCAACAACTAGACCACAAAAAGATACAGAGACTCACTCTCATCAGCAGCTGACAGAAAATGTGCGCTCTGCCACATTTATAACACAATAATCATGGGCCACAAAGATGTCTAAAGAAACAGGGAGATGGAAAATCAACATTGCTTTAAAAGCATCTTCATCAGTTCGATCATCCCCAATGTACAATGGCAGCACATCATTTGAGTTTGCCATACCTGCCATGTACCAGCAATAAGATATAACTTGTTCTGGTAGCTTAGTCTATTTCTACCCTAACTACCTCCTTACTCTCTCGATTCATACACAGCTGAAGCAGGAAACTTTACACATAATTCCACTTAAGAAGAATTGCAGATCATGTGTCCTTACCAAGTGAATCAAGAAGGAAATTGACAGCTTATCCCATGCTATTGCTGGCTGGATCTCCAATACCGGCACACCACAGGGTATATTACGGTCAGCACTTAAATCTGCCAGTATAACAATCAAATATTGAACCTCAGATTCAAGTACATACTAGAAACCAGCAACAAGTGAGAACTAGTAAGCAGTAGTACTGTTGCAACTTGTCATCATCCACTGGCACCAGATTCAACAATTTACCTTGTGTCCATGAGTTAGGCTCAGCATGGAATAGTTCTTCATAACATTGGTTACCCTTTCTGCGAGTGGCACCCAGTTGTGCTCAAATGAGATCATCAACCTTTTGTAAGTTTCAAGAATAAAAATTGAGAAAATGGATGGACAGTCTTTCACTTCCAGTTGCCAAAGACACTCGCTTTAGCCAAAAAGAGGGAACTTTTTCTTCAGGAGCAACTGCTTCAAAGATCCTCTTTAGCTGATAAAGCAGATAATTTCTCCAGATGTCCTTAGATATGAACAAGTTCCACAACTTTACAAGGAGGAAGATCCTAAATTTGTTTTGCCAAAAAGCCCAACTCCGTCTTGTAGCAGAAAATACAAGCACTTATGTAAAAGAATTTTTTCCTCTTATCATGCATGCTAAGACTTGAATTTGAACCAACTACATGGTACTATTATGAACTAGAAAAACTGTGCTGCTGTTCTAAGAGTTGGGATTCCATCATATCCCCAACTCAAGCATTGAAACATCATTTCTCAAATGACAGAGAAAAGAGAAAGACACCTGAAGCCTACCTTCACAAATTTGAAAATTATTTTTTAAATGCATTGAATGAAGAAGGCTCAATGTGTGTCACACATCTCCATACCCTCCACACCTGCAGAAAGGCAATAATAGTGGACAGGAGGACAGAGTGCTGTTAGCTGTGCTAATTCACAGCTTCCACTGGCCTCTTCTGTGCACAAAATTTGCCAAGGTGGCACAAGAAAGATCTGATAGAAGAAGTTGTGACTATTTCAAATTTTGCTGAAATTTCACCACAAAAAAGTCTGATGTTGGAGAAAGGATTGAATCTCACAGGATACACTAGCTTTTACTTAGGTCACCACGTTTCATTTCTAGTTCAATGTGGTGGAGACAGCCTCAATTCATTACATCTACATCACTGTCACACAACTTGAGCCATACAAAAAAACTCCCCTACTAGCGACCTTGCTATTCATATATCTGAAAACCCTAATACACCATACACTGAATATATCACACCCCATGATCATGTAGAACCACCCAAACCCCCCAATGGGTGATTTTCAATACCCCAAAAAACTGGTGAAGGAAGCAATGGAAGACTTGAAAAAACCACAAACCATGAAGGGACATCATCAGAAATTGACCTGAAATCTGACTTCAGCAATTAAAAGTCTTGCATAGTATTCCACCTGCAATACCCCTGTAACCAGTAGCATCTATAAGGTAGGTGTACATGAAGACATTGTGCTTCTTCTTAACCTTCAAAAGCATGATGGTTAGTGTGAGACATGCCTACCACTATACCATGAAAAGCCATCGCAGTGAAGCTCAGACAACCATTTGCAGAAATGAATATTTGAAGCATCAAGACAACATTTTTTAAAGAAATTTTTTTCCAATGCACACATGTACTGCTACTTAAAATTTCTTGGAGCCAAGTTTGTGACCCATTACTGACGTCCCTAAATGAATTAGGAGCATGTGGTGAAAGAGATTTTGTCAGAAAAAAAAGGGTGAAGGGGAGGGGTAAGGAAGATCAGACACATACAATAGAACAACAGTTCCAAGAATTGGACCAACTGAAGTAGATTGTACTCTTGTTCCAGTTATGTCCTACAAGATGATGATGGTTCACAATGTTACCTCTTCCTTCACCCAGCGAAAATGAACAGATGCACAGAACAGGTTGTGTTCAATTTTAGCTCCCTCAATGTCCTTTGTATTGGCCTCCAAGATTTGGCACACCTGCATCATATGCATTTCTTCCCATCAAAGGCCCATAGTGCAAAATATAAGTAAATAACCTAATCAGAGGTCTTCTTCTGGTTGGATACACACACACACCAGCTACATGGAGTTCTGACAGGCAAGAAATATCTTTCATAAGAATAGAGAAATCTCCATTCTCACAATGAAGAATGACAGACAAAGGACTACACAGCTTTTTTGCCTTCAAAGATTGAAGAAGCTGCCTCAAAGATAGAGATAACATAGGACAAGGGGGGAACCAATCTTGACAAACCTTTGTATCTTTAGCTTGAGTTCCAGCAGCTTTGAAGCCATTACAACCATCAGCAGGCCCCATTCTGTCCATGCCATGACTTCCTGCATAAAAGAGCTCTGGTAATTGTACGAATTCAAAGACCTGTGACAAAACCAATCTCAAACACAATGACTTTACTATCCACCACGAAGCGCAATATACCCACTGAAAAATCATTCAACATTTTCTTCTGGCTATACGGAATCTGAAAAGTAACCCCCTCTGGATGGCAACAAGACAGGCAGACATAGATAGAGAGAAACAGTAGAGATGATTATGACTATAATATTCACCTTTTGTCTACCCCTTCCACTGATGATTGCAGTTGGGAAAAATGTGGCCACTTCCTGGACAATAGCCCTCATTTGTACACAAAAAAACCAGGGCTCTGCACATCAAAAGTTTTGGCAACAGGAAAACAGAAGAGATAAAAAGAAAGAGGTTCACTGCTGCAGTACACATAAATCCTGTACTGGTGGTTGGCATCTACAAAAACAGAAAATCAATGGCACCACTGATGAGAAAACCCTTCCCCACCCACCAACCAGACAGATACAGAAGTACAAGAGACTAGTCAAATCTTACATCATCAGACATGTATGTCTGATCTGGATCTTCAACAGTTGGCGAGAGTGTGCCATCATAATCTTAAAAAACAGCCACTTGCTTGCCTTTGGCTGCCTTAAGAAACTTCTCAAACATGTCCAGAATAGGTGGATAATTCTCCTGCCAAGGACAAAGAAGACAGGCAAACAGACACACAAATGAGGAGTTGTCTTTGCTGTCCTATATATGTCCTCTTTCTTTCTGATGCACTGTGTGCACACGAAATGTGCAAAATTTGGAATGTTCAATGCTGGCTGGCTGGCTGGCTTCCTTCCCATTCCCCAGTGCATAGAGGGTTGCTCATTGCAACACAGGAGTCAGTCCACGTCTCAAACCCTCCAGAAGCTGAACATTCATGATGCTGGCATCCATCTGTTGTCCACATTGAGATCTCAACATACATGGGTCTCCAAGCATGCATGAGCACAAATAAATTTACAAATAGATCTCTAAGTGTGGTCTATCTGCCATGTATGTACCTGACAGACCCTGCAATAGAAAGGACACACAGCCTGCCTGCACACCTGAAGAAGAAGAAGAAGATCTGCAGGCCATGATATTGGGCATTTTGTAAAAGTTTGCAACAGGACAAAATGTACAGGGAAATGTAGGCACTGCCATGGGAAAAAAAAAGCTTAGCTTAGCTTACCATCCATGCAGCATATTCAGCAGCCTCCACATTGAAGAATCAATGGTGGCCCCCCCAGTGAGACTAATGTGAGAACGTGGTGGCGACTGTGCCCTCATAGCATTCAGCCATTTCACCATATGCCCATTTTCGCCGCTTTTGTTGTTGGAGTTGCGCATTTTTTGGGGGAAGCTGCTGGGGAAAGAAGCGGAGGTGGTAGTGGTGGACAGCGTCGTGGCTTTTGTAGGCGGACTGCGTGCCAGAGAAGAGACAGACAAGGTTGCTGAGATGGAGAAGGGACAACATGAGGTGAGCAGCGGCTCTGCGGCTGCTACTGCACCACACACGCTGCTCGACCTCTTGTTGTTGGACCGCAGGCTGAGGCTCCCAGGATGATGATGATGATGATACCCATCTCCTAGCCTAGACAAGCTGGAGCCCAACAGCCCCACTTCCTTGCTCTCAATCTCTGACTGCTGCTCCAACAACCAATCTAAACTATAACTCACTTCTGTCACCTTGAGCACAATCTTAGAGCTGCTCTCTCTCTCTCTCTCAAAGCTACAAACAACAACCCCCCTGCTCAAGCACCGCGAAAACTAAGCTGCTGTCCAGATCACAACAGATTTCAACGTCTACAAAGTGTAAGAAGAGATACCAACAAAAGCAAAACCCAACAAAAAGAAAATTCCCCAGCAATGTGGAGGAGGACCTAACCGGCCGAATCCTTTTGAAGCAAAAATGGGGGGAAAAAATACTGGAGGAGGAAGAAGAGATCAACGAAGGCTCATGTGGTTGTGAAGGGCTTTGATCATAATAAGCTTGCAAACAGAAACCATGACTACTTACCGCAGTGATGATCTCCAAACAACAAACAACAAACTACTTATGACTAGATTACTCGCTCCACCGCCTCAACGACACTCCCCCCCCAAGCACCCAACCAATAAAACCACAAAAACAAATTCTAACACAAAAGAAACAACGCGAGGCTAGTGGGGGGGTGGGGTGGTGTGGAGGAAGGAAGTTAGTTCTCAAAATCTTTCTTAGAACTTGGTATTCAAACTCTATGACAGGGGGGAAAGAAAAAACAAGGCACACATGATAGATACACAAAACGAGAGCTGCAGCTACAATCCAAGAGATTGATTGATGCCGAAGACAGCAAGCGCTTGAAATCCGCTTCTAGACGACGGATAGAAGGGAGCAGAGAGAGAATAATCATGTAATACGTACAAGTAGGTAGCAATGTAGGAGAGAGAGAAGAGGAGTGGAAAGAGAGGAAGAAAAAGAGAGGATTGAGGTGGAGTGGTGATGCAGTGGGCTCACGAAGGGTATTTTAGTATTTAGGCCATGGATCCGAGGGCACCCAGCTCCAGCTCGTTTATGTGCCCTGCTCCCATAAATTATGCCATTGTACAGGCAGGAGGGCCTACTGTACGTGGGAGCCTCGCGTGGGTCATTTCATCACTGAAATGCCCACGCACACTCTTTATTGTGTGAAACAACACCTACCCTTGGATGGAAATTATTTTAATTTGGATTAATGTGACCTGTGTGCCATTGGTCCAAGTTGCCAACTTTTTGTTTGCATTTTGTTAAATTTTTATTGATTTTCCAATGACAATGACAACACCAAGTCAAAATTCAATATCTCCTACACCCTAACACCCTAAGTCTATACATTACAAAATCCTACTCATGGGGCACTTTGCAACAATTATGAAGAACATGCCCCAATTTCCCTAGTATGTTTAGTTTTGATTTTTCATTGACAAAACTATTCAATACTCAATAACTCCAGCACCATAGGACTAAAGATTACAAATCCAGCTCAATGCACCACTACTCATCAAGAACTTTCTAATGGCACCTAGTGAGGTGCACCATGGTTTAGAAGATTTCAATGTGACAAACAAAACAAAATAACTACCTTCCTTAATAATTACAGGTTTATGTATCACCCTCCAGACCATAGTGTACAAGTGGGTTCCACCATTGGTTTCACTCCAGTGTAGCCCAGCCTTGGGTGAACTAGCACCCACGTTGGTAGCATGATAAAAATCCCAAACTCCATTTGAATCATTTTTAAATATTATAAATATCCCATGCTTAGATTAAATTAGGGTCTTTGAATTCAAACCAAAAATTTTGTGGGCTTAATATGGCCACTAAGAGGCCTTGCTCAAAAAGGTGAAGGTACCAACGACCAATGTGGGTGCTGGTTCACCCCAGCCATTTCTGTACACTAAATACATAGGTAGATGGGGAAGAAGAAGGAGACTGATTATTACTATTTTCTTCAGCCTGGGACCCATGTAGAAAAAGAGATCCAATCTGGTGGTTAGACTTGAGAAAGAGGGGATTCTCATGATCAACATGCTTGAAAGAGATACCTACCTCCCAAGAGCATGATACTGGGCAACCATATGATTGACATGACAGTGGAAAAGAAGCGCCTACCTGAAGAATCAAATGGGGAACCATGTTGGAAGAAAAGCAGCAATTGAACCAAGGTAACGAGGGAGAGGATTTTGCACAATAAATGTGGGGGAAGATATCGTTATTGGGCAGAGACTCAGACATCTTTTGTCGGGTTTGTTGGTTGTTTAGAAAATAAGCAGATGGATCTGAGACAAATTCTTTTTTGTCCTGTCTTCAGCACCAATGTACAAAGGCAAATTGTATTTTAAATTTAAGGTCCCAGAGCTGAGAGGAGAGAGAGAAATGGGTGTGGGGAGGGGGGTTATAAAAAATAATTTGACTACACCTAATATACTGTAGTACCTTGGGCACTTCAAAGCGTGTTCGTCAAATAATTAATTAGTTTTGAGATATCCATTTCAACAACTGATATGTTCCAAATATTTTATCAGATTTGTTAAATTCCTTCCAAAAAAATATTTCTGTTTGTTTTGGAAAATGTCAACATTTCTGAAAATACTACATTTAGTGTCAAACTGCTGTGGTAGTAGCCTAACCAATTGACAATTGTGTGTGACTTCAAATTTCGTAGTCATGGGTTAGCATTAGTATGTTAAATTAGGGGAAAAAATAATTCATGGATACAACATGCCAGAGTCCAAATGTTAAATTAGCCATTGTGTTAAAATTGGAGGCCTGTGGCTGGGGAAAAGTTAATGATTTGCGTGTCAAACAATGTGACTTTGAGTACAAGAACAAGTACCCATTAATACCACCTGAGTGTGTTATGACTGCATGCAACAGCCACGTGGCATAACTGAGTATAAGGGCAATAAACCAGCAATAAGTCAACTGACTTGGGAACAATGGTTGGGCCACTGAAATGTGTTTCACGGGCTTCGATCTCTATTCCAGATAACGGCACCAGGGAAGAAAATAAGCCTACTCTTTGCCCCAGGAAAGGGTCAGCTAGATTTGGGCTCCCTTGATGCATTCAATAGAAAAAAAGCAAATTAAACCCATCGTGAGAATTAAGAGATCTACAATAAAGAATGGGAGCCGATTCGCCTTGGGAGTTCCATTAGGTGTTTCCCTTCAATAAACTTCAAGGAAATTGACCTTGTTGTCCATTGTATGGCTTTCTACATGTAACATGGTACCTGTGAACCAGTGTTGGGCCGGTACCTGCTTCTGCAGGTAAGGACCAATAGTGCTGGTTCCATGGACCCTACTTGAAATTGGCCCAAGCTTTGAAACTGTTTTATCATTCAACATCGAAGTCATCGCTGTTGCAACCCACAAAGCATAATCACTAACAAACCAAAAAATCCCAAAAGAAGGAAACCTAATTTCCTTTGCTACACAAATCAACATCCTCCTAAAAATGAACCGCAAAAAGCTCTATGCTTTTAGGTTTCTTCATCCTTTGCGGTTACACTGGCATTAGAATTGAGTCCCAATTCTAGTCTTGTCATTAGGGAGAATTGAAATTGTTAGTCTATGAGTTTTAATTTGGGTTTGAAACTAGAATGAAACCAAATTGTTTTAAAATTTTACTCCCAAGTCCTTTCTAGGGTTTAGGGCTCTCAATGACGCAATCCTTGTCCTCCTCCCCTTTCTATTTGTTATTAAGTCTTATGAATTTTTTTTCAGTTTTTCTTGTTGTCTCTTTTGCTTAGTGCAACTCTTGTTGTCTTCTTTTTCAAGTTATTACAAGTCTTATGACATCATTAATTTTTTCTCATTTTCTTTTGTTATCTCTTTGTTTAGTGCAATTCTTGTTGTCTTCTGCTCGAAGTTGCTATGAGTTATGACAATCTCAACTAAATTTTCTATTCAAATTTCATTGTTTTTTTTGTTTTCCTTTTAAATTCAATCATTTTTGTGCTCAAATCTTATTTTAGCTACATTTTGTTGCAAGCTCACAACATTCGATATGTCTCGCTAGGACATTGATTTTTCCAGTTTTGCTTCAATTTGTTGTGTTGTTCCAACAACTCTTTGTTGGTAAAGATGTTTTGAAATCCAAAAATTACAGCAACCTATTTTAAATGAGGGGCTTCACTGTATACGAAAGGAAATGGTTCTTTTTGGTACCCCAACCATACTTTGACCCCCCAACCCCATTTATTGATTATTTTATTTCTAGTAATTGCATTATTTGCACCAAGGATGGCTTTCATTTTAACTTGGTGTTGTTTATTACTAAGGAATTATTGTCATTGTTAATTATTGAAACACCATTTCTTAGAAGACTATTTTTGACACAAAATCCTCAACTAATATTTCCATCAAAATATTAATCAATGACTGAAATTCTTGCTAAAGTAGGCTAAGAAAACCAAGGAAAGGTTTGTGTATCTCAAACCATTGAATTTGTAATACTTATATTGTTAGTTTTCATTTGTGGATGTCAAGAAAGGATTGAATACTTTTGTTATCATTGTGCATTTTCACAATCACAAATGAAAGCCTTGTCATGCAATAGTTGGGCTTTTTGACACAATAAAAATTCATGAAACTACCATGGTTTTGTAGGTCAAATGATGTGATTGCAAAAGACAGTTAAATGCCCAATTTTTTGTATGTAAAAAATGAAGGAAATTATCTCTTAACTATGACCAATGCCTTAATTTCATATATTTTATATGAGGTGATGGGGTTAACAACACCATGAAGAGGCAATTGATGGTAGCATGCAATGTCGAAATGTTTGTTAGGGTGAGCATGTTCATACATGTTGACATGGCAATATAAAGTGTAGGAAAACAAGTTGACATGTAGGCAAAATGATAATTAAACAAGTAGTAGTAAAAAGACATGTTGATATGTACATTGTAAATCCAATAAATCTAGTAAATTGATGTGCCTTTTGCAAGTCAACCAACTAATAAGTTGGCATGACATAGTAAATAATTACTAGTAAGAATGGCATGTCGAGATGACATGCATTTAAACAATTATAACTAAATTGGACTAAACATTTTGATTAATATATGAAAGGAATTAATGACATTTCTAGAAGATTATTCATGGGACTTGTCTAGCAGGGTAGAGAAGGTAATTTACAAAGAACATCGGTGATGAAAATGAGAGGAAAAAAGAATGCAAAACATTGTAAATGCTTTTGAATTTCAATGAAGAACATGCATTATTTGTATGCTTATTATTTTATTTTCCATTATGTAATCAATCGTAATTAATATGGATATGGGGTGTTTATATTAATGAAGTAGGACAAGAACCCATTATTGATGCAAAATATTGTTGTTAACATTTGGTGACCATGCTAGGGAATTAAAGAAATCAATTTCATGAAACATTGGAGGAATTTTGATGTAAAACATGCATGATCTTCCACTATTAAATTGCAAATTATGGAAATTGAAGAAGGAAAAGTTGAAATAAATGAAATAAATTTAGGATTTTGTTTAATTCATGTTCTTTGCAAGTTCTTCCCCATGGTTACATAGATACGTTAGGTTTTTGTAGAATGGGAAAGAAAGATAGTAGAGTAAATAACATGATTCATTTAGGAATCGAACAAGTATTAACTTTTCCTAATTTATTTACATATTATGAACAAGATATGGTTAAATTTATTTTGTTATTTGATCACTATAATAATGTTTATCAGGGATGGTATGAAAAATGGTAGATTATGACTATTGTTAAAAGAAAGAACAAATGGTTGAAAGAGATTATAACATGTTAAATGAAGGAAAATTTTAATTAAGTTCACATTGCAAGTGTGGTTGCAATTTCTAGAATTATTTGTACACACAAAGGAATGCACCAAAATTTGATGAATGGGCAAATTTTGTAAAGAAATTTACTATTTGAGAACATCCAAGAATTAATAATCTAGAAATTGCATGGTGGTATGGAAATGTGGTGTATATAACAAAAATCACTAATTAGTGATGTTACATAACTAACAAAATATAGAAGATGGCTACTAGTGATGGCATGCATACTTACACTAATTTGAATTAAGGAAATTATAGTAGCGCATCATATTATTAAATTTTTTGATATAAAGGAATTTGTTGTTTACCAAATATTCATGTTTTAATATAAAAATGGATGTTGAATGATATGTATTGGGCTCCTAGATTTTCAAGATCTAATTATGTAGAAACTAGAAGGGAATGAAGAATATTTCCTTGAAAAAACTAAAAATCAAAAGAATTCTTGTCTACATTGATGACTTTAAACCCTTATGAAGGGGACTGAATGAAGATTTTTTTAAGAAAATGATTGTATATAT
>Ga0116230_10003130_pt1 | contig 16071 bp, 16 predicted proteins | sample S1TSphfallax_3_FD_88678 | JGI IMG/M metagenome (GOLD analysis project Ga0116230, IMG submission 88678) | Host-associated microbial communities from peat moss isolated from Minnesota, USA - S1T2_Fd - Sphagnum fallax MG | ecosystem: Host-associated > Plants > Peat moss > Unclassified | place... | reverse complement strand
TGCAAACCAAGCTCCATCGCGACAAGAAAGCGAAAGATGCCTACGTACATCTGTATGACGACAGCCGGCGTTTTGGACGGCGCTAAGCGGTCAGCCATAGCTTCGGCCATCTCGAAAGCGCATAGCGATGCTACGGGCGCACCGCCTTTCTTCGTGCAGGTCATCTTTCAAGAGGCAAAACCTGGCCACCGTTTTCTCGGTGGCAGCGAGATCAATGATCACGTCTGGATTCACGGCGACATCCGTGCCGGGCGCACACTTGAGGCACGCAAAATCTTGATGCTTTCGATAATGAAAGACATATCGAAAATTATGGGCCTTACGGAAACGCAAGTCTGGGTCTACTTGAACTCGCTCGAACCGACCGACATGGTCGAATATGGTCATGTTTTACCGGCACATGGCGAGGAGAAAGTTTGGTTCGACGCACTACCGCAATCGCTCAAAGACTACCTGCTGAGTCTTGGAACAGAGCAGGATAATTTCGATCTGTGATAAGTGCGTAATCGCCGACGTTTTGGGAATAGATTTCGAAACGTCGAGGCAGTTCGAGAGCCAGTTAGACGCAAGTAATGAAGAACGGCAGCAAACAGCGGTTTTTATTATCAAGCGCGGAACGGCCGCTTTTTAGGACGGTTAAATACCGCTAAACGACCGAAATGGGTGCGATATGGCAGCGGCCGTCAGAATGGCAGTTCGGTAGATTGACCCATGTCTGCGGTCGTGCGGTCAAACCGCTTACGATATTGCACAGCCGATCGCGCGTTGGCCGGCCATCTCTAAACGAGTCTGCCCCGTCCGTCTGCGCCGGAGCTTGGCCTGGCGGAGACGGGGCTCTATAAAGGGCCGGAACCCCCATCCCAAGAGCCAGGAGTGAACGATGGCTGAAATTGAAATGTATGCGACGCAGACTTGCGACTATTGCGCGGACGCGAGAACCCTATTTAAAAAGAAAGGCGTGACCTATAAGGAAATCGACGTGACCGGGTCGAAGGAATTGCGCAAGGAGATGACCAAGCGCGCCAATGGTGGCGACACGGTCCCGCAAATCTTCATCGACGGTAAACATATCGGCGGCTACGACGATATGCGTGCGATGGACAAAAAAGGTTTGCTCGATCCGCTGCTCGGAAAGACCGCGTAAGCGTTTGCACGAACGCCAGGGACTCACGGACCCCCTTGAACGGCCGGGGCGCCAAGCTAGCTGGCGCTCTCTGCCGAACTTAAAACCTATGCGCTCAAAACCTATGCGCCCTTGTCCGGGTGCAGCCATTCGCCGCTGTCATTGATTATGGCTTTCGTAAACGTGCTGCCATCCGCGTTCGTATGAGGCCGTGAGAGGCTGATGATCATGCCAGAGCCAAGACCGGCAAAGCAGGCCATCACGGCGCTCAAGGCAAAACGGTCGAGGCCAGCGGCCAATGGCAAGCCGATGAAGGCCTCGGCGGTGAACAATCCCATGAGCAAAGTGACGGTGGCGTCGAAGCTGGTCGCACGCGGCCAAAGTGTCAGGATCAAAAGCGGCGCGAGACCGGAGGCGGATAAAAGGATAGCAACGCCGATCAATACCCGCGGGTTCATGTTGAAAAGGGTAAGGCCCGATCCGCAAAGCGCGATAAGCGCGACCGCAAAGGCGCGGGTGACCGCGAGCCTGCGGCTTGTTAACGCGGAATGATCGCGGACGCGATAAAATAGATCATTGCCGAGCACGGTGGCGCCCGATTGAATGCCAATGGCCGCGAGGCTCAATCCGAGGACCAAAAGCGCAGCGGAGGCGAGGCCCGAAAAGGCGCTGCTAAACCCGCCAAACTCTGCGAAAGCGGTCAGCAGATAAGTGCCCGTGGCTTTGATGTCTTGCATCCGCAGCCCGGCCGCAGGACCGGGCCTGTTTGCGCAGGCGTGCTGCGCTGCGAGACGATCGGCGGCTGGCATCCCGCAGAGTGAGACCGCGCCTTCGCCACTTGCTCGATAGAGGCTTGCCGGAAGCGCGTCGGGCGTTTGTCCGATCACGACCGGGTCGAGTGTGAGGCTTGCCTGTGCCAAAGTCATCGCCGCGATCAGAATGAGCATGCCGCCCCAGCAAAGCGCCGCGAATCCGGAACGTTGCGCGGCGCGGCGATCCTCGCAGGCGATCGAAACACAAAGAAGCGGGGCGAGCACGCCAAGCCCAAGTGCGATCGCAGCGATCAAAACAAGATCCATATGATCTTTGGATTGTGTCGCGGAGGTCCAGGCTTCGATATGAACGAGTGCGTCTGCCCAAAGATCGGCGCGCCCAAATCCAGGGAAGGCAAGCGGCGTGCCTTGAAAAGCCGTTATTAAGAGGGGCAGGCCGAAAGCCGCGACCGTGATCACCGCGGCGGCTGTCGCGGCCCAAAGCGTTCCTGCCAGACCGCCGGGCAGAACGATGAATACCAGAAAACTTGCGATGATCGCGGAGGCCGCGGATGTGCTGAAACCGCTGAGGGCCACAAGCGAGGAGAGAGCTTCCCGATAACCGGCCAGGGCGATCAGAATGGTGACGGCGGCGGTCAGAAGGATAGCGCCGAGCCGTGCCGAGAGATGCGGAAACCGCGCCGTGATGAGATCGGGGATCGAAAATGCGCCTGTCTTGCGCAGCAATGGCCCTGTCACGAGACCGGCACAGGCCATGCCGCAGGCAAATCCCGCGAAAAGCTCGGTCAGGGATGTCCCTTGCGGGACAGGCGGGATGAAGGGCAAAAAGAGAGCCGCGCCGAGGCCAGCCATGGCGAGGCCCGCATAAGGCGCGGGGAGCGCCCGGCCCGCGGCATAAAACCAAGAGACCCGCATCGTCCGCAAAAGCGCGCCGATCACGGCAACACCTGAGAGCACAAAAAGAATGGAGAGCGCCCGCACGAGGCCGTCGGGAACCCCGACACGGTCCATGAGGGCGAGAAGACCAATCCCGCTCAATAAGATGGCGAGGGCGAAAGCGAAGCGCCCATCGATGCCCGCGCGCTGAAAACGATCTTGCGTCATTTATTCCGGAACTGCCTGAACGAGGCCTTTGCCCAATCGCGTTTATGTCCGTTCATGTCGATTCTCCGGGTCCGATGGTGCGAGGAGCCCTCCCGGTTTGGACCGGTTTCACCTATATATAGCCTGTTTCGGTTGGTCCGCGTGTTTACCGGATTTTCGCAGCCGAATATCTATAGAGCCGAGGGTGCTATGACGAATGATCAGGATGTTTCGCGCATGACCGCACCGAACTGGACCCAGAGCGGCGCGGCGCCGAAGACCGATGCGCCGCGATGGACAAGATCTTCGCCGGTCGATCAATTTCTCGGCGGTTCACCCGCGGCTGTCTTTATGAAGCTCCTTTTCGTGTCCTTGATCGTCGGGGCGCTGATGATGTGGCTTGGGCTGCGCCCGGCCGATCTCGTGACGGGGCTTATGCGGCTCGCCGATCGGATTTGGGCGCTTGGCTTCGATGCGGTTCGCGAAGTCGGCGATTATATCGTGGCTGGCGCCATGGTCGTCGTGCCGGTATGGCTGATCCTGCGTCTGCTCAATCTGCGCCAAATGGCGAAGTAGACGCGGGAAGCCGCGTTCTAAAATATGTCGAAGGATCATCAATCCGGCGCGCCCGCGCTGGCGATCAATCACGCGGCGGTGGTGCGTCTCGCGCTGCCGATGGTGCTCGCGCATCTTTCGACACCCCTCTTGGGCTTCGTCGACGCGGCGGTGATCGGCAGGCTCGGAGAAGCCTATCTTCTCGGCGCGATCGCCGCCGCGGCCGTCATCTTCGATTTCACCTTCTGGGGCTTCGGCTTTCTGCGCATGGGGACGGCGAGCCTCACCGCGCAGGCGCTCGGGCGCGGCGATACCATCGAGGGCCATGCCGTTTTAATGCGCGCGCTGATCATGGCGGCGGGGCTTGGCCTCGCGTTGATCGTCTTGCAAAGACCTATTGCCTGGATCGGTTTTTCTCTGCTCGGCGCGAGCGCGGCTGTCGCTGAGGCGGCACGCTCCTATTTCGACATCAGGATCTGGTCGGCCCCCGTCGCGCTCGTCAATTACGTGCTGCTCGGTGTCTTCATCGGGCGCGGCAAGACCGGCGTCGCCTTGGGCTTGCAGGTTCTCATCAATCTTTCCAACATCGTCTTCAATATCGTCCTTGTGTACGGCCTGTCCCTGGGCGTGCGCGGCTCGGCCATCGGCACATTGCTCGCCGAAATTTTAGGTGTCTGCGCGGGCCTCATCATGCTGACACGCTCCGGCCGTCACTGGTTTGTGATCGATGCGAAAATTCTCAAAGACCGCGCGCGCCTTGTCCAGATGATGGCAATCAATCGCGACCTGATGATCCGCACGGCGGCGCTTTTGTTCAGCTATGCCTTTTTCACCGCGCAGGGCGCGCGGGGCGGCGATATCGTGCTGGCGGCCAATGCCGTCTTGATGAATCTTTATTTGATCGGCGCCTTTTTCCTCGATGGATTCGCGACGGCCGCGCAGCAGCTTTGCGGCCAGGCCTATGGCGCAGGCGATGGCGCGCGCTTTCGCACCGCTGTGCGGCTCACGATGCTTTGGTGCCTGGGCTTCTCCGCGTGTCTGTCGGTCGCCGAGTTTTTGGGCGGTCACGCCTTCATCACGTTTGTCACGACGAATGAGGCTGTGCGGGAAACAGCCTGGGCCTATATTGCCTATGCCGCCGCCGCCACCTTTTGCGGTGCTGTATGCTTCGATTTCGACGGGGTTTTCATCGGTGCGACCTGGACGCGCGATATGCGCAACATGATGCTCGTCTCGATGGCGCTCTATCTTTTGAGTTTCGTTCTTCTGAAACCCTTCGGCAACGCAGGCCTTTGGCTCGCGATTTTGTTCTTCCTCAGCATACGCGGTGCGACGCTTTATTGGCGCTACCGGCGATTGGTGAGGGAGGCTTTTCCGGACGCCCAGTCCGCCGCGCCCGTACCGGTCGCATCCGCGAGCCGGGGATAATGGTTTTCATCGAGATGCTTTAAAAGGCCGCGTTTGATCGCGCCGATCAGCCCAGGCCCGTGAAAGACGAGCGCCGTGTAAAGCTGTATCAGTGTCGCGCCCGCCTCGATCTTGGCGAAAGCCGCCTCGGCGCTATCGACTCCGCCGACGCCGATCAAGGGGAATTGCCGCTCAACGCGAAGATAGGCTTCGGCCAGCATATGCGTCGAAAGCGCGAAGAGCGGCTTGCCGGAGAGGCCGCCCGCCTCTAACGCCTGTGACTTATCGAGCAGAGCGTCAGGGCGTGAGATTGTCGTGTTGGAGACGATCAATCCATCTATTTTTTTGGATCGCGCGGTTCGAATAATCGCATCGAGCTCCTGCATGGAAAGGTCTGGCGCGATCTTTAAAAGAATCGGCTTAGGGCCATAATGCTCGGCCGCGCGGTCGCGGGCTTCGAGCACGCGCGCCAAAAGATCGTCGAGGGCATCCGCTGCCTGAAGGTCGCGCAGTCCGGGCGTATTGGGCGACGACACGTTGATCGTGAAATAGGCCGCGAGATCGGCGAAGGCTTCGATGCCTGCCACATAATCGGCGGCGCGGTCGGCCGCGTCTTTATTGGCGCCGAGATTGATGCCGAGCGGCGCGCTCGCGCAGGGATGCTGCACGAGCCTTTGATGGACCTTGGCGTGACCTTCATTGTTGAAGCCGAAGCGGTTGATCGCTGCCGCGTCGGCTATGAGACGAAACAGACGCGGGCGCGGATTACCGCTCTGCGGGCGCGGCGTCACGGTGCCGATTTCGACAAATCCGAAGCCGAGCCGGGCCATATGCTCAGGGACGTCCGCGTTCTTATCGAAACCCGCGGCGAGGCCGAGGGGATTGCTGAAGGTAAGACCGAAGGCTTCGGTCGTAAGGCGGGGATCATCCAGCCGGGGTGCCGCTTTTGGCAGAAGCCGCAGCGCTTTGATCGTCAGGTGATGCGCAGTCTCGGGGTCCAAACGGAACAACAGGGGTTTCGCCAGAGCCGCTAGGCGAGCGATCATTGGCCAATGTCCCTTGAGTGGATACATGAGGCCCTCATGCTTCGAGACGTCGCTTTTAGCTCCTCCTCAGCATGAGGGTCCTGGCAGATTCGCGCTGCTGATCCCTCATCCCGAGGAGCCTCACGAAGTGAGGCGTCTCGAAGGACGAGGGATCTCATAGCGCCCTCATAAATCAATGCCGGTAAAATCATGGCTGCCATCCGCCTTCATTGGCAGCGGCTTAACCCATGCGACCGCATCGAGCGGCAGAACTGCGTAGAGATGCGGAAACAGAGCGCCGCCGCGCGACGGCTCCCATTTGAGGGGCTCTTTCAGTTTGTCTGTATCGATGGCGGCGATGACGAGATCGTCCTGACCTTTGAAATGAAGCGCCACCGTTTCGCGCGTCTGCCCGGCCGTTGAAAAATGGATGAATCCATCGGCGAGATCGATGGAGGCGCCGGTGAATTGGCCTCGGCTCTCGGCTTCCCGCCAGAGTTTCGCCGAAGCGATTTTATAGATGAAACTCATTCGAAATCTCGTCTACGTCGATGGCAGGTCATGCGCTCTTGGCAAGACTTTCCGGTGATTGGACAGGGATTTGAAGAGGGATGAAATGTTTTTTGTTGTTTGTCACGACGACGAGATCATGGACAGCGGCTGTGCCCGCGATGATGGCATCTGCCATTCCTGGGCTATGGCCCGAAGCATTGGCAATGCCCTCCATCTGTCCTGCTGCGCGCGCGACCGCGATATCGCAGCCGATGATTTTGTCGCCGAAATCAGTAACAAGACCCGTCAACCAAAATTGCAGCTCTTCGGCGCGCGCGGTTGCACCCTTTTGCCTCAGCTTGGTGATGCCTTTAGCAATCTCATGCACGGTTATTACAGAAAGAAAAAGCTCGCCTTTGGCGTCCGCCGTTTGCAGCCATATGCCGAAATCGTCAAACAGCGCTCCTTTGGATAGCGCAAACATTGAAATCACGTTGGTGTCAAGCAGATAGCCGCTCAAAGGTCGATATCCCTGGATGGCGAAGAATTGCGCTCAAACTCGAGTCCAGGAAATGTCTTCAAATAGTTGACTAGGCCTGGCCTGTTTCTTTCGAGAACCTTGCGGGCAATGGCGGCAGCCTCAATGGATACCAAGGCTGCAACCGGCTTGCCGTGGCGCGTAATGGTTACGAATTCTCCTTTGACGGCCTCGTCGACGAGACTGGAAAGCCCCGCTTTCGCATCCTTAAGATTGATGATTGTCATAGGCCGCGCTGCGCGTTGAGGTGGTCATATATGACTATAATAAATTCTTTTCTATATATTTCAATGAGTTCGAATGTATTTTCCCAACTACATTCGTTTCGGCCTCGCTGATCATCAATGCTGAACGGCCGCTCTGGCATTTCGCCAGAGATGGCCTTGCGCCTTGAATCCGCAGGTTGGGGCAAGGCGGAAGGCTGGCTTGGTATGCAGCTCGATTATGATTTGTGGAAGGTGAAGCCGCGGGTTGGCAAACGCATCAAGGTGAAGCGCTTCCCGTCGCGGCAACCGGTCGAATAGTCACCCGCGTCGAAAGATCTCTAACTCACGCCGCCGCTGCGGTGGTCAGCGCATCGCAAATATCATCGACCACGCGCTCGACGAGATCGGCGTCGTCGCCTTCCGCCATCACGCGGACGACCGGCTCTGTCCCCGACATCCGGATCACCAAACGCCCCGAATTGGCGAGCCTCTGCTTGCCCGCTTCGATCACGCGGATCACGCGTTCCTCAGCCAAAGGCTGGCCAGCCTTGAACCGCACATTCTTCAAGATTTGCGGCAGCGGCTCGAAGCGATGGCAGACTTGGCTCACCGGTTTCATCTTGCGTTTGACCAGGGCCAAAACCTGCAAGGCCGCGACGAGGCCATCGCCCGTCGTGCCATAATCGGACAAGATGATATGGCCGGACTGCTCGCCGCCGACATTATAGCCGTGCTCGCGCATATGTTCGAGCACGTAGCGATCACCAACGGCGGTGCGGGCCAGCGAAAGCCGGATGCTTTCCAAAAAGCGTTCGAGTCCGAGGTTGGACATTAATGTCGCGACAATGCCCGGCTGGGTGAGGCGTCCATCTTCGCTCCAGCTTTCGGCAATCGCGGCCATCAGCTGATCGCCATCGACGATCTTGCCGGTCTCATCGACGATCAGCACGCGGTCGGCGTCGCCGTCGAGCGCGATGCCGATATCGGCGCGCATCTCGCGGACTTTTTTCGCCAGCGCCTCGGGCGCGGTCGAACCGACGCCGCGATTGATGTTGAGGCCATCGGGTTCGACGCCAATGGCGAAGACCTCGGCGCCTAGCTCCCATAACGCTTCGGGGGCGAGCTTATAGGCCGCGCCATTGGCACAATCGATGACGATGCGCAGTCCATCGAGCGACAGATTACGCGGCAAGGTGCGCTTGGCGAATTCGATATAGCGGGCATTGGCATCATCGACGCGCTTGGCGCGCCCGAGATCGGGAGATTTCGATAATTTCCGGTTGAGATCCTCGTCCATCAAGGCTTCGATCGAGGCTTCGACCGCATCGGATAATTTATAGCCGTCGGGTCCGAAGAGCTTGATCCCATTGTCTTCGAATAGATTGTGGGAGGCTGAAATCATGACGCCGACATCGGCCCGCATCGAACGGGTCAGCATGGCGACGGCTGGCGTCGGCATCGGACCGAGCAAAAGGACATCCATGCCAACGGAGGTGAAGCCCGCGACCATCGCATATTCGATCATATAGCCAGAGAGTCGCGTATCCTTACCGATCACGGCTCTATGGCGATGGTCGCCGTGCTGAAAAATGACGCCGGTCGCCTGTGCCACTTTCATGGCAAGTTCGGCGGTGATCACGCCATTGGCGCGGCCCCTGATGCCATCGGTTCCGAAATATTTACGGGCCATGCGCTGAAACGGTCTCCTGACAGGATCATTCGGCATAGATCCTTTTACACGTTTAGCCCGCGGGAAACCACTCTGAACCCTGGCCGGTCCAGTTTGAGTCTCGTGCGGTGCGAATCGCTATGATCTGACTTAAAAATAGGGCGAAGCCGGTAAATATGTGTTTATCGGAATATCCAAAAAAATTATGCCAAAGCACTCAAATCAATAGGTAAGAACATGGCCAGATTAAGTGATCTTGCCAAGCGATCACGGTTTCGTCCTCAATTCATGCGGCATTAAGGCCGGCCTCTGTAAAGGGTCACAAAGCGCCTAACCCCAATTTGGCCGAACTGCGTTCGTAATATCCGTTCTCTGTCCGGCACCCATAGGATTTTGCCGAATGTATAAATCTTTTCACGCCTTTCCGTCTTTGAAAGCCTTGTTGCCGCTGATCGGCGCGCCGATTTTCGGACTGGCGCTTTTTGGCGCAAGTGCTTCGGCACAAGACGTTCCGCTGCAAAACATGGCGCCATCGGCGCGGCTCGATCGTCTCCAAACCCAAATCGACGGGCTGCGATCAAAACTCCTGACCTCTCAAGGCTATGAGGTTGCGCAAGGCTATGGCTATGGACGGCCGCCCGGCACGATCGGTGACGCGGACGAAGGCTATAATGCCGCGCCGCGCCAGGACGCGGCCGCTCTCGACGTGCGAATCGGTCATATGGAAGAGCAGATGCGCCAGATGAACGGTCAAATCGAGCAGCTTCAATTCGCCCAGCATAAGCTCGAAGATCAGCTCAAAAAATTTCAGCAAGACGTCGATTTCCGGTTCCAGGACGGCAGCCATGGCGCTGCCCCGCGCCCGCAAAAACGGACTGAAGCGACCGAAAGCGAGATTGGCGTCCCGCCCGGTTCCCCGGCGGCCGCGAGCGCTCCGGCCGAGCTTTCTTCGTCCGGCAGCACCACGGGGTCCGGCGTTTCCCTGCACGGAAGCCATCGCGGCGACGAATTCGACCCGGCTTCTGATCCCAATGCGCCAGGTGTGCCGCATCAGTTGGGCAGTATCGCGTCGAGTTCGACCCCTTTGCCGCCGCCGGCAATGCCGAAGACGATGGCTGAAAAGACCATGGCTGAAAACCGGCCCTCCAGCGCCATTATCGACGACGATGCCGATCCCGATGCGCCGCTCGATCTTGCCACGGGCCGGCGAAGCGCGGTGACGCCATCTTCAACGCCGCCCGGGTTTGGAACCGCCGCCGCGCCCAGGCAAATTCCTTTGACACAGCCGCAGGCGATGCCGGCGTCCCCGGCGCCTGGACCCGCAACGATGGCGGCTGTGCCGCCTGTTGCCTCCCCGAAAGAAGAATTCGATGTCGCACTCGGCTATTTCAAACAGAAAGAATATGAGAACGCCGAGAAGGGGTTTTCGTCATTTCTGCAGAAAAATCCGAAAAATAGAATGGCGGCCGATGCGGTTTATTATCTCGGCGAGACCTATTTTCAGCGCGGGCGCCAGCGGGAGGCCGCGGAGCAATATTTAAAAATCTCCACGAATTATGCGACCTCCGCCCATGCGCCGGAAGCCATGCTGCGCCTTGGTCAATCCTTGAATGCTCTTGGCGCAAAAGAGCAGGCCTGTGCCACTTTCGATGAAGTGCCGCGGAAATACCCGAATGCTTCGGCCTATGTGAAAACAAATGCCGAAAAGGAAGCGCAACGCGCCAAATGCTAGATAATGTGTTTCCACCGGGCGAAACGCCTCGGATTGCGTCTAAAATGGAGACCGGGCGCTCACATCCGGCGGCAGAGACGGTCTTCGCCGCGCTGCGCCCGGCAAAAGCTGTGGTGGTCGCGGTGTCAGGGGGGCCTGATTCCGTCGCGCTCATGTTGATGGCAGCCGATTGGGCTCAGACCGGACTGGCGCCTCCGCTTTTTGTGGCGACGGTTGACCACGGATTGCGGCAAGAGTCCTACGGTGAAGCGCAGCAGGTGGGGCTCTGGGCACATGCGCTCGGCCTGCCGCACCGGCTGCTGACCTGGGAGGGCGACAAGCCAAGAACAAGAATTCAGGAACGCGCACGGCAGGCGCGTTACGATCTTCTTTGCGCTTATGCCGTGGAAGTTGGGGCCGATTACCTCATTACGGCGCATCATGCGGACGATCAGGCGGAAACAATCCTGTTTCGGCTTCTGCGCGGGAGCGGTTTGAGAGGTTTGGGAGGAATGGCTGTCGCGATGCAACGGCAAAATCTGGTGCATCTGCGTCCCTTGCTCGATTGGGCCAAGGATGACCTCATTGCTCTGTGTCAACGCCGCGGGCAGGCTTTTTTCGAAGACCCCTCCAACAGGAATCCGGCCTATGCCCGAACAAAGCTGCGGATTCTTTCAAGCGTGCTGTCCGAAAACGGCCTCGACCGGACGTCCCTTCTCCGGCTTGGCAACCGCTTGGCGCGTGCCGATGCGGCGCTGCAATCGCGGGCCGCGGCTCTTGCCGCCAGCCTCCCGAACACCGCCGCGGCGCCGGGCTACCTCGCGGATATTTCGTCTCTCCGGGGCGAGCCGGAAGAAATTCTCGCCCGAATCCTCGACATTCAGATCCGCGCCGTCAGCGGTAAAAACGAACCTTTGCGGCTCGACCGGCTGGAATCCATCGCCGTCCGCCTTCATGCCGCGCTGCTCCATCATCATACTTTAGCAGCAACTCTCGGCGGCGTGGCTTTACATCTCGATCAAAAGACCTACCTCTCTCTACAGCTGGAACGGCAACGGCGGCGCGGCCGAAACGCAAATGTGTAAACGTCGCGCGCATTTCTCTCCGTTGGAGACCAAATACGTCCCTTGGCAATGCGGCCCGCGGAGCTTACATTAAACAAAACGCACTGATGTAAGTGCTTCTTTGACTGGGCCATGCCCTAATGGGTTAGCCTGGCTCGATAGGATGAAAATGAATCCGAATTTCCGGAATTTTGCCCTTTGGGTGATCGTCTTCCTTCTGGTGGTTGCATTGGTAATGCTCTTCCAGAATCCAAGCCAGCACGCCACCGCGCAGGATATTACTTTCAGTCAGCTTCTCAGCGATGTCGATCAGGGCCGCGTGCGGGAAGTGACGATCTCCGGCAACGAGATCAACGGTCACTTCACGGATAATCGCACCTTTGCGACCTATGCGCCGAACGATCCGACGCTGGTGCAGACTCTCTACAAGAAAAACGTCGCCATCTCCGCGAAACCGCCGTCCGATGGCAATAGCTGGCTGGTGACGCTTCTCGTCAATGGCTTGCCGCTAATCGCCTTTCTGGGTGTGTGGATTTTCCTGTCCCGGCAGATGCAGGGGGCTGGCGGGAAAGCCATGGGGTTCGGCAAATCGAAAGCCAAGCTTCTGACCGAGGCGCATGGCCGGGTCACGTTCGAAGATGTCGCTGGGGTCGATGAAGCAAAGGAAGATTTGCAGGAAATCGTCGAATTTCTGCGCGATCCTCAAAAATTCCAGCGGCTTGGCGGTCGAATTCCACGCGGTGTTCTGCTCGTCGGGCCTCCGGGCACCGGTAAAACCCTGCTGGCGCGCGCCATCGCGGGCGAAGCCAATGTTCCGTTTTTCACGATCTCCGGCTCGGATTTTGTGGAAATGTTCGTCGGTGTCGGCGCGAGCCGCGTGCGCGATATGTTCGAGCAGGCGAAGAAAAATGCGCCCTGCATCATCTTCATCGATGAAATCGACGCGGTCGGACGCCATCGCGGCGCAGGCCTCGGGGGCGGCAATGACGAGCGTGAGCAGACCTTGAACCAGCTGCTTGTCGAAATGGACGGGTTTGAAGCCAACGAAGGTATCATCTTGATCGCCGCGACCAACCGTCCCGACGTTCTCGATCCCGCGCTTCTGCGGCCCGGCCGGTTCGACCGTCAGATCGTTGTGCCAAATCCCGATATTGTCGGACGCGAGCGCATCTTGAAGGTTCATGTCCGTAAAGTGCCTCTGGCTCCCGACGTCGATTTGCGGACCGTCGCCCGCGGAACGCCTGGTTTTTCGGGCGCTGATTTGATGAATCTCGTCAATGAGGCGGCGCTGATGGCGGCACGGCGCGGCAAGCGCATCGTGACCATGGCCGAGTTCGAAGACGCGAAAGATAAAATCATGATGGGCGCCGAGCGGCGAACCTTGGTCATGACCGAAAAGGAAAAAGAACTGACGGCCTATCATGAAGGCGGTCACGCTCTGGTTGCTCTCAATGTTCAGGCCACGGACCCTGTCCATAAAGCTACCATCATTCCCCGCGGCCGTGCCATGGGCATGGTCATGCAATTGCCGGAGCGTGACAAGCTCTCGATGAGCTACGAGCAGATGACCTCGCGGCTGGCTGTCTTGATGGCGGGGCGTGTGTCAGAAGAAATCGTTTTCGGCTGGGACAAGGTCACATCCGGCGCGCAATCGGACATTGAGCAGGCGACAAAATTGGCCCGTGCGATGGTGACGCGATGGGGCTTCTCGGAAGAGCTTGGCACGGTCATGTATGGTGAAAATCAGGAAGAAGTTTTCCTGGGCTATTCGATGGGCCGTCAGCAGAATATCTCCGAAGCGACATCCCAGAAGATCGATGCTGAAGTGCGCAGGCTGGTCGAAGCAGGTCATGCCGAAGCGACGCGGATCATCAGCGAAAAGCGTCAGGACCTTGAAGTCCTCGCCAAGGGGTTGCTCGAATATGAAACCTTGTCTGGGGATGAAATCATCGGGCTGCTCGTAGGCCGCAAGCCGGTGCGTGAAATGCCTGAGGATACGGCACCGGTTCGTGCACCAGCGTCCCCGGTGCCTACAACAGGATCGAGCCGTCCGCCGCCGCGGCCCGAACCGGGGCTTGAGCCCCAGCCGCAGGTTTGACAGATCAAAAGACAACAAAAAGCCCGGCGGAAGCCGGGCTTTTTGTTCGGCGTCGGCGCTTGAAATGGACCAATCAATAGTCTAAACTTTTTTATGCGATTTCCGTCTCCGAAGCCAAAGGGCAATTGACTGAACTCGTGCAGCGCGCCGAGGGAGGCGATGAGATCGTTTTGACGCGCCACGGCCAGGATGTTGCCCGCCTTATGCCCGTTGCAAGCGTTCAGAGCCGCGAGGCGCGCAGGGCCATCATAGAAAAAATTCAAGCTTCCGCCGCGAGCAAAGCAGCTGACGGGCTGAACGCGGCGCAAAGCCAGGACTTTCTCTATGGCAAGGACGGCTTGCCCGAATGATCGCTGTCGATACATCGGCGCTTATGTGCATCATTCTTCAAGAAACGAAGTCTTCAACTTGTGTGGAGGCTCTCGCGGCTGAGACGGAAGTCCTCATTTCAGCTGCTACAGTCGCGGAAGCTCTGATCGTCGCGGGCCTCAAAAATATCGGCGACGCGATGGGGCAGCTCATTAAGGATCTGAACCTCATTATCCTCCCAGTGACTCCGGAGGCCGCTTATCGCGTCGCGGAAGTCTATGCGCTTTGGGGCAAGGGTGGCCACCCGGCGCGTCTGAATTTCGGCGATTGCTTCTCGTATGATGTAGCCAAGGAATATTCTTGCCCGCTTCTTTTTATCGGCGACGATTTCTCGAAGACGGATTTGCGCGGTGTGATCTAAATCCGCTCGAACAGCATTAGCGCTCCATCGACGGGCCTATTGGCTTCCAGCCGGATCGTTGTTGCTTCTTGACGCCGCAGAATGAAGGCGCCGCGTGCAAGTTCCTCGATGTAGCCCGGCCGGTGGGCAAAGCGGCCAGAGGGCAGCAAGCGATAGGTTTGCGCATCCGTTGTTTCGATGGTCAGCGCGAGGAGGCCGCCTTGCCCAAGGAGGCGGGCAGTATGGTGAACGAAAGCGCTGAGATCGCCGACATAAACCAGAAAATCAGCAGCGAAGATCAAATCGAACGGCTGTTCCCGCTGAGCCAAAAAGGCGATGGCTTCGCTGGTTACGAGCTGATCGTAGACGTCCCGCGCCGCGGCCTTTTCGAGCATGCGCGTCGATAAATCGACGCCGGTGAGGATTCGTCCTGGTGCTTTCAGGAGCGGGCCTGCGAGACCTGTTCCGCATCCAAGATCGAGAATGCGTGCCGGTTGCGCGCGATGCGCGGCGAGAAGCGCATGAAGCTTTTCAGGCCCATGATAATCGAGAATCTCGACAAGCTGATTGTCGAACGTATCTGCGAATTTATCGAAATAGCTGACGATATAATCTTCAGGCGCCTGGGTGAGCGGTTCATGCTTCAGGGCGGCGAGAAGATACGTCTGGATGGCATCGTCCGGGTTTTCGCTTCGATGGATTTCGCCGAGCCGGATAGCGGCTTCTTCGTGCCCATAACCGCTTAGGATATGAAAGGCATCTCTGATAAGCTTTTCGCGATTTTCGGGGTCAGCGCCGACGGCCTCGCGATAGGCTTCAAGGCCATCGGCAAGCTGGCCACGAAGGACAGAGGCCAAAAATTTGGCTTGTCCGAATTTAAGCCGCAACGGCAAATCGTCAGGCTGGCGGCGGGCGGCTTCGGCAAAGGCATTCGCGGCACCGGGAAAATCACCCAGATTGGTCAAGGCCTGGGCGAGGCAAGTATAAATCGCAGCATTTTGACTGCCGCGCGCAATCGCGTCTTTGAGGCATTCAGCTGCTTTTTCATAGCGTTTGGCACGCACATAAAGCAGGCCAAGGCTAATCGCGGCATCGGCGGATTTGGGGTCGAGCGTCAACGCATGCCGGAAAGCGTCTTCTGAACATGCGATATCGGGCTCGGCGCTATAAATCGTACCAAGCAGCAGCCAATCCGTGGCTGAGGATGGATCGCGGCTCAAAGCGTTTTTCAGGCAACCGGCGGCTTCCTGCCGGTGGCCGCTTGCGAACAGAATGCCGCCGAGACCGCTCCATAAAGAGGCTTCCATAGGCGCGAGTGCGACAGCGCCTGCAAACATCCGCATGGCGTTTTGCAGATCGCCTTGCTGCCAAAACAAAAGCCCGACATGCCGCAACGCCTTTGGGGGCTCGCTATAGTGTTTCATCATGGCTTGAAGGCTCGGATGCTCCGCCTGCCATTTTGGCAGAAGTGCCATCACCTGTTCGGGTGCGGGAAGCTCAATATCCATCCATGGCCCTCCACGAGCTGGATCATGTTCCTTGCTCTTCAGGCGATACGTGTCTGGAGGACTAAACGTTTCCCGCCGATCCAATCTATTTGCGATTTCCCCGTGTCCAC
>Ga0116230_10003129_pt1 | contig 16073 bp, 16 predicted proteins | sample S1TSphfallax_3_FD_88678 | JGI IMG/M metagenome (GOLD analysis project Ga0116230, IMG submission 88678) | Host-associated microbial communities from peat moss isolated from Minnesota, USA - S1T2_Fd - Sphagnum fallax MG | ecosystem: Host-associated > Plants > Peat moss > Unclassified | place... | reverse complement strand
TTTCATTTCGCGCTTCGGAAGAACGGCGCATTGATGCTTGGGCCGAGCGAGACGACAGGCGACATAGCCGACGAATTCGAGACAATCGATAAACGCTGGCGCATCTATCGCAAGCTGCGCGATATCCGTCTGCGCGACTCGACTATCATGCTGCCTATGAGCCCGGACCAGCTGACGAGCGACCACTCGGCGACAAGTCTATCGGAAGCCCGGCCGGCCTGGGTATCCAGCCTGCAACCGGCGGCCATCCAGCGGCAAGCTATTGTCCGTGCTTATGACAGCATGCTCGAGCGGTATGCGCCGCCGAGTCTCCTCATCGATAAGAATGGCGAGGTGGTTCATATTTTCGGCGATGCCAGCCGTTATTTGCGCATCTCGCAAGGCCAATTCAACCGGAAAATAACCGAATTGCTGCGTAAGGATCTCCGCCTCACGATCGGATCTGCGATCGAGCGCATGCAAGCCCAGCACGCCGCCGCATCGCATAGCGGTGTGATCTTTCATATCAAAGACAGCGGCGGTACCGATATCGAGATCGGTCTCGAAAAGCTCTACTCCGAAGGATTCGGCGCGGACTTTGTTTTGGTCACCCTTAAGGAAAAGCAGGAAAAGCAGTCACTGCCGGACCCGTCAGAGAATCCTGCAAGTGTCACGGAGAACGTCGATCATGCTTTCCTCGTCCGCAGGGTCGAAGAACTCGACCGCGACCTCAAGTCCACAGAAGACAGCCTGCAAAGCACCATCGAAGAGCTTGAGACGAGCAATGAGGAGCTGCAGGCTACAAACGAAGAACTGATGGCGTCGAACGAAGAGCTCCAGAGCACAAACGAGGAGCTGCATTCGGTCAACGAGGAACTTTATACGGTCAGCGCCGAGCATCAGAGAAAGATCGAAGAGCTGACCGAACTGACCAGCGACATGGAAAACCTTTTGCGGAGCACCGACATCGGGACCGTTTTCCTCGACGCGGAGCTGCGCATCCGTCGCTTTACGCCAGCGGCAGCGCGCACCTTCAACCTATTGCCGCACGATATCGGGCGCCCGATTCAGCATATTACTTATCAATTCTCCTATGAGACGTTAAACGACGATATCCGGATCGCCAAGGCGACCCGCACCATTTCGGAACATGAAATAGAGGTCGGCGGCCGGAGCTTTCTGCTGCGTATATTGCCCTATCAAAGCGATATCGCCGAAATGGAAGGTGTCGTGCTGACCATATTCGACGTGCACGAGCTAAGAACGATCCGTGACGAACTCGCTCAGGAGCGCAACCGGTTCCGGACACTTTACAAACGCACTCCGGTCATGATGCACTCGCTCCGCCTGAGCGATGCCACATTCGTCGAGGTGAACGATTACTGGCTGGAGGTTATGGGCTACGGATTGCAAGAGGTCCTCGGCCGGCCGCTGACGGATTTCTTGACCCCGGCTTCATGCCAATCCGCTGAGGCGATCATCTTGCCGCATCTGCGTGAGCGGCTCCACGACTTTAATGTTCCCTATGAGTTCGTGCGCAAGGATGGAAACATTCTCGATGTCCGGCTGACCAGCATTGTCGATCAACGAAGCGACGGGAAGGACCATAGCTTCACCTGGGTCATTGACGTCACCGATCGTTTGAAAGCCGAACGTGCTTTGGAGGCGCGCAACGTTGAACTCGCACGTATCAACGATAATCTCCAGCAGTTCACCCACATCGTATCGCATGATTTGACGGGTCCGCTTCGCGCCATCCAGCATACGACGGAATGGATCGCCGAAGAGCTTGGTCCAACGATCGGTGATACGATCAGCGCGCATTTGGGGCGCCTTAAGGGGCAAGTCGCGCATCTCGGCAGCGTTCTATCGGATCTTCTCGATTATTCGCGCGCAGGATCGACGGAACGGGAGCTGGAATGGGTGCGGCTCAAAGAAGAGCTCATCAATATTTTCGAGGTGATCGACAATCCCCGCGGTCTCACGTTTAGCGTGGATTTGGCGCCGGAAGACCTGCTGGCATATCGTGTGCCTCTGTTGCTCGTATTCCGGAATTTGATCGAAAATTCTGCCAAATATAATGATCGCAGCGGCGGCCGCATTACGGTGCGGTGCGACGACGGCGGCGAGCACTGGATCTTCTCCGTCGAGGACGACGGGCCGGGCATTGAGCCGCGTCTGCATGACAAGATCTTTTTGCCCTTCCGCAAGCTGGAGCGCAAAGACATGGTTCCAGGTAATGGCATGGGTCTCGCGATCGTTAAAAAAGCAGTCGAGGCCAATGGCGGGGAGTTGGCGGTTGTCTCCGATCCGAGCCAGCGGCCTGGAACGACATTTCGTTTCACTTGGCCGAAGCAGCATATCAAGAGCTATGCTCTTGGCTAAGGTCAGGACCTGATTAAATGCACAATCCCAACCCTCATGCTGAGGTGCGAGCCAGAGGGCGTTGCTTTGCGATCTCGCTGTCGCGATAGATCGCCAGCGATGCGACGCCAGTCGCAAGCAGCGCGCTATGGCGAAGCCTCGAAGCGCGAGGGCTGGAAAAATTTAAAGTTATAAATTCTATCCCTCACCCTGAGGAGCCGCATCCAAGCCGCGCCTGCGCGGCTTGGATGCGGCTCCTCGAAGGGCCAGGGATAGAGAACCGCATTTAATGAGGTCCTGACCCTAGGGCGTGTGAGGCGTGTCATTCGGCATCCGCCACTCTGGGCGTGAGCATGTTCCGCAAAACTGTGTGCGGTTTTGCGAAAAGAACATGCTCCATAATATTGAATTGGAGCGAATTCTTATCGCTTGGGTGATTCCACCCAAGCGGAAAGCGCTCTAATTGGGGAGATGCACCGATTGACAGAAGCTGACCAGCATCCGGATGCTGGCAGCGAGCTCCTCCGTCGATATGTCCTTGGAAATATAACCGGCGATATTGTACCGATAGGAACGCTCGATATCTTCTTCGAGGCGCGAGCTTGATAATACAAAGATCACGCTGCTGCGAAGCTTGGCGGTGCCCCGAATCCGCTCAATCAATTCGTGACCCGACATTCCCGGCATATTGAGATCGGTGACGATCACATAAGGATGGGTAAGGACCTCAGTCGAAAGAATTTCGAGCGCCTCTTCGCCATCTCGCGCGACGACCAGAACAGCACCATTTCCGCAATAGGCAAGGCAGCGCTGAACGAACATTACGTCCGTATCGTCATCTTCGACAAGAAGAATGCGCGGAATAGCCCGCTCACGTGGTCTGATGCTGTTCAGAATATCTCTCCTTCGTTGTCAAGCCGCTGCCCGTCTCCAGTTCGGGTACCTCGATCAGTTCCGAAATTGCAATAGGCAGAAAGAGAGATATGGTCGTTCCGGCGTTTGGCATGCTCTCAGATTGAAGTATTCCACGGTGATTTGCGACAATGTCGGACACAATGAGAAGTCCCGGGCGATCCCGCTGATCGGGGAGCAACTCGTCCGGTTCGGATGCCGCTATGTGATCGGGGGAGGCCGGTTTGCTCCCTTTATCACTAATGCGCAGCATCCAATAATCGGCCTCCTTCGTGACAGTTATCAAGACCTTTTCATCCGGGAGCGACCGCTCGACCGCATCGTGAAATAGTTGGAACAAAGCTTGGCTAAGCACAAAGGGCTGGCCGAGTATGTCCGCTGGTTCATCGGGCAAGGACAGTTCGAGCCTTTGGCCTTCTGTTTGCCGTTCGCGCTCGATGGCACGGACAGCGTCGCATACGATGTCGCGTAGATCGATCGTTTTCCGCGCGGCACATTGGTTCGTGCCGTCTTTGAGCGCGTCTTCGAGTGCATCGAGCACGTCAAGCAAGTATTTGCTATCGTTTCGAATGCGATTGGCGTTATTCGAATATTCTTTTCCGTTGCGTGACCCAAAGCTTTCTGTCGCAATCGAGTCGGCATAATCGCGAATCGCGTGAAGGGGCGCCTGGATGTCGCGCCCAATGCGCGCGAAAAAGTCCGACTTGGCTCGATTTGCGAGTTCCAAATCGGCGATGGCTTCTTGCAGCTTCTTCTCCAACGCATGCGTGTGCAACGCGCTGCGAATGGCGGTTTCCAGGAGGACTGGCGTAATATGGTTTTTGTCGAGGCAATGGACAGCCCCTGCGCGCAATGCGATATGCGGCACGTCTTGACCTGGCATGCCGCTTAGAAGAATTGGCACGGCAGTCGCGATACGGCCGCCGAGATCCGCGATCGCGCTCGCTCCTGTCTCCAGTCCCAGGCAAAAATCGACGAGAATGACATCAAGCCGCTCCCGGTCGACGATAAGGCGGGCCTCGGAAAGGTCATGTGCGTGGTGAACCGTCGCCTCGAAAGTATCCATCAGACGCAACATCCGGCGGGCGATCATGAAGTCGTCATCGCTGTCGTCAATGATCAGGATATTGAGGTGACGCGGCTGGGAAAGACCATTTCCTTTGGCATCTAAGAAAGTCAGCTGGCCAAGCTCGTGGGAATGATGCGTCCTCAGTGCGGATTGTGCAGCCATTACGTTTTTCTCCTAGAAGTCCTGGAACGCAAGACATGCAACATCGCGACTCTATTGGCCGATAGAATCTGCATCGATTTTCTAAAACGAATCAGTTTGCTACGGTGCTTAAGAATACCTTAAAAAAAGCAATGTTGCGAATTTAAGCCGCAATTTTGGGCCGCAATTTTGTTGGGCCGTAAGCGGAATGGGAACCGCGCGGGGTGCTTGAAATCAGGCTGCTATCATGCTGTGCCCGAGCAGACCAATGTCACTCGCGGGCGGTCCTTCCATAAGCTTCGCCTGGCGGACGCCTTGCTTCTGATAGAGACTTTTGCCTTATGGCATCGATGGATCTTTATCCAGCTTGGGGAGATCTTCGGAATTAGACATCCCTTGATAGATGTTCCGTAACGCATCGATCGTTTTATCGAGATCGTCGCGTTGGCGCTCGAGATGGCGGATCTGTGTCAACACCTGTTCACGATCGAGGAGAGATTCGAGATCTACCGCCTTAGCCGCATTATGCGGTGTATCGATAAATTCGTGAATTTCCGCGAGCGAAAACCCGAGTTGCCGCCCCCGCAAAATCATTTCGAGACGTTGACGGTCCAGCGCGCTGTAAAGCCGTTTGGTGCCGAATCGTTTCGGATGGATTAAGCCGCTGCTCTCGTAAAAACGGAGCGTGCGTAAAGTGATTTTATAGTGGTCAGCCATTTGCCCGATCGTAAACGGGGCTTCCGCGTTTTGAGATATGCCATTGCCCGCCTCGGACGCTTCCGAAGCGCCGGAGCCGGTTAAATCCGAGCCATTCATTTTGGAGAGATCTCCAACGCCGTTTTAAACTTCGATCCCATCCAGCGCTTGCTTCCATAAAGTAAAATTTAAAGACCGACGGCAAACGCCTCTCAAACATATTTACAGTATAAATCGGCAAAATATCCGTTTATTAACAATATAAACAATATATTATATGTATAATAATTGTATAAACATCTTTTTACTAAAAATAACTATCTTAATAATTGAGTTATACAAACTACATAAAATATTATACTTTTTATTTTGTATGTTATGACAAAAACATATGTTTATTTATTACACTTACTTTAGGGAATGAGTAGCAGGATATTTTCCATTCTGCTCTCCCCATTTCTTGGGAGATAAAAAGTAGAGTTTAAGCTCGGGAATCCTGTTGCACTGGCGCTGCATAAATTTACCTTGGTCATCCGCGCGGAGGGGCACAGATGACATTAGGTTCTGACGAATATGGCCGGCGCACTCTGGAGTTCATTGAAAAATTACAGCGCCTCGAAAATTATGAAGAGATGCAAAATCTCATCGTGGAGGAGCTGAAATGGTACGGCCTGACGCACGTATCTTGCTTTTCCATTCCTGGCCCTGGTGAGGGCGCGGAAGGAAAAGTTTTGCTCAATACGAGACCTGAAGGCTACATCGAAAATTATGTCGCGAAGCAATATATCGATCATGACCCGGTCATGGTGGAACTGAGGCGCTCGCTGTCTCCCTTCAGCTGGGGCGATATAAAGGAAAAGCGCAGGCTCACTAAATCAGAGCGGCGAATTATGGACGAAGCGCGAGAGTTCAATTCCGACGATGGATTTGTTATTCCGGTCGTAACGCGCGCGGGCCAAGCCGCGCTCTTCAGCCCCTGCGGCCACGACCCGAATCTTTCTCAACGCGCGCGGTCAGCGTTGGAAATTGTCGGAACTTATGCTTTCTGCGCTCTGCAAAAAGCCCGCGCAGAGGAAATGCGGGCGCACAAAAAACACGGGGTTTCACTCACCGCGCGCGAGAGGGAAATCATGAGATGGGTCGCCGCCGGTAAAACGGACGATGAGATTGGCGAAATCCTCAAGATCTCCCATGAGACAGTGACCACGCACGTGGAAAATGCCAAAGTCAAACTCAATGCGACGAGACGCACATATGCTGTGGTGCAAGCCTTGAGATTTGGTGAGATCACCCTCTGACAGGCGGCCCATCCTCGCCGCCAGGCACTGTCTTTTGATTTTGCCCAAGCATGATTTCGATCCGCGCATTGACAGCTTTGCAAAGTTCTCTTTGATCATAACTGGAAAGCGTTCGCATTCCTTCCTTGATATACAAAATATTTCGATATTCGGAGCGCGAGCTCTCCGGATGCCGCATTGTGATGGCGAGAGTCTGATAAGGCTCACTGCCATTTTCACTGAAGGGGACGGAATCGATTCCGAGCGATAAGATTCCGCTTTGAGGCTTGGCTTGATGTTCGATGGTGACGGCAAAGGGTTTGCCTGGCTGTGTGTTGATTTTCACCAGCAATAATTTGCCTTTGTGAGAGGCTTTGATGAGTTCCGCGATTTGCCAAAGAATGTCTTCGAGATAGGTTTGCAACGCTTCCGCGTTCGCGCGCTGGGCTGCGATTTTTTCGGCTTCCTTGTAGGCCGCTGCGACGTGTTGGGGAAGCACGGCATGGGCCTTGCGCCGCGCTTTTAACGCCGACTTTGACGCTGCCTTTTTGAAGTCCGCGAAATCCAGCATATTGACCTCTGACCTGCACGGATCTCGACACTTAGAAGAACACCAAGGCCTCCACCGAAGCAAGTCTCTGACCGCGCCGCACATCGGAGCCGTGTCAAAATTATCCCAAAAGGTCCTTATGCGAAAGTTGCCATAAAAGTTACGCACTGCGCGGTGGTGCCGCGTCATCATAATAGGCGGCGTACGTCAGTTATCATTCAACTAAAAAATGGCCGCCCTTGAAGGCGGCCATTTCATTTAAAACCTCAAATGCGATTGAGTTCTCTGATCCGCATTTGCACTTTCGGCAATTCCGTCCGTGCCAAATTGCGCAACGCCGGGTCATTGCCCGTCGCCGCGTAATCGGAGTAGAGCGTCTCTAGCTGCCGCAAGGCGTCGAGCTGTGTGCCGCGATAGAGCAGGTCGAAAGAAGTGCCGCTCGAAGCCGAGAGCCGCGATAAATCCTCGGACTGAGAACGCAGCAAGGCGCGGCCGTCACCTGAGGCTACAATATTGCCGCCCGTCACCGTATTGCCGACGCCGACAATGACGTTGAGCGGAAGGGTTGCAAGACCCGTAATAGGATCGCCCGTATAAGCTGAACGGCCCGTCATGAGCGGCGGGTTGGTGTCGGCCCAAGCCGTCATGGAATTGCCAGCGATCGTCTGTTCGAGCGCGATTCTATAGGCTTCACGGCGGATGACCGGATTTGAAGAGCGGTCCAGGGCCATGCGGCTCGAGTCGTTGAGGAAATTGACATTAGGGACGACATTGGCAACGAAGGCGGCTGTCCGGTTCGATTGGATGACGGGAACGCCGGTCGCGGCGGCAATGGGTGCGTCGACGATCTGTCCGGCTGCCGCGACAGGTGCTGTGACGACAGCGCCAAGCGGACCAAAGAAATCGCCATCGCTATACGTTTGCGCTGAAGCTGGAGCAGCTGCAATAAGCGCTAAAATAGAACCCGTCGCAAATAACGATGCTACAGTAGATGTCGTTTTCATCGGCTATTCCTTCCGTAAGAAAGCTGTCGCACAGCGGTTTCGCCATAACGGGGATTCGACCTGACAGTTCCGCGGGAAAGAGCCTTATAGGGCAGGGTGCTGCAAATCGGCTTTGCCGTTTTGATGACGCGATTTGTTTCTATTTTCCCCTGATGAACAGCGATGCAAATAGAAGAAAAATCGTTTAGCTTCGATCGCCAATTGAATCTTGGGTGCCATGACGGGTCAGCTGCATCGATATTTGTTTACATTCGGGTTGCTCATAACTTTAGACGGCATCGCATGGGCGGACGATATCCTCCCGCAGTTGCCTGTCCTCGCGCTCGCCCCGCCGCCATCGGCTCCCTCAACGCCGGCGCGATGGAGCGGTTTTTACGCTGGCAGCGAGATGTTCGCTATATCGGGTTCGGGCGCTTTGAAAGGCGGCGCCGGTGGCGCCGTGAACTTCGGCTATAATCACGAATTCTCGAATCATGTCGTCATCGGCGTCGATGCCGCCGCGGGCTATGCTCCTGCGTTTTTTCGAAATAGCCCCTATTCGGGCTTTGATTTCGGCGCGGTGAGCGTCAAGGCGGGTTATGATATGGGGCGCTTGATGCCTTATGTGACGACAGGCGTCATTCTTGAAAAACCGCACACGAGTCTGAACGCTGGCTACACAGGAGCGAGCGATGCGGTGAATGGTCTTTTCACAGGGTCGTCGGATGTTAAAGCGGCGGGAACCGCCGGGGCCGGTTTCAACTATGCGGTCACGGACAAATTATCCGTCGGCATGGATGTTGGGGTCTCGGCCGACAGAAACCCGGGTCTTTTAAGCCCAGGTCTTTCAAGTCCAGGTGCTTTGGACCGCTGACCCCTCACATATCGTCGCCATGGGCGGTTTCGTTGATCGTAATGGTTTTCATTTCGGAAAAGTCGATCGCGACAGGTTCGCTCTTCTTGACCGCGAGCTGAAACGTCTTAATGACGTGTTCGAGGCGGCGGTACACTTCCTTGTATTCTTCCGATGTGACTGGAACATTGAGTGGCTTCAAGCAAAATTCGATGATTTCACGCGGTCTTTCCAATTTGCTCATTCTTGCCGTTCCTCGATTTGAACAGGGCGATTTTACCATAGCCCTAAACTATTGGACGGATTCCGTCCAAAATCATCGTGATCTAAGCGCGAGGATATAAGAAATGAGACAAAAACGAAACCTTACCGTTCATAGCCAGAAATCGTACTCGAGCGAAGCTTCCTGACCGCCGCAGCCCTCGAGAAAGTCGCGCACACGATGCAAGACCTCAATCGCATAGGGGTGGCAGATCGACGGTGAATAATGCTCCGGCGTCGGCAGGGAATGCGTATGGACTTCCGATAGCGCGACACTCAACATCTCGATAGCACCGCGCCTGGACAGAGGTGTAGCGGCTGAAAGCTGCTGAAATATGATCTGTTTCTGCTGCAAAGCCTCAAAATACTCTTGCTGCGAGCCGGAGGAGAAAGGGGTGTCTTTCTGCTTGCGGCTGGCCTTTAAGCGTTGATCTTCCGCTAACCAAAAGGTTTCGATCAGCGAAATCACGGGATCGCAATCCTCGGAATTAAGCATGAGACATTCCCTTTTCGCGCCGATTCCCCGGCTGGATATCTGTTCATCCTCTCCGCTTGTTTCGCCCGTATGACGGTGTTTCACAGCCTTCAAATCGTCATTTAAAAAGCCGCCTGCGAATGATCGCAGGCGGCTCAAGAATTCGGTGCTTAAACACCCTCTGTACACGCGATCTTTGTTACGCCCTCATGACGGTCCCGCACGGGTCGCGAAACTCCGCTTATTTTTCTAAGATACCGTAGGTCTTGAACCAGGTTTGCATCTGCTGCCAGGCATCATCGGCTGCGTCCTTCCGGTAACTTGGCCGGTAATCCGCATGAAAGCCATGCGGCGCGCCAGGATAGACTTTAAAGTCCGCGGTCTTGCCAGCGGCTTGTAAGGCTGCCTTCATGCGTTCGACCTGATCGGGCGTAATGCCCGTGTCCTCGGCACCGTAAAGGCCGAGCACGGGCTCTTTTACTTCGTTGGCGAGCTGATAGGCGTTTTTGGGCATGGCGCTGCTCGCCGGATCCATCAAGCTTCCGTAAAAGGCGACGCCCGCTTTCAGCGCCGCATTATGCGTCGAATAAAGCCAGACCGTCCGGCCGCCCCGGCAAAAACCGATGATGCCGAGACGATTTGTGTCGCCGCCTTGCGCTTTTGCCCAGGCAACGGTCGCGTCGAGATCCGAGAAAAGCTCCGTGTCTGGCTTGCTGTTCACGAGCGGGAAGAGCTGCTGCATGTCGGTGATCTTCGTGAGATCGCCCATGCGAAAATAATAATCAGGCGCGACCGCGAAAATGCCGAGCTTGGCCAGCCGCCGCGTGACGTCCTTGATATATTCGTGAAGACCAAAGATCTCCATAGCGACGAGAACCACAGGCGGAGCACTGGTTCCCGCAGGCTTGGCGAAATAAACAGGCATGTCCTGATCGCCTATTTTGATCTTGGCGTCACCTGCGATGAGACCTTGCGTATCCGTGCGTATCACATCGGCGCGCACGGCCCCCGCTGCGAGCGTATAGCCAGCCGCGGCCGCGGCTGAGGCGGTCATGAAGCGGCGGCGTGAGAGCCCCGTCAGCATCTGCTTCAGTCCAGCGAGATCGGACATGAGCGCATCGATCGTCATCTTCAATTCTCCTAAGAACGCGAGTGCCAAGCAAAATCAGACTGAGCCGAGACCTGGACATAAACTCACCGCGTAAAGCTGCGTTCTCCAGGCTAAAGCCATGTAGATGAGGAAAAATAAAAAGCGAGTGAGATGTGCGTGTAAATGATCACGATACAGCGAGCAGTGCGCCAGTCACGCGCATCGCCGTCGTGAAAGAGCGGAACCTTCGAGCAGCTTTGCCATTAACGTCATATCGCCATGCAGGTATGGCCCTTTACGCAAAGGTGCATAATGTCCCTTCTTCTTATCATTATCGTTTTGTTCCTGCTTCTCGGCGGCGGCGGCTATTACGGCTATCGCGGCGGCTATTATGGCAGCGGCGGCTTCGGCATTGTTGGCCTTGTCCTCGTCGTTCTCGTGGTCTTGGCCGTGTTCGGGCAAGGCGGGTTTCATTAAAGCCAGCTGACACGCCGCTGGTAACAAAGCGAACAGCTGCCGCGGGCTTGCCTCCGGCAGCTGATTTATTGTGATCGACGACGCTCCCGTTGACTGCTGCTTGCGATGATCTTGTGCCGCAGGGAGTTAAGCCGCGAGAGTGAAAGCCTCACCGATCTTTGGCGCGGGGCCTCGCAGGTCGCTCATCTTGCCGACAAGAATTTGCTGGCTGCCATGGCCGATGAAATAAGGGCCCTGTACGCCGGTCAATACAAGCTCCGCTACTTGGCCGGGCTCTGGCGTTGCAATCTCATAATCGTTCCAGGGAAATTTTTCGGCATCGAAAAAATCGATCGCCGCGCGCAAAGCTGCGACGCGCTCGGGGTCGAGAAGCTCCATGATCAAGCCGCGATAGAAAGTCGTATCATCGAGTTCATGCAAGGAAATCGCAGCGTGACGCAGCCGCTCGCGAGAGACCACCGAAAAATCAAGTGTATGGCCGGCCTCGCGTGCCAGTTCTTGCAAGAATATCCGCAATGTCCGGCCATTGCCTTTGCGAAACGGATGCATAGCAGTGAAATCCGTTATGAGATCTGTAACAGCTCTTCCGAAATCCGCCCGTTCGAGACCGCGCCAAAAATGATTTTGCCGCAGGTTTGCGTCGAATTGCGCGAAGGATGTCGGTAAGAAGCGCGCATAGAGATAATCCTTGCCGTCGGCTTTCTTGAATTCGGTCTCGCTGGCAACCGTACCGTCTGACAGCGTGATTTTCTCGCCGCGTGTCAGCCCCGCCCATTCATAAACATCTTGAAAAAGATGCTGGTGCAAAGCTTTCAGATAGGCTGAATCGAAACTCGCTTTGGGACCAAATCCGGCTGCGATTTCGGCGCGCCGCGCGGCTAAAAAAGCGGCTTCCACCGCGCGCAACGCAGCCGCGGTTTGAATGCCGAACTTGTTCTTGAGAACATGACTCTCCGGGTAGGTATAATTCGGCATGAAAAATCACAATCCCAAAAGAGTGCGAAGGCGTGCGACGATATCGGTCACGGCGATTTCTCCGGCGATATAGGCCTCAAAGACCGCATCTGTTCGCGGGTCGCGCGCAATGCCGTCAATGCGATTTTCTGCATCGGCGATATCGACATGGCTCTTGCGGTTTTCTTTGGAAGAAGCGGCCGGGGTATCAGACAATGGGTATCATCCTGCGGTGAAAGCTCAATACGAAAGCCTGTATAAACTTATGTCAGCATCCAGCAAGACCGCGATGATGATGGAACGTGTCCTTACTTTCCTAGGCACGGACGGGGTGCCATACCGGAGGACCGGCGCGCGCCTGGTCAATCGCAATCGTTGCGGCCGGCCGCGATACAATCCTGCCGCTGAATGATCTTTTGGACCGCGGGAAACAACCAAAAGCCAAGGCAAATGGCGGCCACGATTGCAATCAGGACAATCACGGGGAGCAAGTCGGGCCCTTTCGAATTTGGTTCAGCCACTGATCATTGCCCCGCAAATCCTGTTATCGATGGAACGGAGCGCACCAAGCGCACCACTTGCAACAATACGAGGTGTCCCGGTGTAGAGCATACCTCCAATCCATGCGTCGGACGCGGCGATATAATGATCTTAGGGCGGGCTGTCTATCTGAATTGGATTTAAGGACAAAATGGACCTCCGGCCGTGGACTGCGTTTCAAGGCCAATATCACTACCCTAGATCGTCGGCACGGCCGTCATGTTGCATGTATATCATTTCCGCGCTAATCGTTCCAAATTGGATCGTGGCGATGTTGGTTGCTGTCCAACTATGTCAAATTCTACCCAATACCACCGAAGCTCTGTAGGATGATGAACGATCAGGCTTCTAAACATTTTGCTTACAGGAATGAACAGTATGGACACGTCACTTGAACGTATTCGCGAAAAGATCGGTGAACTCGAAGAAAAGCTAGCGAATCTGCGTATTGCTGAACGCGAAATTCAGGCTCTCGAAAAGTCTTCGGCTCAAAAGGAAAAGGTGCCGGCTCGCAAGACAAAGGCACCGGCTCGCAAGACAAAGGCACCGGCTCGCAAGACAAAAACCCCGCCTGCCGAAGCGATCAAGACCGAGGTTCATGAAAGCGGCGAGCCCGGCACGCCACAGACGATCGTCGCGGCGATCACGGGAACCCTGAGCCAGCATGGTCCGCTTTCGGCAGCGAATATCGCCGAGCAAATCGTGGCGACGGGCAGGGAAGTCAACAACCGTGCCATATCCTTTTCTCTGCAAGCTTTGAAAAAGCGCGGGGTCGTGAAAAACGCCGACGGCGTTTGGAGCTTGCTCAAGGGCCGTGCGAAGCGTGCACGCGCGTAACTTCTGAAAATTCAGATTGCCCTAGATGCGATGCCGTCGCTATCTGCTCCTCAACGTCAGCGGAGCGGCTGCATCTCGTCAGCAGGCGGCCAGTCGAAGCAGATGGGCGCCCAAAGCTCGGGATAGCATCAAGAATGCTTGTCGCAAGACATGAATGATTGTTTCATCTTCGGCATATTTTGCTGGGAGCAGCTTAAATCGCTCATGACCGGCAAGCGGCAATGGAAACCCAACTGTTTTTAGATCGCGGCGACCGGCAATAAGGCGCGTGAACATTCGGCGCCTGAGACCTGTTACTATGACACCGCCGCGCGCGATTATGCGCACTGCAAAGCTTGTCGCTTTATGCAACGCATCGTAACCATCGGTCCTGGATCTCTGCGGGATCGATGGTGCCCAGGGGAGGAATTGAACCACCGACACTGCGATTTTCAGTCGCATGCTCTACCAACTGAGCTACCTGGGCGGGTTAGACGCATGGCGCCGAACGTCGCGTCTTATAGATGACGCTTGATCCCCTTGTCCAGGGTCTCATCCATTGAAGTATGAGACAGACAGAAAGCGCGGCCTTTGACACAAGGATTGAATAAGAGGGAGCTCAATTCTTTCCGCAGGGATTGACGCCCGATGCTTGGCGGAGCGGGATAATCGTGCCAGTGGCCGTATAATCGACGCCGTGTTGGCCGTGGTTCATGGGGTCTGGGCCTGTTTTATTGGCCGCGACCGACATTTGTTCGTTCGGTTTGAAGGAATGGTTCAAAAAATCTGCGAAAGCGACGCAGCCGAAAGTAATGGCGGCGGCGGAAAGCACGATGCTTTCAAAAAAAGCTCCGGGCTTACGCTTATAAGGTTCGCCACCTGCCTCGAACATGATCCAGCTCCTTGCACCCGACTGCGCAAAGGCTTGCCTGAAGAGAGTAAAGGTTCGGTTACGAAAGTCTCATACCGAAACGAGATCGGCTGAAAAAGCAGCGCGTTCCTGAATGAAGGCGAAGCGCGCCTCGGGTTTATTACCCATCAAACGTTCGACGGAGTCCGAGGTTTCCAATGCGTCGTCCGGCAAGATGACGACCTTTAAAAGCAAGCGTTTTTGCGGGTCCATCGTCGTTTCTTTGAGCTGCTGCGCAGGCATCTCGCCAAGACCCTTGAAGCGGGAAACCTCAATCTTGCCTTTTCCGGTCAGAACTTTCTTGATGAGTTCTTCCTTGTGAGCATCGTCGCGCGCATAGACATATTTGGAGCCTTGCTGGAGCCGGTAGAGCGGCGGCACGGCGAGATAGAGATGCCCGCCTTCGATCAGTTTCGGCATCTGCCGGTAGAAGAAAGTGATGAGCAAAGACGCGATATGCGCGCCATCGACATCCGCATCGGTCATGAGAATGATTTTCTCATAGCGGAGATCCTCTTCCTTATAGTGCGGCGCCGTCCCGCAGCCGAGCGCGAGCACAAGGTCGGAGAGTTGCTGGTTGCCTGCGAGCTTATCGCGCGTGGCGCTTGCCACATTCAAGATCTTGCCGCGTAAAGGCAAGATCGCTTGGTTGACGCGGTCTCGCGCTTGCTTGGCGGAGCCGCCTGCAGAATCACCTTCTACAATAAATAATTCAGAGCCTTGCGAAGTTGTATTCGAGCAATCTGCGAGCTTGCCGGGCAGGCGCAATTTGCGGCTTGCCGTTTTGCGGGCAACGTCCTTTTCGGCCCGCCGGCGCATCCGCTCATCGGCGCGCTCCAAGGCCCAATCGAGCAGACGCAGGGCCTGCGTCGGGGCCGCGGCCAGCCAGTGATCGAAAGCATCGCGCAAGGTGCTCTCGACAAGTTTCGAGGCTTCTAGCGTCATCAGACGGCTTTTATTTTGGCCTTGAAACTCAGGCTCGCGGATGAAGACGGAAATCAGCGCGGCGCAGGAGGCCAGCACGTCTTCGCTCGTGAGCACTGCGGCGCGTTTGGCTTGTCCTATGCGTTCGGCATGGTCTTTCAATCCGCGCAACAAAGCTGCGCGGAGGCCAGCCTCATGCGTACCGCCATCCGGGGTCGGGATCGTGTTGCAATAGGAGCGCACAAAGCCATCTTCGGCAGCCATCCAGGCCAAAGCCCATTCCAGCGAGCCGTGGCCGCCCGGCTTATCCACGCGGCCTGAAAAGACCTGCTCGGTAACCAGCTCTTTACCTTCGATTTCCTGGCTCAAATAATCTTTAAGACCACCCGGGAAGCGGAACGTGGCTTCAGATGGAATAGACCCATTGGCCTCAAGCAATCCGGGCGCGCAATGCCAGCGGATTTCGACGCCGCCGAACAAATAGGCTTTCGAGCGCGCCATCTTGAAAAGGCGGGCTGGCTTGAAATGCGCGCCTTTCCCGAAAATCTGCTCGTCGGGGCGAAAACGTACCTTGGTACCGCGCCGGTTTTGCACTTTGCCGAGCTTTTCGAGCGGCCCCAAAGCATGACCGCGCTCGAACATTTGGCGATAAAGGAGCTGGGCCCGTGCGACCTCGACTTCAAGACGCGAGGAGAGGGCATTCACGACAGAAATACCGACGCCATGCAGACCGCCCGAAGTCTGATAGGCGCCAGAATCGAATTTACCGCCTGCGTGCAGGGTTGTCATAATGACTTCGAGC
>Ga0116230_10003127_pt1 | contig 16083 bp, 19 predicted proteins | sample S1TSphfallax_3_FD_88678 | JGI IMG/M metagenome (GOLD analysis project Ga0116230, IMG submission 88678) | Host-associated microbial communities from peat moss isolated from Minnesota, USA - S1T2_Fd - Sphagnum fallax MG | ecosystem: Host-associated > Plants > Peat moss > Unclassified | place... | reverse complement strand
TGGCAAACAACACATGGACTTTGGTACCACTTCCTCCTGGTAGGAAACCCGTTTCTTGCAAATGGGTGTTCAAAATCAAACAAGGTGTGAATGGGGAGGTGGAACACTACAAGGCCAGGTTAGTGGCAAGAGGTTTTACCCAAACCTACGGAATGGACTACAACAAAACTTTTGCACCCGTTGCGAAGTTTACATCTATTTGTTGTATTCTTGCATTAGCAGCTTTGGAAGACATGGAGATCCATCAAATGGACGTGAAAATGGCATTTCTCAATGGTGAGCTTGAAGAGGAGATTTACATGGAGCAACCTCAAGGGTTCGTGCACCAAGGAGGTGAACATCTTGTGTGTAAGCTTCACAAGTCCTTGTATGGTTTGAAACAATCTCCAAGGGCATGGAATTAAAAGTTAAATACATTTTTCAAAAGCGTTGAATTTATTGAAGAATGAAGCCGATCCTAGTGTTTATGTGACACGAGTGGGAGATGTGAAGTTTTTCAATGTGGTCTATGTGGATGACCTCATTTTGGTGGGCAATGATCAAAACAAACTTTTGCAAATCAAAGAGGAGTTGAGTCAAAAGTTTGAAATGAAGGACCTTGGGGAGTTGCACTTCTTTTTGGGGATGGAGGTGGAAAGGAATCGTGATCAATGACTCTTACGCATCAACCAAATCAAATACCTCAAGGAAATATTGAAGCGTTTTCGAATGGAAGAATGTAAGCCCATTGGAGTTCCATTCGATCCCAAAATGAAGTTACAAAGGAATGCCAATGGAAATGATGAATCGAAGGGATTTCCATATCAACAAGCGGTTGGGTCCTTAATGTATGCCATGTTGTGCACACGACCGAACTTGGCATACCCAATAAGTGTGTTGAATCAACACATGGCCAACCCTAGCATGGAGCATTGGATGGCCATCAAATGAATCTTTCGATATTTGCAAGGTACGTTGCAAATGAAATTGCAATTCGGTGCAACACCATCCAAGAAGTGCTTGGATATTGTGATGCGGATTGGGGTGGTGATCTTGAAGATAGGAGGTCCACCACATGGTTTGTTTTCATCACAGGAGGTGGAGCCATTTCTTGGAGTAGCAAATGACAACCTATAATAGCATTGTCCACCACGGAGGTGGAGTACATGGCGAACACCCAAGCCACAAAAGAAGCCATGTGGATAACCAAATTGATGATGGATTTACGATGGATGAAAGAAAAGAAAGTGATGGTGATTCGATGCGACAATCAAGGTACAATATCATTAGCCAAAAATCCCACTCACCATGCACGAACAAAACACATTGATGTCCAACATCATTTTGTTCGAGAACGAATTGAAAATGGGGAAGTTCAATTTGAATATTGTCCAACAGAACACATGGTGGCGGATGTCCTTACTAAGGCATTATCCAAAAAATGACATCATAAGTTGATAAACATGTTTGGATTAAAAACTTCATAAAGTGGGAGTGTTAGAAATATTATTCGATTCTAATCCCCAAGGTTAGTGAATGTGATTTATGTTAGAAAAATTATTCGTTTCTAATTCCCAACGAAGATGAATGTGTTAAACATTCATCAAAAGGATGAATAATATTCTCATCCTTTTAGTAGTTAGATTAGGTTGAATAGTTTAGGGTTTAGAAGAAGAAATTACTTAGGGCTTGATGGTGGCTAGGGTTAGGGCTTGGCAGCGGCTAGGGTTAGGGCCTGGTGGTGGCTAGGGTTAGGGCTTGGTGGCGGCTAGGGTTAGGTGGCAGTTAGGTTAGGGCTAAGTGGCGGCTACTTTAGGGTTATGAGATAGTATATAGTGGAATGGTTTTTGAGTAGTCTTTCATTCTTTCCTTTCATGGTTTTGAGTGCACATAGAACCTTCAAGCGTTGTTAGATATTGCAAGTCATAGTTTTGTGATTATAGTATTTGAAGCATACAACCTTTGTAGTCTTCTTGTTAGTTAATACAATTGTCCCATTTCATGAACCTTGAGTGTTTCATTTCTTGCTTGTTTTCAAGTTCTTTCCAATAACTAGGACCTCCAAGACCTTCAAGATATTTTGGATTGTTAATGATGGATTCAAGCAAACCACCATTACCACCAAATAGATCTTATCATTGACCACTTAACTATCGTGAGTATGTGAAAGATTCTAACCCAAATGTTCATGTCAGAGTTTTTAAAGCAGCCAATAAAATAAACGATGAAACAAAAAATGCAGAATTTGTTAATATGTTTAGTTTTACCTTCACTGACAATGTGTTTGATTAGTGTTATAATTATATGGGAGATTACCTAGATTATAATTTTGTAGAATTACAATTAGCTTTTTGTAAACGGTTTAATACAATTCAAAATAATGAGCAAGTCTATTTGCAATTGAAAAACATGAAGCAAGCAAATAATGAAAGAATGGAGGTCTATTATGAAAGATTATTGAAGTTAGCTAATAGTTTTCAACACAAGACAACAAATAGTTTCCTAATTATTATCTTCAAATTTGAATTACAACCATATATATGTGTAACAACAATAGGCATGAAGAAAGAAACCATGTAGCAATATAAGGAAGCAACTTTGGTTTGTGAAAAAGGAATTTCTGATTTAGAGGTTATAAGCAATTTATCAATACCACAAAGTAATAAGATAATATTAACCTAGAAACCTCAAATAGTTACAAAAAAATCAAAAATGCATTATACAATCTATCATAGGACAAATCATAATGTTGAAAATTGTAAAGTCAAAAGAAAGGAAGACTTTATTCTAGTAGTTTCTTAGGTTACCATTCAACAAATCAAAATACAAAGACCTGTGAGGTATTCCTATCATATCTGTAGTGACACTGGACATAAAATCATAGATTGTCCTAAGTATAATGACATGCAAAATATGTTTAAGAACAAAGGAGTGAAGACTATAGAAAAACAAGTTGTGGTAAAGCCCAAGGTTGCCAAGCCTTCAATTCATATAATGGATGTCAACATGGCCAATACCAAAAGCAAGGTTATTGAAAAGCAAGTGTTCAAGGACAGAAAGCCAATCAAGAAGAAGTATGCTGCTGATTGGGAAGAGGAGTAAATACTATAATAATATTTTGTTAAGACAATACAAGAGATGCAAGCAAAAGATCCACAAAAAGTTTGAATCAAAAGGAGAAAGCGTCGTGGAGTACAAGTTGGGTAGGATTATCGAAAACTAAAGTGTCCACAAAACCAATTTTACCACAAAATATGTTTGTTATTCCTAACAACAAAGTTATGTCTATGGAACACATATTCTAAGACATTAGTAAACAAATGATGGAAACCGCCTATACCTTGAGATTATGTCAATTGTTAAAAATAACACCAGATCTTAAAAAATATATGTGGTAGAAATTAAAGCTAGAAAAACTTAACATAATTACTAAAGTGATATCAAAGTTTAGTGTAGCAACAATGATTGAGACACACTCTAAAGTTATCATTACATTTATAGAAGTGGATAAACAAATGGCAATTATCCAAATACAAGTTGGGAAGAACATTGTTGAAGATGTTTTGTTAGATGGAAGAGCAAGTGTAAACATTATAATAGAAAACCTCATAACAAAAATAGGCTTACCCAAACTAAGACCAACCCGTACCACCTAGAATGACATATCAAAATATGACCAGACCTTTAGGAATCACAATAAATTTGAAGATTCACATACATGGCATACCTTATGTAGCCACATTTATTGTTTTGCAAAACAATGTGGTAGATTTTTGTTATTTTATGTTATTAAGAAGACTTTGCCTCAAAGACGCAAAGGTTACACATGACTAGGGCAACAATGTCATTATTATTCAAGGTAATGGAATAATTAGAACAAAAAATTAAGAGCAAAAACCAAAAGACCTCAAGTACTTGTTTGTTATGACTTGTTGGAAGGGCTAACAAATGAAGAGGAAGATCTGATCTTTGAAATAGAACCAAAGTTGTTTTCAACTAACACAATCATTATCTCAAAGGAAAAACATTTGTTGTTGAGTATTGGAGTGTCAAAAATCAGAATCAATGAAAAATTTAAACCATAGTAAGGGGCATTAGATCAAGGAGTAGTAGAAGTGGTGCCTTCAACAACAACAATATTAAAATTTAATGTTAGACTAGAGATATCATTTAAAGATAAGGTTTATCTAGAAACCTATTATCATCATAGCCAAGCTGATATTGAAGTGGATGAAACACCAACTAAAATTTAGGTATAGAACCTTCAAATAGTAAGTTTAACTTTGACTGAAGAACAACTTGTTAAATTGAATCTTGGTATAGAAGCAAATCCATACTGCATCAAAGTTAATGCATAATTAATAAAGGAAAAAACTAAGGAGCTTCAGACTTGAGTCAATGAGTTCAAAGATGTGTTTGTTTGGACTTATAACCTTGGATCCAAAAGACATACCTCAAGAATGGTTCAACACATAATTGAATTAAACACCTCAATCCCATTGACACATCAAACAAAATATAGATTGAACCCTAATTATGTTGCAATTGTCAAACATGATATTGACAAACTATTAGCAACGAAATTCATTCAACCGGTGGAAGAGGCTACATGGTTATCACCTATAGTGTTAGTAAGAAGAATGGAAAACTAAGAATTTGTGTAGATTTTAAGAAATTGAATAAGGTAACCAAAAAATATCCTTATCTTTTACCATTTTTTAATGAAGTACTAAACATTATAGCAAGGTATGAAGCCTATTTGTTTTTAGATGGATACTCAAGATACGATCAAATTTTTATAGCCCTTGAAGATTGATACAAAACAACCTTTGTAACAAATTGAGGAGCTTTTGTTTGGATGGTGATGCCATATGGGCCACCAACATTCCAAAAAATATTTAGCAAAACTTTCAAAAAATATTTAAACTAGTTCATGAAGATATTTGTAAATGACTTCATGGTTTATAGTGATATGGAGAGTCATTTGATGAAACTCAGACTTTGCTTTCAAAAATGCAAAGAAAATAGAATCAGTCTTAACCCAAAAAAATGTGCCTTTATGGTATTTTCAGGAGGGAAAAATACTAGACCCCCAAAAATGTTAAGGCAATTGTTGTCAGTACCTATAAACCCACAACAAATTCATGTCTTTAATGGTATGGCTCAATTTTATAAATGTGTCATCAAGAACTTTGCCTTTATCATGGCACTAATCACAAAGCTAATGAAGAAGACAAAACCTTTTATATGGACCATAGAGTGTTAAAAAGCTTGGGGTCAGATTAAACAAAGATATATGGAAGCACCAATTCTGATACCTCCAAATTGGTAATTAGAGTTTCATGTGCACATAGATGCATCATTACTGGTAGTATGTGCAACGTTAACACATAACCCAATTAGTAAGTATGACCAGCTTATAGGATATGCCTCTAAATTGCTAAATAAAACAAAGTAAAATTATACTACTACACATATAGAAGCCTTAGTAATGGTTTATGCTCACATAAGTTTAAACATTTTATGTTGGGAAACAAATTTGTGTTTTATGTAAACCACATGGTTCTTATATATCTAGTCAACAAACCACATGTGTCTAGAAGGATAGCTAGATGGCTATTATTAATTTTTGGAGTATGAATTCACTAAAGTCTACAAGCTTGGTAAAACACATGTGGTAGTTTAGGGGTTACTAAATAGCTCAAAACCATTGAGAATTTCAAATCAAATTATAAATGCATCATTGTTTTCTATAAAACCTATATGGATGCAAGAAATGAAGAATTGCTTGGAGACATGTCATATGCCAAAAACTTTGAACCTAGTTCAAAAACAAAAGTTAATAAAAAAAAAACAAAGTATGTCAATAAAATTATTGCAATTTTGCCCATTATCTATCAAAAAAATAAGGTGCAATATTTTTGTAATAAATTTACCATGATGATTTCCAAAATATATAATGGAGAATTTGTCAATTGGGCTACAATTATGTATTCTCAATTGGTCAAAAAGTTGATTAAATGGGTAAAATGTCAAAAAACATGATTGACGGAACAACCAAAAGAAAACAAAAAAAGGATGTATGCCATTTTGTTATTGTCCTAGAAGTTTATTTCATAAATGGTTTCCACTAGGAGTAGAGCCACAAGAGAAGATGAAGCAGACAAAGTAGCCACATGAGGACAAAATAAGAAAGGAAAATATGAGGGAAAGGTTTATCAAAAACAAAAAACTCTAAGCTCTGAATATATTTCTCCTATAAAGGTGAAATAACCAGAGACTAGGATAACTAGAGTAGGTATGATGTCCTACTTTGATGATGATGAGGAAAGGGATATTTTGTTGAAAAGTATAATACAAGAGGATATTGTAATGAAGGGCAATATTAATCCTCAACAAGGAGCAAAATTGTTGAGGAAACAACAACAACATTATAAACAAAAGGAGAAATTAATATATCTTAAGTTTAATGCAAGACCACAAATCTCTCCCAAGCAAGAACTAAGATTAAATGGGCAAGAGCACCAAAGATGGCCCAAGAATGAGCTAGAATTTCAATTCAATAGGCAACAGAGGAGCAAATATAAGACTTAAACCTAGATCTACCAAAAGTACAACAATGTTTCTAGTACCACATAATAATGAAGGTATACTACCTTCAAGACCAAGTTAAGCAATAGGAACAAATATACTTGGAGAAACACAACATGGAGAAACACAACAAGGATCTGGAAAACATTAGAATAGATAGGGATTCTTTACAGGCAACTTTGAAACAAATAGATGCAATTATTGGAAATTAAAAACAAAGAAGGATTATGTGAGTGTAAAACACAACAAACTTCAAAAAGATTACAAAAATATGGAGTAAGCTCTTTTGAAGCAATAGAAGGAGTTAAAAGAGCTCAGAGTGGACATTGGTAATGTATATCAAGCCAAGAATGAGGTACAAAGGCAATCTAACTAGAAATTTGGTTAAAATTTTGTAAACGTAGATAGTTTTCAATGAGAAGCTATAAAAACTTTTGGAGGAGGCCTAGGGGATCAAGCCTTTCAATTATGATAGTGTCTTCAGAACAAACAATGAACCCAAGAAACAACATACCTTGCTTTAGGTTAAATTCAAAGCATTGAGAATGGAGGAAAATGATGCAAATTTGTGGTGGGATGTAGTGCAAGATATTGTCCACAAAGATATTGGTAAGGTCTATAGAAGGTATGAAAGAAATGAAAGACTATAGATGCATAAATATTTCAAATGGAAAATGTCATACCATCATTTCGGTATGAACCTTTAATCTTCACACCACATTAATAGAAAATGGCCATTTTGTAATTGGTTTATGTGACTTATTTTCTAGTTGCAAGTGACATTTACAACTAAAATCCTAATAGTCACATTGACATTAATTGCAAATGACAACAAATTTTTGATGAAACATAAAGTCAACAAAATATGCCTCCATCCTTTGACTTGTCATATATGTATTGTCGCTTGCAATTAGGATGCGATTTTTTTAGTGAATAATGGGAACAAGTCTTGTGTTGCCACATGTCCCAACTTTTAATTATTAAATTTTTTAAGTTTGAAATAATCTAGGATGTTTAATTTTTATGTTTGGATGGTTTAGATTATGACACATGGTGCAATAAAATTTTGCCACGTGGCATACTAATCAAATTTGTCCAAATTAAATTTAAATCAATATTTAAATATGTACATTGAACTAGGTACCTACCTACCCATATGGGTTAAACACCTATCTAGATAAAACTTGTTTAGTTACCTAAGTGAAATACCTATTTAAGTAGGTAGGTAGGTAGAAAAGTAGGTAGGTAAGTTAGGAAAGTAGATAGTTAGGTGTAAAAACATGAAAATTTATAATTTATTTTGGGTTAAATCATTTGTATTGGCTCATCCCATATGCCCATGTTTTTAAATATGAAAATGTAACACAAAACACCTTGTTTATATACTTTTCAAAATGAGAATGAAAGCCAAAACATATAGGATAAATTTTTTAAGTGCAAATCGTTTGCAACTAAACATTTTTAGTTACAAACTATGTGTTACTAAAAAAACAATCCCATATGTTTTGGTTTTCATTATCATCTTGAAAAGTATATAATTAAATAGATAAGTGACAACTAACTAATTAGCTAACTAATTAATGATAAATCAACTAATTTAATTAACTAGTAATTGGTTAATATTGAAATATTCAGTAATTAATGATTAACTAATAATTATAAATATAAAAAAATATAAATATTTTTAAATCTAATAATATAATTAAAACCTAGCCTAAGTTTATTATTTTATTATAATTATTGTCATTGTATATTTATTAATAAATATAAACGTAAATATTTAATAGCAACAATAACATTAATTCAATTATCATTGGAGCTAGTTGGTAGCCAAGGCTAATTATGTCTTTTAATGGTCATATTATTACTTCACTCATTATAACTATTTATGAACTATTACAATAAAAAATTTATATTTTAATAAGTATATTTTTCCTTCAAAAAAACTTTCTGCATTTTTATAATAATTTATTAGATTTCCATTTTAGCTACTACAGTCATTATTATAAAATAATTTAATTAAAAAAATAATATTAGTATTTGATTATTTTCATTGAATAATTAATAAATATTAATTGAAATTTTGAAATATAATAAATTAAGACTATATATTAAAATTTTGGGTAGTTATTATAATATAATAATATTTCATAACTAATTGCTTATAATAATAATAATGTAATTTGTAGCTAGCTTAAGTTAACTATTTATTATTATTATTATTACTATTAAATTTTAGTCAAAAATTATTTTGAAATTATTTTTTTATTACATGTAATTAATATATAATATATAATAATAATAAAAATGTCATATACATTCAAAATATACATTTATAAATCCTAATACACCCAACTATATTCCTTTGAATTCACAAAATACACTTTTGTATACTCACAAGGTTGCAATTTAATTGGTCACATTTGTAATTAATGGGACATAAATTGTTCTTTTTGGATGAAAGCCAAACTAAATGTTGTTCACATGGAAGGATGAACACCAAAATAGTCACAAACTAGTTGTAGTGTAATTGCAAATATGACCAACATAAAAAATAATTACAAAAATGTCCAAATGTAATTGCAAATAACTAATAGTTGCATGTAGTCATAAATAGAATGGTTACATTTTGGCCAATTCCTAGTAGTGCGAAAACCAAAAACTTCATATCAAGAAGAAGAAAAAATATTAATGGTGTAGGAACATCGGTACAATAACAAAAAAAGAGGAACTAGTAGACCTCAGAGGAGGGAAAGATAGTTCCCACATGGAGGCTTGTGGTATGACATATGCATTATAACAAACTTTAAAACCAATAGAATCTGTTTTACAAGAGGTTAATTCTCATGAGTATGTATATGTAACCATAGAAATAGGGGAGTAGAAACAGACTAAGGAACATAGAATTCAAGAAGTTCAACAAGATTAGATTGAACTTACATTAAAACTATAACAATAAAAGCAAATTTAGATTACATCATGGCTACAACAATAGGAGCAAACTCATATTACATTAGATTTACAATCATATTAGAAGCTACAAGTTGTATCAAAGTTGCAATACTCATATTTAAAGCAAACTTACATTACATCAAATTTACAATTACTTTAGCAACTACAAGTTGCATTAGAGTTGTAACAGTAGGAGCATATTCAAATTACATCAAATTTTCAATCACAACAACAACTTCATGTGACATCAAAGTTGTCGTCATAGGAACAAATATCAACACATCATCAAACAACTACACAACTATCAACAAAAACATAACAAGAACAACAACAAACTTTGCATACAACAAAAAATCAAACATTGATTCAATTTGAAGTACAACATGCACAAATAGATTAGACTATAATACAAATAGATAAGATTATAATATAACAAGATCAGCATCACATTTCTTACTCACAAGATTTGAAATAACATCAAATTTAACTTTCTTAACATATTTTGATCCAGAATTATGGGACGTAATTCAAAGTACATGTGGGGTAATGTTAAAGGAATAATTACTCATGGCAATAATTAGTTTGTATATTTCTATTCACCTAGTTACTATTTTAGGATTTATTAATTATATTACAAAGTTTTTGTCACCATTTGAATTTGAATAGATTATGGACTATTTTTTTTAGATGTTTATATCTTAGAAGAAAGAAGAGAATGAAGGACATGATTATTCATTGTTGAACATTGAGTTTTGTGGGAGTATGAAACAAAAGCATTTTGTTTTCTAGAAAAGCTTCAATTCCATAGCCAAATTTTATGTTTTTACATTTTTTTCATACTTTCATGACTAGATTTTGATTTAAAAACTAGATATGAGAGGATTTGAATGAGCATATTTTATTAGTATTAGTTTTATGATATGTTTTAATCCAGAATTATATCAGAATATAAGATTAATAATTATATATTTACTAATAATATATGTTGTGAAAAAATCCAAACATTATTTGTTAGGAAATAGTTTTTTTTTTCTTTTTTGTGGATCATCAAACATTACTATATATGGTGAACAAATTGACAATAACAAGTTGAATTGCTAGATGGCTTTTACTATTACAAGAGTTTGGTTTTAAAGTTGTTTACAAACCGAGTAGATTTCATTTATTATTAAATCACTTGTCTAAAATTAGTCATGGGGAACTAGCAAAAGGGGTAGATGATCAGTTACATGATGCTCATCTATTTAATGTAGGAGTCAAATGGTATGGTCCAATCATAGAAAATCTAAATAAAGGTTGTACCTAAAGAAGAAAGAAGTCAAATGTCATAAGGGTTATGCCCTACACATAACTATATAAATTAGGACTAGATGGGGTCCTACGACAATGTTTATTCTCGAAAATGCATCTAAAATATTAGAAGATTTCATGAAGGGCTAGTTGGTGGGCATTTGGCATGAATACCAATGTCAGAAAAATATTATCTTTATGCTATTGGTGGCCCACTATGCTTAAAAGGATGGTGTTGAATTATGTCAAAACTTTGATATTTGCCAACTCTTAAAGCCGATATGGCGAAATGGTAAAAGGCCATTCAAACCAATTATGGCATTTGAACCCTTCATGAAATCGGGTCTTGATTTTACGAAACCAATCAAATTGGCAATAAGATATACCGAAAATCAATATATTGTGATAACAACTGATTGTAATACTAAATGGGTAAAAGCAAAAACACTTCGAGACAACACAACTAAAAGCACCACTAAATCTATTTATGAACAAATTATTACTCGTTTTGGTTGTTCAACCCATCTTGTAAGTGACTAAGGAAGTCATTTTATTAATAAAAAAATATTGAAATACTTATGGAAGAATTTATGATTTCACATCAAACGTCAACTACATATTATTTACAAGGGAACAAGCAAGTTGAATTGACTCATAAAACATTGGGTAAAATATTAGCCAAACTTGTAATGCAAATTAGATGGATTGGGATGTAATGTTAGTGATTGCTCTATGGGCAAATCGAATGATTTATAAGGTGATAACTCAATATACCCCTTTTGAATTGGTTTATGGTATGCAACCAATTATGTTGACAAAATTTGCAATACCAACTTAAAGATTTCATGACGCATCCCAAGAAGACCTAGACAAAACTATCCAAGTTGGATGAAGGATTTATTTAGATTGGATGAAACTTGTTGGCAAGCCGAAAAAAATATTAATCATATTCAACTATTGTGCAAAGAACAAAAGGATGACAAAGGAAAGATAAAAAGTTCGAAGGAAGGAGATTATGAATGCTTAAAACTACAAAAATAAAGGGAGGTAAATTTACAATACCTTCGAAGGGTCCTTTTAAAATACAAAAAATGTTTGCTAACACACTATGGAGTTGTCAACCATAAGTGATGAGAGGGTAGAGAAAATAGACATTAATAAACTAAAGGTGTATCATCATAACCCACCAACCAATGTAATAATAGTAGATGTTATAGTTGATACAAAACCTAATAGTAAAATTGGAGGTAGGCATAGAAAGACAACCAAACTTAATTTTCCACCTAAGTTGCATACCAACCAAAGAATCTACCCTGGATTGACCAAAAACCTAGAAAAACATTTAATGAAGATAAGATCGAATGGATTAGAAAGGAAGATTCAAGAAGTTGCATACCAAAAATGTCTAAAAATAATAGAGTAAGAAAATTCAGTTATAAAGGAAGGAAAAAGGAAACATTATTGTTATATTCAAAAAATCATGTAACAAAAGAATAGGAGAATGAAAATAGAAAAGTTGGTATAGAATAGGGCTAACTTGTGCGAAGAAACTAGTGCATGACATGTTCAACATGCCCATGAATGAATCATGTCTTGTATGGCCTTTAGAACAACTATTATGTCCTTACGAGTTAGCAAAATTGAAAGGGTAACAGATATCACATGTGGAAGGACTATTCCAAGAGAGATAATGAGTGCATTGCCGAGTGGAATGCAAGAGCAAAGAGGTGCATGAGAGAGAAATCCATAGTAAAGTAGTAGCTACAAAGCAAAGAGCGCAAAAAAAAATTTGGTTCAAGCCAGTCATTGAAAAAATTACTGGAGAGGAGTTTGCAAAAACATATGTATGGAAACAACACATTTATTAATCTATAGCCTTAAACAAGTTTGTAGAACTTCTTATCAACCACTAGACTAGGTAATGAGAAGGACTAGGGAAGAAAAAACTAGAAGTGAAAAAGATAATAGTTTTGGAGTGACAACGCTTAAGAACTTCGATTTCAAGGATATGTGGAGTTTCAATCACCCACATTTAAACGTGAAAGATTGTTGGGAAAAATTATGTCAAGTGGAAGTGCCTATCAAGAAAGGAGAATTTTGAGTTTTCCAAAAGGAGGAACAAGAAGATTACAACTATGCTTTGGAAACAAATCTATTGCAAATTTAGGAGTATACGAAAGCAAAGCGAGAAGAAAGGTTTGTTCTTTACATTTCCAAGAAGCAACAATAACTATAAAAAAAATGGTTCTGCTAAGGTTCGACTATTTCTTTGTCATGATATATAGAGAACCTCAAGAAGCGCCTTACAAAACCTATATTGTAGTCTTTTGGAATTGGGAGTTCAACTCGTATAAGGAATAGAACTTAGTAGTGGGTAAAATGAAGCATGAGATGGAAAAGAGTAGTGGAGATTGTGCTCTAAATACTTGATTACCAAAGCAAATGGCAAACAAAAGGTAACCAAATTGGAAGCACTAAGGAATGTCAAGTCCTTCAGGCAAGGAAACAAGTTTGCTCCAAGTGCTTTGATTTCAACAATGTTGGTAGCAGATAAGGAGAAGGTTAACTAGGCTTCTTGGTTTTCCTAGAAATTGTAAAACAAAATTATTACCATTCAATGCAAGGTAGGGAAAATTAGGAATACATTAGCTGAACCAACTTTGACCATTATTGGTCATTATTTCTTGAAGCAATGGGAGCCAAAAAAAGAAGAGTCTATTGGGACCAGGAAGAAGACCCAAAGCAAGAAGGAAAAAACAATTGTTGATGTCAATGCAATCTTGCTTGTAGAAAAGAAGAAGAAAAAGAAGAAGCATAAATTGGTTATAATCACAAGTAAGGAGATCATAGAGGAATTTATAGCCCAAGAGGGGAATTTTAGTGAGGTTGTGAAGCCTTAAGTATTTTGAGTGAAATTGGAAGGAAGAATGTTGAAATACATGGTGAAAAAATGGCAAAACCATTAATACCCATTGTGGAAGAAATAAAAACATAATTGATATAAAAAAAAGGGCATGCATAATGCTTCAATAGATGTGGATATGGAGAAAGGAAGAGTGCAGGAGGTAGTTAATGATGAGATGATCACTAGAGGCGAGGATGACAAATTTCAATAGGGTTTAGGAAACAAAGAAGGAAACAAATAAGATCAAATAACTACACCAACAACTCATGAAATCATAGACTCAAGAGGAGATAGTTTTGAAGGAATTAAATATGGCTAAAGAAATTATAGAGACAGATAAGGAAGGATTGAAACATCATCAATAGATCATCATAAAGGCTAATGAAAAAATTGACTTCAGAAATACGGAGATCAAAGCATTTAGAAATGAACAACTTAACTTGTATGAAAAATTGAAAGGAGTGGAAGAGGTTTTGCACCAATGCAAAGAGGAATTAAATATTCAATTAACAATTGTGGAGAATGTTCAAGAATTTCATCACAAGGATTGGAAACTTTTAATGGCAAAGGAAAAGAAATTATGGAAGGAATTACAAGTTGCAAAAGGTAGTTACTTACCTTGTAAACTGTTAATGATCGAGAAAGTGTGGCCACTAAAAACAAAACAAAAACAACACTATATGATGAACTCGTCGAACAACTTCCAATAAAGATGGGTGAACTATTGGAAGAGGTTAAAGTAGAGTTCAAGAGATGGCATTTTGAGCAAGCAAAGAAGTACACCAATGCCTATGATGCTGCATATGAACATATTCAATAGTTGGAAGATAAAGACAAAGAAGAAGAAAACACATAGGAGGTTGCTAGTGAATAAACAACTCAAGAAGATGCAAAACAAGTCTTTTTATCAGACGAGGATGAGGATGAAATAGTACCTATCGAGAATTTGATAAGGAAACAAGAAGTAGTAGTAGATCTTATAGACAAGGGCAAAGCAAAAAAACAAAAAGTGGAAAACAAGGATTAGGCTACTAGCATAGTTGGAGAGTGGGTAGAGACTAAGATGAAGAAGATGATCTATGGAGTTATTGCTCCTAGGGTTGAGCATCCCACTTAAAAAAAAGAGGCAATTATCAAGCCATATCTTAAGAGTCATATGGTGCATATAATGCTAGAATTAAAATATGTTTTGCCAATATTATCAAACCTGAAAACATACTAGATATTGCATCATTTTTAGATTTGTTTGAAGGTAGGAATAACACTACCAATACTAGGAGGTCATATCAAGGAAAGGTAGTTTTTAATAATGTAAATTGTAGAGGATTTGAGAGAATTCATAGTTTATAACATAGTATGTTATTACATCTAATACCATCAACCAAGAGGATATGGAGTATTAAAGTTTGAGGTGGGCTATTTGGGACTTTATGCCTTGAGGTATTAATGTAAGTTAGAGTATGCTTATAATGAATATTACCATTGGCACCAAATTGTTGTCTCCAACAAACCAATTTTTGCCATGATGCGAATGGAAACTATTTTGAATTGTGTCGTAAGATGAGTTCTTGCTAAGCCTAAACTATGGAAGCAATTGATGGATTACTACCAGGAACTAGTTTGCCTCACCAACTTTGGAGATCATGCAATGGAAGTAATCATGTGGAAAATGAACTATGAGTTCACAAAAATTTAGGCAATAGACGTTCACCTTGGTTTGGATGCATTGTACCTACAAGCGGCCATATTACGTATTCAACACTTGGTGGATAAACCAACAAAATAACCATGCATTGGTAAGATCATGCAATACAAATAATGCCTTCTTCATTTGGTGAAACCCAATTGAATCAACTAGTAGATGAGGGGCGAGTGAATTACAATAATTAAAGATGAAGCAAATCGTCTAATAATGAAATAGATGATCATCTTAACCCTATTCAGATGGTACTTTATGTTAAAAATAATGGACATTTAAACCATATTTAGAAAACTTAGTTGCTATGTGGGGACATTGTAATAGTTAAGAGGGGAATAATGTTAACAAAGGATATAAAATAGTAAGCATATAAGTAAGTCAACATGACCAGAAAGTATGTGTAGACAAGTTGAGATGATAGAATAAACAAAACAATATGACATACACTAGAAAAAAACTATGTATTTTTTACTAGTGTTTGTAACTAAATTTTAGTCGCAAGAGACATTTTGCAACTAAAATCCCTGTAGTCGCCTAAGACAAGTCACATGTGATAAATTAGTCGCAAATGACAAAAGGTATTGTATGAAAAAAAAAGTCAACAAATACATTTCATCCTTTGACTACATTGTATACGTATTGTCACATACGACTAAGATGCAACTAT
>Ga0116230_10003126_pt1 | contig 16083 bp, 12 predicted proteins | sample S1TSphfallax_3_FD_88678 | JGI IMG/M metagenome (GOLD analysis project Ga0116230, IMG submission 88678) | Host-associated microbial communities from peat moss isolated from Minnesota, USA - S1T2_Fd - Sphagnum fallax MG | ecosystem: Host-associated > Plants > Peat moss > Unclassified | place... | reverse complement strand
ATCAAATAAAAAATATATGGATGAGAACATGCTACAACTGGGGCTTCAGTTCCGGATAAGAGCCTTCCCTTTGATAAAAGGCTAAAAACATAATCAACGTGATAATCTTCGTCCGGCGATTGGAATATGGGCACCAAAAACACCCAATAGCTCGCAAGCAATATGGCAAAAAAAACTATTATCGCTGGTAGCCAGGAATAGGTAAGTAAATAGATTGTTTTGTGCACCGAGGATTTCATATACAAAGATCATACAGTAAGGATTTGGCAGCTATTCAATACCGTCCAGAAGAAAGAAATTCCCCCAAAACACAAAAGCCACCGTAAAAGCTATGCTCAGTAGCTTTTACGGTGGCTCATTTGGTGGCTTTCACCAGCTATTCTCAGTCATGATCGAAGGCGCGGTTTATGAGGACTCGCCTAAAAGTTCCAGTCATCAACATTCTTCGGCATATAGCGCCCAACGAAAGCCATAGACAATAGGCCGTCGTTAAAGCAATGAACCAACCCGCGGTCCCACCGCTCCAGGCGAGAAACATGCCCGATTCCTCGAGCTGGAGAGCATCGGCCGGAGGCGGCACAAAATATACGCAAGCGTTTGTCGCCATCCACCTGTCGATATCATCGACTGTGGTGAGCACCGCAACACTCTCCTCGATGATTCGCCCGGTAGACTCGCCGCAGTGTAGACTATGCTCCTCCCTCAGTATCAGTTGAGCAACGAAATGCGTTGCCGAGCAGCCTGCCTTGGCTTCAGGAGACACAAGGTCAGCACTGAAGCCGGGCATAAATTTGTCCGGCGGATCCGATGCGAGAGACGGATCGCACGGATAGTAAAAGACATTGTGCGTGCTGGACTGAATAGCCCAGTAGTTGAAGACATAATTTTGCTTAGACTGCTCATGGCTTTCGGACTGCGGGAAAAACCAGAGCAACACTTCAAAGCGCTGCACAAACTTTTCCGCAGAATCGTTCCTGCTTCCATCGCAAGGGGCGATCAGCGACACTGGCCTGGCGTGGTTAGGCGTCACGTTGTCAAATCCAGCCGAATAGTTCTCCGGAAGTCTCGTCAATTTCACTGGCGCGGGAGAAAAGCCGATTCCGAGGGCAAGGGAAAGTGCAGTGAGCAGCGTCCATCGAATGACGATGGTCATCTTCGTCTCCTTCGCTGTGAGAGTTTGGTTGGGTGTCGATAAGAGGATACATAGAGACTAATGCACGCATGCACAAGTTCACTCAAAATCTAAAACTCTTATACGCTCAACCCAACACTGTCACCAAAAGATCCTCAAACCGAAAACACTCTATTCTTAAAGAAAATGTGGCGAACAAATCCACTATCATGCCCAAAAGCAAAAATTAAACAGTTGAATGGCTTGATAACCAGACAGCAAATAAAAGGCCCATTTTATGACTATTTTTCAACCAAGCGAAAATCTACTGCTTCCTGCTGATAATAAAATTAGAGAAAAAACTTCCATGAGATTTGGTTTCACATCTAGCGCAGCTTGCGATAGTCTGATGAGCCACTGATCTTAGTCATTGACATCGCAGCAATAAACATTGAAGAGAATATAGTAGTCATACCCGTAATGATTAGAGTCACAGCTAAAGGAATTCGTTCTAAAGAAGAGAGAGATTCTCGAGGCAAAGAGCTGGCAAATAAACTTATTACACCGAGAATAAATAAAAGAAGACCTCCACCTAATCCGCGCTCTAGTGTAAAAATGCTTTCAAATTTTTCTACTACCTGATTATTTTTTGCAAAGCGACGACTCCAAGAATAAGCTATGGCATACAATCCCAAATTTAAAATCTGGAAACCAATCACTGAAAAAATAATGGCTAGGATTCCAATTAACACAGAAAAATCACTGTTGACCAAGCCAAATAACAAAAAGAAATGCAAAACCATACCTATTGCCAAAAAAGTGGCGCCAGGTATAAAGAAGGTTATGTTCGGAGCGTAGACCAAAATCATGATGAGATGGTGCCATCCGTCTTTAAAAGTTTGCAGTTTTGATGTGCCTATGCGTGGGGCTAAATCAACCGGTATTTCTGCTATTTTCAAATTAGCCATATGAGCATTGGCTGCCAGCTCTAAGGCGAATTCCATACCTGGCGAGACAGGTTGAATAAGTTCATAAGCCCTTTTAGTAAATGCTCGGAATCCACAACAAACATCAGTGTATTTGCTGCCAAAGAACAAGTTTAGCAAGACAGTTAATACAGGATTACCGACCCAGCGATGTAGAAAGGTAATATTGGCACTCCCACCATTAAGATATCTGCTGCCCATAACAAAGTCGTTATGCTCTTTATCGAGCTTTTCAATAAATTTAGGTATTAGATAAAAGTCGTAAGTATTATCGGCATCCATCATGACTATATATTCGCCTTTAGCTGCCGCAAAACCCTTCAAGTACGCATTTCCGTAGCCCCGCTTCGGCTGATGAACCAGGCGAACACCCAGGCTTTCAGCGATACTTACAGAATGATCAGTAGAACCATTGTCACAAACTACAATTTCACCATTAATGTCATTTTTACGGAAAACATCATAGATTTTCTCGATACAAATTGGTAACGCTTCTTCTTCGTTCAGGCAGGGCATAACCACAGACACCAAAGGGGTTTTTGTTTCTACTTCTGACATTTGCAGATTCTCTCTTTACAATTTCTCTGTTTTGTACCAGTCAACTAACTGACTGATGCCATCTTGCAAAGATATACTTGGTTCATAACCAAGAAGTTGTCTTGCCTTGCTTATATTGGCATAAGTGAATGGCATTTCTTCAATTAACGGATCTTTATAGCTGATTTTTGCTTTTTTATTCATAACGAGTTCTAACTCTCTCACCATTTCATTTAAGCTGATTGGTTGTGCGCGAGCTAGATTGATGATTTCGTATCCACTGAGGTCTGCTTCGATAGAAGAAATGATACCGGAAACAATATCCTTGACGTGGACATAGTCACGCACGCTGCTTCCATCACCGTACAACTCAATCGGTTGATCGTCATCAATCAAGCGCATAAATTTTTGCAACGCAGTTCTGGGATTTTGTCTTGGACCGAATACGTTAAATAAACGCAGACATACAACATCCAAGCCATGAATATGATGGGCACTATAGCTAATCAACTCGCCAGCAATTTTAGACACAGCATAAGGAGAAATCGGTCTATTAACACAATCAGATTCTAAAAGTGGCTCCAAAGGACGTATCCCATAAACAACGCTGGAGGAAGTAAAAATGAATCGTCTTGAGCCATTTTTTACCATTTCATCAATAAGTTTTTGCATGCCGACAACATTGACATCCAGATATATCAATGGGTCAATAAGCGAATCTCTAACTTGTGTCATGGCTGCTAAATGAACTACAGCATAAAATGGATCGCCTCTTAAGCTCTCGCCAATAGTAACTAAATCTCTTACATCCCCTTCTACAAGAGTGTATTTAGCATTGCCCAAATGCTTGTCACTATTGTTCCGTTTTATAAAAGGATCATAAGTGGAATTAAAATTATCCAAAACGGTAACACAATAATTGCGTTCCAAAAGTTCGGATACTAAATGACTGCCTAAAAAGCCCGCTCCTCCTGTAACCAGAATACGTTTTTTTTCGTTGCTCAAACTATGCATTTTATTTTTGGTTCAGACGGGACCAGGCCAGTGCAATAACCGTATCAAGATTATTGCCATCCTCAGGTAAGCTCGCACAGCCAATAGAAAAATCGATTCTCTCTTCATTAACATCCTGAAGGTTGGTTACTTTGAGAACATCAGATAGCCGGTCTACAAAATTACCCGAAGCTTGGCGCCCTGTCTCGGGCAAAAGCAACGCATAGTCAAATGTTTGATAATGAGCAAGAATATCGATTTGTCTTTTTATTCTAGAAATAGTCTTACCTAAATCCTTCACAGCCGGTGAAGGTAAAGGGCGCAAGCGTCTAGAGTCCGTAGCCACATTGCCGAGGGTTGTGCCTTTGGGCATAATACCTATTTTCAAAACAACGACCGAGAAGGGGCGCTTAAACCTCTCGAATCGACAAAATTCACGGTCAAGAAAATACAAGAGTGCGGGAAAAGTATAAAGACCCGTTTCTGGAGCCATAAGAGCTTTTTCGGCAGCGCGCATTTGCGACCACTCCACTCTGGTTCCACTATAAACAGTAGTATCTTTAGACTCAGCCTGTGGACGGCGAAATTCTACCAAACCGCAACTGACAAGATTAAAAAGAATTGGCACCCACTCTGTTTTATTTAGGCGTTCGCTGCGCAATATCTCAAATAAATTGCTGCGATTATCTATAGAGACATAGAAGCGTCTCTGTGCAGCCAAATCGATACCAGTTCCGTTAGCGAGCATTTTTTCGAACTCTTGCTCTGTCAGAGATTGATGGACGCGAGCTACAACAGCATCGAAACTCAAACCTTTACTATTTAATGACTTGGACTGGTCGACAAATTGCGCCCCTTCCATAATAAGGAATTCCAGTCGCTTGTTGATTGTTTTAGTATCTGTTTTAGGCTCGGGGAAGAAACAAAAATCACCTTCTTCCCAACCGACTAATTGAATAATGGCAGCATCGCCTTCAGCCCCTTTTAACTGACAATGTACTGCGTTGCCTTCATTAAAAAACACCTGCGCTGTATCCGCTTCGGTACTTGATCGAATTTGTAAACGTCCGGTCATCTTACTCATGCCAATGGTCTGTAATAAATTAGGCACCTGCATTTTTTTTAAGTCGCCTTCGAGTGTCCGGACAAAAGAGCTATCTTTACCTTGAATGGCTTTAGGATCAGAGACGGGTGGTATCGTTTGACTAGCCTCTTCGGTTGAGGACATCAAAGTAGTTCTTTTTAAATCCCAACCAGGAAATTGTGCACTAATAAGATGATGAATATGCTCCCAATCATTACTGATTTCGGTCCAAACCAGGGCTGACTGACTTCCCTGCCCACGGTACAAATTCCATTGACAGCCACCTCTCAGCCGGTCTTTCATTACAGCCAGATAGTAGTCCTCAGGCGTATCTCCAAAGGGCAATTCCACCCAGCTATATTGGTTGGCTTCTACTTCCAAGAAAAGTGATTTGAGCTGCGCCCGGCCTGGCAGAGCTGCCTGCTTTGGCCACCGCTTAGGCTGGCGATCAGGATTTTTCCTGCCTAGCATCTTTAAGCATCCATTCCCTTGGCTACTAATACAAATTTCGAATTAAAGTCATACGGTAATACCTTACCCTCTTATGCATGGTTATAAGCAGTTGTTGCTTCCTGTTTTCTGCAAACCCATTATCCGATATGGTATCTATTTAAATACCGCAAAGGCAATTACCACTTGGTAGGTAGAGATTTTGAACGATCGCAGCTCAATGGCAACTGAATTGATGGCAGAAATTATTCCAAGACTAACCGGAAAACCACGATTACAGCAATCGCTGTGCTCGTGCACCCAATTTTCCAAACGGCAAAGCTCCGCTTTGCAACCGCAGCGCTCTAAGCAATGGCGAAATAGGAAAAGCTAATTTTATGCAGACTAATTTTGCTTTAAACAAAACAAGAGACTGGCTCTATCTAGCAATTATTCTGGCTTTGATTTTTCGATTTTTTTATGGGTTCATCATGCACCCTTTCGACCATCTATACTCAGATCCAGACAGACATTACACCAATGTTAACGACGAAAATTTTGGAAAATCTATTTATTCAATCTTAGATTCTCCGCTACCCCAGTTTTGGCTAAAGGCTGTGTTTTTTGTCCTGGGCAACACTACTGTCGGCGCTTCCGTTTACCTTGGTTTATTGAGCGTTGTAATGCCCTGGTTTTGGTATCGCTGGGGCCGAGAACTTTTCAAAAAAAAGGACACGGCCCTTATATTGTGCGCTGCCATCGCCTGGTTGCCGTCCTGGATAGGAATATATTCTTTTTTTATGGATGAAACCTTATCTATAATCGCTCTAGGAGCTTCGCTTTGGCTAAGCTGGCGGGCAAAAAGAAAACAAACTCTGGGATCTTTGGTGATTGCCGCTATTGCCTGGTCTATAGCAATGTGTATCAAACAAATTGTCATGTTTGAACTTATAATTATAATGCCCTGGCTATTGATCTCTTATTTGAAGCATCACGGCCGAAATCTCAAATCATACGCTGCTGTTTTTGCTGCTAGTTCTATAATTATATGCGCCTACCTAACATATCCTCTCTGGGTGTATATTGGACTTGGCTCCACGTGGTTACTCTCCCCAGCTATGGGTTGCATGACCAGGGCCTACTATTTAAGTGGCGCACTAAGCCAATCCGCTACGTTTCTTACTCATGGAACGTTGATCTGGCAAACCGGTCATTTTGGTTCCAACGCTATGTGCACAGAATCATTGTCTCCTTTCTGGAATTGGAAAACCTGGCGTGTTGGATCGTACAACTTGGTAATAAATTTAGACCGCCCTGTTTACCTTGCTATGCCAACACCTCATCCGCCCTGGCCCAAAAGACTACTTTTGTTCGCAGAATCTATATTATATTTTTTCTTTAGTCGTTCGTGGCCCGATGATCGAAGCGATGACTGGGTTCAAATCATTCAAATAAATCTTAGATGGCTTTGGAGTATTTTGCCTCTTTCAATTTTGATTATTGGCATGCGCAAAAAATTGCTCAAAGAAATGCCTGTTGTTTTATGCCTTGGTACTGCCCTCCTCTATGTTACTTGTGACTGCTCAACTCTCGAAGGACGTTATCGCAAACCCTGGGAGGGAACCGCTATCGCTGCTTTTATTTACGTCCTAACTGAACCTAAAAAAACAGGTCGCAAATTATCAACGAACAAAGACAATCAGCCTGTTCAACCAACCTAAAACTTGGGTATAAACAGTAGTTCGTGTCATCCTTAAATAGGCAGCGTACTCAAACGCAAACTAACAGGATTTATAAATGGCGAAAAAAAACGGTAGCATTGGATTGAAAGTAATCCCACCCTTAATAGCCATTTTGCTTAGTGTAGCAATGTCTTGCTACTGGTTATGGCGCATTCCTATCTTTCTCGGTGCAGACGAATATCTGCACGCAGACTATATATTCTGCCTTTATTCAAAAAAGAAACTCATTCGTCAAGACGAGTCGGCAAAAGTTCCACTTGCTCATTCGTTTAGTCGTTATCTTCTAAATGCCTCCGGAGCGCAATTAGTTAAATGGCACGAATCTGAAAAGGTGCCTGCCAACTACGGCAGCAAAGAATTTTTCAGACAGTTAGATTTGTCCGCCCCCCAACCAAGTGTCGATGGCTGCCCGGTGCTAATTGGCACCTATCCAGTGGGTTATTACGCACTTACTGCTATATGGTTATTTCTAGCCAGCGGCTTTAGTTCTTCCTTGACAGTGCTGTTTTTTGCTTCTCGTTTTTTTTCCATTCTACTTTTTGCTACCGGTCTTACTTTCTCCTATCTAACTTTAAGAGAACTTGGCATTTCCAAATGGCGAGCTTCTCTAAGCCTACTGGCTATCGGATTATTGCCACTAGTATCATTTGTCTCTTCGACTCTACAGCCGCATAATTTGAGTTTTGCTGCTATCAATGCCTGTTTTTTCTTTGCTTTGCGCTGGCGCAGAGCAGCAGCACCAATCTATCTAATTTATTTGGGACTAGCTTTAGCTTTAGTATCGGCAGCTAAATATCAGTTTTTTTTCCCGACGGCCTTGGCAGTTCTACTAATGATAGTAAGTAAAGATGTTCTGAGAAAATCTACCGTAATGACCTTTTTTCGACATTTAGCAATAGTTACAATGCCCTCTATGTTTGCAGCTATGATTCAACTATGGGTAAATCATGGCGGCTGGGAATATCCAGCCCATACTTCTCAACCACATAAAAAACTGGCATTCGAACTAGCAACTGTGCAAAACTTATTTTTAAAATCAATCACCACGACCCTCAATAGTCTCTATTGTTATGAGGGGACATGTTTTAAAAGCTTTTGGCGTTGTATTGGTTGCTGGTTTGATATTAGGCTCATCCTATTTAGTGCCAAATTCACTCATATAATTTGCGATGTAATTGAGGGTGCCAGCATTATTGTGTCGATGCTGACCATCGTAAGTTTGCTGCGAATTTGGTATGGACTTTTGCGAGCGGTGAGAAAAAATCATTTCCATCTTGCCTTTCACACCGCTTTTTCCAATCCCTTGTTAACTTGCTATTTTATATTTTTCCTTAGTATATTTGGGCTGGCTTTAATTTTTTACGGAACATTTGTACTGCAAGGACGTCATTGGTTCTCTCTCGTTCTGCCGGTATTTTGGTCTGCGGCTGTTGTAGCTCCTCGAATATTCAAAAAAAATTGGCGTGATAAATGGTTTTTGTTCGCAACTGCCACACTTTTATCATACTCAATGGTGGCAAGTTATTTTGCTATAAAAGCCATAAATAATAGGTATTACTCTATAGCTGTTCCGAGCATAAATATTAATAGCTTAATAGCTATTCCAGCCGGAACTGCCTGCCATGTTGACGAGATTAACTATATTACTGAAAATCCTTTCTACACCTGGCGTACTTCTCCTCTAAAAGTACCGAAAAATCGCCCACTCTATATTGAGGGTTGGGCTTTCGATTATCCGATGCACAAAGTTGCCTCGGCAGTCGTTATCTATGTTGATGGTAAAGCAATTTGGACTACAGCTGTTGGATTGGAAAATACTAAAGCGGCTGTTGACCGACAAGACGAAGCTTATAGATACAGTGGATTTGGCCAGATAATTCCCACTGATAAATTTAGGCCAGGCTGGCATATTCTAAAAATCAAAGTTGTCTCTAATGACAGACGTCTCCTTTATGATACGAACAGCTCGTTTAAGTTTTTAATTGAATAATCAATCATATAGAAATAGGCGTCTATAAATCTAATTTGGGCAATTTCGAACCATTTCCGATTACAAGGCTTTCGAGTTAGAGGGGGGAGGCGCTTAAAAAGCAAGAACTTCTTTCGCCGAATATAATAATAAGTCCGGCTTGCGACCTGTTAGGAATTGCCAAGAGAGGGAATATATGACTTAACCTACTATAAATAATGCTCATAACCTTGAGTTTTAATAAAATTACCCCGCTATACTAACGATACTATCAAGTTTTTGAAAGAACGCATTCCTTGAACAGGGAGACACCGTGAAGCTCATATTTAAACGGATAAGAGAAAAGAAAGGACAGCTAGCCGCTGTATTAAATCTTTTTCTAGCGGTAGGAGCCGTAATGCTAATTGCCGGACTTTGCTTTGAGATGAGCCGCTATTTTCTTGCGCGCGACCAGCTGAAAACAAATACAGAGGCAGCAGCATTATGTTGTGAGACCGCCCTGGTTTCCTCTGGAGATCCTTCTAATGCCACTAATCAGACATCAGCCGTCAGCACTGCTTTAACATTGTTTCAGCAGAATAGTATTCTAGGTAGCTCCATGAGTAATGCTACGGTGCCGGGCGCGAGTACTAGTACTCCGGGTGGTGTTACTTCCGAGCTGACTCCGGGACCAGGACAAGCACAAATTTGCTTTCAATTTCTTGACCCGATTTTGCGCACGCCAGTTGCTCCTGGTTCGACCGGCACGCTCATTCAAGCGACCGGAGCATACTGCTACACCCCAGCCTTTTTGGGACACATAGTTGGACTCGGTAGTGCCCAATTTTCTTTCCAAGTTTCAGCCTTCTCAGGTGTACCACGCATAGACGTGGTTTTAGCATTTGATGTCTCTGGTAGCCAGGGTGAATTCACGCCCGTAAGCCCAATACAGCGCTACGCCAATACCACAACTGGTGGTTCTGGGAGTAATCCCGGCAATACTGGCGGAAGTGGGGGTAATGCAAGCACAAACTCTGGTGGATGCACTCCTTCTCGTGGTCCCCAGTATATGTTGGTAAATGGGCCAAGCGGTTCAACTTTTACAGGCGGATATATTGCTGATCTAATAGGACACCCTGGCGGTGGCGTTACAGCCATACCGAGTGGTATTTTTCCACAACATTTGGAATATGCGGCAAACTTTCCTGGTGCGCCAGCGTTTGCAGGGCTGTCTACCTCAGCTACGGCAAATCTGCCTGGTTACGTGACTGGCAGCGGGCCTGGCTGGATGAACACACCACCTGGCGACTATTGCATTTGCCCAAACGGTAGTTCAACTGGCGTGACATATGGTTACGGCGACAAAGCCAATCCGAATAGTCATTTGCAACATCCGCCTGCACCAAAACTAATCGCCTTTAATAAATCATCTTCTGATGACGATCTGCGCCAATTGTGCGGTCAATTGGATTCACTTTCTGCTGGTAAAAAAGATAAATTGAAACTAGATTCAAACAAATCAGAGGAAAGACTTTCCAAAATCTCCTTTGCGCCATTATTCGAAGCCTTCGATGCCGGAGAAAACGGCAGCACTACTAACACTACTAACGGTGCTAATGCCATCCCAGTTCAGTACAATGGAGCTTATTTCTTCCCCTCTTCGCATGTTCCTGTTTCTGGAGCTGTACAAAGTACTTTCTCTGATCCCTCTGCGCCAGCCGGCCAGTGCAACGCGAACGGTACTCCTATTCCCCAAAGTGGAATCAATTATCAAAGCTATTTTACTGATTTAACTGCTAATATCGACGGAAATAAAGTCTTTTGGGGTAACTTTGTAGACCAAAACAGCTTTCTATTTGTTGACCCTTCTACTATGGCTGAAGCTTCCCGGTACAATCTGGAAAGTACAAGCAATGCTTTGAGTGCTTTTGTCGATTACAGCGGCATGGGCGTTACGCCAGCGCCGGGCTATGCCAATGCCTATTTTAATGACGCAAACTATGTGGTGCAACCTCCGGATGACCTTCTAATGGCCGCAAACGGTTTAGTAAACGAAATGAAAAATGTTGCCGATGCACATTTTAGTTTTATTGCTTTTAGTGATACTGCCGGTAATTCCACAACCGCTCTCAATCCTGCCCAGTTTTCTACTTCGCCACAGGCTGGCTATGTACCTATGATATCTAGTTGGTTTCCCTACCCAGCACCAGTGCCAGGCGGCAGTAATTCAGCTATTTATGTTGAACCGGCCTTGCCTTTTGTTGCGCTTGATCCTAACAATACAAACAATGATTTAATGAACAATCTACCCAACATGTATCCGAATGGGAATAGAAATGTCGCTGCAGTTTTGACCGCTGCCATCAATCAGTTAACAACCAATGGGCGACCAGGGGCCAATAAGGCTATTATTTTGTTCTGCAGCGGTGTGCCTACAGAAGCAAACCAAAGTAATAGTACTGCCCTGCAAGACGCACTCACTGTACTGACAAATTCAGGCACACAAATACCCGTTTACTGTGTGTGCATTGCCGATCCACAGACCACTCCCATTGCTAGTGGCAATGTGTCGGCAGATGACAGTGCCGACGATAGTGCCTACGGCAGCACTGCAGGAATTACTGGCACATCATCACCAGGAGGCGGAAGCGGACCAAAATACTACCGTGTTGACTACACTGGTGCCACAGCCGCTCAAACTAATTTGTCCACCGTTGTTGATAATATTGTCAGGCAAATGATAGGCATGATGCATTGAAATCAGTAAGACAATGGGTGATGTGCTTCCATCATTGCCTGATTAGCTTATTTATTGTTGCTTACTTTAGCGTGGTCGGACTCTGGTTATGGCTTTCGGCACCTGGTCAACTGAAACTGAGTGGTCCTCTGGCTGCCGAAATTCAATCAAAACTCTCTCCGCTTACTTGTTGGACAGGGTGGGAACAGTCGTGGTCTTTTTTCAGCCCAGGAGTTAATACCGAGAACATTTACACCTTACTCACTATAACTATGCAAAATGGGCTCATTAAACTGGTTGAATTGCCGCGCATGGATAAAATAAAATTTCCTGAAAAAGTAAAATGGGAAAAATACAGAAAGCTTTATAACGATAATATGTCTATGTCAAGTTTTGCTTTTTTCCGTCCTGACGTTGCCAGATTTATGAGCCGTGCCAACAATGAACCTAACAATCCACCTGTGCGCACTACATTTTATCTTGCCACCAGTCCTATGTCGCAGCCACCAGAGTTCCAAGACCCTATAAATTCTCAAAACGTACCCCTAAAACATAGACCATTACAGAGATATTTTGTTTACAGAGTACATCCTGATGATTTATAAGTACTGGTACAAATTCTGGTTCAAAGAGTGTTCTCCGCTTCCTGTCGCTCTTTTTCGAATTTGCCTAGGCTATTTTATTTTGCAAAAAAGTTTGCTGAGTTTCGCGCCAAACTTTTTTGCTTTTTTTGGTATCAAGCCGATCGTGGATACCATCACGTTATGCACACATTGGTGGCGCTACAATCCAGTTTTCGACATATTCTTACTATTACCCTCAGACAATTTATGCCGTTTAGTTTTTTTTTCTTTGTTCTTACTTTTTGTCATATTTATGATGATTGGTTTTTGTACCCGCTCAAGTACAATCGCCGTATATTTGGCTTTACTCAGCTTAGATAAACAAGCACCTTTCATTCTTGACGGAAGCGACGATTTCACACGTATAATGACATTTCTACTCATTTTCGCGCCAGCGGGAGCGATGTATTCGGTGGATGCTTGGTTGAAACGTCCTGAGGAACGCGTGCGTTTTGCATGGCCATGGGCACAACGCATGATGCAGGTACAATTGTCTTTGGCCTATTTTCATTCATTTATATGCAAAGCTATAGGCGAGCAATGGCAGAATGGCAGCGCTGTTTATTATGCTGCGCATCTTTTAGAGTTTCAAAAATTTCCTATACCGTGGCTTACAAACAATGTTCTTTGCTGTCGTGCTCTGACATATTTCACACTCTCCACCGAACTTTCTTTGGCTATCCTGATTTGGTTTAAGCCTATCCGCTATTGGATTTTGCTTGTAGGCGTCATGATGCATATAGGCATAGATTGGACAATGAATTTGCCTTATTTTGAATTTGCTTTTGTCAGCTGCTATCTCACCTTTATTGAGCCACCCGATTTAGAAAAGCTCATCAATTTTGGAAAAAACTTTTTGCGCTGCTTTTGCAAAGGTTTCGACACTAGTTTATTTAGAAAATTGCTGGTATATCCTCCTAAAAAAGTTGCAACCGAAAATAGCCCTGCAAACGCTTCTGCTCGCAAACAAATCTTACAAATCATTCGCAGTCCTTATCTGGAATTTCCGTTAATCTTCATAGCCCTAGCTGCCATAATGATTTTAGGAGCAATAGGCTCTAATCAATTGCGCTATGAATATTTATCGCAGCAAAATAAATACAACTATCCTCTGCAAATATTCAAGGAACAAGTTATAGCTGAAAACAATTATAAGCTCAATGAACACCTACCAGATGATGATGACAAAAAACTGGCTACTGAAGAGACTTTGGCTTATGCCCTATCAACTAATGACGCATATGATCAAGCCGATCAGATCTTTCGCCATATTTGTAAACTGCGCATTGCCAAAAAACTTCCTTACGATGAGGTTTTGGTAAAAACAATGTCTTCTCTGGGTGACATATATTTGGAAATGGGTCGCCTAGAAGCGGCTGAACTTTGCTATCAAACCCTCTTAGACTACAATCTTGCCCATGCGCCCAAATCCTCATATTCAGCCGCAATAGACCTGAACAATTTAGGTGTAATTTCCTACTTTCGCTCTTTGGTCAGTCCAGATAAGAACGCTCATTATCTGGAACTAGAGAAAGCTAATAACTTATTTCAACAAGGCTTAGATAAATTGCATTTAAGGAGATCTGCTGAAAGGCGATTTTCCGAAACTGAGGAGCAGTCGGGTAAATTGACTACGGACATTCTCAGCAATCAATACCTTGCTCTCCGCGACGCGTGTAAGTTACAAGAAGCTGAACTAGTAAGGGCTAAGCTGCCTTAACTTAAAGACATATTTCTATAAACGGGTACTGTTCCCCTCAGGGCTATTAACACAGCCAATAGCACAGCAGCACTATTCCGCGTATGGGCATCAATGGGAAAAATTAGACAAAGCCGTTAGACATCGCCCTAGATGAATTCCGCTTAAGGAGTGCGCAAATAAACAACAAAACATTCTCACTCTTTATCTTGCCCCAAAGACTCTTATAGTCAGAGAAGGCGGTCCCATAAGGGATACACGACTTAAACTCTCAGACAAATTTATACAAACCTTGATATCTAGCCATCTCTTCTGGGTATGATTTCCTTAGGCTGAGGGATAGAGTGGGTGGTGGTTGCTTTGACTGTTAATGCTTTGGAAATAAATCATAAATTACAACGAAACAACACGGGCACAACCATGGCTGAGTTGCCTTTGTCTTTGTGGATTATATTTGTTGGCTTTGCCATTCCCTTGTTCGCTTTAATAATGGGCTGCGTTCGCTATGGCTTGTTTGTAGAGGCAGCAAGAGAAGCGGCTGATGCTGCCGCCGACTCACAATACTATCTCGATAATAGTACTTCCGGCAGTTCAGGCTCTGTATCTATGGCAATTACCACAGCCAACAACGTAGCAGCACTATTCCCCGGTATAAGTATCAATGGACAAGATGGCCAAAGCTCCTCAAATGGAGTCAATTGCTACATAGTCGTCACTCCCATAACCAGCACTGGCACCAGCACTGTCTATGGGCCCAACACCTGCCTAAGCACTCCGGCCGATTTGACCAAAAACATATATCAAATACGGGTCGATGTTAAAGGTCAAATACAACCGCTATGCGCTGGTTGGTCTGGCATGGGCGGCCTTGACTTGCCTGGATTGAATACTCCCTTGCCGGTATCTGCTAGCAATCTACGTGTATATGAAAATGGACCAGGACTATCTCAATACGGGGGAACAACTGTGGCTAGCAGCAACGGCAGTAGCGGTAACAGTGGCAGTAGCGGTAACAGTGGCAGCAGTGGTAGCAGCGGCAGCAGTGGTAGCAGCGGCAGCAGCCAAGGTAGCAGCAATGGTAGTGGTAGTAGCAGCGGAAGCAGTAGCAGTAGTAGCGGAAGCAGCGGTAGTAGCGGAAGCAGCGGTAGCAGCTTAGGCACTACCAATGGTGACAGCGGTAGCAGTGGTGATAGCGGCAGCAGTGGTAGCAGCAGTGTAGGCAGTAGCGGTAGCAGCGACAGCGGCAGCAGCGGTAGCAGCGACAGCGGCAGCAGCGGTAGCAGCGACAGTGGCAGTAGTGGAAGCAGCGGCAGCAGCGACAGCGGCAGCAGTGGAAGCAGTGGCAGCAGCGGCAGCAGTGGAAGCAGTGGCAGCAGCGGTAGCAGCGACAGTGGCAGTAGTGGAAGCAGTGGCAGCAGCGGTAGCAGTTCTCCTGTCAGCCCAGGATCTGGCAGGTCCGGCTTGTGACGCGACATTAATTGCCTAAAACATTTTCAATATTTATGGCTAAATATAAAAACACCTCAATTCATCCCTATTCAACAACCAAAATAAGGTTTCTCGCTGGCTCTAGAAAAGCCAGAGGTTTTGGATTAGTTGAGGCTTTTACATCGGCGATATTTATCGTTGTGGCGGTTGTTGTTTCTCTGGATTGCTGGTTCATGATTATGGCAGCGCGCATTAATGATTCTGCTTGCCGAGACGCGGCGAGAGCGGCCTCACAAGCAGGTTCATCTTCGTCAGACGCTAGTAATGCCGCTATAGCAGCAGCAACATCTTATGGAAACATGGGAGCAGCATTCATGGTCTCACCGCCTCAAGTCACTGTTCTTGCCTATAACAATACTACTAGCGCAGTCACTAATGGCAATACGACAACGCCTCCACTGTCAGTAACTGTAACATCGACTTGCACAGTCAGAACTCTAGTACCAATGTCTTTTTTAAGCAATAACAATATTACTTACACTGAAACAAAAACCTATCCCATTGTTCCAAGCACTACTGGGGTACAGGCTAACAATATACCTAGTCCCTAACTTCCGAAGCGCCGTTCTCTTCTTTGAAAGTTTTCTATGGCTAAATTAAATTGTTCAGACGTGAAGTCTGGCCATAGCACAGGAGTTATATATAACTCTGCATAAGCAGCTTGCCAGAGAAGATAGTTAGACAAGCGCATTTCACCACCCGTTCT
>Ga0116230_10003123_pt1 | contig 16090 bp, 16 predicted proteins | sample S1TSphfallax_3_FD_88678 | JGI IMG/M metagenome (GOLD analysis project Ga0116230, IMG submission 88678) | Host-associated microbial communities from peat moss isolated from Minnesota, USA - S1T2_Fd - Sphagnum fallax MG | ecosystem: Host-associated > Plants > Peat moss > Unclassified | place... | reverse complement strand
CGCTCAAGCAGATCATCGTCGATTACACGCGCGAGGCCGGCGTCCGGAACCTCGAGCGCGAGATCGGCACCGTGTTCCGCAAGGTCGCGCGCAAGATCGCCGAGTTCCCGCGTTACAAAGCGCGCGTGAAAGCGGAGAGCCTCGTCGAGTATCTCTCGAAGCCGCGGTTCTACAACGAAGTCAAGAAGCGTGTCGCAACGGTCGGCGTCGCGACGGGCCTCGCGTGGACGCCGGTCGGCGGCGACATCCTCTTCATCGAAACGACGGCGATGCCGGGCAGCGGGAAGTTCACGCTCACCGGGCAGCTCGGCGAAGTGATGAAAGAGTCGGCGACCGCCGCGGTCTCGTTCCTGCGCTCGCGCTCAGCGGAGCTGGGTTTGCCGGACGATTACTTCGCGAAGCACGACTTGCACATCCACGTGCCGGCCGGCGCCGTCCCCAAAGACGGTCCCTCGGCGGGCATCTCGATGGCGACGTCAATCGCCTCACTGCTCACCAACCACAAAGTCGATTCGGACCTGGCGATGACCGGCGAGATCACGCTCACCGGCCAAGTGCTCCCGATCGGCGGTGTCAAGGAGAAGGTGCTCGGAGCGAAGCGCGCCGGGATCAAGAAAGTGATCTTGCCCAAGCGCAACGAGATCGACGTCGAGGACGTGCCCAAGGAAGTCCGCGACACGATGGAGTTCGTCTACGTCGAGGAACTGAGCGAAGTCTTCGCCCACGCCCTCGGCAAGCGGATCATCACCCCGGTGCTGCTCGGCAACGAGGAACCCCGCCGCGCCAGCAACGTCGTCGCGCTGCGCCCGAACGACGTGAAGCGCGTCCGCGTCGAACGCAAACGCTCCACCGGCACCCGCGGCGTCGCCAACCGCAAACGCTAACCCGAGCGAACCCGAGCGATGGGCTTGCGAAACCGGCGGCAACCGAAAACTGCCGCCGCGTTTCGTACCCAGGGTGAGTCCCGTCGCCGAGCCGACCGTCGAAGCGGTCGAAGAAAACACCGCGATCGCGCCCGCGCGTGCAAGCACCGCGCGCGCGGCTCATCCCTGGACCGCCGCCATCGCCCTCGGCAGCGTGTGGCTGCTGTGGGGCTCGACGTTCGCCGCGATCCACATCGCCAGCGCCACGATCCCCATCTACCTGATGGTCGCGATGCGCTTCACGCTCGCCGGCGCGATCCTCTGGGTCGTCTGCCTGGCCACGGGCCGCGGCATCCCGACGCGCGCCGATTGGGTGCGCGCGTTCGTCACCGGCTCGACGCTACTGCTCCTCGGCAACGCCGTGACGGCGTGGTCGACGCAGTACGTCCCCACCGGACTGTGTTCGTTACTCTTGTGCCTCACGCCGATCTGGATGGCGCTGATCACCTTCGCGTTCTCACGCGAGCGTCCGACGCGCTCCGCGATCGCCGGGATGCTGCTCGGCTTCGCGGGCATGGCACTCTTACTGCAGCCGAGCGTCACGGGCCATCTGCCGTTGCTCCCCACGCTCGCGTTGATCGTCGGCAGCATGTCGTGGGCCTTCGGTTCGATCTATCAGCGTCGCTACGGAACCGCGAACGTGATCCTCTCGACCGCATTACAAATGCTCGTCGGCGGCGTGCTCATCGGGATCGAATCCGGCTTGCTCGGCGAATGGGGACGGTTCGATCCGGCGGCGGTGAGCACCGCGTCGCTACTCGGCTTCGGCTGGCTCGTCGTCGGTGGAAGCCTCTTCGCGTACAGCGCGTATCTGTGGTCGATGCAGCATTTGCCGACCTCGCTTGCGTCCACGTACGCCTACGTGAACCCGGTGGTGGCGCTCATCCTCGGCGCGCTTCTTTTCGGCGAGCGTCTCACGCCGCTCGCAATGGTCGCGAGCGGCGTGATCCTCGGCGGCGTCGCCCTGATGATGCGCCCCGGCCCTCGCCCCGCGTCGTGAGCGGTTCCGGCTAGACGCCGGCGTTGCCGAAGGAGGCGCGGAACTTCGTCATGTCCGCGTTGAGGCGGGCTTGTGCGTCGGGCGGGAGTGCTTGCAAGCGCGGGAATTCATGCTCTTCTTCGAGCTGCACGTGGGCGAGGATCGCGTCGCGCAGTTTCTCGGCCTTGTCGATGAACATGTCGTCGTTGGCGATGAGCTGCGTCAGCTCCCAAACCAGCACTTGGGCGTCGTCTTGCTGATGGTAGAGCGTGTGCGCGTGTTGCGGACGATCGGCGAGATCTTTGATCGCCGGGTAGATCACGTTCTCTTCCGAGGCGTTGTGCACGATGAGTGCATTCTTGATCTCTTCGAGCATCTGCACGCGCTCGGACCCGGTGGTGGTCGGCAGTTGCGTGAGCAATTGCTTCACTTGGTAGTGCTCGTTCTTGAGCAGATCGATGGCGTTGAGCAGCGCACCGCGCGGAACTTGCGCGCCGCTGCGCTCGACGGGGATGTCCCCCGAAATGGTCGTGTTGGCCCGTTTGGTCGTGTCCACGTTGAACGTTCTCCTTGGATCGAATTTGTTCGACCAGGGTCGTTCCCAAGGACGGCTCGTTCTCTCGCGAGGAGCGGCTCGCCGTCTCGGAGGGCTACGTCGCCAGCGAGAAGGCAAGCGGGCCGGCAACGATGCGTCTGCCGGTGCGTCACTCGACGCTGATCGTGCCGGGTTCGCCGCTGCCGACGTGACCGATGAAGGCCGCGCTCGCACCGAGCTCGCGTGCGATCGCGTGCGCGTCGTCGGGAGCGGCGGCGATCAGCAAGCCGCCGGAGGTCGTCGCATCGGAGAGCACGATCCGGCGCTCGGCGGAGACTGCCGGGTGGAAAACGGTAAATGTGGCGTGATGCGCGACGTTGTCGTTCGTGCCGCCCGGAATGCAATCGGCGGCGATCAGATCGAGCACACCGTCGTACACCGGCACCGCGTTCGCGTGGATCATCAGCGACACGCCGGACGCAGCCGCCATCTCCCGCGCATGACCGAGCAGTCCGTAGCCGGTAACATCGGTCGCCGCATGGACGTTGTGCGCGACCATCGCGCGCGACGCTGCGGCGTTGAGCGTCGCCATCTGCGCGATTGCGGGCGCGAGCGCCGCTGCGTCGATGCGTCCGCGCTTGAGCGCCGTGGTCAGAATGCCCGTCCCGAGGGGCTTGGTCGTTAGCAGCAGGTCACCGGGACGAGCACCCGCGTTCGTAACGACACGTGAGGGGTGGACGGTTCCCGTTACCGCCATCCCGTACTTGGGCTCCGCATCCTTGATCGTGTGGCCGCCGATGATGGCCACGCCTGCTTCGGCCGCGATCGCGGCGCCGCCGGCGAGAATTTGGGTGAGGATCGCCGGATCGAGGTCGTCGATCGGAAAGGCGGCGATGTTGAGCGCCGTGAGCGGCACCGCGCCCATGGCATAAATGTCGCTGAGCGCATTTGCCGCCGCGATGCGTCCAAAGTCATACGGGTCGTCGACGATCGGCGTGAAGAAGTCGACGGTTTGGACCAGTGCCAAATCGTCGCGTAGACGGTACACGCCGGCGTCGTCGCTCGTCGACACGCCGACCAGAACGTTCGGATCGTGGGGAAAAGGCAAGTGGCGCAGGACCTGCGCCAGGTCGGCAGCGCCGACTTTACTCGCTCAACCCGCGCAAGCCGAGCGTTCGGTGAGACGGACGCGATCGGGGGACTGCATAGGCCCGGTCTTTAACCAAACAGCACCCGCTTCCCGGAGCAACGATCGTGTCCAAGCAACTCCTGTTCATCCCCGGTCCCGTGACGTGTTCGGAAGAAGTGCTCGCCGCCGTCGCGCAGCCGATGATCGATCACCGCGGCCCCGAATTCGCGCGCATCCTGCGGCGCATCGCGAGCGGCATGCAGCCGATCTTCGGCACGGAGCACGAGGTCGTGATCCTCGGCTGCTCGGGCAGCGGGGGGCTCGAAGCCGCGGTCGGCAACCTCTTCGGTCCCGGCGATACCGTGCTCGCGTGCCCGGTCGGCGTGTTCGGCGAGCGGTTGATCGCGATCGCGAAAAATTTCGGGTGCACCGTCCAGGTATTGCCGACCCCGTGGGGCAGCGGCGTCGATCCGGCGGAACTCAAACGCGTCCTCGACGCCGATACGGACAAGAAGATCGCCGGCATCTTGCTCACGCACAACGAGACGTCGACCGGCGTGCAGAACGAGATGGGTCCGCTCGCGGAGCTCACGCGCGCGCACGGCGCGATCACGATCGTCGATTCGGTCAGCGGCCTCGGCGCGAGCGAATTCACCATGGACGCCTGGGGCTTCGACGTGGTCGTCACCGCCTCGCAAAAGGCGCTCGCCGTGCCGCCGGGCATCGCGATGCTCGCGGTTTCCGAACGCGCGTGGAAACGGATGGACGGACCGCACGCGCCGACGTTCTATCTCGATTTGAAGAAAGCGCGCGAGTTCGCGAATCTCGGCCAAACGCCGTGGACGCCGCCGGTCTCCATCGCCTACGGTCTAGAAGCCGCACTCGACGCCTACGAACGCGAAGGCGCACATGCGGTCTGGAACCGTCACGCGCGTTATGCCCACGCGATCCGCGCCGCCGTCAAGGCGCTCGGTCTGGAACTCTATTCACGCGATGGCGCGCATTCGGTCACGGTCGTCGCGATCAAGAATCCGCCCGGCATCGACGGCGACGCGATTCGCAAGAGCCTACGCGAACATCGCGGCCTCACGCTCGGTGGCGGTCAAAAGGATCTCAAAGGCAAGATCGTCCGCATCGGTACGATGGGCGACCTCACCCAAACCGACATCCTCGGCATGCTCGGTGCGTTCGAGATCGCGCTTCTCGAAGCCGGACACGCCGTGCAGATCGGCACCGGTGCAAAGGCTGCGCTCGAGATCTTCCTCGCCGAACCGGACGCGGTTCCCGCCTAAGCGTGAACCGCGGACCGCTCGTGCGAGCGAACCGCACGCGCGCGATCCTGATCGCGACCGTCGCAGCCTTGACGCTGACGCGGTTGCTGACGGTCGATTCGCATATCGTCTCGGATCTCTCTCGCGCCGTGTTCTCGAGTCGGCCGCACCGCTAGCCGAGTCGATAGCGGACGATCGCTCCGGATTCTTCGCGCGACGCACGCTTCGTGTGCCAGAGATGTTCGAGGTGGGCGAGCGTTTCGGCGACCGCGAATTGCTGGTGGGCCATCGCGAGCGCTTCGAACGGCTTTTCCTTGCGCGTCCAGGTCAGCGCGCGTGCGATGTCGCCTGCGCTTGCGGGTCCGCGTTCGAGCAGGGCGATTATGCGCCCCTCGCGTTCGTATTCGTGCGCGATGAGCGCATCCACGCGCGGGACGATCTCGGCCCATGGCTCGCCGTGCGCCGGTAACACGCCGGTCGCACCGATGGACTTCACTTTTTCGAGCGAAGCGATGTAGTCGCCGATGCGATCGGTTCCGTCTGGCGACCAGCTGCCGACGTGCGGCGTGACCGGATCGAGGACGTGATCGCCGGTCAACATGCGGCCGCTGCGCTCGTCGATGAAGCAGAGATGTCCGGCGGTGTGGCCCGGGGTCCAGATCGCGCGCAGCCGTCCGATGCGTTCGCCGTCCTCGATGAGCGACGTCGGTGCGGTCAACTCAACGCGGTGGTGATCGATGTCTTCCTCGGCGACCTCACCATAATCGGCGGCGAAGCCGTTGCGTTCGATCCATTCATCGGCGATGCGGTCGAACTCGGCGATGTCGGTGTAGTGCTGCTTGGCGAACTCCCACTCGGCGGGATGCATGATCAATTCGCGCAAGCCGCCGCGGCGCAGCGTGCCGGCCAAGCCGTAGTGGTCGAAGTGTGCGTGCGTGATGACGACGCGCGCGACATCCGCGAGCGGCAAGCCGCACGCGGTGAGGCCGGCGTGCAGCGCTTCGAGCACGTCGTCCGAGCGCCAGCCGCAATCGACCAGCGTCGCGCCGCCGGCTTCGGCGATCAGGTAGCCGTTGATGTAGCGCATCGGGTTGCCGGCCATCGGTAGGCGAATCTGATGGATCCCCTCACCAAGGTCGGTCACGAGCGGGAGCGATTCGGTGGCCATCAGAACCAGCGCGGCACGAGGTTACGATAGGCGCGGTACGTCGGGCCGAAGCGGCGCTCGAGATAGCGCTCTTCTTTGTCGACGACGTCGGTTTCGAGCCGGGCGAGCGCGATCGGGACGAAGGTCAGCGCGGGGATCGAGCGCTGCCACATCGCGATCCCGATCGAAGCGAGCGTGAGCGAGAGATACATCGGATTGCGCGTGTACCCGTAGATGCCGCCCGTCGCCAGCGCCGACGACGGTTTGTACGGATTGAAGGTCGTCTTGACGCGGTTCAGCTCGTAGCCGGCCGCGACCACCAGCGCCGCACTCGCCGCAAGGCAACAGCCGCCGCTCACGACCGCGCACGTCGCTTTGAGCGTCTTCGACGGCGTCCCGCGTCCGAGCAGCAACCCCGCGCCGACCGCGGCGAGGAAATACAGCGGCGGCGCGACGCGGATGCCCGGCAGGTCGTTCGCGGCGTCGCCGGCGAGGTCGTCCGGCATCATACGCGGTGCCGATCGAAGAGCGGGACGACGAGCGGCTTCACGAACCACGGCAGCGTCCCGCGTAGGGCCGAATCGATGCCCGCGTTGGGCTGCGCGACGAACGCGACGAGCGACGATCGATGGAGGTCTTGGCGCAGATCGCGCGAGAGCGGAAAGAATAACACGACGTAGAGTACGACCCAGATCCCGACCAAGGCTTTGCAAATCCCGACCGCCGCGCCGAGCACGGCGTTCCCCGTACCGATGATCGGAAGCTTCGCGAACCGGCCGAGCAAGAGCGAGAGCGCCATGCACGCCAGGTACACGAGCGCGCAGAAGGCGACCATCCCGATCACGTGCGCGGAGCCGGGCCCCGTGTGGGTCACGGTTTGCGCGATATCGTCGAGCGAGCCCGGATACCAGAAGGCCGCGACGATCGCACAGCCGAGCGCAACCGCGCCCGCGAGTTCGCTCACGAACCCGCGCTTGAATCCCTTGAGCGCAAAGAGCACGCAGATTGCGACGATCACCAGATCCGGCCAGGTCAAACTCATTGCCTCAGCAACGCGCCGTACCGCGAGCCGAGTTCCGCAACGATCGCGGCGACCGATGCATCCGCATCAGCGTCGGTGAGCGTGGCATCGTTGCGTTGCAGCACCACGTGGAGCGCAAGACTTTTTTTGTCCGCGCCGATCTGCGGTCCGCGGTATTCATCGAACACGTCAACGCGCGCGACGAGCGGTTGTGCGCGAACGGCAGCGACGATATCCGCTGCCGGAACCTCAGGTGCGAGGATGACCGCGAGATCGCGCGAGATCGGCGGGTACTTCGAGAGCGCGGCGTAGTGCCGCGTCGCCTTCGGCGGCAAGGAGTCGACGAGAATCGTGCTCGCAACGGCGTCGTCGTCGAGCCCGTGTGCGCGGAGCAGGCGCGGGTCGACCGCGCCGACCCAAGCCACGACGCGGTCGTCGAGTCGAATCTCGGCGGTTTTTCCCGGATGCAGCCCGGCCGCGGTCCCGCGCGCGACGGCCGGTTCGCGTCCGGTAACGCGACGGATGAGCGCGACGAGGTCGCTCTTCGCCGCGAGGAATGCCTCATCGCGCCAGGGCGGCCCGCCGTGCTTGGCCGTCATCGCAAGCGTCACAAGCGTGTTGGTTTCGTGCGGCGGGTCGTTTGCGAAGACGTGCCCGAGCTCGAACGTGCGCAGCGGCCGCTCGCGTTCGCGCTCGGCATGCGCGAGCAGTGCCGGTAAGATCGAAAAGCGCAGATAGCGCTGGTCTTCGCTGAGCGGGTTCGTTATTTCGAGCAGCTCGGGGATCGCGATCCCCGCGCTGCGCCAGCGCTCCGCGACCGCGAGCGGTTGCAAGCCGAGCGTGATGCATTCGTGATAGCCGAGCCCGGCGAGCGTGAACGCGAGTTCCATCTCGCGATCGAATGGCGCTGAGTCGATCGTTTGATCGGCGACCGGCGGCAACGCTTCGGAGAGCCGATCGTAGCCGACGACGCGGGCGATCTCTTCGACGAGGTCCGCGGCGATCGTCACGTCGCTGCGCCAGCCGGGGACGGTGACGGCGAAGGTCGTCACGTCTTCGAGCGACTCGCCGCCCAGGCCGAGTTTTTCCGAGAGCTCGGCGCCGAGGAGCGATCGGGCTTCGAATCCGAGCGCACCCAGCGCGCGCTCGATCTCGGCATCGGAGAGCGTGAAGCCGAGCAGCCGTTCGATCTCGCTCTTCTGCAAATCCACGACGACCGGCAGTCCGGCGCTCTTGCCGAAGCCGCGCGGCATGTGAATGATGCCGCCTTCTTGTTCGAGCAACCGCGCCGCGCGCGCCGCGCCGAGATCCGCGAGCGCAATCGGCAGGCCTTTCTCGTTGCGCGATGACGCTTCGGTGCGCATCCCGAGTTTGCTCGCCATGCGCCGCACGCGCGGACCGTTGAAGTTGGCGCTCTCGATGACGATCTCGCGCGTCGAATCGGCGACTTCGCTGATCTGACCGCCCATCAGGCCGGCGAGCCCGGTCGCTTGCGTCTCGTCGGCGATGAGCAGCGCGGTCGCGTCGAGTTCGCGATCCGTTCCGTCGAGCGTGACGAGATGTTCGCCGGGCCGCGCGTCGCGAACGATGATGTGCTTGCCGCCGATCTTCTCGAAGTCGAAGAAGTGCAACGGCTGGCCGAGTTCGAGCATCACGAAGTTTGAGATGTCGACGAGGTTCGAGATCGGCCGCTGGCCGGCGAGCGCGAGCCGCAACCGCATCCACGCTTTCGCCGGGCGCACGCGCAGGCGCGACACGCGCTGCACGACGTAGCGGTTCACATCCGTGCTCTCGAGCGTCACGCGCACGTCCATCGAATCGTAGCTCTGATCGACGACGTTCCCCGCGTCATCGACGTATTCGCCGCCGTACATCACGCTCGTATCGGGGAATTTGAGCGGCACGCCGAGCGCGGCCGCCAGCTCGCGCGCGAGGCCGACCAGCGACAGGCAATCGGGCCGGTTCGTCGTCACCTCGACGTCGAGGATCGGGAGATCGAGCCGGAAGTAGTCGATCATGTTGCGGCCGATCGGCGTGCCGGGATCGAGCTGCATGATGCCGTCTTCGAACCACTCCGCTTCGAGATCGAGCTCTTCGGCCGAGACGAGCATCCCTTCGGAATCGATCCCGCGCATCTTGCGCGGCTCGATCGTGAGTTTCGGCAGTCGCGCGCCGATCGTTGCGACCGGCACGATCTGCCCGCTCGCAACGTTGGTCGCCGCGGTTGCGATCGTAAGCGGTTTCTCCGCGCCGATGTCCACGCTGCAGAGTTGCAGCCGGTCGGCGTTGGGATGCGGTGCGACGCTGGTGAGCTTGCCGATGACCACGCCGGTGATCGCCGGCCGCGTGACGATCTCATCGACCGGGAAGCCGAGGTTGGCAAAATGTCCGACGACGGCCAGCGGATCGGCGGGGAGTTCGACGTAGTCGCGCAGCCACGCGAGCGGGACGCGCATCAGTTCAGTTGCTCCAAGAAGGCCGGCGAGTTCTCGACGAAATCGCGGATGTCGTTCATATCGTACCGTTTCATCGCCAAGCGCTCGAGGCCGCAGCCGAACGCCCAGCCCGTGACGTCGTCGGGGTCGTAGCCGACGTTGCGCAACACGCTCGGATGCACCATCCCCGAGCCGCCGATCTCGATCCACCCCGAACCGCTACAGGTGCGGCAGCCGGCGCCGTTACAGCCGGGACACGACACGTCGACTTCCGCGCTCGGCTCGGTGAACGGAAAGAACGACGGCCGGAACCGCACGCGCTGCTGCGCGCCGAACACCGCGCGGCACATCCCCGCGAGCATCCCCTTGAGATGACCGAAGTGCACGCCGCGACCGACCAGCAGGCCTTCGACTTGATGGAACTGATAGAGATGGCGCGCGTCGACCGCGTCGCGGCGATACGCTTTGCCCGGAACGATGATCGCGATCGGCGGTCCGTGCTCGCGCATCGCGCGCACTTGCATCGGCGAGGTGTGCGTGCGCAGCAGCAGATCCGGCCGCAGATAAAACGAATCGAGCCCTTCGCGCGCCGGATGATCGGGCGGGATGTTGAGTGCGTCGAAATTGTTGGCGTCGGTTTCGATCTCCGGACCGAGCACGACCGCAAACCCATGCCGCGTGAAGTATTCGGCGATCTTGGCAAGCACGAGCCGGATCGGATGGACGGTGCCGATGCGCGCCGGCGGGCCCGGATACGTGACGTCGATCGAATCGCCGAGCGACTTCTCGATCTCCGCCGACTCCAAACGCGTCAGCGCCGCGGCGAGCTTCGCTTCCATCGCCTCGACCGCAGCGTTGATCACCTTGCCCGCTTCGGGACGTTCCGCCGGCGGCAGCGCGCCGATCCCGCGCCGCACCGCCGTGACCTCGCCGCTGCGCCCGAGAAACGCGACGCGCACCTCAGCCAGGGCGCGTTCGTCCTCGGCAGCGGCCAGCGCGGTTTCGAAACGCGCGGCCAGGGCCGTCAAATTGTCGTCCAAATCGCTCATGATGTCGGTCGCAAGGGTTAAACAAAAACGAACGCCCGGACCTTTCCGGGCGTTCGTGAGGGTTGTTAGTCGGCGAGTATCGGGCCTACGATGTTGCGGGTCCGGGATGCAGGTGACGGTACATGATGTACGCGTTGATCGACCCCGTGTTGGCGAAGAGTTTCCAGAAAATTTCCGCAGTGCGCATCGGTGTAAGCGAACCCCTCTTCACAGGTAAGAAAGTGGATAGAACCGCGCTAAGCCCGCCTACTATAACACCGGCCCACTGAGCCGCCAAGTCTTGACAAATATAGGTTCTTCGCGCACTTGACAGCTACTTGACAGCATCGGCCCGGGCCCGCGCGAACGCATAGAGGAGAATGCTTCCCGCGACCGCCGCGTTCAAACTCTCGGTCTGCGCCGACTGGGGGATGCGGACGGCGCGGTCCCAGCGCGGCAGCCAGTCGCGGACGCCCCGGCGTTCGTTGCCGACCGCGAGGATCGCATCGGGCGGCAGCGCGAGCGGATCGAGGTCGTCGCCGCTGGTGTCGGTCGCGACGACCGCCCGGCCGGCGGCGGCTGCGGCGGCCAGCACGTCCTCCGCCTCGACGAGCGCCAGCGGCAGCCGGAAGAGCGAACCCATCGCGGCCCGCACCACCTTCGGGCTGTACGGATCGACGCCGCCGCGCCCGAAGAGCACCCCCGCGGCACCGAAGGCCTCGGCCGAGCGGACCAGCGTCCCCGCGTTGCCGGGATCGTTCACGCCGGCCAGCAGCAGCACGGGTCCGCGGCCCGCGAGCACGGTTTCGAGATCGCCGGCGGGCAGGTCGAGCACGGCGAGCAGCCCCGGCGGCGTTTCCACATCGGAGATGCGGGCGAACGCGGCGTCCGGGACTTGGAAGACGGGCGTCTCCGGCCGGACGAGCCCGGGATGCCCGGCGAGCGCCGTCTCGGTGCCGAACAGTTCGCGCGGCTCGAACCCGCTGCGCCGCGCTTCATCGATCAGCGTCGCGCCCTCGACGGCGAAGCGCCCCTGCTCGCGCCGCCCGCGCGGCGTCTTGAGTTCGCGGACGGCGTCGAGCCGCGGATTGTGGGGGCCGAGGACGGTGGGCATGGAAGCCTCTTCGCCTCGTGACGACCACAGCATCGCGGCGGTTCGAAATCGCCGCCCTCGCCCTCATCGCGCTCCTGGTGCTCTTCGGCGGCCGGATCCTGATCCACGTCCTGGCCGGCTACCGGATCCCGGCCGCCGTCCTCATCGCGGTCGCCCTGATCGCCGGCTTCGTGAACGCCCGCCGTACCTATGCGGCGGCGCCCGCCGATGCGCGGGTAACGATCACGCGTTCCGTCGCCTATCTGGTCGGGGGAGCGCTCGCGCTGTGGGAGATCCTCTGGCCCGCGAAATGGCTGCCCGGCTCGTGTATCGCGGCGTTCGAGGTCGCGCTCGTCTTCGACATCATCATCGTTGCGGCGCGCATCCGCGAACGCGCCGCGAGCGGCACGGCACCGTGAAGACCATCGCATCGCGGCGCATGTACGAGGGCCGCATCATCAACGTGCGCGTCGATACGATCGAGACGCCGCACGGTCCGCACGACTACGAGATCGTCGAACATTCCGGTGCGGTCGTCGTGCTGCCGATGCCGTCGCCGGACGAGATCGTGCTGGTTCGCCAATATCGCGTGCCGCTGGCGGCGTACACGTGGGAGTGCTGCGCGGGCGGGATCGATCCGGGCGAGACGCCCGAGCAGGCGGCGTTGCGCGAACTACGCGAAGAGACGGGCTTTCGTGCGCAGGAACTGCGCCGGCTCTGGGCCGCGTATTCCGCGCCGGGTTTCTGCAACGAACTCTTGCACTTCTTCGTCGCCGAGCGCTGGACGGCGGGCGAAACGGACTTCGATGCGGGCGAAGACATCGCGATTCGCACGTTCGCGCTCGACGAGGTCGCGGCGATGATGGAACGCGACGAGCTGCGCGATGCAAAAACGCAGATCGCCGTTTTGTGGGCGATCGGCGCCCAGCGCGCGCGCGACGTTTCCTAGTCCGGCGAGACCGCGTCCAGCAACAGGCACGGATCGGCGACGGCATCGCCTTCGGCGCGATACCGCGTGATCGCATTCACGTCGAGCCCGCTGCTGATCAGCGCTTCCGTGCGCGCGGTGAGTTCGGCTTCCGTCGGGTCACGCGTCGCGGAGATTGCTTTGAGGTAGCGGTCCGCGACTGCGCTCAAGCGTGTCGCGGCGGGCAGGTCGCCGCGCTGTGCGGCGATCGCGGCGAACACGGTTGCAAGCAGGGTCGTCTCGAGCGGCAGTTCGTCGAGCCGTGCGATCTCGGAGGCTTCGCGTGCGATCTCGAGCGCCTTCGCGACCTGGCCTTGCAAGAGCCCGTACATCGCAATGTTCGTCATCACGATCGGCGCAAAGCGGCGTTCGTTCAGCGCGCGCAGCGCGGCAAGGGCCTCTTCGGCGTACCGCGCGGCACCTTCGTAATCCCGATTCGCGCTTGCGAATTCGCCGAGGTTCGTGGTGACGAACGCGTAGCCGCGCCGGTCGCCGTGTTTGCGATAGTAATCCAGCGATTCTTGATACAGCGCGAGACCGTGCCGGTCACGGTTCCGAATCGCGATGTCGCCTTGCAGATGGAGCACGTAGGCCAGCGTGAATTCATCGTTGAGGTCGCTTGCGATGCGGAACGCTCGTTGCAGCGCTTCGGACCCCGCCGCGCGGCGCTCGGCGACGTATTGCGTCGCGTACGCAAACCCGAGGTACGCGCGCCCGCGATGGCGGTCGCTGGGGAGATGGTCCAAGTGTTCGAGCGCGCGTAGCGCCGCCGCGATGCGGTCGGGTCCGTCCGGCAGGACCCATCCGGCGGCGAGCCAGACGCGGGCGACGAGCGCCGGCGCGCTTTCGCCATCGAGAGCGCCGAGCGCGCGCCGGATCCAGCGCGCGCCTTCCGACGTGCGCGAACTGTCCCAAAAATACAGATCGAGTTCGGCGGCGATCGCGCTCGCGCGGCGCGCGCGCGCGGGATCGGCGAAGCCCCATTCGAGTGCCGCGCGCAGCGTATCGAGCTCGGCGTCGATCTGCGCGATCCACGGTTCGCGTTCGATCGTCCGCAGCGAGGCGTAGCCGTGCGTCGCGACGGACGTCGCGTAGTCGAGCAAGCGCGTCCCGACGGCATCGGGATCGCCGTCGCGCGCGAGCCGCTCGCGCGCATAGTCGCGGGTCGTCTCGAGCAAGAAGAACGACTCGCCCTCGGCGACGGCCAGCGACTTCGCGATCAACTCGTCGAGATACGCATCGGCGCCGGTCAGCGCGGCCGCTGCCGCGCGGGTGAAACGTCCGTTCACCGCGCCGAGCGCGAGGAACGCGGCGCGCGTTTCGGGCGCCAGCAAATCGACGCTCCAATCGAGCAGCGCGCGCATCGTTTGCTGGCGCGGTTCCGCCGTGCGCAGGCCTTCGCTGAGCAGCGCGAGCCGGTCGTCGAGTTTCGCGATGATCTCGTCGACGCTGAACGCGTACGCGCGGGCGGCCGCCAGTTCGATCGCAAGCGGTAAGCCGTCGAGCCGGCGCGCGATCGCGCCGTGCGCGCGATCGTCGCCGCTCTCGAGCGCGCCCGCGGCGCGCGCGCGATCGGCGAAGAGCGCGGCGCCGCTCGACTCACCCAAGGCGGTGACGCGCACGACTCGCTCGCCTTCGATCCGCAGCGGTTCGCGGCTGGTCGTCAGGAAGCGCACGCCGGGCGCGGCACGGGCCAGTCGCTCGATCGTGCGCGCTGCGCCGGTAAGCACGTGCTCGCAGTTGTCGACGATCAGGAGCAGTCGCGCGTCACGCAGTTCCGCGGCCAGCGCCTCGTCGACGCCGAGCCCGTGTTCCTCGCGCACGCCGACGGCTGCGGCGACGGTGCTCTCGACGCGCTCGTCCGCGACGACGGCCGAAAGTTCGACGTACGCGATGCCGTCCGGGAAGCGCGCCGAGCGGCCGAATTCTTGCGCGAGCCGCGTCTTGCCGACGCCGCCCGGCCCGACCAGCGAGACGACGCGCTCGGCGTCGATCGTCTTGGCGAGATCGCGCAACGCATCGTCGCGGCCGAAGATGCGGGTCAGCCGGGCCGGGATCGCGGTAAGCGTGCGCGCACGCGGCGTCCGCAACAGCGTGTCGGCAAGGGCGCGGGTCGCCGGCTCGGGCTCGACGCCGAGTTCCTCGGCGAGCGCGCGCACGAGCGTGCGATACACGCGGCGGGCCGCGCCCCGGTCGCCGCGCTCGCCGTAGGCGCGCATCAGGGCGACCGCGGCCGATTCACGCCACGGCTCGAGCGCGGCGAGCGCCTTCCCGAAGCGCACGACGGCTGCCGTATCGTGCGCCGCGGCGGCCCCGTCGACGAGGGCTTCGAGCAGCGCGACGGCGCGCTCGTGCAGGCGTTCGCGGTGCGACGTCAGCCAGCCGGCGTCGACGTGCGGCAGCAGGTCGCCGCGGTAGAGCGCAACGGCTTCGGCGGCCCGGGCCGGATCGGCCGCCAGTGCTTCAAATTCTTCGATATCGAAACGCAGCGCGAGGGCCGGGTTGAACTGGACGATGCGCTTGTCGCCGATGAACCAGTCCGGTCCCGCCGGCAGCGCGCGCGTGGTGAGATAGTAGAGATGGCGGCGCAGATCGGCGCGCGCATCGCTATCGGTGACGTCGGGCCAGAAGAGCGCCGCGAGCCGATCGCGGGCGACCGGGGCGGACCGGTTCAACAACAGATAGGCGAAGAGTTCCAGCGAGCGTGGGGGTGCGCCGAAGCGCAGCGGCTGCCCGCCAAACGCGAACTCCGGCTCCCCGAGCAGCCGGACGGCGAGCTCCGATTCGGTGCGACGGTCCGTCGACGGTCGCGATGGTACCTTGGCCGTGGAGCACCCCTTATCGCTTCAAAAAGGAACGGCCGATGTCGGAAGATCAGCGCCCTGGCTCTTTCACCGTGAAAGCGATGGCTCCCATGCGGCGGCGCGTGCGCGCGCTACGGCGCTTACTCGGCCCCGGTGCCGCGGAAAACGCGAGTTTTCGCATCGAGGTCCGATCGGGCGGCGAGCCGCCTGACGTCGAGCCCGCCACGACGGAACGTGCCCCGTGATTCTCCGCATGGGCGCGACCGTCCATGGACCCGCCGCCGCGCCGAAACCAACGTCGGCGTCGGTCTCGCCCGCCCCCTTGGGCGAGAGCGACGCCGGCGCCAAGCGGCAGCGGTGGAACGTCGGCGATCGCTTGGCGATCGCCGTCGCGACCCTGATGGGGCTCTTCACGTCGGCAGCCCTGGCGGTCGCCACGACCGCGGTCGTGCGCAGCAACTAGCCGGCGCCGCTTACGCGGCGGTCGTTTTTCCGAGCGAGTCCTTGGCGACCGAGAGCAGCTGGTTGAACGCGACCGTGTCGTGCACGGCAAGGTCCGCCAGCGCCTTGCGGTTGACGTTGATGCCGCTCTTCTTGAGCCCCGCCATCAGGCGCGAGTAATTCAAGCCTTCGCGGCGCGCGGCCGCGTTGATGCGGGTGATCCAGAGCGAACGGAAATCGCGCTTGCGGACGCGGCGATCGCGGAATGCATATGCCAGCGAATGAAGCAGCGCTTCGTTCGCAACGCGATAGTTGCG
>Ga0116230_10003122_pt1 | contig 16093 bp, 12 predicted proteins | sample S1TSphfallax_3_FD_88678 | JGI IMG/M metagenome (GOLD analysis project Ga0116230, IMG submission 88678) | Host-associated microbial communities from peat moss isolated from Minnesota, USA - S1T2_Fd - Sphagnum fallax MG | ecosystem: Host-associated > Plants > Peat moss > Unclassified | place... | reverse complement strand
TTATGTTCGAGATTCATTGTTTTTACCTAAAAAAAAGAACTTGAGAATCATTAGATTGACGATACAATGACAATGGGTTAAGGGCGTTTGTGACCCAATTATCTCAAAGTAAATGTCGTTTTTGTCAACATATATTAGTGGACCGACGCTCTAGACCATAATCGGGTAGCAGGAATATAATGCTATACTCCCGCCCTGTCAGAACCGGACGTGCGCCTGACAACGCATCCGGTTCAAGCAAATCACTGAGTCTAGCCAATTATGGTGATCGAATTCGTGTATGACATTGTAAAAGTAGCTTTTCTGACACGGTAAACTCGTATCGGACATTGAGACTCCTTGATTTAGTTATTGACTGAAAAATACTTGCCTCTTCAAATCATTAGTGTTCTGAAGTTTTCGCTGTTTTACAACTCGTATTTCGCGACTCTGTTTCAGCAATGATTTCAAGCAGGGGAATTTTTAGGTGGCAAAAACTTCGTGACACTAACAGTATTTCAGAAAGTCTACTGCCTGCCTACTAGTAACTTATAACTAAGTTATAAAGTTTACGGTCTAAGTATTATAACAAATTATTTGTATAATGATATATACTAAGTAACGGCAAAGCCTTGCCTTTTTATATCAAGCATGTTGTTGACTCACGCATAATACACACATTTGATTTGTCAAAATATTTATGAATCCTGCCCTTAACCAAGAATTGCGTTGTATTCTTTTAAAAAAACAAGGTTCGTTAAGCCAGCAAACTATTGCAGATTTGTGTGGAGTATCCCAAGCTACTGTTAGCGGTTGGTTTAGTGGCTATAAACGTCCTCGTTTATCTCATCTAGTTAATTTAGCGCGTGTTATCGGAGTCGATCCAATAGAATTAGCAAAAGCTGCAAATTATAATCCTCAAGAAGTTTACAAGCTTTATAACAACTCTCAGATATATCCAGAAGATATAGATTTTGCTAAGAATAATCTCAAAAGCATTTCACAATTACATATTTCAGGAAACAACACCTTAGCATTAAATATGCTGAAAGAACTCTTAGATTGGATAAATATTAAATTGAGACAATTTAGTTCATCATTGGAGTTATTAGATCTGAAAGCAAATTTATTACTTGACATGGTTAATATTTATAACGAAATTTTATTACCAAAAGATTTTATGAAAAATTCTGGTAAATTCCTTGAGGAAGTGGAGAACATTTCCCGTACTATTGGAAATGCTGAACTTTTTTATATGGCAGGATTTATGCGGGGCGATGGAAAGTATTTGCTGTCAGATTACGCATCCTCTGCACATAAGATTCTTGTTTGTTTAGACTATATAAAAAAAGTAGATAATCGATTATGGGCACTTAGGACACTAGCATTAGATTATGCCTATTTAAATGAATTAAGCAGATTCAAAAAAGTTTATAACGAAATAACAGGATTAATAGAAGATGGCAATTTTAAACATCCAGAAATAGTATGTATGACTTATGAAGGACTTGGCAGAGCACAAGTTTTGTTAAGATTATCAGATGATATTAATATTCTAAATAATGCTTGGAGTATTTACAAGAATCGAGTAAAACCCATTGTCAAATGTTCTCCTATTCTTGAAATTGGACTGAAAAGAAGTATGATCGAAATAATCCTCAAGACTCAACCAAATGAATCTAGTCTTTTAGAAAAAATTGGAACTAATATTATTCATATTTCTGAACAGTTTTCATATCCAAGATATGTCTTAAAGACTCAAGAGTTACTCAAAAAACATCTTTAATTGCTATTCTGTAATTTGAAGACTAGTACCGTTCGGCGTAAATTCAGTGAGGGTATAAATGACCGATTCAACATGATCACTCATGGTTATAGAACCATTCCTAAACTTACGCAGATGAGTTTCATTGCCGACTTATCCGTGGGGAAGTAGTGATCATTACACAGCACTTTTCCGAGGGTCACTCAAAAGAGCGAGCGCTCCTCGACTCCCCATAACCCAACATCACCTCATCGGGTACAGCTCCATCATCTGCTGCAAACTCACAGCCTCCCTAGGGCAAACGCATCTAAAGTATAAAAACCCGATAACCGCAATGGTTTCAGCGACTGATCAAGAATTCTATTTTTTGATCAAGATCTTTACCCAGTAAGTATTTCAGAAATAAGATGCGTTCGCCCTGACAGCCTCCCCCTCTGGTGTATAAACCCATCCACCAGTCATAGCAATCACCAAACGTTGTGATCGCGCCCAAGTAAACCAGCTATCAACTTCATTTGTCACGACTACATTCTCTGGTTTAGCTCCAGTCTTGCATCTCTTGATAAACAGCCTAGTCGGGTTACTACACCAACCCTGTTTTATTGCTTCCTTGACACGATCTCGCCCCAGCCACATTCCCCCGAAACTTGTACACTGCGCTTCTATCTCTCAAATGCTCATTGATGGGCTAATTCTGGTCTTTTTCCCAAATCGTAGGCGATCGCGAGTTGATACTACTTACACGCACTATCAGCGGACTAATTGAAAGATTAGACGCGATGGGAATGATTGGTTCTCAAATAGAAATTATGGGACCAAATGGGAACCATTGGTTCCCAAATTTTACTAACCAGCGCACATCAAGTTAGAGCCTTGGTCTCCTTAAATTTTAAGTCTGTTAATTTTGATACTCTTAGGTTTCAAACTGAGATTCTACTGACAAAAGGAGGTTTAGGCAGAACCCAAAATCTAACTTCTCGCTATAATCGGCAGCTGTCACCAGGCAAAAACCTAACCGTTGTTTATTCGGTTCGATGGTTTATAGTGTAAATCTTTATGAAAAATTTTAAGTATTTACTAAGGTAAATCATTTCAAGATAGCTGAAACCATTGCCATGTCTAATCTTTAACAAAGTATAAAAAGTAATTAAATATGAATATTTTTCATGCCGAGTCAGAAAATTCTGTTAAGGTAGAAAATATACTGTTACCAAAAAGATTAGAGTGTCAGCAACCCAGCCCTAAAAGGGCTGAAGCTCTGTAAGAGAAATCAAACAAGCTGTGCTGACCAGACCACCTAGCAATAGGTAAACGTTATTTGAGTCAAGACACCCTGGGATGCGTAGCCAGTCCCCGGCTCTGTCGCTAGTAGTTAAACAGTCTTAAGGTCACTGAGACAGTGTTGCTAGCCCAACAAGCTCTGATAACAGGTCGTTCGCGAAGCGTGTGCTTTGCACATGGCTAACATTACCCCGAAAGGAAGGCTCTTAGGAGCGAAACCATTATGCGTACAGGGTTGTGAAATTTGGAATGGTAACTGTCCCATTGAAAGTGCAATTGCATTAGTACACCAAATCGAACGACCCCAAGGCGGTAATGGTAAACGAAAAAGACTGACTGCGACTAAAGTCGCCGAGCCGTTTCCCTCTCAGGGCTTAAGCCTCTGAGTTTCCCACTTACTGGATTTTTTTATGATTTTGAATGTAAAAATAAATACAAAAAGTTGCCAACTAACAAGTGTATTAGGTCGAAAACCATATTCTTCATGACTTTAAATTTATTTGTTAGATAAGGAAAACCTGAGGGAAAAATATGACTATCAGTTACCTGTCAGCTTGATTGAGAAAGAAATTACTAGTTTAGAGCAGTATTAAAATGATTAGGCTTCGGGATTTTTCAATTCCATCTCCCAGAATGATGCCTGTGATTATTCTAGCTGATACTAGTGGGAGCATGAGTCAGTACGGGAAGATAGAGGCACTGAACAGGGCGATCGCTGAAATGATCAAGATTTTCGCAGATGAGCAGGATGTCCGAGCGGAGATTCATGTTGCTGTTATTACATTTGGAGAAGATAGAGCTAGGCTTCATCAACCTCTGCAACTAGCACATCAGATTAAATGGATAGATATGGAAGCTAAAGGTGTAACACCAATGGCCGCAGCGTTTGAACTGGCGACTCAGATACTAGAAGATAAAAACATTATTCCTAGTCGCTCTTATCATCCCAACTTGGTACTAATTTCTGATGGACATCCGACCAATGAAAAAGGTCAACCTTCTGAAAATTGGAAAACATCACTAGAACGGTTACTGCACTCAGAGAGGGCTGCTAAAGCCATGCGTTTTGCAATGGGAATTGGCATGGATGCAGACGAAGACACATTGAAAGCATTTCTCACAGGTCAGCATCCTGAAATTCCAGTGTTTCGGGCTGACGAAACTAACGTTCAAAAATTTTTCCGTTGGGTTACTGTTTCGGTAACGAGTCGTTCCAGAAGCGTTAACCCTAACACCATAACTGCAATTGATCCTGACAATCTTGATGACTGGGAATTCTAATGTCACCTGTTGCTCAACATTTAGAATGGTTTGGCGCGTCAGTTCGGGGAAGACTACACCAGCATCAAGGGTGTCCCAATCAAGATGCTTGGCAAGGCATATCAAATACATCTGGAACTGCGATTGTCGTCAGTGATGGCATGGGGTCAAAACCAAACGCCCGCATTGGGGCACAAATGGCTTGTCGAGCTGTAAGAGATGCCCTGAAACCTTGGGCAAGAGCAGAGAATCCACCTCTTGTTACCTTTTTGCGTTTAATTCATTTGTTTTGGGGCTTATATGTCTTGCCACATCAAGAAGAAGACAGTGCTGCAACTTGTTTGTTTGCGGTTGTTGTGCCATCGGGAGCGTTGATCATCGCCAAATTAGGAGATGGAATTGCTGCTATCCGAGATGTAGGTGGCAACCTAGAAATTTTAGGGGAGGAGCGGCAAGGATTTAGTAATCAAACCACAGCCTTGGGAATTGCTAGATCAACTCAGGAATGGAGGGTTATCACCAGACCCTGCTTATCTCCACAAACAGCAGTGCTATTGGCAACCGATGGGATTGCAGATGACTTAGTAAGTAATCGGATTGGGGACTTTATTCATACCTTGGTGACAGAATTTGGAGTGATGCCTCCTCTGCAACGCCGACACGCCTTGCATCGAGAACTTCGCAACTGGTCTACTCCAAATCACTTGGACGACAAAACCTTGGCAGTACTTTGGTGTAAGCAAGTGGAGGAACAGAGTAAATGAGCCTTGAGGGTACACGAATTGTTGCTGAAAACCATACCTATGAGTTGGAAAAGGAATTAGGTAGAGGTGGACAAGGGGCAGTATTTTCCATTAAAGGGAGTAATCGAGCGGTAAAACTGTTGTTCAATTGTTCCAATACTCGGCGGGAATTACTGCGACGACAGTTGGCGAATGTACAACAGATGAATTCCGAATTGCGAGAATTAGCGATCGCTCGGCCCCTGGAAATGCTACAGCCACCTCGTCTTGGTTATGTAATGGAACTGATCACAGGCATGGTTCCATTATCTCAACTGATAGATACTCCCTCCAATGTAAATTCAAGGGTAGAGTGGTATCTTAACGGTGGTGGCTTGCGTCGTCGGCTATTATTGCTGGCTCGTTGTGCTGAAGTACTATCACAACTTCATGGTAAGGGATTAGTTTACAGCGACCCCTCTCCCAATAATATCTTTGTCTCTAAGGATATTGATGCTCACGAAATTCGGTTGATTGATGCAGACAATCTTCATTACGAAAGTTCTGCTTCCACTAAAAGTTTCTATACACCAAACTATGGTGCGCCTGAATTAGTCTTGGGGCGAACTGGTGTAAATACCTTAACTGATGCTCATGCTTTTGCAGTAATTGCATTCCAGACACTTTGCTCAATTCATCCACTGATGGGAGATTTGGTAACAGAAGGCGAACCGGAACTAGAACAGCAGGCTCTGGAAGGGTTACTCCCCTGGATTGATGACCCGGAGGATCAGCGGAATGCAACAGACCACGGACTTCCACGAGACATGATACTGTCCCATAAATTGAAAAAGCTGTGTCAGCATTGTTTTGGAGAAGGATTACGAGAACCGACCAAGCGACCGGGTGTTAGCCAGTGGACAGAAGATTTGTATTCAGCTGCTGATAACACAATTACTTGTCCAGATTGCCACAGTACTTATTATGCCAATAAATCATGTTGTCCTTGGTGTGAATACCCGCGACCTATATTTGTCAGGGTCTTGATAAAGCGTTGGGAACCTTTAGACAGTATTGAAAAATGCTTGGAATACGTTTCAAAGCAACAAGCTAAAGAAAGCCTAGCATCCCTTGTATTTACAGAATGTGAATCACTAATTCTCACTAATCGGATCGTTAGTGGCAGAACTGGAGTAAGTAGTAATACGCCGATAATTGAAATGAAATTAACAAACATAAATACAGGATTTTCTAATAGTAACCATCAGTTGGGAGACAGCAGAATTGGAGTTCGTAGTCTTAATGATCAATGCTTCTGGTTAACTCCTGAAACTGGTCAACAAGAAGTTGTAGAAGTTAAAGATAAATGGAAATGGTTTCCCGTTACTGCGAGTTCATCTAAGAATTGGCTTCTACATTTTGCTCGATTAGATTTTTCACACCGTCTGGCAACTTTTAGACTAATTACTGGAGGATATTAATCATGAGAGTAAGTGACATTCAGGCTGGAAGGAATTATATTGTTGAAGTTGAAAGAGTTGAACGTGAGCCGTTTGTATCATCAGAATTATTAGCAGTTAAAAATGAGATTTTTCTTTATAAGTCGGAAGTTACAAGTGAAATTTTGTTACGTCACAGTTCCGCAATTTGCGAAATTCGGGGTACAGATGGACAGAACCAGACTCGCTTAGAAAATATTATTGAGCGGAATTTACCTATTTTGTGTTGGTTAACTGCAACTCGTCCCAAAGGCCAGGTTCCCAATCAGTTGATGATTCAAATCCAAGAATTTCCGGGCAGGCTCTTAATTCCTGATGAGATGCAAATTGGCATTGATGAGAGGATAATTGAAGAAATTCGTTCTCGGTATCTGCGTCGTCCTGACCCAGTTGAGGAGATTATTGGATGGCTCAATGGTCAAGTGATTTTACCTCCTGCTTCTAACATAGGTATGACCAGGGTGCTAATGCGTGCAGGAAACCATGACCAAGACAAACTCGAAACCACATTTCAGTTATACGGTAGTGATTTCACAATCGATGTTCGTCGGGCCGCAGAGGGACGGCTAAAAATTGAACGGATCGTTAAGGCAAAACAAAGGAGAGAATTTGATGAGCAGCGACCTTTAGTGATTTTAGAAGCAAAACTGTCATTTTGTGATTTCTCTATTGCCGGAAAACTCCGCTTTGAAACCCGTACTGAACTGGATGCAATAGCTAGAAATGCCGATAGTTATCTATCCCTATGGCGAGAATATAATGAACTAGAGCAACAGGGGATTTTACGCCGGGTCCAAGAGTTTAGCTGGGTTATCTACTCATCGCAAGAAATGCTGGCAAATGGCGATCGCCGCTTCTACCTCAAATCTGAAGGAAATTTAGAAGAACGCTTGCAATTGCTAAGAGATTTATCGGAATTCTTTCTAGAAGCTAGTGAGAAAGAGCCGGATTTAACTAGCTTTGAAAAGGCGAGAACTAGCCAAAAAGCTTTTTTCGGACAAGTTGTAGAAGTTAATTCTCAAAATTACACTATAGATATTCGTCCACCGGATGCAGATGAATTACTTACACCACCACCCAAAGGCTTCTTGTCTGTTTCACTCCAGGGCGATAAAACTCGCATCAAACGACGTGAGCGAGCAGAGGAGCGGATTCGTACAGCAACCTGTCCCATGCCTCAATTAGGACTGATTCTAGAAAATCGACCTGTTCCGGTTTCCAAGTATCGAAAGCACAAAGCCCTTTCTAAAGCAACGCGCAATCTTTTTAATGGTTCGCCAACTCCCCGCCAAGAGGAAGCATTACAAGTTGCTATCAATACTCCTGACATAGCTCTAATTCAGGGACCGCCGGGAACAGGTAAAACTAAAGTTATCACTGCCCTTCAAGCAAGACTAGCGGAAATTTCCGAATCTTCTGCTGTGGGTGTTTCCCATCGATTACTGCTAACTAGTTATCAGCATGATGCAGTGGAAAATGCTGCGGAGCGCACAGTTGTATTTGGGCTACCAGCAGTCAGGATTGGTGGTAGAAAAAATCGCACTGATGCAGCAGATAATGTTGATCGCTGGCGCAGAGATCGAATTAAAGCATTGGAAGTAAAACTTTCCCAGTTACCAGATTTACCGGAAACTGCTCAGTTGAGACAAGTACAAAACCTAGTTGCAGGATATGTGTTGACACCAGGTGACTCTCAACAAACTGCAAGACTGCTCGAAGAAATTTATCAGTTAACCAAGGGGAGAATTTCTGGAGAACTAAGCAATCGCCTCCTTGAGCAGAAACATAGCTTAACTGTAGGAAATTCCAGTGTCAATTTAGCAGATATACAAACGCGAGATTTGGCGATTCGGGCAGTGCGATCGCTCCGTATCGAGGCTATTCTGTTCTCAGATGATGGGCCAGCCACTGCTTATAAAGCTTTACGTCGATTGGAGTCATTGAATGTGCTGCCAGATGATGACCGTCGTTTACTAGAAACCGCAGCTGATTGGGATAATTCGGAATCTTCAGGCATGGAACCTCCCTTTCTGAACGATTTAGCTATTCTACAAACTCGTTTACTGGAGCAGTTAAGTCCTGTAGACATTCCTGCAACCACAGTTACTACTGCTAATCCAGAAATTGAAGAGTTACTACAACAGGTTCGAGAAGCTTTGTATGAAAAAATTCGGCAATCTCGATCAGGAGTAGAAGCTGTTTTAGAAGAGTATTTAAATGACCTAAGATATGACCCTGACGGTGTTCGAGAAATGCTGCGGGACTACACTGTTGTTCTAGCTGCTACTTGCCAGCAAGCTGCGGGTAAACAGATGGAGATGACAACAGGCAATATTGATAGTGTCTTTGAAACAGTTATTGTCGATGAAGCTGCCAGGGCAAACCCTTTGGATTTATTTATACCCATGTCAAAAGCAGAGCGGCGGATCATTCTCGTAGGGGATCATCGCCAACTACCCCATATTTTGGAAGAAGATGTAGAACGGCAACTCAAAGTATCTACTGAAGCAACACAAGCTGCCTTAAAAAAAAGTTTATTTGAACGCTTATTTAAGCAGTTGCAAGAATGGGAAAAGAATGACGGAATTAAACGAACTATTACCTTAGATACTCAGTATCGAATGCACCCAGTACTAGGAGAATTCGTCAGCCGTACCTTTTATGAGTATCACGGAGAAACTCCTATCAAAGCGGGCAGAGTAGAGACAGAATTCTTCCAAGACCTTCCTGGTTATGAACAGAAAGTCGCTAGCTGGATTGATATTCCTCATAATTTGGGAGGTGAGACCAAAGGACAAAGCAAATCTCGTCAGGTAGAAGCATTACGAATTGTCCAAGAACTGAGACGGTTAATTGAACATGACCCACATCTAACCTTTGGAGTTATAACTTTTTATAGGGCACAGGTTACAGAGTTATGGAATGCCCTGTGTGATGTTGGATTAGCAGAACTTTCAGAAGATGGTAGTTTTCAAGTTGCTTCAGGATGGCGAGAAACTACTAATCATGAAGGTAAACTTGTTGAGCGATTAAGGGTTGGGACAGTTGATGCTTTTCAGGGCAAAGAATTTGATGTGGTGTTTCTGTCAATGACACGCAGCAATCGTATCGTTGCTAATAGTCCAGAAGCTTACACAAAAAAGTATGGTTTCTTGCTATTAGAAAATCGGCTTTGCGTTGCTATGAGTCGTCAACAGCGATTGTTAATCGTTGCCGGAGACTTAGAAATGGTCAAGGCGGAAGTCGATAAACCAGAAAGCGATCGTCAAGCCATACGGGAACTAATTGCTTTCTACGAACTCTGTCAAACTCCTCTCGGCAAAATCTTCTAGGTCTGTTGCTATGCCTTTCCGTAAAGATACTCCAATTCTGTTCTATAGTCCACGTCCATCAGTTCGCGCCAGTCAACGACAATACTTCTTGTACCCCGTGCGGATGTATCGCGTTATTGCGCCGCGTGTCTCATCTCGCAAGCTGAATATTTTGGAAAAAGCAGTTTTAGGAATATGTAACACTGGGGTAGTTGAACCAGATGTAATTAGTGAGCATTTAGACATTGCCAGGGACTTAGTAGCCCTAATCATCACCCAACTCTCTGATCGCGGTTTAATAAATTCGCGGGGATTGCCCACACCAGAAGGTTTGAAAATTCTTGAGGACGAAACCTTGATCAGTCAAGATGCATCTGCTGGATTCGTGTTTCAAGATCCTTGGACAGGCGAGTTGTTACCGCGTTTTGTAGAACGAGAGTCTTATGCTGAGGTTCGCTTTAACGATGAAGGTTTTCCAGAGTTAGTACTGGGTACAACGGGCAGACCTGATTATCGCCGACCATTTATGCCGTCATCAATTAACAATACCATAAGAAGACAACCATCGCCCAGCGAGATTCTGAACGCGATTCACCAACACCGTCGCGCACTACGTAACTCCAGGCAGTCTAATGACAGTGATGAAGACACTTGGACGTTGCAGCAGGTTCCATACTTGGAAAGAATCTCATTCATTGATGAGGAACCGATGGATTTGTGGCTAACTACTTGCTTGTATACTCCCGAAAATGTCTTCAGTGCAAATATCTGGAATGTTTGCGACCCCTTTGGAGTTAGTGATAGTCCTTGGTTACGTCGCCGATTAGAAAAGCATGAGCGAGAGCAGACAATTCAAGGATTACAAAAACTGCTGTTGAATATGGTTGAAAAAGATCGTCATAAAACTGATATTGCGTTTGCTGATTGGGTGGAATTAGCTAATCAAGAAGCTAGTTTACAAGTTGAACGAAAATTAACTGTGGAAATTAGGAGATGGCAAGATTTATTTGAACAGTTGGTAACTATTGAGCGGACTTATCTTGAAGCTAAAGAGTCAGTAGATTCAAAAAGTGTCTATAATGTCAAGCTAGGTAACATTGTAGTAGAAGCTCAAAAAACGGCTGAATCTGTTTTTCATTTACTTCAAAAAACTTATTCTACAAAGGGGTGTTGGAAACATTTGTCTTCAAAAGATCGAGAATTTAACCGCCATCTTCTCAATGAGATTGCTGATAAAATAGGGTTTATTATACCATTACCTCATGCTTTACTCAGCGTTGATCATAATTATATTAAATTAGCAGCTGATTCTGGTAAACAATCTCTCCGTCCTCATATATTAGCGGCACTTTTAACTACTATAAATTATTCTGAACATCCATTGCGAGATCTGGCTCATGAATATCCCAGTTTCCTGCAAGAATTAGATGAACTCGCAAGATTACGTAATCAAAGTGGACACGCTGGTAGCCAGCAGTTAAACTTATCAGATATAGATCACCAAATTGATAATATCTACAAACTAGTTTCTAGTACACTGCAATTAACTTATCAACCATAAATATTTATCTGGGAGAACATTATGTCTGAAGGTCAAGAAAGAGCTAATGAATTACTTAGTAAAGTATTGGAATATATTGATGCAGATGAGTTAAAAGCAGTATCAGATGCAAATCTTTCAGAAGATTTTAATAGTCAAGAATTATGGCATATACTTCAGTTTATTGATACTGCTACTAAAAAACTGGAATCTCAAATTCAGGAAATTGAAATTCAAAAAGCTAATTTACAAGCCGAAAAAAGCCAGCTAAATACTCAATTAATTTGTCTGGAACAAGACCGTAAAAATCTTAATCAAGAGTTTGAACAGCTAAGGAAAGAAGAAAGGCAATTTAATCAACGCTTAACAAATTTAGATGAAAGAGAGCGACAATTACGAGAACAAGAAGCTGATGCCGTAGCAGGATTTTCTCAACGAAATCGTATTGCCATATCTCAATTAGAGCAACAAATCCAAGAACTTACGGGAGAACTAAGTCAAATTTACCGTGAACGAGTTGAATCGCAACGAAAATTAGCAATTGAAATTAGCCAAAGATATACAGAGTTTGAAGCCGAAATTACTGTTAAAAAACAGGAAATTTATCAAGAGCAACAACAACTTTCAGAACAACAAAAACAATTACGTAGAGAACAGCGTAAACTGGCAGTAGATCGTGAGTTGTTGGAGGAAGATAAACAGGCATTAGAACAGAAGATTCAACAACTATCCGCCGCCAGAATTCAAAATTTGGAAGCTCAACTTCGCTTCCGGGGAGAGCTTTACACTAAATCTCAGGAGATACAGCAGCGTCTAGAAAGTAAGTTAGCTCAAGTAGCTGATGCAAACAGACGCTTTGGCCAGCGCACTCCTGATGAAATTATGACGGAACTCGAAACTTTACGTCGCCTCAATGATGAATTAGAAAAAAAACTTGCTGAACGTCCTACAGAAGATGTAGTAAATCAGCTAAGTGATTTACTAACACAGAAGCAAGAATGGGAAGTAGAGCGTTTTCGATTGATGACCCAGATGCAAGAACTAAAGTCGAAAGCAACAAAAAACCAAGTCGCAGTTTTAGAATTGGAGACACTACGCAATCAGAAGGAAGCTTTAGAAATTAGAATTAATCGGTTACAAGAAAGTTTGAGAGAACTAAGAAAACAAGAAGAAGAAGCCATTGCAGAGACCAAAAATCGCAGTCCCTTTGAGAGATGTGCTTTCATGGATCAAGATAGTCAGTTGCAAAGCTCTACTCTCATAGCTAAAGAAGCAATAAATCTCAGAGAATTTGCCAAAGATTTACGCTATCGTATTGCTCAATTACCTAGTAATGAAAGTAAAAAACATCTTTACTATTCTGATCGAGATATTCGCACTTTTTTGGGCGGGATTGCGATGAGTAAACTACACATTTTACAAGGTATTAGTGGCACAGGAAAAACGAGTTTACCAATTGCCTTTGCTCGTTCGTTGGGGAGACAAGGAAGAAAAAATTTTAAAGTAATTGAAGTGCAGGCAGGATGGCGCGATCGCCAAGATTTAATCGGTTATTTTCACTCCTTTGAAGGTCGATTCTATGAAACAGAATTTCTGACAGCTTTGTACGAAGCTCAGTGTCCAGAGTTTCAAGACCAAATTTACATTATTATTCTGGATGAAATGAATCTTTCTCGTCCAGAACAATATTTTGCGGAATTTTTATCGAAACTTGAGCAAGAGCAGCCTTATCTGACACTCAGTACAGATTTAAATCGTCCTGTACCTGCTCGTTTCCAGAACAGAAATACTTTAGTAATTCCTCCTAATGTTTGGTTTGTTGGCACTGCTAACCAAGATGAAACCACCTTGGAATTTGCTGATAAAACTTATGATCGTGCTCATATTATGGAATTGGAACGAAATCACCCTAACTTTGCCTTAGATCACACTCCTTTACCCAGACATCCTATTTCTTATAAAGCTTTGATGACAGCATTTGAGGATTCTCAAGAAAATTATGCCGATAAAGCAGACAGAGCATTTCAGTTCTTCAAGGATGGCTTAGAGGACCTATTAAGAGAACGATTTAAAGTCAGTTGGGGGAATCGTCTGCAACGGCAAATGAACCATTTTATTCCTGTAGTCATAGCATCTGGCGGTTCTTTGACTGAAGCAACTGACCATATTTTAGCTACTAAAATTCTCCGGAAAATTCGTGATCGCCATGATATTCAAGCAGTAGATTTACAAGAGCTTAAAGATACAATAGAAGCCTTATGGTCCGATTTAGATTCAGGTAAGCCAGAGCAGTCTTTAGCAATTATTCAAGAAGAACTTCGTCAACATGAACGGGGAATTTATTAATTATGCAGTTCCTGAATCGACTTACTAAGCAGACTAGCACAATTCTACCTGAAAATCTGTTACTAGGTCAGTGGCAGATTTTGATAGAGGCTGAATCTGCAATCATCAATACAGTTCAAATTTCACCGCAATCTAGAGTCTATCTTTTCCCGGATACAACAAAACGTTGGTCACTGCGTTTATCTAATGAAGGTCGTCAAGAAAGAAAATTCCCCGCATGGCAAATTCTCTCTGATTTATTAATTGAAACTATTCCCTTTTTTGAGCAGAAACGCCAAAATCTAAAGGCTCAAGGTAAATCTTGGGCTGATTGGGTGAGTGTTCCACCTCTTGTCCCTGACATTCGCGAGACAATACGTCCTCAACCATTGGAAGAGTTACTTCAAAAACACCTCGGACATATTGAAGAAATTTGCTATTCTCCTAGAACTTACCTCAAAATGGAGAGTGATCGCTTGCCTGTTTCTCGCGCTCAAAGAATCTCACCTCATGCAACGGAGTTTTTGGCCTCTCACACGGAAGATTGGGAAAAACGTACCCTTCGGAAGGTTCGACCTAAACAAGTGTTATGTTTAATTCGTGAGGATCTGCTCGATATTTACGAAAATAGAGTCACGGTTAGACTTATTGATCACTTGCTGGAATACTTGCAAAAGCGGATTTGGGAAGTCCAGGCGCTTCAAAAGGAATTAGAACAGATCAATGATTTTTCTAGCGAGACACATAATATTCATTGGAGAAACCGCAGGCGAATCTGTAGTTTGTGGGGAGAACACTTCCAAGATGGAACTGCTCTTAAAACCGTAGAAGAAACTTTAAAGATATTGAGACATTTACAGTCCAAACTTAGAGTATTAATGGATACTGAACTTTATGGTGCTATTCCTAAACAGGCGAAGGTTGGTAATACTCTCAAGCGGACTAATATTTTAATTAATGATCAACACTATCGTTATGTAGATCTGCTTTGGCAAAATTGGAGTCCTTGCAAACGCGGAAGAGTTAAGGATAATCAGCAAATATTTGATAATTATCAGCAGCTTTTTAAAGGTTTTGAGTCTTTCTGTTTATTGTTAATCAGTCGTGCATTAACAGGAAGTGGAAATGAAAATGATGAGGGTTTGGGATTTGAAGCAGAGAATTATCATATTCCTCATCCTGGCGAAGTGATTCAATTCAATAGTATTCCTGGTAAACTCACTTTCACTTGGCAAGAAGAAGGAACTTTTTTAGTGCAATCAGACGGGCTACGAAATTTACGTCTAATTCCATTGATAACACCACTTACTGCTATTGTTGAAGATGATCTACGTAATATTCTTCAGGAATTGAAAAATGATTGTAATCAACAAAATGAATCAATAGTTATTTTGTATCCAGGAATTGAGGAGGAACGACAAAAACTAGCTGTTAATTTTCAACGGCAAGTCAATACTCTGGGTAATGATTGCTTTGTCGAAGAAATATCCCTAGCTTTAGTACCAGTTAGTCCTTTGGAGGTAATTAGTACTGAGCGTATAGCTCGCGTTCTGCAATGGTGGTTTTACGAACAACAGTATCGATTGTATCCATACCTACTTAGAGAAATCTTACCATCTGATTTGCTAGCACAAGCGGAATGGATTAGATCCGCAGACAGATCTCAACAACTACTGCGTCCGCTCTATCCTCAAGAGCGATCAAACTTTAATGAGCGTCTCTCTAGCTTAATCAACCAAGTCAGAGCAAAGGGTCCGTCAGCTAAAGGAGAACTTAATAGGCTGCAACAGCTAGAAGACTTACCTGATCAAATACAAAACCAATTTAAGCCTTTACTGCTTTGTCCCACCTGTCACAAATTAAGCGATGATTTCAAGCAAGAGAGCCAGTGTTTTCGTTGTAGATGCAAAGGATGTGAGAGTGAATGGGGAACTAGAACCTGTAAAAACTGCGATGCTAGATATCCTTATATTCAAATGTCAGGATGGGGTAATACCAATTCATCTTTTACTCGAAAAGTAGGATGGATTGATCAGACATTGGGGAGAAATACGCTAGCAATTCCTTGTTGGAATACTAGAGATAATAATAGTTTTATTTGTCCTGATTGCGGAGTCTGTGGTTATTCAATTGGTTCTTCTTGTGAAACTTGTATTCGATGTATAAATACTGTATAATAGGGAGTAAAGTAGAATGTCATTGGAGCCAAGTAGAGACAAAACAGTTTTTGTCAATAGTAATTATGCTTTAAATTCGATGCTCGATAAAGTATCAAATTTAGCTTTACACAGCCTTTTAACCTACATTCCGCACCCTAACTGTCACAAGCGGTCATTACTGTAGTGAAACCGTACAAAAAGCCATACATAAAGAGTAAAAAATTACATTTATTCAGGAGAACAAGACATATT
>Ga0116230_10003118_pt1 | contig 16107 bp, 14 predicted proteins | sample S1TSphfallax_3_FD_88678 | JGI IMG/M metagenome (GOLD analysis project Ga0116230, IMG submission 88678) | Host-associated microbial communities from peat moss isolated from Minnesota, USA - S1T2_Fd - Sphagnum fallax MG | ecosystem: Host-associated > Plants > Peat moss > Unclassified | place... | reverse complement strand
CGCCAATATCGAATGCCGTAAAGACTCCGGCATCCTCGATGAATCGCCCAGAGCATATAAGCCACTAGATGCGGTGATGAAAGCCCAGGAAGACCTGGTTGATATAGAACACCGTCTCAAGCCGCTGATTTGCGTCAAAGGGTAACTGCAGGCAACTCAGGTCGCTCGGCCGACCTGAGAATGCCGGGCAAAGATCCATGTATATTGGACAGATAAATTTATCTGCTTTATCTATTTGCTAAATTTATTTGCTAAATTTATTTGCTAAATTTATTTGCTGTATTTATTTGCCAAATTTTTGACTGCCAAATTTATCTGTTAAATTTGTCTGCCTTTTTTTAACATATTATTTGAAAGCCTAATTTATCGGTTTTATTTACGCGAAGCGCCATTATTGGTCATAAACCATTGCTGGCAACTCAAACCCGGCTGACCGGCCTGAGTATGTCTGCGCACATAACGTCCATCGGAGAGCATCTCACGAGCTTTAGCCGTATCGGCGAGATAGGTTTTTAAAACAGAATCGGTGAGATAGCGAGCCAATCTTTCATCTTCAACTGGGAAAATCACTTCCACACGGCGATCTAAATTACGCGGCATCATGTCAGCGCTGCCGCAAAATATTTCTTCGGCTCCGCCATTTCTAAAATAATAGATGCGGCTGTGCTCGAGGAAACGACCAAGAACGCTATAAACTCGTATATTTTCACTTAGCCCGGATATACCGGGACAGAGACAACATATGCCTCTAATGATCAAATCAACCTGCACGCCGGCCTGCGAGGCTTCATATAAAAGCTGAATTATGCGCTCGTCAACCAGGGCATTTGTTTTGAAGATTATCCGACCTTTAGCTCCAAGTCTGGCCATTTCAGTTTCGCGTTTGATCAAAAACTCAAAGCGCTGACGCATATTGATTGGAGCGACCAGCAATTTTCGATAATCGCGCTTGGCACTATATCCGGTGAGATAGTTGAAAAGGTCGGTGACATCTGAGCCAATTTCTTCGCTGCAGGTAAGCAGCCCAAGGTCGGTATAAAGATGGGCTGTGACAGGGTTGTAATTACCGGTGCCCAGGTGTACATAACGTCTGATGGCATCGCCTTCTTTGCGCACTACCAGAGCAAGTTTAGAGTGTATTTTTAGACCAAGCAGACCGTAAACAACGTGCACACCCTGTTTTTCCAGAGCCTTGGCCCATTCAATATTACTTTCTTCATCGAAGCGCGCTTTTAGCTCCACCAGCACAGCTACCTGCTTGCCATTTTCCTGGGCTTTGAGCAATGCTTCTACAACCGGTGAGTTTTTACCCACACGATACAGAGTCATTTTTATGGCCAGAACATTGGGGTCTCTAGCTGCGGTATTGAGAAAATTTACAACCGGCTGAAAACTGTCATATGGGTGGTGCAGCAAAATGTTGCGTCTGGCGATAGCAGCAAAAACATCTTCTTCCTGCTCCATCGAATCGGGATCGAGTGAGGCCGGGATACTCGGCACATAGGTAGGCCACCTTAAATCATGCCGATCTAAATTTGCCACATGTTTAAGCGCACTCAAAGGCATCATGCCTTCAACAAGATATACGTCATAAGGTTCAATCTGTAGATTACCCATGAGTATTTCTAAAATATTTGCCGGCATAGCATGGTGCACTTGCAAACGCACCACATCACCAAATCTTCTCTGCCGCACACCTTCTTCGGTGGTCTCCAGCAAATCACCAGCTTCCCACTCTTGTATTTCAACTTCAGCATCGCGGGTGACATGAAATGGATAAGACTCGAGGATGGTCATACCGGGAAAAAGTTGGTCCAGGTTGGCGCGGATCAAATCTTCCAACCAGATATAAGCATTTGGTTTGCACTGCACTATTGTCGGCCGCGCGACCTGAGGCGCATCAGTCTTGCCAATGGGAATGAGCTGGGGCAAACTATCTGGTACTTTTACTCGGGCAAAACGTTCTTCGCCGTTGGTATCACGTATAAGAACAGCCAGATTGAGCGACAAATTGGAAATGTGTGGGAAAGGATGACCGGGGTCAAATCCCAGCGGCGTTAGAACAGGAAAAATCTTCTTACTGAAATTTTCACGAACATCATCTTTTTGATCTTCAGCCAATTCATCAAACTGAAAAATTTGTATGCCTGTTTGACGCAAAGCTGGAAGCAGTGCATGTGAGAGACAATCATGGGCGCTGGCCAGCATCCTTGTCACTTCAGAGCTGACTGCATCGAGTTGTTCTGTGGGCGTAAGGCCATCAGGACCAGTACTTATGGTGACGGACTCGATTTGGCGTTTAAGACCAGCCACACTGACCATGAAAAATTCTTCAAGATTGGAGCCGACGATTGAAAGGAAGCGGAAACGCTCGAGCAAGGGATTGTTTTCATCCATTGCTTCTTCCAGCACCCGCCACTGAAAAGCAAGCAAACTCAGTTCGCGATTGATGTAATGCAGCGGAACAGGCAGATCCGGATCTATCGGCGTATCGGGCGCGACCGGAGTATGGGTAGCCTTGGGCAGCGGATTTGCTACAACTGGTGGGAGCTCGGCAGAAACCCGGGCATGGGAGCCGGTAGCTACTAGCGCATCGAGAGCCGGAGAGCGCTTTATCTCAGTCGTTTTACGGCTGTTTGATGTATCGGGGCTTTGCATACATTAAATTGTACGGCATGACAGCTCTTGGCAGCAATATTGTCAAGCACTCTTGAGGTCATAAGGGCAGGGCCTGAAGGACCAATTCGTGTCAATTTTAGAGCAAAATAGCATCACCTTTACAATCGGAGCAAGCAAATCAGTTGATCCGGCCTTGCCAGAGACTAGCGAGGAAGCTTATAAAGCCTTCTAGCATTGCCCTGTAAAATGGCGCTTTCAATCTCACCAGCTTCTTCTCGACTGATGGAGCCCTGCTGTTCAAAGGTCAATAGACTCTTGCTCAAGCCCTGACGCAAAGCCATCGCCCCCTGAAAATATGTCTCAGGATGACTGTGACCATAGGTACCAGCCAAAATTTTTGTATAAGGAGCGCTCGCCAGAACACCGCGATAGAGCGCGCTCTGGTCTGATAGTAGGAAACTGGCCAGGGACAGGTCAAAATGCACACCGGGATAAAGCGAAGCCAAAATAGCCGCTTCTTTTTGAAATGGGTAACAGTGCAGAAGGACGAGCTTGAGATTACTAAATCTTTGTTTGCGCAGAAGTCTGTGCAAAAGCTCCGGATTACAAAGTGAGAGATCCGCATCATCATGGCCAAGACCACAATGAACCTGGACAGGAAGGTCCTTTTTTACGGCTATGTCAAAAACTTTTAGCAGCAAATAATGGTAATAAGAAGATTTTTTGATTTTACCTGAACTCAGGACGTTGCGCCTGCAGTCTAAAAAATTAGAAGCGGCATCGTCAGGATCTATCTCATGCAAAGTGAGGCCGCCGCGATAACAGCATATAGTCTTAAAAGCAACAATCGAGCGCTCCCGCGGAGGTAAAAGACGCTTTTCCAGATAATGTTCAACATCCGCTGCCGTTGTATATTCGATCAACAATTTCTCAATCACCGGCTCTATGCGCACGACACGACTGACTTTTATCCCGCTGACTGACTCAAATTCATCTAATGGCAGCATATTGCCGTGCTCGATACCGTGCTCAATACCATGATCGTTACCATGATCGATACCGTCGTCGAGCAAAACGCGCTCAAATCCGGCTCGGGCAAAAAGATCTTTACAAAGATGCCTGGCATAAGAAGTATTGCTTTTGCGCAAGCTGAGATATTCGGCTAAAGAGGTTGCACTACTCAAATCAAAAAGACGCTTTTTCATTTCTAAAAAGCTCATACTAGACTGTATATCAGCAGTCATCAACGAAGCAAAACTACTTACGCTAAAAGCACTGACAAAATCAACTTCGCCGGCCTGCCGAAAATCAGCGAGCAAGCCGTGTCCTTGATTATCAATTAGCGGTATCACAAGTGGTGCCCTTTCCTGAGAGTCTTCCGGAGTTGCATCCTATCTTCTGGGTGGACGGACAGCTCCTGAAGCCGCAGTCGATTTTTTCTCGGTTACTTTATTTGCCTTAATCAGTTTGCGCAGTTCTTCAGCCTGACTCTTGAGCACGGGCAAACCTTCTTTATTGCCAAAGTGCACAGCTTCATAGGTTATGAAAAATTCTTTTAATGCCGAAGGCAGTTCATAACCCATCATTGCCCCTTCACGACGCTGATCACTGACTATTTTATTAATGCGCTCGACAAACTCGGTCGGTGTTTCGGTAGCAATACGTTCCATCCTGGCCTTTTTAAAATCTTTAGCCAGCTCATTCCATACACGCCAGGCGGCATCTTGCCAGGGATTTTTGTTGAGACGATCCCGTCGCCATTTTAAGAACAAAAATACGCTCAGTATCAGTCCACCAAGTAAAAAGAGCGAGGACAAACCGATACTGGCCAGCAGCAAAATCTTCTTAGGCGTAAAGCCTTCTTCATCCAGGTCGATACCAAGCAGGTGACAGAGCCACTTGATTAAACTCCAGAGACTAAATCCTTCTTCGCGCTTGACACCGGGCATGACACCATTTGGCGTGGCATCAAAAGGCACCCAACCATAATCAGGTATATAAACCTCAGCCCAGGAAGTGGCGTCGGACATGTGGATCTCGCGAGCGCCAGTATTTTTATCAAAAGAACCGGTATCAAATCCATAGACCATGCGCGCCGGCAATCCAACGGCCCGGCACATTATAATATAGGCAGTGGTAAAATCTTTGTGGTTACCGGCTTTGCGCTCAATGAGGAAGTCTTTTATACGGTCTTCTTCCGGCTTATAATCAGCAGGCTTTTCCACTTCCATGGTGCAGGCACCACGCAGGTTCATACATATGCGCTCTGCCGTGGCAAACCAGTTACCGGTTTTACCGGCAAAAGTCTCGGCCATATTGAGCACTTCTTCCGATTGCTCAGGCAGCTCGAGATAGTTAGCCAACTGCTCGCGGATTTCGTTTTCACGATCTTCGCTGATACCGGGCTCTTCGCGCATCGCCTTGAGATTATAAACAGGAAATTGCGAAGTGATACTAAATCTAGTGCCCTTTACGATCTTATCTTTGTTCAGTATCTGACCATAGTCATCAACTAATACTTCTTTGCCTTTGTATAAAAGGTCCTGAGGCAGCCAGGCACAGGCAAAAGTCCTGTCTATATCGGTCTGCACTTCAAAATCTTGTCTCAGGCTGATACAGGGCAACTTTGCCGGTAAACGCAGGGCCGATGTCTGATTGACGTGATAATCGTTTTTAGGCGGATCCTTAAACACATAATTGACAGCCATGTCCGGACCGAAGCCGGTTTCTCTTTTTGCCAGCTCAGTCAGTTTTTCCTGTTCAAGTTCCTTTTCAGCTTCCTGCTCCGCAGTCAATTCTTTTTCGGGGGCCGGCTCTTGCGGGTTTGGTGCGGCACCATCTTTGGGTGGCAACTTCACATCATTGGGATCTTTTACATCAATGATCGTGGTTTTAATTTTGTCTTTGCTGCGCTTCCAGTATCTTCCGTCAAAAGAATCAAAAACATTGCGCCGGCTGTAAAAAAGACGGTTGGCACTGACTCTGTAAACAAGCACGGGAGAATCGGGCGGATCGGTGTCGAGATCGACCTTATCCTCTGTCATTTTATTGTCTTTGGGGCGGTCGCTCTTTTTGTGCTCTTTATCACCAGCACCGTGTTTTTTACTCTTTTTCTTAGCGCCGCCGCCGCCGTCGCCCCCGCCTTCGCCGCCACCGGATGGCGGTTTGGGTTTACCGTTCTGATGTTCTTTTTCACCACTCTGTGACTTTTTGTCGGCAGAGTCTGCTTTTGGAGGTGAATTTTTAGGCGAATCTTGAGCTTTTGGAGACTCCGGAGGCTTGGGCGAATCTTTAGCCTTTGGAGGCTCTTTAGGCTTTGGCTGTTCCTTCGGTTGTTCCTTCGGTTGTTCCTTCGGTTGTTCCTTCAGCTTAGCTTTTTCCTCTACTCTTTTCTTCTCTTTTTCTTTGACTATTTTTTCCGGCGGTTTGTCCTTGGCGTCGACGAGCTTATGCTTGTCGACATCCATTTTTCGCAGCTGAGCGTCGACTTCATCTTGATTTTCAAGTTGACGCTTAACTTTCGTTTTTATATTTTTTCCGGCCTCGTAGGGATGTCGCGGCAAGTTGATCTCACCAATCTTTGGTGACGCAGTGGGCAACATTTTGAGAACGGTATTAAAATCCAGATGCTTGAGATTGGACATAATATTGTCGACAAGATTATCGGACCTGGGCACCAGCAAAAAACACAAAGCCGAGATCAGAGGTAAAAGCGCCATTGTCATATAAACATTGCCGCGCGGTTTGCGCCGACCGGAAGTATTGGCTACATCGATGACTGGCGCTGGTAACATTGGCTTGCTCAGCCAGTTATGCAAGGTGCGCGACATGCAATCAAAGTAGAGCATGACGGTGCCAAGGCAAATGTAATTAAAAACAGCCAGGCCAAAATAAACGCTGCGTGCAGCCGGCGATAAAAAGCAAAGGATAAGAGCTCCCAACAAAGCGGAAAGATTTATGTCGGAGCGACTTTTTAGGTCAAATGTATGCAGAGCAAAGATACCGGCGACAAAATGCACCACCGGACCCCAGAACTCGAAAGTACCATTGTTTGGATCGATAAACTCAGATAAAGCATTTGCACCAACGGCAAATACGCCGACAAGAACAACGGCCTGCATCCAGCTTTGTTTTTCGTGGCGGTACTGGTAAGAAACAACCGAGCCGATCGTAGCCAGCGCGCCAGTCAGCACCATCACATACCAGGCTGTTTTTACAAAAAGACAGCTGGCGGTGATGCATGTGAGAGTCATCAAAAAGACAACCAGTCTCAGTGGCACAGAATCTTCAGGTGGAGTGATATCTCTTTTATCGGTCATAGGGCTTCGAAATCACCCTCCCACTCAACTCGCGCGATCACATTGCCGTTGACCGGACCGAGATCATTTTTGGGCGCCTTTTTAGCCGCGCCGCGTATATTTTTAAAATTGACGCCGCCCTTATCTTCTTTTTCGGCCGCCACCATTGCTGATTGTTCGTCCATGTCTTCCCAGTTGGGCGGTATTTCTACGACCTCAACCGGACAACAAACAATGTCTCCTTTTCCAGGGGCAAATTTTGCAATTTTTTCCATAGTCGGCACAACTGTTATAGTCGGCCGGTCGTTTACTTTGTCCCACTTTTTAAAATCATCTTCGCCTGTTTCTTCATCCAGATCAAAGGATGTTCGATTGGCGCCTAATTTTGTAATTGGTTCGACCCGGGCTAATATTTCGGCTATCAAAGCCATGTTCGGCGGCATATGCGGCAGATCGTAAAGTAACTGCTGCACTTCAGCAGAATCGGCCGGAGGATTGAGTTTGATGCGCGGCATATGCCCGAGACTGTGGCCCAGATGTACGAGCGAGTTTACCAGCGTAACGGTCAGTTCAAACTGCTCGGGAGTGCGGTAGTTGGACCTGAGGTTGAGCAGGATATCAAATATGGGCAGCATTTCCGAGTCAAACTCACGCACCATCATAATACCCTGACGTGCACTCGATCCCCAGTGGATATGGCGCATGCTGTCGCCACTGCGAAACTCGCGCACTGAGCGGAAACTGCTTGACTGATGAGTGATGACAGAGGAAGCAGTGGCATTGCCCATAGGCGATTGCACGCCGGTTAGTTTCTCCAGAAAATTACCGCCGATATTGAGGATGCTGGGATAAACAGTGATTGTCGTCCCCAACTCGTTATCGCGACTTTTCATACTGAGGTTGCGACTCCACCAGGCTATGCCAAAAGGAAAGCAGGTAGAAAGCTCGATTGTTTCCATGTAATAAATGCCACGACGCAGACTGGGCGTGGGGAAACTAAAAAACTGATCGTATTCCAATTTTTCGATAAAAACCGGATCAGGAGACAACATTACTTCGGCCGGTTTGCCGTCCGGTCCGCGCTTTTTCATATTGATGGTCATGCGCAAAGCGCGGCTGGGTATAAGCCAGGTCAGCGGACCAAGACGCATGGAGCGCTTCAATTGTATGCGTATGCTCGATTGTTCTTGCTCAGAAACACCTTCAGGTAAAGAGTAAGTGGCTTCTAAAACGAGAAGCTCGAGGAAGGGCATGATGAAGCCCAGAAAGACAGCCATACCAAAGGCTGAAGAGAGTAAATACATCCATTCCGAGGCCACCACGGCGGCAAATAGATACAAAGCACCGGCCAGGAAAAGCATCTTGGCCTGACGGGCTTCGATAAAAACACTAAAACCTTTACCGACTGGAAGTTTGAGATGCTTGCCACCATCACCAAAAGGTAAACTCTGATCGACAGTGCCGCCCAGGCCCGAGCGCATGCGCTCAGCCTTTTTAGACTTGACTGAGGGCGCCTGTTTAGAATTTTGAGCGAAGGCGCTTTTGGCGCCCTTGCCAGAACTTCTACTGGTTTTTGTATCAGGCTGGGACGGGGATGGTTTCAACTATTTTCTCGATTAAGTCGGTGTGGCTGATACGATTGCCTCTGACCTTGGGCGCTACGCGATGTCCAAACACAATCGGCGCCAGCATTTTGACGTCTTCAGGAGTGACAAAATCGCGACCATCGACATAGGCGGAAGCCTGAGTTGCTCTGACAAGAAGTTGGCTACCACGGGGACTGACGCCAAGCAAAATAGACGGATGTTTACGTGTGGCGTGGACAATGTTGACTATGTAATTGACCAGAGCGTCGTGGACAAAGACGCGCCTGACAGCCAGTCTAGCAGCTAAAACATCATCGGTGCTGAGGATACTGTCCACCTGGAAGGCTCCATCTTGCATCGATTTTTTGATAATTTCACTCTCCTGCTCCATATTGGGATAACCCAGGGACAGACACATCATAAAGCGGTCCAACTGGGCGTCCGGCAGCGGAAATGTACCGTGGCTTTCGATCGGGTTTTGTGTTGCTATGACAAAAAACATTTTTTCCAGTTTGCGGGTGACCCCGTCGCTGGTGACCTGGCCTTCTTCCATAGCTTCAAGCAATCCGGACTGAGTACGGGGAGTGGCGCGGTTGATTTCATCTACCAGCAAGATATTTGTGAAAATTGGTCCCGGCACAAAACGAAAAACCTGTTCTTTCTGGTCATAGACGTTTACACCGGAAACGTCTGATGGCAAAAGGTCCGGGGTGCACTGGATGCGCTTAAAATTACCTTTGACCGAAGAAGACAAGCTACGGGCTAGAAGTGTCTTACCGGTACCAGGTACATCTTCCAGGAGGATATGCCCCCCTGCCAACATGGCAATCACTGCCAGTTTGGAAGATTTGCCCTGGCCAACGAGAGCCCTGGCCATATTTTGAACCAAGGCCTTACCCGCCCCACTTGACGCGGCAGGCGGTCCGGGATTGGCGGCAGCCGGTGATTTATTCACAATTTAAGCCCTTTCTAAATTAAGGAGTCGCTGCAGCCTGCTCACTGGGCCTCTCAGCCCGAGCATCGGTCATATAATTTCTGTTAAATCGGCCGCGTCAAATCCTTACTATTACCCTAGTAACCCAAGCGCTATCATACCCGCCATCAAGGTCTGATTAAACGGCCCAAGTGCCACAGGCGAAAAGGAAAGCAACAGGTTTAAGAGCGCCAGAGACCGATAATATGTGAATCTTTAGCGCAGATGGCCAATATAGACAAAAAAAGAGTCAAAAAAAGGGTCGGACTCTATGCAGGCAAATAGTTAACTCATATAATCAGGAGTGTAGTCTCTCCGGTCAGCGCCGCTTAAACTTTTTACTTACCAAAGGACAGATAGCAGGATGTCAACCAGTACTAAATTAGTTTTGTTAGGGATGGCAGTCGTAGTCGTCCTGGGCATCGTGCTGCAATCGATGGTTGCTTCTACACTGAGCAAAATGATGGGCTCTGAAACACAACTGCTGACACCGGACGAAGCGGCAAAAGTAGCAAAAAAAGACGCTCTCAAAACTCAGAAGAAGTTTGAAGCATCTCAGTCTAAACAGACAAAATAAATTTTGGCCTTAAGTCAGAGGCTCCGCAGATCCTGGTCCTTCTTCTATAACGACTTCGGCAGCGGTGGGAAAGGTTTCACCACTTTCAGTGGGAATCAGCGCTGAGTTGCGAGCGGCTTCCATCTCAGTGCGATAGTGCTCACGCATATGACTGTAGATGACATGCAGAGCTGATGCTACAGGTATGGAAAAAATAATACCGAGCAAACCGTCGACTTTAGCGCCTACTAAAATCGCCAAAAATATCGTTACCGGATGCAGACCAACTTTATTGCCTATATATTTTGGTGCCACCAGATTGTCGCGCAGCCACTGCGCCAGCGTAAACACAAGGGCCATGATTACAACCTGCCAGATGCGCTCCAGGTGCACATTGTCCAGCCCGTTCAATGCCACCACTACAAGACAGGGGAAAAATCCTACCGGTGGTCCAATCACAGGTATCACTTCCCAAACTGCTAAAAACAAACCAAGGACGAGGGCGAAAGGTACTCCCAACATCATATACACAATCAACATCACGCCACCAAAGGCGAAACCAAGCACAATCTGACCACGGAAAAAAGCCTGCAAACTTTTATCGATTTCGCTGACTACGCTTTTTAAACCATCGTGATAGTGCCGGGGGAATTGATCAATCAAATGATCAGTCATGCCGTAGCCTTCAAGCAAATAATAAAATGAAACGACGAGAACACTCAAGCCGTAGGCTACCCAGGTCATCGTCGATGTAGCCAGATCCGAAAATCGATTGAAGATCATGGTGGCATCGGGACGCGGAATGTTGGACACCAGAGATGTGACAAGATCGATAGTTTTTACTTGCAGCTGGGCGGCGTGCAACTTAGCATCAAGCGGTGCCAACCAGGCAAACAAACGCGTCAGCTGTTGAGGCAACTGCGAAAAAACTGACTCGAAGAGTTGATTGATTTGATAAACGAGATAAGGAACAACAGTAAGAAGAGCCAGGAAAAATGCCACACCACACAGTGTGTACACAGCAAAAATTGCTATGGCTCTATTTTTTAAATACTTCTCCAGCCAATCTACTAAATTTATGAACAAGTAGGATATCAGGACTGATATACCGATTATCCGCAAAACATCGCCAAAGAGCGAGAAGAGTTGCACCGCTACCATGGCGATAAAAAGAGCAAGGGCAACAATTGTAAGCTTTCGCTGTATCAGTAAAAGCTTATCCGATTCAGGCACTGAGGAACCTCTAAAGCTCAAAGCTTACTTTTGGAGCTTTTTTTGATAAAGTCGATCTTGTTGGCCAGCTCACCGGATATGGTGCCCGGGGTATAGCCTCTTATTTCTATAACTTTGCGATACTGGATCATGGCATCATCCAGTTTTGCGGACTTCAAATAAATGTCACCCATCAACTCGTTGTAATCAGCATTTTCGGGTTTGAGTAAAAGCGCCAGTTTGGTGGTTTCCATAGCTTTGTCAAAATCGCCCAGCTCAAAGTATGTTTGCCCCAAACGGAAATTGCAATCACTGTCTCCGGCATCAAGGGCGAGAGCGTCTTTAAACGACGACTGGGCCTCCAGATAACGTTTTTGACGCTGAAGAATAATGCCCAGATTGACCAGATAATCAGAGCGCTTCGGTCTCAGTTTGAGAGCCAACCTTTCTTCGCTTTCTGCTTCTTTAGTCTGGTCAAGGTCCTTAAGGGCCAGGGCTAGATTATTGTGATAACCGGCTCCTGCAGGGTTGAGGCCGATCGCTTGCCTGTACAGTGCGACAGCATCGCTTAGTTTGCCCTGGGACTGCAAAGCAATAGCCTGCCGATTGAGCTCTTTGGCACGGTCCTGAGCACTGCCGACCGGCATTTTTGATGGGGCAGCAGTGGTGGTGGCGGCAGCTTTTGGTTGACTCCAGGCGGGCAATAGACTACAGGCCAGCACGGGAGAGACTATTAAGGTTATGAATAGGCGGGGATTAGAATGCATCTTCCTGGCAAAAATAAAATTACAACAAAGCACAAGGATATTAGCGCAAAAATAGACCAAGGTCACCAGCCTTGACCGCATTGCTCCAGGAGCTTGAACAATCGTACTTTTTTAACTTTGGTTAATAGCGGCGCGGGATCAATACAAAAGACCTGCTAAGTATCATCAAAAGATATACGCCTGGACCCGGAGGCTGCCTCTCATCTGATAAGCTCCTTTTTGCTGACCCATAAACCTTTGAGCCCACGGCACCATCGGCCGAGGTCAGCATCTCCCGGCGCCCAGTCCTTACCTGCACTGTCTTATTAATTTGAACAATCGCACTATCTCCATAATTACTTTTTCGGCGCTGGCAGCCACCACTATCGCAGCGCTGGTTTTTCTCATCCTATTTATAGTGGCCCAGGGTCAATTGCACAGCGTAAAAAAACACGCAGACAGCTTGCAGGCTCAAGTCTCTAAAACGCGCAACGACCAGGCCTTTTCCGAAGAACGTCTGCCTGGCGTTCCGGAGCGTCATGCTTTCATCAGCCACCTGGACGGCACCCATGATGACATGGCGATACTGCCTCCCCAGGCCTTCCAGGGACAAAAAGATCTGACTCTGGTCGTTTATCTGCACGGTATGGGGTCAGGCTATATGGAGCCATTTCTGGCGCCCAAAGATAAAACGATAGGGCAGGCTCTGGCCGAGCACAACCCGGCCCTGGTCATAGCCAGTTTGAGCTATCGTGGTCAATCCGCCTGGGGCAACGATGTGGCGGTAGCAGACATCAATCAAAACATCCATGAATTGCTGGATCGATATCCCATTTCCAAGATCGTCATTATGGGCACATCAATGGGGGCCTGTTCAGCCCTTTCGTACAGCTATCTTGCCCCTGAAGACATCAAATCAAAAATAATCGGTGTTGTTGCCGCCGAGCCGGCCGGCGATCTGACTTTGCTCTATGACAAAACCAAATCGCAAATAGTCAAAAGCGGGATGATCGGAGCTTTTGGCGGGCCGCCCAATATGCAACCACAGCCCTATATTTCGCGCAGCCTTCTGAACAATACTGACAAAATCCCACCCAGCCTGCGTTTTGCAATTATTTCGGCCAAACAGGACGGAGTAATCAAGCCTGATTTTCAACAGGCAATCATTAATGCCTTACAGGATAAAAAAATCGGCTGTCAGTTGATCGAAGTAGACGAGCAACATGGCATACCCCAGGCATCAACCTATGTCCGCGGGCTAGATTATGTAGTCCTGGGCAATGCCATTAAATGAGCCGGGAAGTTTTCAAGGAAGAAATTTTAAGCCAGGACGGTTTTTTAAATCAGGAAGCTACTTTTTTCCAGGCACCGCGGTAATGCAATGTTTTCCACTTTTCGCCGTCTTTGACGAATACTTCGGTACTGTGCGACTCCATGCCGATGGGATGCGGGCCGGAGATTACTTTTTTGGCGACGAAAGTGACGACGGCACTATTGCCGTGGACATAAGCGTAAGGGGTGTCGATCGTGTATGAGACAAGGCGGCCTTCGGCTTTTTGTCTGCGTTGATAGCGTTCTTTGATATCAGCGAGCACAGCCGCTTTGCCGACAATAAGCTTACTTGTGTCTTCATTGAAAGTAGTAACACCATCGTCAAAATATTCGCTCATGGCATCAAAATTGCCTTCATTTATAAGCTGCGTCAATTTATTGAGTGTTTCTATAACCCTGGCTGACTCGCTGCAAGCAGGATGAGGATCGGTGCAGACAACTGAACAAGACTCGACAACAGCCGGAGTACGCGCAGCAATCTTGAGCGCAGCGGCGCTATCGGACTGAGCCATACCAGCCCCTGTTGTGATGGCTGCGGCTGTTAGTAAAGACATGCTGGCGCTAAGAAAAAGTTTTGACAATGACTGATGCATGATTCCCCCTATTGGGCGCGTCTGATGGCGTTATCAACATCTCGGACGGCTCGATCGTTATCACGTAAGTAGGCATTAACCACATCTAGCTGTTTTTGCAGAGCCATCATTTGTTGGTTAATCCGATCCGCTTCGCTGACCAGATACCTGCGTTGATCTAAAAGAGCATCGCGACTCTTTAGAAGACTGGTATATGCAGTTTGCGGGGTTTGGCTCAGAGCGACGGAAGAGAGACAGGCAATTAGAAGAAACTCGAGCGTCATCAATGCAATTACGGTTGAGAGCTTGATCGTCTTGGCAGGATTTCCCGAAGTCAACTTATCACTCCTGAAATACCGCCTCGTTCTCGGTATAAACTAAGCTACCGAAGCGGCATTGAAGAAATATCATATTAACCCACACTCAACTGATTTCAAAGGGGTATTTGCAGGTTTGCATATTAATTACGATGGAAAAATTGCAGAAAAATAAAGACAGCGATCGTTTCAAGACTCATTTGGTTGAGCAAATACTAGCCCTGGCCATACTCGAAGACCTTGGCCCAGAGCCACTTGACGTCACCAGCGCCGCAACTGTAAGCAGCTCTCAGATTTGCAAAGCGCGATTGGTTTTAAAAGAATCAGCCATAGTTTGCGGACTGAATATTTTGGAAATTGTTGTCAAGTGCCTGTCTTCCAACAGTTCTTTTGAAATGGTCGAAGTTGTAGCGGAAGGCAGCTTTATCGAAGTTACCAATTCACCGGTTACAGTTGCCGACATCAAAGCCGATGGGCGCACGCTACTGGCCGCCGAGAGAACTGCCCTAAATTTGATCCAGCGCATGTGCGGGGTAGCCACAATGACATCGGCTTACGCAGCAAAAGCGCAAAAGCACGGCATCCAAATTTTAGATACGCGCAAAACGATGCCCGGCTTGCGAGTTTTTGACAAGCGCGCAGTCCTGGCAGGGGGCGGGACAAATCATCGCTTCGGACTGTACGACGCCATCTTGATCAAGGACAACCATGTGCTTGCCTGCGGCGGAGTGCTGCAATCGGTCGAGCGGGCTCGCCAGTATTTGCAAAGCCCGGCCGGAGCCACTCTTGTCAATAAACAGATAGAAGTGGAAGTGACTACGCTCTATGAATTGCAAGAAGCTTTGCAAGGTCGAGCAGACCGCATCCTGCTTGATAACATGCCACCGGAAATGGTGATAATGGCAGTGCAAAAGGTGAAAGAAAGCGGCCATAAATGCTTCATCGAAGTGTCAGGCGGAGTAACTCTCAGTAATTTGGAAAGCTATTTCATCCCAGGGGTTAACGCCATCTCAATTGGCGCCATAACCCACTCGGCAAAAAATATCGATCTCTCCCTCGAGTTTGATTAGGCGATTAACTTTCTACAATCTATGTCTCTTGACGCGAGCTTGACAATAAGACAAAAGACTGATGGGCTGTCACTTACAGCCTGTAGGTCTGAGCAAGATTGTCTTTTTCTTCGGACAGATCCCAAAAGTTAGCCAAAGGTATACACTTATAGCTCTTTAGGTTTTCTTTACTTTCTCCGGCGATTTCATTAAGCGACTTAGCTGGAGCGAATCGAGAGCTATCTGTATTATTACCTTCCCCTATTTCAATTAACGACATATCGTTTATCCGGTCTTAACCGCAAATCTTTTACAATCCCCATCCCAGGCAACCCTAACAAGGAAAGAGTCAAAGTATGAATCCCCCCAACAAGGTCTTCATTGTTGATAACGACCGCCTTTCGCTTGTCACATTGAGTCTCTGGTTAGAGCAGGTAAAAGATTTTGAGATCGTCGGCACGTCTCTGGCCACAGCTCAGCTCGAACGCAATTTGATTGAAGGGCAACCCGATCTGATCGTACTCAGCCTGGCTTCAGCCGGACCTGAAGCAGTGGCAACGCTGCGCCGCATACGTCAGACTTTGAGCACTCCGGTAGTTATCCTTTACGAAGGCAAGAAAAAAAATCTGGAAGGTCCGCTCACCAACGAAACTCAAGCTCAGCTCTCTCCTGACATTTCGCTCAAAGACTTTGTCGAAGTGCTGCGCAAATTAGGGTTGCGTCAAAAAGTTGTTCCTACAACAACTACTATCAATTCGCTCATGACCAAAGCTGGTTAAAAGTATTTTGCAAAAAAGCTGCCCGAGTTAAACATGCCGGAAAGCCAGGTCTACTTTTTTGCCATTTT
>Ga0116230_10003116_pt1 | contig 16110 bp, 8 predicted proteins | sample S1TSphfallax_3_FD_88678 | JGI IMG/M metagenome (GOLD analysis project Ga0116230, IMG submission 88678) | Host-associated microbial communities from peat moss isolated from Minnesota, USA - S1T2_Fd - Sphagnum fallax MG | ecosystem: Host-associated > Plants > Peat moss > Unclassified | place: USA... | reverse complement strand
TACAAATTCCAGTGGTTGTATAACCCAACAATTTTGTGTTTCCACCCATAGTCCATCTAAATCCTACCTGCAACACTGCACAAACCCCACCAATGTTCATTTGATGCTTCACAATGGCTTATGGCTCTCAAAGCTCTTATGTGCTTGTCAAACCCTGTGGAAGGGTGGCCCTTACTACTTTGATGTATGTGGTTTGAGCACGACACATATAATCCATGTTCCTTCTTCTTGTCAAGATCTCAATAAAATGATTATGACAACATAAATCTAGAGAATGTAAATGAGTCAAAACAAGATAAAATACACACATAAAGTAACATCTCCATTTAATTCCTATCATTTCATTCATATAGCTACAATAAAGGAGTATTAGGTTAGGTGAAAATATATGTCAAATATTGTCCATGCATTCTATTAAATTTATAAGAACCTAGTTTTAGAAAAGAAATTTAAAATAATAATAATAATAAATTTAAAATTACATTTGAAACAATTGGAAAATATGTGTTTAAATGTACTTTTATGTCAGAAAATTCAATGAAATAGATATGTTTCAAATTACAATATGAAGATCATCATATATTTGAAGGTGTCATTAAAAAAAAATTGTTTATAATAAAAACTTGACACCTACTTGAAACAAAAATTTACACTGCAAAAATAAAGTTTGCAAATATATGGCATTTGAAAAACCTATTGAAAGCCTACTAAAACAATGTAAAATTTGTAAATTAATGCACATTAGTGGAAAGTTATCTTATCAAGTAAAAACATTCAATGTTACACAATTTTATGTTGGGTTTTGTTGCTACTTTACATCTATTTGCAATCACTTTTGATAAGGTATTGTAAATGTTCATTTCATTTTGTTTACACCCAAAATGTTGAAGGGGAAAGGTATATTTAATGGAAAGGCACAAGTGGTTCAACAAACAAGGGTGGAATTCCCAAGGAGCTTGAAGAACCCACATTGAGAGAGCTTTTTTGGAATCTACTTGAATACAAAGAGAAAGTATGTGACCCAATTCCTTCAACTTTTCTAGACCTTCCCCAAGGGGTTGAAAAATTGGATAGGATATATAGTATAGAAAATAGATTATGAAGAAAAACCATGATGGTCTTGATTGTTTGGCACATGCACGAAGCATACAAAATAAACAAAGTAGTTTGAATTGACGAGAAACTAGTCCATGTATTATCAACACATGTTGTTGCAATGTGCTTCTTATAATTAGCACAATTGTGTGAAGGCATCAAGCACTAGGAAGAATTCCAATTTCTACCTTGCCCATGCATTGAATCATTTAACACACAAGATGAGTAAAGTTGGTGGATCAATTTCAAGGTCAAGTTCTCGCAAGTGGTGACATGGAATTTTACTAGATACTATCATAGTAAATAGCTAGATTCTTTATCATGAATTAAATTTCAAATTTAGAATTACAAAGGTTTATAGCCATTTGGCATTCTTGTTAAAAGGTGCAAAGCTACAAAGCTCTAATAATTTAGTGAGATCTAGGTTCGTTATCATTTTATTCCAGGTAGTGAAAAGGTACATGGGATGAAAGAGTGGTCCAAAAAAATAATCAAGTTTGATAATTAAATCATTTGACATTCGCATGTAAGCATGAAAGTGTTTTTAAACTCCCCTTATTATAGTACAAAACCTTGCATGCATATATTGACCTCATAAGAATGTAAACCTAAAATTTTAAAAGTAAAATCTATCATAAAAGTCTATAAAATATGTGTTTGAATATAGTTGTGTAAATATGTTAGAACATACTTGACTTTCGAAATGAAAATAGAACATTTGTAAATTACATGTTTTCATCAATTCTATGATATATTTAAATATTATGTTTTTCAAAATTATGATTTAAACATTGTCTTAATCTATTCACACCTATTTTTATAAAATATAACATGTTAGAAATAGATTTCAACCTACTTGCATTTCATAATAACTTACTTATTTAATATGTTTTCAAAAAGGATTGTACATATTATAATCGATAATCACACTATTTTCAATCTTCTAAAGTCCAATCAAACTACATGTTTAACAACTTAAGAACATTTTTATGTGCTTTTCATTCAACACAAAAAAGTAGATATTAATTGGTCCAATTGATTACGCTTTCACCCATGGATTATATAGGGTAATTAGTAGAAAAATATGTGTAATATGTAAGAAGAAAAAGGAAATAATAATGGAAATATCCACATCTGCATTAGGGAACATATTTACAAAAAAAATGTATTTTTTAGTAATAAAAAAGGTAGCTCATATGTTGGCAACCACCAAGGCATTTGATGTGTTAGACTTGCAAAGGTTTGGATAATCTACAATTGGCCTTAATTAAATATTATGACTTGCTTATGTGAACCATTCTACTTTAAATGTTATGGTTTTGATACTATGTAAGAATATTAATAAAAAATCATGCTAAGAGTGTTTAATGGTTAATTACTAATGGTTCTTATTTTACTCAATGTTAATGCACCTCCATAACGTTGTTAATGTCCATTAAATGGGTTTGACTTTTAGTTGACTTTGATTAATTATTTTGGTTAAGTAGCTACCAATAGTTTTTGCCCAATAATAAGGTGCATGTTTGACACACATTTAAAAGTTTAAATGCAACACCAAGGTTTTACTAAATTGTTGTATTTTTTATGGCTTCTTTTGTCATATGCACATATTTTAGACTAATGTTTCTTGAGGAGAGGAAACATTATCATTATCATTATACTTGTAAAAACTACTTTGTTTTCAAATGAACAAACCCATCCTTGGGTGGTACCATCAAGAACCACCTCAAGAAATGGTTAAGGAAATAAAAGTGGCAAAATCATTTTTCTAGGCCCTTTCCTTTAAATGTTTTCACAACTATAAATTATTATTTTCTCATGTTTTATTTGTGTCTAATTTCAAATTTCATATTCCCATTCCTATTCAATTTCATTGTTCATGTATTAAATTGGCACAAAATTCAAAATTCCACAAAAGATCTAGACACATAACTATCAGCTATCATTTTCTCCATAAGCAAGTTGAGAAAAATACCATTCAATTAGTTTATTGTATTACCAAAAACATGATAACAAATTTTCTTACCAAAGTCGTACCTTGGCCCAAAGATGAATTTTGTGTATTTCATAATGGCCTTCATTACGTTGAGGACATTATTTAATGAAGTTCAACTTCGAGGGGGCTATAAGAAACCTAGACGAATGAAGCTTTATTTCATTACTTCATCCTTGTTACTTTTTGTTGGTTGCATGACTAGTTGTGTTGTTTGATACCTTATCTTTTTAAAATATTCTTAGATAGTTACTTTGAAAACATAAAAGTATGTACATTCAATTGTAATAATATGATATTTATTTTGATCCTTGAAAATCATAATAATGATTATGTAGTAAAATCACATTTGTGGCTTTTTCCATTAGTAATATTTTTGGTCATTAGTAATTTTCTTTAGTTTAACTTTAATGTAATCCATGCAATTTAAATGTGGATTACTTGGCCAATTTTTTACCATGGTGATATCTTGATCAAAATTCTCAACTTATAAGCAATAACACTTTAGGGTTGTGAACACATTAGAAAGGTTAAACATTTTTTTGGTCCTAGTTTGAAACTTGAAAATCCCAAAAATTTATTTGGCAAATAAGTCAACATTTGGAAATTGACTTTCATGGGTTTGTGACCAAGCAAGAGGATCCACACATTAAGATAAATAACTTATAATAGTTACAAATAATCAAAAGTGAAATAGTCCACAATAGCTAAAAATAACTTACAATAGTTGAAAATAACCTAAGGTGAAATAACCTAAAATATCCAAAAGTAACATAAAATAGCCAAAAATAATTAAGAATAACCAAAAGTAACTTGGGATGAAATAACAAAAAATAGCCCAAAAGAATTGTAAATAACCATAAATAATGTAAGGTGAAATAACTTAGAACAATGAAAAGTAATCATATAATATTTGAAAATAACCTACCACCATAGGTAGTATTATTATAGTAGCAAAAAATTTATCCATTTATTAAACATTTTTTTTTCAAATGAATGGTCATTGAAATGTTATTGAATAATGATATTTTTTAAAAAACATTATTCAAATGACTTTACACTTTCAACAAAATTAAAAATGTAATTATGTACATTATTGAAAAAATAAATAAATTCAACTTCAATCATTTCATTTGGACAAAATTTTAATAAGATATGAATTTTCAAAATTTATGTTTATATAATGTTTAAAGTGAAATATTTGATAAATAGAATGCAATTTAACACATTATCATAACAAACGTGGTGGCTTGATGGTATGGGTGTTTACTTCCATCCTAGAGGTTAAGGAATTAAACCTCACAAATGGTGTGTTTATAGTCAACAATGGTAAGTTGATCGAATGTTCTCTTATGTAGTTCCTTATAGTAGATGCCTACTTAGGTTGATTACATGGCCTATGTACCTAGACTACGTTTTTAACTTAGCATAGGTTATGATAGGTGTTAATAATCCATAGGTTTGAACCATATTGGCACAACCATGTGTAGTAGTCTTAATTTTTAAAAATTGCATGAGGGACATCGAGGTGTAGTAAGGTTATTAAAGGTTTTAGGAACTTCATGTTAAAATAAGGAATAATGAGTGCTCATGGTTGCATGGGGGGTTGTTGTTTTTCAAAATATTGGTTGAAAAGGTGTAGGGTTTTTTTTCTTCAAAAAAAGCTTAATAAACATAGTTTTAGAACTTTAGTTGCATGATTAGGGGTGAGAAATAACTAGAGGGTTGGGGTTTATAACAGACAACAAGATTCGTAATGTTTGGCAAAACATTGGTTTTGTTCTAATATTTAGTGAATAATCGTGTAAGTGAAGATGTTTAAAGCTTGTGAAGTAGTTAAAGGGGTGTCAATGAAAGGTCCAATAGAGATAAAATAATCTTCAAACATTGTAAATGTAAGATTAATTTGAAACAACATAACGATTAAAATAAATAGTGTGATAGGGTGGTAATGGCAACTTAGATTTCATGATGAATGAAACTTTTATTCAAGTTATGGATAAGTTCAACAAGGAACTGCAATAATAATAGTTCATTATTGCGGGAAATTTAAGATGCGTCAAATGGTGAAAACTAAGTAATATGTTTTGCTATTAAGAGGCAATCGATGAATCGAATTGGGCAATCTATGATAGTGTCCAACATCAAAAATTGAAGACCGTGAGAAGATGGAACTATTTTTAATTCCTAAAAATCTTTACAGATAATTTCAAGTTCATCACCAAAAGTGGGGTCGACTTGGAACAAAATCACCAAGGTGCAAAAGTTTAGAAAATAATATCAAGTTCGAAGGGGTTCAATTTCAAGACGAGGGTGCATTTTTTGCGGTTTGAGATTTTCATCACAAGGATGTTGCGTCAATGTCAAATTTAGGGATGACTCTTGAGGTGGTTTTTCATTCACTTGTGCGACTTACAACCCATAAGACATGGTCATGCATGATGCCATGAATTTAAAGATATGAAAAAATCTTCGATTGAAATCAACTCGACGATGAATGTGTGCAAAACTTGGTACATCAAAATGTGTGGTTCTAATTTATAGGTCAAAGAAAAAGAAGGAAAGGCATAAAAGTGATGGTCTAAAACCTTAATAAAGTAAAATTTTAAGATTAATGAAAGAAAAAAAAAGGTTTAAATAAAATTTGTTGGGGGGAAAGTGAAAAGAGGTGAAAAGGATTTTTTCCTTCTCCTTCCATTGGCCACCAACCTTTCAAAGGCCACTAAGCATTGGAACCTTCCATTCGCCACCAAGTGGGGGTCTTCCTTCAAGTCCTTCCTTTTCCTTCTATTTAAAGGCGCGAATTTGGATCATTTTGGGCTTTTTTTTCTGGACATAATTTTTAATTTGAGTATTTGAAATCTTGTTTCTACAACTTTCCTTGGGAGGAGAGGAGTGATTACTCTTAGTAGATGGTGGAAAAAAGGAAAATAAATTGGATAATAGTAGTACCTTTGGAAGAATGGAACAGAGTACGGGTAATTTTTAAAGGTTAAAATCTTTAAAAAAAATTCATGAGACCTCTTAGGTTTTGTGACATAATCTTTTCTTGATTTAGGTGTAGAGCTTGAAATCTTGTAAGTAGGTGCGCCCTATAATTAGCTTTCCAATGAAATAATGCAAACCAAATTTGAATAAATTATGTGATGGCAACAATGTTTTAAGTGATTAGAGGTTTATTGTCAAGTTAAACTTCTTACTTTTGTGAAATCCTCTCAGGTTCTATGGCACAACTTTTTATTGAATTAGGTGAAAAGCTTGAAATTTAGTAGGTAGGTGTGCCTTATAGTTAACTTTCCAATGAACTAATGCAAACTAGATTTGGATAACATATGTGATAAGAATAATGTTTTGAGTGACTATAGGTCTACTATCAAGTGGAGCACATTGTCATATCCTTTGAAGTTGGTTTAGGTGGGGGACAATTTAACATAAAATTTTAGGATTTGGAGTGTTTGAAGTTAGAAATTATATTTATCGATTCTAAATCATAAATGATGCATAGGAGGCAAATTATTCGTTTTCAACTACAAACATGACGCAACTCCAAAGTCCCAAGCTAGGCCCAAGGTGGCCTCAGTTTCAAGAATGCGGAAGTTTGGGGACTTGAGGGCGTGCTCCCAACACTCAGCACTAAAAGGGGTAGAGGGGCGTGCTAAGGTTCCGGAATAGGACTAGGAAGAGGGACAAGCTTATTCACTCACTCGCAACCTACAACAAAACCAACCACAAGTTGATTAGTTCACCTTTGAAAACACTCCAAGTGTTGGGACAAGCCACGGGCAACACAGATTCACTTGACTCACCACGGCCCGGACTCAGGGGAAGCCACCACCTTCCCCCATATAGTATTCTCTGCATTGCTCCGCCACACCCGCATCCAAATGGCTTTTATTCCCATGACTCCCAAGGAGGAGTCTCGAAACTGTCCCAGTTTGGACTCCCGAGACTTTGGGAGCTCATAACTCCCAACTCAGACCTCCGATTGGGATGAGGTCTAAAGCAAACATGTAGCTCTTCTCAAGAGCTTTCCAACGGTGTGTCGCACTCCATCTGCACACATCGGGATCGGGTCGATTCCCGACTTTTTGTGGTCGAGAGTCAAACTGCCAATTTGACTCCCGGCTCTTCTTTTGACTATAACTTATGCTACAAATGTCCAAATGGCTCATGCGAGGCCATTTTGGACATCTACACTTCAAGTACTTTCCAACGGTATAAAGAACACCTCAAGGCAAGGTGTTTTGGCTTTTACAATTGAGCTCTGAAGTTACGGGAGTCCCAAAGGACTCCAAGTTCCCACTTTTGGGAGTGTGAGTCTCATCTTCACACTTGCCTCAAAGTGGGGTTACGACATGTAACTTAACATTTAAAGATACACTTTACATTTCTCCTTCACTAATAGCATATGTACCCTTGAATAAAATCATTTCATAGAACCAAGAGCAGAGGGACAGAAAGTTACCTCACAATAGGCTAAAAACTAAAAAATTATCAATAATTTTATATATTACATTAAATATTAAATAATTTAAATTTAATCAATTTTCATGCTACTTAATTCACTATGTATTAGTGGACCAATTCATAGTTCGTAACAATTGGTCCTTGTTCACTAGGGGGTTGATTAGTTTCACCATGTTAATAATGTCCAAATTCATTCAAAATTTAATGAAACCCAAAATGAACTAGGACGCATTTTGGTGTAGTGTGTGCTCTTGGTTAAAATTGATTATTTTAAATTTGTTGATTTGTGTAATACATTTTTATGAATATAAATTACAAAGGGAGTTTTGATGACGTGCCCCCGAGTTCCTTATTAGACCCAAAAAAGGGTGCAATTATGTCAAAGAGTGGAAGTAGTTGGAACTTGGTGCCGCTCCCAACTTCCAACACTAAAGGGGGTAAGAGGGACGTGCTGAAAGCTCCGGGATTAGACTAGGAAGAGAGATAACTATTTAGTTATTCGGTCCTGCATGAAAACCAACCACAAGTTGGTTAGTTCACATTCGGAAACACCCTTGCTGTTGGGATAAGCCAAGGGCAACACGGACTGACTTGACTCACCACGGCCCGGACTCGGGGGAAGCCACCACCTTCCCCCATATAGTATTCTTTGCATTGCTCTGTCGCACCTGCATCCAAATGGCTTTTATTCCCGGGACTCCCAAAGAGGAGTCCCGAAATTGTCCCGGTTTGGACTCCCGAGACTTTGGGAGCTCATAACTCCCAACTTAGACCTCGGATTAGGATGAGGTCTAAAGCAAACTTGTAGCTCTCCTCAAGAGCTTTCCAATGGTTTGTCGCACTCCATCTGCACACATTGGGATCGGATCGATTCTTGACTTTTTGTGGTCAGAAGTTAAACTGCCAGTTTGACTCCCGACCCTTCTTTTGACCATAACTTGTGCTGCAGATGTCCAAATGGCTCATGTGAGGCAATTTTGGACATCTGCACTTCAAGGCCTTTTCCAATGGTATAAAGAACACCTCAAGACAAGGTGTTTTGGCCTCTGCAATTGAGCTCTGAAGTTGCGAGAGTCCAAGAGGACTCCAAGTTCCCACTTTTGGGAGTGTGAGTCTCATCTTCACACTTACCTCAAAGTGGGGTTGCGACATTTGAATTGTTCAACAATGTGATTCTTTTTTTTTAATATAATAAAGTTCAAAATAAATTTGAAAACTTTTGGAGGATGTTTAATAAAAATAAAAACTTTTGAAATTAATTAACACAAGTTCACATCTTTTTTTGTTTTCTACTACTTTAAACATACAAAAGGACTTTTATAACATTTTAAATTAAATTTGAATCAATTTTTGTGGTTATAATTTTGCAAGTATTGCAACTTATTATGAAAAACATTAAAGATCCAATGTATTGTGTTCCCATGGTGATTATACAAGAAATGAATGGAGAAATGGATCAAGAATTTGAACATAAGGTGGCTCATGAATTGATTGGAAATAGGCTCTTAAAAATGAATAACACTTTGTCACTAGGACCGCCTAAAAAACAACCAACCAAACCACATTCTTTAACACTTAGGTCCTTTTGAAAGACTTATGAATTTTCCATTTCATGCAAAAGAATATATCTACCCTAAAAATAACTAGGGAACCACAAAGATACGAGGAAACTAGTGTTCATCTCGGATGGAAAGGAACAATGGAACAAAAATGTGATTCAATTAACATGAACAACACATTTTAAAATTACAAGATTTGTTACCAAGAAATAATGTTGTGTCAAACAAATGGGTGTTCAAAATTAAACTAAATGGAGACAAGAAGGTGGACAAGTTCAAATCACAATTAATTGTGAAAAGCTTCAAATAAACCCAAGACATGAACTTTAATGAAACATATACTTTAAATATCAAGCAAATGATAATTTTAAAAATGGTAGAAATGGCTTCTAAAAGAAAATGGGTTGTCAAACAACTAGATGTTCATTTAACTTTTCTTAATGACAACTTAATTCAAGAAATATACATGAACCAACCAAAGGGCTTTGAAGTAAAAGGTGTATAAGAAAATGTTTACTTGTTGAAAAAAACATTATATGGATTTAAATGAACTTTAAAAAATGGTATTCAAAATAGATTTGACATTCCTTAAGACAAGCATGGTTTGACATGTAATGTTTCAAATTATAATTTGTATTTTAACATTAGTGATTATGGACATTATGTGATTTTCATTTATACATAAATGATATATAACTAGTTATAACCATGAAATCATATAATTATAAATTGAGTTAGATAAAAATTTTGAATTTTCAAGCTTGGAATTGGTGTCTTTCTACATCCAAGTATAATTTTTCAAGGAAAGAATTGTGCTCGCACAATGAAAATATGCAAAATCCATTTAAAACTTTTTCAACATGACAAATTTTCAATGACAACCCTAATGGAAGATAAGTTTAAAATTCAATCAAATATAGAATCAAAGTGGGTTGACAAAATAAAATATTAAGACCTTGTAAGCAAGTTGATATAATACACTTTAATGTGTGAATAGACTTTTTTTCAAAGTAATCGCATGAGCATATTTGTGTTAAGACAACAAGATGCACATGTGCATTTATGATACATTTAGCGGACAAAGGATTATATGATATTTTTATCCAAACACGGAATGAATGAATACATATGTTATTTATATGCAAATTTGGTTCATAGTTTAAACAAGTGGAAATCAACCATAGGGTTATTGTTCAAATTTAATAGGTACATCCAATACTTTGTAGTATTAGATTCACTACTCCAAAACATGGTTTTTCATTCAGTTCAAGTTGATTAACTAGTCTTTTTTTACTAATGGACATGTCCATTTTGACTAGGGCCTTGAAATGTGTAAAAGATTTACAAATTGTGCATTCATTGAAAGTGTAAATGCAGGCCTTTAGTTGGATTGGAATGGTGTATTAAAATGTTTATGAGTATGTACATATAGATATCATTGCTTATACACTTCAAATTTTTCTAGACTAGATTATTAAATGTTTCATTGATATGAGTCAATTCTTTTATTGAATTAATTAATTAAAATAATTTATTAAAATAATTATTTAAATAACTAAAATTTACATAATGTAGTAAATATTATATATATATATATAGATGTTCAATTGTTGTGTTAATATATTTCACTCCATTGGAATTCACAATATTATGTTGGTCTACATACATATCAAACCATAAAATTTCATGAAAGGCGAAAGTCTATTTTTGAATTGAAATTAAAAACAATGTGTGTATTTTATTAAACATTCAATAAGGGTGTACATATGAATGTCTTTATATACCTCAACGTCTTCTACTCAAATTCATGTTTATTATTTAATATTTTAGAATGAATTATTTGTTACTAATTTTAAATTAGTAATTAATATGTAATATACTTAATTACCATGAACTATTTAAGTAAACTAAATAATAAACTATTCATATGAATTCATTAATCATTTTTTATTAATTATTATTTAATTAATTTAGATAATAAATAATCAGTTATCTAATAATTAATTAATTATAATCAACAACTAATTAAATATAATTAATTAATTAATTAAAATAATTCTAGATTAAAAACTTTGTTAATGTAGGTGAGTAATTATTAAATTTTATTTGAATTCAAATCATCAATTATCAACATAATTAATTATCTGAATAATATTAATCAATTTAGATACTTAATTATCATATATTAAGAAAATTAAATTCCAATTAATTATGTTAGATGATTAATCTTAAATTTTAAATTAATTACAAAATTAAAATCAAATAGAAAACATGTGGGAATATATTTTTTGTAGTTACAATTGAATTGCAACTAGGGTGCCATGAAAAGATTTAACCCATATGCTTTGTCTTCAATATCTCATTTTACAAACTATATAAAAGAGGTGTCTCTTCTTGCATTGTCACATTAAAAGACATGTGCCATGTTGGGATGAGTTCATAAAAGTTTAGCCCTAAATGCAAAACACATAACAAAATATAAAACTTATGTGGCTACTATTTAGTTCACCTATTCTTTTAATATTTTGTCTTGCTACCTACCTATTTGCCTACCTAAATAAGTAGGTCCTACTTTTTAACCTATTTAGATTTTTTTTAAAAATAGTTAGGTAAGTAGGTAGGTAAATAGGTAGGTTGGAGCTATGTCAACTTACCTACCTATGGCTATGTATTGACCTACCTAAGTACATATATATATTTGTTTCCAAAATTCAATTAATATGCCATGTGGCAATTTTTTATTGTGCCACCTATCAAAATCCAATACCATCTAAAATGAATAATCATAATGGATGATGGATACCAATATTTCAAAAAGTCACGGAAAACCCTCATAGTGTCACATGTTAAATTTTGATGGATGGATTTTTTTAAATGACATTAGCATGACATTATGATTGTAGTCATAAAAAAGTTGCATAATAGTTGAAAATGAATTGTTGCAACAAAGTTATAATGAATTGCATTATATATATGGAGAGTTGTAAGTGTCTGATGTAACTCAAAAATTGAGTTACAAGGCCAATTACAAAACACCTTTTTTTCATATTGTACTTATAATTATTTACCTTTCCTAATATTTACCAACTTTCATATTTACCTACCTACTACAACCTACCCACCCACCCACCTACCTACTTCCTATAATATACCTACCTATGTACCTCATAGTCTTGTAGTGATGTGTTGAAATAAACATGTGAAATAAAAATTTGACAAAAGTTAAACATATTTTGAGGATGTGGTCCATTGGTTAAGGATTTGGTTTATCATTAGGGAGGTCAAAGGTCCAATTTTTAATATTTGTAACATATGTACACATTTAGAGGGTTAAGGTAATTAGGTTAAGTAAAATAAATTAAGTAGGTTATACTATGTTAGGTTAAGCTAGGCATCGCAAATTTATAAGCTTCATGGGTTCATTTCAAATTTGTGCTTAACCTATTATATCATAGGTTCATATTGTTTAAACACGAATGTCATCCATTATTTAAACATGAAAATCATGTGCATGATTTTCGTGTGTAAACATTATTTAAACACGAATAAATATACAACATTTATGTCTAAACAATGTGCACAACATTGATATTCAAACAACACAAGTAACTGAATCACATCCGTGTCTATTCCATACAAGCCTTTAAAAATAGATTTTATAAGGCTATTATTGTCAAATTGTGACCCATTAAGTTTGTGATGGGTGAAGTAGGTGAAATAACAAGTGAAGTAGGCTACCACCTACTTAGTTATCTTTTTATGACCTACCTACCTACCCAAAAAAAAAATTTGATATTAAATTTTTAAATATATCATTTAAATATGGGCATAAATTTGACTAGTCAAATGTTCCACTATTCCTTGGTTAAAATGACCAAACAAATGGTCCTTATTCTATCAATAAAAAAGACCACCTTAGTCACATTGGAAAGTTTTAAATTAACTTTTCCAAAATGATATGGGGGTTTTTCTAGCCCATGTGCAAATCTAATAATTTTGACCAAAATTTCTAGTTTGAAAAACTAAAAATTCTTGTAATGTTACCTAGGTTTATGTCTAGCATAAATGAGCTAGATTTAGGCCTAACGTAGGTGTCACGTAACATGCCCTAGGTCTAGGTATGCCTAAATGCCACATAGCCTAAGTTTAGGGCTAACATAAGTATCACATAATGTGCCTTAAATCTAAGCCTAGCTTTGGTGATGTGGCATGGCCTAGGTGCCACCTAACCTAACCCTAGGCCTAGCCTAAATGTTGCATAGGTTATGTTAATTATTAAATAATAAAATATATAGTAATTGGGAAATAGTACATAGATAATAAATTAGGTTGAAAGGTATTAAGTTATGTATTATTTTGTAGGTAGTAAATAATAGTTGTAATTAGAATTTTTGTTATGTATTGTTTATCTTCCATTTTAATGTTCTAAAATATGTATAGGGCTTAGTGCATTGATAACATTGAAAAAAAACATTAAATTTACCATTTGGGATGAATTGATAAAAAAGGTTTAACTTTAAAGGTTAAACCCAAAATTTGGTTACATAATTTTCTTAAATGGTTGCCTAAGTCTAAGCCTTATTTAAGTGCCATGTGGCTAGGTCTTAGTTTAACCTAGGTGAAGTCTAAATGGGGATTATTTAAATATAATGTATTAAATAGTGCCAAGTGTCATTAGTAAAAAAATGAGATGTAGTTCATTAGCTTAAATCATTATGGGACTTTAAAAATGAAATTATTTCATTACATTTCAATGATTTCACCTTGGTTAAAGTTATTTCATTATAATATCATTATGTAAACATTATGTTTCACTATTGGTTGACATAATTCACTATTATAATTTATTATGGTATATATATATTTTATATTGTTGTGTTAAATACATTATGTTATTTTATAACATATCTTGTATTATTTTAAGTTACCTTAGTTATTCTAATTTATACCCTAAATTACTATAAATTATTATAGGTTATTATAAATTATTTTATCCTAAGTATAACAATTTAAAATAATCTAAAATATAATGACCTAAGGTAAAATAACCTAGAATAACTCACAATAAAATAATTATCAATAGCCTATGATAATATAACCTATAATATCCAACAATAACTTATAATAAAATAATCATCAATAGTCGTTATATAACTTATAATAACAAAAAATAGCCACCAATAGCCATTAACAAAATAATCATCAATAACCACCAATAGATAACCATTAATAACCACCAATAAGATAACCACCAATGGTCTATAATATAATAACAAAAAAAACCACTAATAACCATTAATAAAATAACCACTATAACTAGTAATAAAATAACCATTAATAGTTATGTAATGAAATCATCGTGGCACATTTACTTATAACTTAATTATAAAACTAGCCAATTTAGTTGACTCTTAGTTATAAATAAATTACAATTTCCAGATGTTATGGACCTTTACTTAACCGTACATGTGGCATGATCATACACATCAACGATGTACGCTAGTTGCAAAATAGTTGTTCATTTAACGCTAAAGCTACACTAGTTGTAACACAATTGAAATCAACCACTTCATTGCAACTTGTGATCAAAGTCAAACTATGGTTGATTATCATTCTATATACTTTGTGTACATATGTCCATATAGAATCCAAGTTGTAACTAAATTACAATTATGAAATATTCTGATGTGGCATTTTGGTTATTAATTCATTGTATTTCCATATTGTAATTGTACCCTAGTTGCACAATAGTTTTTGTGATGATTTAGTTGTATGCCAATCTAGTCTTTATGGACATAATTTCTCATTGTGGTAGTTAGGTTATAGGCATAGGGTGGTAGGTAGGTAGTACCTAGAAAAGGCTACCTAAGTCAATAGTAGATAGGTATGTAAGGAAAAAAATTAAATAGTTATAAGTAGGTAGGTTGTAAGATGGTAGGTAGGAGGTACCTTGAAGAGGCTACTTAAATAATAGGTAGGTAGGTAAGTAAGTGGGTAAGGAGGAAGGCTAGGTAATTATGTATATAGGTTGTAGGATGGCAAGTAGGTAGTACTTAAAAGCTACCTACGTAGGTAGGTATATTGTAAAAAATGGTAGATAGGTAGGTAGGATGCCCCATTTGATTGTAATAACATTGGCCATTTTCAATAAATGTTTTAATTGATTAAAAAAGGATGATTGGTCATTTTGACTAGAAGTGTCATTTGTTTTTGTTCATTTTGACTTGATATTCCATTTGATTAAACATCATTGCCCATTTTGACCAAAGTGGACAATCTTTTTGTCCAATTTGATTATATGTCCAAGCTGACAAATAATTTCTATCCAAAGCCTACCATTTGTTTTTACAAGTCACACCATTATGGAAAAATGAAGATCAATATGCCTCATTATGGCTTCCATTATCTTGTTGTATTTTAAAACAATTAAATCCATATGAAAATGAACATCAACTACATCCATGCTTGAAAGTAAATCCTATTTTTTGGCCTCGATGAATATTATAATCTCTAAATGGTCTTAGTTGGGTTGTATTGATCTTCTTTCATTGTATGTGTTGTGCATTAAATTTAATGTATTATTGCATATTGGTGTTGCTTATTTCCCCTTATTGAATCTCCTCCACTACAACAAAATGTGTCCTTGTACATCAAGTGATTTCACTAGATTTTTAGTGAATTCACTAGTTTTAGTGAATGGGACCTAATGGGGAAGAAGTGAATTCATTAGTCTAGTGAACATGGATTAATGAATTGCACCCACATTTTATACTAGTGCTACATCAAATGTTTTTATTTGTGTCCACATCCACAACTTGAATTTGGTCCTCCCATGTCACATTGATCCACATGATATTCATTTGAAATTTTACTTTCATAATCTTTCTGATTTAATTTGTAAATGAACAAATAAATAAATAAATAAATGCAATGATAAAACGAAGAATGATTTGTTGTGAATTCTTGCACATTATGGGTGAATTTGTTACAAGTTCC